>Ga0187866_1000898_pt1 | contig 31045 bp, 15 predicted proteins | sample June2016WEW_11_1_3_FD_133013 | JGI IMG/M metagenome (GOLD analysis project Ga0187866, IMG submission 133013) | Peatland microbial communities from SPRUCE experiment site at the Marcell Experimental Forest, Minnesota, USA - June2016WEW_11_150 | ecosystem: Environmental > Terrestrial > Soil >...
CACACTAAAAGGAGAACTGGTCAACCAAATTACCAAGGGGGACTGGGCGATGTGTTCATCGGGAGGAGGCGCCTTCTGGGTCAAGCGTGCAGTCACAGGCATCGATGAAGATGGAGGCTGGATCTACTTCACCTCTCTCGAGAAGTCTTCACTGGAACGGCAGCTTTACAGGATTCGTCTTGACGGGAAGAACATGGAGCGCCTCACGACGGGGGACGGAACACACTCGATCACCATGAGCCCGAATGGTAAATACTACTTCGACAGGTTTTCGAACACCACCACACCTCCGTCTCTTACATTGTGCGATGCCAGGGGAAAAATGAAGATGACGCTGGCGACACCGGAGTGGGGAGGGTTCAAGACTTTTGGAATTCAAGGGCCCGAACTTCTCTACGTTCCTGCGCGAGATGGTTTCAAACTCCCGGCGAGCATCACGAAACCCAGGGATTTCGACCCGAACAAGAAGTATCCGGTTGTCGTTGAAGTGTACGGTGGTCCGTCGGCTCCGACGGTCTCCAATTCCTTTCAGTTCAACGTGTGGGACAATGTTCTGGGGAACAACGGATACATCTGCATCAAGATCGACAACCGGTCTGCGACTGGAATCAGCAAGAAGCTGGAAAACCTGGTCGTCAACCGTTCTCCCGGTGAGATTGAATTGAACGATCTGGTCGACGGCGTGCGATGGTTCAAGCAGCAGACGTACGTCGATCCTGACCGTATCGGAGTAACCGGTTGGAGCGGCGGTGGAACCAATACGGTCCTTGCGATGACCCGGTCGACGGAATTCAAGGCAGGAATTGCCGGCGGTACAGTGACGGATTTTCGCTTCTATGATTCCAAGTGGGGCGAGTCATTGATGAAGACGGAGAAGGAAAACCTCAAAGGGTACGAGGAGAACTCGTTGCTGAAGTACGCTAAGGATTTGCACGGAAGGTTGCTTCTGGTCCACGGCACGCACGATGACAACGTGCACATCCAGAACATCTGGCGCTTCATCAACGAGCTGATCAAAGCCAACAAACTGTTTGACCTGATGATCTATCCGCTGCGCGGACACGGTGTTGGAGATCCTGCGGGAAGCCGGCATCTCAACAACGTAGAATTGGATTTCTGGAAGAGAAACCTCTGAGTCGTTTGTTGCCGAATCGCCGGTTCACTTCATCAATACGGCCGCTCCGACTTGAATGTGGGGCGGCCTTTTCTTTTGCCCTCTTGATCATCGATGCTATCTGTTTGGTTCTCATTTCTGGAGATTCTCTCCGTCCTGCCTCGGTGCACTGAGTTGCCTTTCCGTCCAAACTAAGCTACTTTCGTATGGGCCTCTTGAAACTCAACTGGCTCATCGTTGTAGATGTTTGTTTTGGCACCGTGAAAGAGGTGGCGCTATGCGCAGACAATTTGCGTTCCCCCTCGTTATCGCCCTGGCAATCCTGTGTCAGTGCGCTCTCGCCCGACAGCAAGCCACATCCATCGACAGGCAGCCCGCTGTGGCGGGACAGTTCTATCCGGGCAACGCCGCAGAATTGCGGGCAACACTCAAAGATCTTTTCGCGAACGCCGTTCCCCCGAAGGGAATCGGGCACGTTCAGGCCGTGATCGTTCCTCACGCAGGGTACGTTTTCTCGGGAGGTGTTGCAGCCTCGGGGTTCAACCAGATCGACCCGGGCCGACACTTCGACAACATCTTCGTGCTGGGCCCCAGCCATCACGTTGGCTTTGAGGGAGCTTCGATCTATACAGACGGCAACTTCATCACGCCACTTGGTGTCGTTCAAGTAAACACCAAGCTCGGGAAGCAACTCGTCGAGAACAACAAGGTACTCGTCTCGAGAAACGATGCTCACCAGCTTGAGCACAGTGTCGAGGTGCAGCTTCCTTTTCTGCAGTCGAGATTGGGGAAGGACATCAGGATCGTTCCGATGGTCCTCGGGGCAAGCTCGGCAGCGACGTGCAAAAAAATCGCGGATGCACTTCGACCCTACTTCAACGAGAACAACCTTTTCGTTATTAGCACGGATTTCTCCCACTATCCCGCTTACGAGGATGCCAAGCGGGCCGACAAGGCAACAGCGGAAGCCGTCGTCTCGCGCTCACCCGACAATCTTATTCGTGTCATGGAGGAGAATGCCAGGAAGCAAATCCCTGACCTCGTGACGAGCCTTTGCGGGTGGCCGTGTGTGCTGACATTCCTTTACATGATCGAGAATGATCCAAAAGTCACGATTCAGATCGTCGACTACAAGAACTCGGGAGATGCTTCGGTCGGCGACAAAGAGAGAGTCGTTGGTTACTATGCGATGGTGGTGACGGCTCGGAGTGACCAAAAGAAAGAGTCGTTCAACCTTACCGACAAAGACAAGCGGGATCTGCTCGTCCTGGCCAGAAAGACCGTCGAACAAAAAGTCGGACAGCTGGACATCACGACGCCAGATCCGTCGGGCCTCTCGAAAGCGCTCACGACTAACTGCGGAGCATTTGTGACGCTCAGGAAGAAGGGGGATCTGCGGGGCTGCATAGGGCGATTTGATGCCAGCGAACCGCTCTACAAGGTTGTTCAGCAAATGGCGATCGCTTCCTCAACGGAAGACTACAGGTTCTCACCCGTCGATCCGAGGGAAGTCAATCAGCTGGAAATCGAAATATCGGTCCTCACGCCAATGCGGAGAATCAAGTCAATTGATGAGTTCGAGTTGGGAAAGCATGGCATCTACATAAAGAAGGGAGCGCGTGCGGGCACATTCTTGCCTCAGGTGGCAACTGAAACCGGTTGGACGAAAGACGAGTTCTTTGGCCACTGTGCCCAGGACAAAGCGGGCATAGGATGGAATGGATGGAAGAATGCTGAGCTCTACATATACGAGGCGCTCGTGTTCGATGAGAAGGAACTCCATCTCCGTTAGATCTTTTTATGCATTCAGTGGTTTCCGTATCCGGGTTGTGCTATGACAAATGAATCCGCAGGTGAACTGGCGGGGAAACTCGTGGGAGGCGGCTGGCGCATAACTGCTGCGACGCTTTCCCTTGGGCTGACATCGCTGGTGACGCAGGTCGTACTGATCCGCGAATTCCTTTCCGTCTTCTATGGAAATGAGCTTGTCATCGGCGTATTGTTCGCGAATTGGATGCTGCTCACAGGGTTGGGAGCCTATCTCGGGCGATTCGTCGGCACGGTTACGGGGAGATCCGGGTTCCTCGCCGCACTTCTCATGCTCTTTGGATCGATCCCTTTTGTGACGGTCTTCCTGCTCCGATTCCTGAAGAATATTATATTTCCTGTCGGGACAATGGTCGGTCTGATCCCGATCATATGGAGTTCGTTCATTCTCATCACTCCGTACTGCATTCTCTCGGGCCTCTCTTTCACGATTCTCTCCTCACTGGCCTGGAGGAGCAGTGGTAAGTCTGTTGGAGCGGTGTATTCGACGGAAGCGTTGGGAAGCTTTGCAGGCGGAATCATCTATAGCTTGGCCCTCATCTTCATCCTCAACACATTCCAGAGCCTCACGGCGTTGATGGCGTTCAATTTTGCGTTGGCTCTGGCGGTCGGGCGTGACACGCCGCGCGTCTGGGGGATTGTTTGGGTTCTTTCCGTTGCTCTCATTGTGCCATTGATTCTTCTGAATCCGGACGTTGTAACGAAACGGTTTCTTCATCCCGGTGAGAAAGTACTTTATTCCAGAGACACGCCCTATGGCAATGTAACGGTTACGAGTCAGGCGGAGCAGGAGAACTTCTACGAAAACAATGTTCTCCTCTCTTCCGCGAACGACGCGTCGGGAAGGGAGGAGCCGGTTCATTACGCGATGCTTCAGCACACGGCGCTGAAATCGGTTCTCATGGTTTCTGGTGCGCTTACCGGAGCTGTCGAAGAGGTCCTTAAATATGATGTCAGCCGGCTTGACTATGTGGAGCTCAACCCCGCTCTGATTGATCTTGCGAGAAGATATTCCGGAGGGTTGAAAGACGGGAGAGTGACTGTTTTCAACAGGGACGCCCGTTTGTTCGTGCGGGAGTCCAAGGACAGCTATGATGTGGTTCTTCTGAACACTCCGGAACCCTCCACTGTTCAGGCCAATCGGTACTATACTGCGGAGTTCTTTGAGGACGTCAAAGCAATCATGAATCCCGGTGGAGTTTTGTCCTTCGGGCTTTTGCCGGCGGTGGATTACCAGAGCGAAGATGCCAGGCGCATCAATTCCACGATGATGAACACGCTGAAATCAATGTTTCATGAAGTACTGATAGTTCCTGGGAACAAGACATACTTCCTGGCATCAGATTCGGCTCTCTCCATCGGAATCGGCAAACTGGCTGAACAGCGCGGCATCAGCACAACCTACGTGAACAAGTACTATCTGGATGACGAGGATCTGGCCAGACGAAGTCATCTGATTCAAAGCAGTCTGGCTCTCGACGCTCCCATCAACCGGGACCTGGCACCGGCATCATATTATCGTCAGATCGTTTACTGGCTGAGCTATTTCAGAGCAAACCTCTGGCCTCTCGCCATTGTTGTGGCCGTATTGCTCTTTTTTGTCATAACCCGGCTGAACTCAGTGAGTGCAGGAATCTTTACGGGTGGTTTTGCTGCATCCTCCATCGAGATTCTTCTCCTGTTCGCATTTCAGATCCTTTATGGATATGTCTATCAAATGCTGGGTGTCATCGTTGCGCTGTTTATGGCAGGACTTGCTGCTGGCTCATACCTCGCGAAAAGGATGTTTCCGCATCCTGAAAGCCGGACATTCATCGTGATACAGCTTGAAATCGCCGTCTATTGTTTTTCGCTTTCTCCGATCGTGCTCCTGCTGCGCAACATACTGCATCTTCCCATCCTTGTGAATGCCGCCTTCTTGCTTTTCGCATTTGTCATAGCCGGGCTCATTGGGATGGAATTCTCTGTCGCTGCAATGCTGCGGAGAGGGGGCTCTCAACGCGTTGCGTCGGAGTTGTACGGCATCGACCTGATCGGTTCAGCCCTCGGAGCGTTGTTGGCCGGGACGTTTTTGATACCAGCGTTTGGTTTTTTAGCGGTGAGTGTCATTGCAGGAACGATGAGTTTGATTTCTTCGCTCGCGACGTTCGCGGGGAGACGATCACTGGACGGTTTAAGTGCATAGGAGAGGGGACATGAAGACGAGCATAATGACGAAGCGCGACTTCCTGAGACGGTGTGCATACTGCACCGGAGGGATCATGCTTGGCGCGAGCGGCCTGAGAGCTATCAGTCGGGTTGCCGAGAACTTTGCTGGGGACGCGGGTGTCCGTGATGATTTGTGGAAGTGGAGCAAGGAGGCGCTTTTTTACAGGCGTGTGGAAGGCGGACTCGAATGCCTCAAATGTCCGAATGGATGCATCCTCGTCCCAGGAGACACAGGGATCTGCCGTAATCGGGTAAACCATGAAGGCAAGATGTATTCAATCGCTTATGGCAATCCGTGTGCCGTGCACATTGATCCGATAGAAAAGAAACCATTCTTCCATTTCCTGCCGACGACACGTGCGTTTTCCATTGCCGCTGCCGGGTGCAGTTTCGCATGCCTCAACTGCCAGAACTGGGAGATCTCTCAGTTCAGTCCGAAGGAAACACAGAACGTTGACTTGATGCCGGAAGCTGTTGTCGCTGAATGTCTGAAATCGGGTTCCGAATCAATCGCCTATACCTATTCCGAGCCAACGACGTTCTACGAGTACGCATTGGATACAGCAGCACTTGCCCGGAAGAGCCGAATCAGGAATGTCTGGAAGTCGAACGGCTACATCAACGAGGAGCCCCTCCGGAAGCTCTGCAAAGTGATGGATGCGGCAAACATCGACCTCAAGAGCTTCGATGACGACACATACTATCGACTCAGCAAAGGACGCCTTGCCCCGATCCTACGGACGCTGAAAGTGTTCAAGGAAGAGGGAGTCTGGCTGGAGATCACCAATCTCGTAATCCCGACGTGGACGGATGATCTTACAATAATCAGGAAGATGTGTGACTGGCTGGTGCAAAATGGATTGAAGGAATGTCCGCTCCACTTCAGCCGGTTCAACCCGCTTTACAAGCTGACACAGTTGCCGTTGACGCCTGTCTCGACGCTCGAGAAAGCCAGGGAAATCGCCATCCAGGCCGGAGTGCAGTACGTTTATATCGGAAATGTTCCGGGACACGAAGCGGAGAATACCTTCTGTCACAAGTGCGGAAAAATGATCATCGAACGAAGAGGATTCCAGATCCTCGCCAATAACCTTGAAAAAGGACGGTGTAGATTTTGTTCGGTGCGTGTTCCCGGAGTGTGGTCCTGATTTTTAGGTAACGCTGACATAGAAATTCGTCGACAATTCCTTATTTTTGCAGACGCCGGTTCCGGTCTCCCCATTTCCGTATACGTTCATTGCGGTTTGAATGCACCATGAAGGAGGTTCCACTCTATGCGAACGCTCAAGGCTCCTCTTCTTGTACTGGCCATCATCTTCTTCCTTGTTGTCTTCACTTCGCTGGTTTTAGCACAGGCGACGGTGACGGAGACGAAGCAGGTGTTCCGGACGTATTCATTCGGCGATCCTGATCCTATCGCGAGGTTCACGAACATCTACCCGTACTTCAGGTTCGAGGGATATAGCATCTCTCCCAAAGACCGGGAATGGAAAGTTGTGACACTGGAGAATCCGTACATCAAGGTGCTGATCGCACCGGAGATCGGCGGAAAAATCCTCGGCGCTATCGAGAAAACGACGGGAAAGGCATTCATCTACTTCAATCATGTGGTGAAGTTTCGGGAAATTGCGATGCGAGGTCCATGGACCTCGGGAGGAATCGAGTTCAATTTCGGAGACATCGGCCACACGCCGGCAACGGCTACGCCTGTGGACTATCTGACGCGCACGAACGAAGATGGCAGCGTGAGTTGTATCGTCGGCACAATTGACCTTGCATCGAGGACTGAATGGCGTGTCGATATCCGACTGCCGAAAGACAAAGCGTATTTCCAGACAGAGTCATACTGGTACAATCCGACGGATGTGAACACCTCCCTCTATCACTGGATGAACGCTGCGGCCGACGCAAGCGAAGACTTGCAGCTGAAGTACGCCGGTACTGGCTTCATCGATCATGGAGGCGGAGCTTTCTCGTGGCCCATCGACAACACCGGGCGAGACCTCTCGCGCTACGCAAACAACGCGTTCGGTCCGGCAAAGTCGTACCACGTTCTCGGTTCGTACACGGACACGTATGCAGCGTACTACGCCGGAAGTGATTTTGGCGTCGTCCATTGGTCCCCATTTACCGACAAGCCCGGCAAGAAAATCTGGATATGGGCACGCTCGAGAGAGGGGGAGATCTGGACAGACCTTCTGACTGACACGGATCTTGGGAATAGACAGTATGTCGAAATCCAGTCGGGATTGCTCTTCAACCAGGCGGGTGGCAGCAGCACGTTCACTCCCTTCAAGCATGAGTTCTTTGCGCCGGTGAGCGAAGAGAGTTTTGTTGAAGCCTGGTATCCGTTCAGGAACATCGGCGGGCTCGTTGAATCGAATCTGAGCGGCACACTCAACGTACAAACCATCGGAAAGATGCTCAAGCTCGGATTTTGTCCGTTGGGGAAGACGTCGCAGCCTCTGATTGTCTCACGCGGTGGCAAGGAAATCTACAGGAAAGACCTCATCCTTCAGCCGTTGCAGGTGTTTGTGGATTCCGTAGCTCTCAGAGGGAGCGGGGAGATTGAAGTGCAGGTGGGTGATTTAATCTCCTACAAACCAGGTGAAGAAGAGGCAAGGAAACTCCATCGGCCTCTCGTCACAAACAAAGAGTTCGATTGGAACAGTGTTGAAGGGCTCTATACCGAGGGGAGTGAACGGGCAAAGCAACGGGATTACAGAGGTGCGTTTGAGAAGTACACGGCGTGCCTGTCGAAAGACCCTGCGCACACCCGCGCTCTCACTGGCGTTGCTGAGATCTACTATCGCCGCATGGAGTACGACAAGGCCCTTGAGCATGCGAAGCGTGCGCTCGCCAACGACGCCTATGACGCGGATGCCAATTTCATGTACGGCGTCATCAGCAAGAAACTGGGAAACCTGTACGATGCGCTGGATGGGTTCGGCGTCGCTGCGCGTTCAATGAAATACCGTTCTGCAGCAAATGCTGAAATGGCGGAAGTTGCCTTCCTTCAGAAACGATGGCCTGCAGCCGAGGCGTATGCCTTCAGGGCGATAGACTACGACCGGATGAATGCCCGGGCGAGCCGGTTTCTGCCTGTGCTGTACCGCTTTCAGGGAACGGACGAAGGCGTCAAGAATGCCATCCAGCACCTCCGCGAGATCGATCCGCTTAGTCATCTCGCGTCCTTCGAAAACTACATGAGAGATACTACCTCTGAGAAGCTTGTTCATTTCAAATCGATCTTTCGTAGCGAGCTTCCGCAGGAGAATTTCCTCGAGCTGGCCAGTTTCTATATGGGGCTTCATCTCTACGGGGATGCACTTAAAGTACTGGAGCAGGCGCCAGCGCATCCGATCATTTCCTATTGGCTCGCCTGGCTAAACCACCAGGTGAACCGGGAGGTGAAGGTGGACGGCTACCTGAAGGAGGCGCTCGATCTTTCTGCTGCGCTCGTGTTCCCATTCCGGCAGGAGACGGCCGAAATTTTGAAGTGGGCTGAGGCAAAGAAGCCTCACTGGAAAACCAAGTACTATCTCGCACTCGTCTACTTGAGCAAAGATCGCGTCGAGGATGCGCGGGAAATGCTCAATGCATGTGGAAGCGAGCCGGAGTTTGCTCCTTTCTATCTGACGAGAGGCAACTTGTTGCGGTCTGAGAAGTCCCCCGATGCGCTAAGGGACTACAAAAGAGCGCTAGAGCTCGGGAAAGGAGAATGGAGGACATATCGTGCACTTATCGACTATCGCATAGAGTGGTTTGAGTACGCGGAGGCGCTTGCCACCGCAAAATCGGCAGCTGAGCAATTCCCCGGCAGTTACATTGCGCTCTTTGATTATGCAAGGTTACTCGTTCTCAACCACCAGCCTGTAGCCAGTCTCGCGATTCTCGACACACTCACTGTTTTGCCGTTTGAAGGAGCGAGTTATGCCCGTCAGGTCTACCGTCAAGCCTGCATCCTCTCCGCCGCGGATGCTATGAAGGATGGAAAATATCAAAACGCAACGAAGCTTCTCGACAAGGCCCGTCAATGGCCGGAACGACTGGGTGTAGGAAAGCCGTATGACGTGGACAACCGATTCGAGGACTATCTAGAAGGAGTGTGTGCCCTCAGGTCGGGTGACAAAGCCCGCAGTCAAATGCTCTTTCAGCAGGTTGCCGAATACACACGGAGCCACGCGGCTGATCAGGGAGTTAACAGATTGTTTGGAGCGCTTGCGGAAAAAGCCCTGGGTCAGGAATCAACTGCGACGAAGCTGACCGACCAGTGGAGTGTGGATGGGAAGTCCCCGGTGAGCCGATGGCTGATGTCGATTTTCAAGGCGAACAGTGCGGAAGCCGCGGCGATCGAACGTGAGTTGAAGGGGGCATCCAATGCACCTCTACTGGGAAGAGCTTCCGTTGACCAGGATCTCGCTCTCTTGCTGGAAGTCTCTCACTCGATCCAGTTTTGATAAATAGATTCGAATTTCACGTACGCTAGCGAGGAGCAGATCTTGATGAGGCCAAAGTCGACACCGCAAGTGTTCGCATTCATTGCACTTGTTTCCGCACTCGGGTTGAGTATGCTGGCTGCGCAGGGAATGAACACAGCGTACAAGCCCTCAAAGCAGTTCTACGGGACAGGGACCTGGAATGCCGATTCTCTTGGCAACCATCGGGTAGTTCTCAGAGTGCTATCCAGATCCGATGCGGTCCGGGCGCACATCCCATGGCGAAGGAGAGATTTGAGGCCGGAGCAGAAGAACGTCATCGTCGTCGATGCTACGACGGGGAAAAAGATTACGAACGTCAAATGGATTCGGTTCAATCGTGAGGCTGGCGACGTGGTGTTCGAGCCGCAGACGGCGCCGGGGGAATACTACGTCTATTACCTGGTGTATCGATCACGAGGTTCGCAAAACTATCCCAAGGGGTATTATCAGCCGATGGAGCGAACGGCCGACGATGGTTGGCTGAGAAAGACCGGACTGGAAGACTCTGAGGTTGCTGACTCCCGTAGCAGCAAACTGGAACAGGCAGCTCTGATTCAGTTCCAATCGATTGACGAGTTCAACAGCTTTTATCCGATGGAGGTCATTGCAACCTCTGATGAGGTGAATGCTCTCCTCAATAGGCATGACCAATCCTCCTACCTGTTGTTTCCGGAAGACCGGGAACATCCTATCAAAATGACGGCTGACCTCCCGTATCGATGGATTGAACAGGGAGCAGTTCAGAAGTTTGCGGGAAGGTCCGATCGTGGCGAATTCTATTCGTTTCAGCTTGGTTTGTACGCTGTGACATCAAGGATCGAAGGCATCCGTGTCACTATGACGGATCTGAAGGGGCCGGATGGAAAGACAATTCCTGCCTCAAGCTTCTCGAGCTTCAACACCGGCGGTATCGATTGGAGGGGGAAAGCATTCACGAAGAATCTGGTTGTTGAGAAGGGGCTCGTGCAGGCGTTGTGGTTGGGAATCCAGGTTCCGGAGGAAGCACAGCAGGGGCGATATGTCGGAGAGATCGCCGTTGCTGCCAAAGGATTGAAGGAAGAAAAGGTTCGGCTCGAATTGAACGTCACATCTTCCGTTGCCACTGCTCATGGAGATAATGATCCATCCAAGCTTGGGCGGCTCCGCTGGCTCGATTCGCAGCTGGCAGCCGATGACGGAATTGTTCCGCCGTTTACGCCGGTCCAAGTGGTTGAAAAGGTTGTGAGCTGCCTGGGTCGGGATGTAGCGTTGACGTCGACAGGATTTCCTCAGGGGATTACCAGCCATTTCTCACCAGAAATTACGGGTCTTGTCGCCGAAGGCAGAGACATCCTGGCCGGACCAATCGAGCTTGCGATCGAAGATACGCGAGGGATAGAGGCTCAGTGGAATGGAAAAAGGCTAGACTTCACAAAAAAGGCGGAAGGGGTGGCAGCGTGGAGAGCCGAGAGTCAGGCTGGAAATTTCGACGTGTCCATCGATGGCGATCTGGAATTCGACGGATTCGCGGATTTTCAGGTCACACTGACAGCGAAGGAAGAAACCGCCGTCAACGACATAAGGCTGGAAGTGCCGCTTGCTGCAGATGTGGCGAAGTATATGATGGGTCTTGGTGTGAAGGGGGGATTCCGCCCGCAGCAGCTTGAATGGAAATGGACCTCGAAATTCAACCAGGATGCAATCTGGATCGGTGATGTCAATGCCGGTGTGCAGGTAAGCTTCAGGGATGAAAACTATGTTCGTCCGCTTAATACCAATTTCTACCTTCTGAAGCCTCTCAATATGCCGCCGTCGTGGTTCAATGACGGAAAAGGGGGCATTCGATTCAAAGAAGAAGGGAGTGTCCTCCGGCTTCAGGCCTACAGCGGGCAAAGAAACATCAAGGCAGGGGAGAAACTGCATTTTTATTTCTCGCTCCTCATCACTCCATTCAAGCTTATCGATACGGATGCTCAATGGGCCACACGGTACTATCACAAGTACCTCCCAATCGATGAGATTGTGAAGACCGGAGCGAATACCGTCAACGTGCACCATGCCACGGAGATCAATCCCTTTATCAATTATCCGTTCCTCAGACCACGCGAAATGAAGGCATACGCAGATGAGGCGCATGCGAAGGGGCTACGGATGAAGATATACTATACGGTGCGCGAGCTCTCCAATCGGGCTCCGGAACTCTTCACGCTGCGCAGCCTGGGCGAGGAGGTGCTATCGTACGGTCCGGGCGGAGGCTTCTCGTGGCTTCAGGAGCATCTGGATTCGAGCTACATCGCTGCCTGGTTTGTCCCGGAGCTCAAGGATGCAGCAATCATCAACAGCGGCGTTTCGCGATGGCACAACTACTACGTCGAAGGACTCAACTGGCTTGTGAAGAATGTGGGGATTGACGGCATCTATATCGACGATGTTGCGTTCGACCGAACCACCATGAAGAGGGTCAGAAAAGTGTTGGACCGCAATCGACCTGCAGCTTTGATCGATTTGCACTCTGCGAACCAGTTCAATCCCAGGGATGGGTTCGCAAACAGCGCGAATCTTTACCTCGAACATTTTCCGTATCTCAATCGCCTCTGGTTCGGCGAATATTTCGATTACAACTTTTCTCCAGATTTCTGGCTCGTTGAAGTTTCAGGGATTCCGTTTGGACTTATGGGGGAAATGCTCGAGAAAGGTGGGAACCCGTGGCGGGGAATGGTGTATGGGATGACAGCCAGGCTTCCCTGGGCCGGCGATCCGACTCCCGTCTGGAATCTCATGGACGAGTTCGGAATGAAGGGGAGTAAAATGGAGGGGTACTGGTCATCGAAGTGCCCGGTCAGGACAGACAATCCCGGCGTCCTCGCGACGGTCTATCAGAAGGAAGGCAAAGCGCTTGTTGCTCTCGCAAGCTGGGATCCAAAGCCAGTCACGTGCAAACTGATTGTCGACTGGAAGGCTCTGGGGATAAACCCTTCTAAGGCCATACTCCACGCTCATCAGGCAAAAAACTTCCAGCCGGAGATGTCATTCGGCGTGAACGATAGTATCCCGGTTGATCCCGGAAAAGGATGGCTCCTCGTTATCAGCGAAAGGCCATGAGGAGTTGCGAAGGGGCGTGAGCTGTATGCCGCGCAGGACCCCCAAGAAAAAACAAAATGGCGACGCATTGCACATACGTCGCCATTTGAAAAAGAATTTCGGAAACAAGCGTACTACCAGGACATGTCGTCCGCAGAGTTCTGTCTGCCTGCACGTACGAGAGGGAGCCAGATCTTGAACGTTGTCCCACCCTCGGGATAACTCGTAAAGGATACCTTGCCTCGAAGGTATTGTTCACCGAGAAGCTTCATGCTGTACGTGCCAAGCCCGCGGTTTGGCCCTTTTGTGGAGAATGAACGCTGGAACACCTGCAATTGGACATGGCGTGGCATGAATCGCGGATTGTGGACAAGGAATTCGATCCCGGTTTTGCTCGAGCGGCAGGAAAGCTGCACGGTCTCGTTCTCACCCGATGCTTCCAAGCCGTTCTTGACCATGTTGCCGACGACACGGCGGAGCAATGTCGGATCGGTGAGAAACTCGATCTCGACGGAATCCTGGTCAACGCCAAGCGTCTTGGATCGTGCTGCATCCTGATTCTTGTACGCGTCACAAATATCATGCATGAACGCGGCAGATTTCGTCGGCACGAACGTAATCGACAGCTCGTTGTTTTCCGCAGCAACCAGATCTCTCTGCGCTTTGATTTCTTCGACGAGCTGCTGTGCAAGCTCCAGGATCGGCGTCTTGAGTTCCTCGGCTTCCGACGAATCGGAGTGTTTGAGGAGCTCGACAAATCCCCGGAGACCGCCCGCTGTGTTCAGGACGTCGTGGAAGAATATTCGCTCGAGAGCCCTTCTTCGTTTCTCGTGGCTGATGTCAGAGACAGCAAAGATCGTGAACTGATAGTCGTTTTCTTTGAGTGGCGAGGCATAGACTCTCAGGTCGAGAGGTTCGACGACTTCCTTGCGCGTCAGGTGCCATTCCTGCGCCGAGACATTTCCAAGTTGGCTGGAGAGAATTGCTCCGATGGCACCGCACGCGCGGCAGAACTCAGAAGTTCCGCATCCCCCGGGAGACTCGTTGGCGTGAACGCATTGCAGCGCTTCGCCGAAACGTTGTCCAAGGAACGATCCTGAATCCCGCGCACCCATAAACCGGTAGAACTTGTCGTTCGCCAGGACAATCTGACGCTCCTTGTTCAACACCAACACGATGTCAAACACGGAACTGATGAAGCTGTGGAGGAGCGGAATCTGGGGGAGTTTTCTCGCTTGAGAGAGAATTTCTTCGCGCGATGCCCGTTCAGCTGGCGCAAATTCGGTCGCCAGAGGTTCGGGGATTCGGGGGATCAATCTGAGTGGCTGAGCGTTGGAGTGGGAAGGATGCTCACCTTTTTCAGGATCGATCGGTAGCTTTTGAAGATTCATAAGAGTTCAACCTTGCAGACGGTGAAGTGCGACTCCCCTGAAGCAAATGCACACTCGAAGAAGATACGACCGATCTTCCGCTTCTTCTAATGATCGAGGAAAATCCGAAACAAGACTGTGGATTGAATCGTGAACCAACCTTGGTATCGCGACTAAAACGAGAGAGGCTTATCTCTGGCTCGCCGCCTCACGGCAATAAGCCAGTGAAAAAATACACCAATGACACGTAGGAAGCGTTGTCTGAAATCACCTGTTTCTCAAGGACTTGGGTCATTGTTTTCAGAAACTTGTAGCATTCTGAGGAGAATTTACTTAATATCGCTGTGAGATAATATTCAGGGCCGCTGACTATGTCATTCGCTTACCGAGTCCTTGCAATTGATGATTCACCTCACTTTCGCATACTCATCACGAAACTGCTGAAACGATTCGGGTTCGAGTCTGTCGAAACGGGAGAGAATGGAAAAGTCGGATTGCAGAAATTCGACACCTTCAAGCCTGATGTTGTGTTCCTCGACGGTATCATGCCCGAGATGGACGGATTGGCCGTGCTCCGGTCGATCAAAGGAAAAAACGCCTCGACCATTGTCGTGGTTACGTCATCGCTTTCGGAGCGTGACAAAGTTCTGCAGTTCAAAGAGAGTGGTGCAGATCTCTATTTGATGAAGCCGTTTGAGGAAGCGAAGTTTCAGGAAGTTGCCAAAAAAGTTGTGACCATTCTGGAGGGTCGTTCGAAGGCAAGCTCATGACTTGTCCCCATTGCAACGCTGAGAATCCACCCGGCGGAAAATTCTGCAGTTCCTGCGGGTCTGTGCTGGAAACAGCCTGCAGCGAATGCGGTGCCCTTGCCCGGTCTGACGATCGGTTCTGCAGGGCATGCGGCCAGCCCATCACAGCCGCAGGTAGCGACGCCCCCTCCCGTCAATCAGTTCCCACGAAACAATACACACGTCCGGACATCGACGAACTCCTCTCACTCCGCAAGCTGATCAGAAAAGAGGAGATCGCGTCGAAAACGCTGAACCAGGAAGACGTCGACAAACTCTTCGGATAATTCATGGCCATTACACGCGAGCAACAACAACTGCTGGATGTGCTCGTCGCGGATAAGATCCTCCAGGCGGACCAGGTCGAATCGAAACATGTAATCCTGGAGGAAACGGCACGACAGAAGGGAATTGCCAGGAGTCTGGTCGAGATTCTTTCCGTGTCGGAAGACGACATCGTCAACGGCATCTGCAAAGCGTTCGGCCTGGCACGCATGAAGATCTCCTCGGAAATTGACACCGCCCCATCGAACATCCTGACGGAAGACGAAATCCTCCGCTATCGCGCCCTTCCCGTTTTCCAGATCGGCCTCGAGCTGACGATTGCTGTCATTGACCCTATCTCGCCGTCGATCCGCAATGAACTCCAAAGGATCACCGGTGTGCGCGTCCTGCCGGTGGTGACGACGATTTCCGATTTCGAGATCGCGTTCCAGAAATACGGTGGTGCTCTGGACAAGCTTGAACGGATCGGCTCATCGCTCGACTTGTCGAAGTACGATGTCCGTAATCGGGGAACAGGGGCAACAGTGCGCGGTATGGACCTCGAAACTGAAGCTTCGATGTCAAAGCTGGTGGACGAATTACTGCTCCGGGCCGCCAAATCGGGTTCGAGTGACATTCATATTGAGCCGGGCGAAGAAGAGTTGATGGTTCGCTTCAGGGTGGACGGTGTTTTGCAACGCATCGTCTCACTCCCCATGTCGTATCACCAGGGGCTCATCGCCGTCATTAAAGCGCGGGCGGCGATGGATATGTTCGAGCGGACGATACCGCTCGATGGAAGAATCACGCTGACGTTTGCCGATCGTGTATTCGACGTTCGAATCAACACGCTTCCTCTGTTGTACGGCGAGAAGATGGTACTCCGGCTCTTGAGCAAGACATCGATGATCCTGAGTCTAGACAACCTCGGCTTCTCACGTGAGAATCTCGACAAGTTTCGCTCCTTGCTGACGGTTCCGAACGGCATTGTCCTGGTGACTGGACCTACGGGGAGCGGTAAGACGACTACGCTGTACGCCGGATTGAATGAGATGAAGAACATCGGCCGCAATATCACGACTGTCGAGAACCCGGTGGAGTACAAGCTTGATCTCATCAACCAGGTGCAAGTCGTCGCTGAACGGGGTCTTACCTTCGCGGCGGCGCTCAGAGCAATCCTGCGCCAGGATCCAAACGTCGTTCTCATCGGCGAAATTCGCGACTCCGAAACCGGAACAATTGCGACGGAAGCGGCTTTGACCGGACACCTTGTCCTCAGCACCATGCACACGAACGACGCCGTCGGCGCAATCCCGCGTATGATCAATCTTGGTGTGGAACCATTCTGGGTCAGTGCCTCCATCATCGGCGTGCTTGCTCAGCGGTTGGTACGCAGGCTCTGCTCCCGATGCTATGAAGAGTACGAACCCGACAGCGCCAAACTTGAAGCTGCCGGATTGTTGAACCTTCCGCTTGGCACAACCCTGTTCAGGGCCAAGGGATGCAGCTCGTGCAATGGCGTCGGCTATAAGGGTCGGATGGCAATCCACGAAGTTCTTGTTGTAAGCGACGACATGCGCGACCTGATCTTCGGGGAAGTCACAACGACGAAGCTCCGGGCGCTTGCTGTCAAGGGGGGGTTCCGGGACATGTACTTCGACGGAATGCAAAAAGCGATTGCCGGTATCACCTCTCTCGAAGAAGTGCTGCGCGTGACCCGCAAGAATTGAAGTTGTCCGCCGAAGGGGACTCACACGAATCCCAGCGAGCCAAACCAGCTCCGCACATGCTCACCGTGGCCTGCACCGTTGATGTACAGCACGCCACTCTTCTCATCTTCCGCTAAATTCCATACACATAAACCCGTACATGTTGTGTATTGTACCACGCTCGGAGCTTGACCATGAGTAGGTATCAATTCCGACACATCGTTATTGGCCTTGTTCTCCTTCCATCTCTGCTTTGGGCCACACCTCAACAGTCGATCGAAGAAATCCGGATAAACATTCGACAAGTTGTCGATTCGCTGAACCCCATCGATGCAGGCACGTTTCTCAACGGCTACCGGAAGACCCTTTCCGGCCAGCTGATCTCTTACCGTTCATCTCATCCTGACGCTGAGGTCGCTCTTCTGGTTCGCTCACGCAAAGAAGTTCACACCATCTCGTGGGAGACGGATACGATTCCCGATATCTATTCTGGTGACCAATATCGTTTCATCTGGATTGCCGGCCTGGAGCACGCGGGATTCCAAAACCTGGATGAGGTTCATACCTTCGACTTTTCCGTCAACGGCGAGCGTTGGTTCACGTTCAAGAACCTGAAAGACTCGACTGCGAAGTTCTGGAAAATCAGGGCGCCAAACGGAGCCCAGCTGTCGTTTGAAACTGTGACCGTCGATCGTGTCGGCGATCTGTTTGGCACTATGCACCTCGATATTCCAAAGAGACTTGTCGCTGCGGGAAAACCCCTCGTACTGGAAGTCAAGGGCGAGGATGCCCGAAGCGACGACTGGTTTATGACATTTCAATACAGCTTCAGTTTCGTACCACGCATCCGGACTGAGCCGGTTGTGTTACGGGAACAGACGGGACGATCCCAGTTGCTGAGGCTGAGCCTGGACAATTTGCGATCAGGAAGGGGCATCCAGATATCCCTTCCGCAGGGGAGAGGATCCATCGTGGACTCGTTGAAGGTGGGTGCTAACGTCTTCCTTGTTCCGGTACCTGCCGTCCAGACAGCCCGGGAGATTCCGGTTTCCTTCAGTGTGAATGGAAGACCGGTCAGCCGAAGATTTATCACTGTTCGACCGGTGAATAAGCGCGACATCTATATCCTCTCCTATTCTCACAACGATATCGGGTACACGGACCTTCAGCCGAACATCGAAAAGAAGCAGTGGAGAAATCTCGATGAGGCGCTGCGGCTGATTGCATTGACGAAGAACTACCCCCCGGATGCGCGAGTCAAATGGAATATGGAAGTGATCTGGGCGTTGGATGGATACCTTCGCCAGGCGCCGGAATCGAAGCGCAAGGAGGTCATGGATGCGGTGAAAGCAGGCAGTATCGGGCTGAACGCGTTGTACGCAAACATCCTGACTGGATTGGCGAGTACGGTGGAGATGAATCACTTCACCGAGCGCGCCCGAACTTTGGAGACCGAGTATTCCATTCCAATCACAACCGCACTCGTATCCGACGTCCCCGGTTTCACATGGGGCATCGTACCGACGCTCGCTCAATCGGGCGTGAAATACTTTTCTATTTCACCGAATCCAGGGGATCGAATCGGGTTTACCATTGAGCAATGGGGTGACAAACCGTTCTACTGGCAGTCTCAATCAGGCAAAGAGAAGATTTTGACGTGGGTTGCCGGAGAAAGTTATGCAAGCTTCTACGAAGGGGACCTGAGTAAGCTCGGAGACGACAAGATTTTCAAGCTCCTGCGGAAACTCGATGAGAGGAAGTATCCGTATGAAATCGTCCAATTACCCTATACGGTAGGCGGAGACAACGGACCTCCGGACCCGAAGCTGGCGGAGTATGTCAGGAGTTGGAATGAGAGATACGCAACGCCCCGGCTGATCATTGCGACGCACAATCAGATGTTCATGGAATTCGAGCGGCGGTATGGAGCGTCGCTGCGAACATACTCCGGTGACTTCACACCATACTGGGAGGATGGTGCGGCCTCTTCCGCGTACGAGACCGCACTCAATCGTCGGGCGGCGGACAGGCTGATTCAGGATGAGGCTCTCTGGTCGATGCGCTCACCGGCGACGTTTCCGGTGCGGGAGTTCGCGGCGGCGTGGCGCAATGTGATTCTCTACGACGAACACACCTGGGGTGCATACAACAGCATCTCGGAACCTGATCTTCCTTTCGTCAAGGGGCAATGGGCGATCAAGCAACATTTCGCACTCGACGCTGACAGTCTGTCAAAAGTACTCGAGCAAAGTATGTCGCCGCAGGCGCAACAAAAGCGAGATGGGGTTTTTGATGTCTACAATACGCAATCGTGGACGAGAACGGACGTTCTCTATCTGACGCCGGAGCAAAGCGCGTTCGGAGATCTTGTCGTGAACGCCGATGGGAAGCGAATTCCGTCTCAAAGGCTCTCCACCGGTGAGCTGGCAGTGCTGTTGAAGAACATGCGTCCGATGAGCTCATTGCGGATCACCGTGAAGAAGGGAAATGCAACTGGAGAGGGGAGTGTCAGGCTTTCGGGAAATGCCGTCGAAAACGATCTTCTCTCGGTCGCTATCAATAAGACGAGCGGTGCCCTCGATAATTTCCAATGGAAGAGAAACGGCCTGCGGATTGTCGATCTCAGCCGGGGTGCAGGCCTGAACGAATTCCTGTATGTCCCTGGTACGGATCCATCTGACGCGAAGCGGATCTCCAATGTCAGGGTGAGCGTGAAGGAAAAGGGAAAGCTTGTTTCGTCCCTCCTGGTTGAGGCGGATGCGCCTGGCTGCAAGAGCTACTCGTATGAGGTTCGGGTCTTTGATGGTATTGATCGGATTGATATCATCAATAGAGTCGACAAGCAGGCTGTCAGGACGAAGGAAGGGGTGCACATTGGTTTCCCGTTTGATGTTTCTGAGGGAGTGTTGCGGTACGATGTCGCCCACGGGATCGTCAGGCCCGAGGTCGATCAGCTTCCGGGAGCATGCAAGAATTTCTTTTCGGTTGTGAGCTGGGTGGATATTTCGAACGATCAGCGAGGCGTTACGTGGGCAACGCTCGATGCTCCTCTGATTGAAATCGGCGACATCACGGCGGAGAAGCCGTGGATGGAGGACATCAAACCGGCCCGGAATTTCTATTCATACGTGATGAACAACTACTGGCACACGAACTACAAGGCAGATCAGGAGGGGGAAGTGTTGTTCCGGTATGCGTTGAGGCCTCACGGAGCCTATAGCCAGCTCGATGCCGCCAGATTCGGCATTGAACGCCGCCAGCCATTCGTTGTTTTGCCTGCCAGCGGAGACGGAATAACGGAAGGACCGCTGTATGAATTGGAGTCTGCAGGAGTGATTGTACTTTCGACGAAACCTGTTCCGGACAATGCGGGTTGGTTGCTCACTCTCTACAATCCAACAAATCAAGCGCGGTCCGCGATGCTGCACTGGAACAAGAATATTCCCGTGTCCATCCACGTGAGTGATGCGTTCGATCGTACTGGGGAACAGATTGACGGGGGGATTGAAGTTCCGGCGTACGGCAGCGTCTTCGTGCGAGTGAATCCAAAGTAGGGAGCAAGTGCGGTGCCACGCACCGCTACCACTTCATTATTCGATATTGGGTGTTCGATATTGGATATTCACGTGAACGGACTCCTCGAAATATCCAACACTGAACATCGATTTACGAACGCCTAACTGTTGATGGTGCCACGCACCGCTACCACTTCATTATTCGATATTGGGTGTTCGACATTGGATATTCACTTGAACGGACTCCTCGGAATATCCAACACCGAACATCGATCTATGAACGCCTAAGTGTTGATGGTGCCACGCACCTACGTCGAACACCCGTAATGTGCGTAGCTCCTTTCGTGATTCACAAGAGACTCTCCAGCTTGTTGAAGTTCACGCTGTTCCAGTGAAATTCACCCCACCACCTCGCGCACCGGTTCGCATCGAGAGGAATTCCAACGACGGGTATCCCATATTTCCTGCACATTCTCATGCCGCGGACGAGTTCCGGAATGCACGCGATGCCAAGAACACTGAGGCTCTCACCATTCCTGGTCATTCTTCGAAAGAGCGCCCGAAGATCTGCCGTCATCCATATGTATGGCTTGATTTCATGGCGTCGCAATGCCTTGCTCACCTGATTGACCTTACACTCATTCGTGCATCCCTTGCACACGTAGTCAAGATCACGCTGGGCCGCCAGGCAAGTTGCAGAGAGATCCCTCAGACAGTGAGGGAGAAACGCAAGTCGCCGTTCGGAACTTCGGAATTGTTCGAGATAGATCCGGTTGGTCAGCTCGATCTCCAGCATGTACAAATGGTACTGTTCCTCCGATGTCGCCAAGGTCCCCCACCTGTCCGCAAAGCGCAACGATTTGAGATGTGATGAGACGGAAGTAGTGTACTCCGAGAGCTCATTCTTCAGCATGAGGATGAGCGCACGATCATCGGACTGAGGACCGGTCGTGACCAGCTTTCGGAGTTGGCGCCTGCTCTTGCTCAGTCCCTGGAGATACGAAAGGAGCTGGACTGGATCGGGGTGACGGTGAAGGAGATTTTCAACCAGACCGGCGATCTTCCGGTAGTATGCGTCGGAGTCTGATGCATCGTAACGCAGAGTGTACGTCTTGCCCTGCAGCAATTCCTGTGTTTGATCGGGTGGCATCTGCCTAGAGCGCTGTCATTTTTGCACTAGCTTCCCACAGCCGTTGAGCGACGTCTTCGTCATATGAGATCTTTGAAGATCGGATCTCTTTCTTGTCGCGGAAGTACTTGCCTGATACTCCGTCTACTTCCTCAGCCGATGCGAGCCAGATGACCGTCTCGGCCCCTTTCTCCGGTGAGCGCATGAAAACGTCAAGTTGCTTGAATACAAAACCTGCAATTCCCGAGAGCTGCTTTCCGAAGTTTGTCCGCACCGTACCTGGATGCAATGTGTTGGCGGTAATGCGTGTGCCTGCTGTCCGCCGGGCGAGTTCGTACGTGAAGAGAATGTTCGCTAGCTTAGATCGGGCGTACGATTTCATCGGGTTGTAGCCTTGCTCGTACCCGAGGTCCCCAAATTCCATCCTTCCGAATTGATGTGCCTGGGAGCTCACGCTGACCACACGCGCAGAAGGGGCTGCACGCAACATTTCCAGCAGCAAATTGGTCAGAAGAAAATACGCAAGGTGATTGACAGCGAGGGTCAATTCGATGCCGTCAACTGTCAGTATTCTCTTATCGAAAATCCCTCCCGCATTATTGACCAGGACATCGATCCTTGGATGATTCGTCCTGATCTCTCCCGCCAGGCTTCTAATCTCCTTCTGCGAAGAAAGGTCAGCGATGTAAAGACGCACACCCTCATTTCCCGTCTTCTCAACGATTTCATTTCGGACTTTCCCACCTTTTTCTTTGTTGCGAGATACCAGGAGTACCGTCGCACCCTGGCGTGCGAGAGAAAGTGCAGTAGCTTTGCCAATTCCCGATGTTGCGCCGGTGATGAGGCAGATCTTGCCGCTGGTCATTCAACCCTCCCTGTACTTTATTGACTAACTGGGTTTTCTTGCCTAATATAGCGCCACAACTTGCCTCTCGCAAGCGTTGTCGTGGCGAAATTGCCCCCGTTATTGTGAAAGCGGGATCGGGAACCCGTCTGCCGCATCTTCAAGAATCATTTGGTACCCGGCTCACCGAGTGAGCCAGAATCAGAAAGAAAGGCACGCCCATGAGACTCTTCCTCTGGCTATCCTTCGCCTTCATCTGTATCGCTCAACCCCTCTTGCCACAGCAGAAAGACTATCTTCATGAAACGGAGGCGCAATACGAAGCGCGCATGAAATGGTGGAGTGAAGCGAGGTTTGGGATGTTCATCCACTGGGGGCTGTACTCCATCCCTGCCGGTGAATGGAAAGGAAGCACAAACCACGCTGAGTGGATTCGAACGACGGCACAGATCCCGATCGCCGAGTACGAAAAATTCGTCGCCCAATTCAATCCTGTAAAATTCAATGCTACAGAGTGGGTCCAAAGGGCGAAGAATGCAGGGATGAAGTATATCACCATCACCTCCAAACACCACGATGGCTTCTGTCTCTTCGATTCAAAATACACGGACTTTGACGTTATGTCGACACCGTTCAAGCGCGACATCATGAAAGAGCTGGCGGACGCATGCCACAAGGAGGGAATCAAGATCTGCTGGTATCATTCCATCATGGATTGGCATCATCCGGACTATCTGCCAAGGCGCGAATGGGAGAAGGACCGTCCGACGGCCGGCGCTGATTTCGATCGCTATTTTCAGCATCTAAAGAATCAGCTCAAGGAGCTCCTGACGAACTATGGCGAGATCGGAGTGCTCTGGTTCGATGGTGAGTGGGAATCAACGTGGAATACGAAATACGGAACTGAGCTTTACAACTATGTCAGAAGCCTGCAGCCCAACATCATTATCAATAACCGTGTGGGTGCCGGGCGTTCGGGGATGGAGGGATTCACAAAAGCCGGTGAATTCTCCGGCGACTTCGGAACACCAGAACAGGAAATCCCGGCAACAGGTCTGCCGGGCGTCTCTTGGGAAACCTGCATGACGATGAATGATAACTGGGGATACAATAAACACGACGATCACTGGAAATCGTCAGAGGACCTGATTCACAAGCTTGCCGACATCGCATCCAAAGGGGGCAACTTCCTCCTGAATATCGGTCCCACATCCGAAGGTGTATTTCCTCAGCCCGCTGTCGACCGGCTCAAGCAGCTGGGAAACTGGATGAAGGTCAACGGTGATGCAATCTACGAGACGAAGGCCAGTCCCTTCAAGAATCTCGAGTGGGGCCCCTGCACACAGAAGGCTATCGATGGAGGCGTAAGACTGTATCTCCACGTCTTCAACTGGCCTGCGAACAGGAAGCTGGTTGTCCCAGGGATCTTGAATGAACCAAAGATTGCGTACCTCCTCGCCGATCGCGAGCAACAGCATCTCCTGGTGCGGAGACAGGAGGATGCGATCGTCATCGATGTCCCGGAGAAAGCTCCGGATTCGATCAACAGCGTCGTCGTTCTGGATGTCCGGGGGAACGTCGATGTCACGAGTCCACCCAGGATCGGTGCAAAGTTCGACATTTTCATTGATGGTCTGGATGTGAACGTGACGTCTGAAAGAGAAAAGGTTGATAACAGGTATACGCTTGATGGAAGTGTGCCGTCGGCAAGCTCGACGCTTGTCGCGGGTCCGATCAGACTGACCCAGACCACGACCGTAACCGCCCGGTGCTTCCGCGAAGGGAATCCAGTGAGCGGTCCGGTCTCTGCGACATTCACTAAGATGGCGCCGAACCCGGCGACGGAAGCTTCCAACTTGGTAGGCGGAGTGAAGTTTGCCTACTACGAGGGGGATTGGAATGTTCTGCCGGATTTCTCCAAACTCAAGCCGGTGAAAGAAGGCGTGGCATACGTATTTGATATCTCTCCGAGGAATCAACCTGAATACTTCGGTCTCGATTTCAATGGATTCCTCAAAGTCGCTGAGAACGGAGTCTACTCATTGTCGACAGAGTCCGATGATGGAAGCCGGCTCTTTGTCGACGGGAAGTTGGTTGTCGACAATGATGGCCTGCACAGCAGTAAAGAAGTAAAGGGGGTTGTCGCTCTCGCGGCCGGTGCGCATCCGATTCGCGTCCAGTACTTTCAAAAAGGAGGCGGGCGGGATTTGAAAGTCTCTATTGAAGGTCCAAAGGGCGACAAGCAGGTGATCCCGGGTGCGATGCTTTTCTACCAGAAGTAAGTGATCGTTTCGATTCAGCTTTGACCATCTATCTTCAGAAGCTCTAACGTTCAATGACAAGGCGTCTGTTCTACTCGGTCTTCATAATCGTGACGTTTTTTCTCCAGGCAGGCGCTGCATCTGACAAGCCTGTCTCTTCCCGTTCTCACGATCTTCGTTTCACGTCGCTCGCGAAAACGTGGGACGAAGGAATCCCGCTCGGCAACGGTATGATCGGCGCGCTCATCTGGCAACGCGACAGCGTGCTCAGAATGTCTCTCGACCGGGCGGATTTGTGGGACCTTCGGAAGATCAAGGAGTTTGAAAGTCCGGAATTCCGGTTCGCGTGGGTTGTCGAACAGGCCACGACAGGGGACTACAAGCGGGCTCAGGAGATGGGGGATGTGCCGTATGATCGGGACGCAGCGCCGACGAAACTGCCGGGCGCGGCTCTGGAACTTCCCATTCCAAATGTCAATGACATTGAATCTGTTCAACTCAGGCTCGATGATGCGGTCTGCTTGATTAAGTGGAAGTCTGGCATCGAGCTGCAGACATTTGTGCATGCCACGGAGCACCGTGGTTGGTTCCGGATCACCGGTCTCAGCGAAAATCTCAAACCGCGGCTCATTCCACCGCCATATTCATTGCCTGACACTTCAAAGGACACCGGCAACAGCGGTCCCAGTGGCAATGATCTTCGCCGGCTTGGATATCCGCCGCCAAAGGTCATCGAGAGGAAAAACGGTCTGCTCTATCGCCAGGAGTGCTACGGGGGCTTTTCCTATACGGTGAACGTGAGTTGGTCAATTGATGAAGACTATATTCTCACTGGAATATGGCAGATCTATCCCAGCACGCCGTTCGCATTGAAAGAGGCTCCGAAGAAAACAGGTATTGTCCAGCTCGTTAAGGGACCTACTTTTGCAGGGGATCTTAAGACACATAAGCAGTGGTGGCAGCGGTTTTGGCAGCAATCTTCGATTCAACTTCCGGATTCACTTCTCGAGACTCAGTGGTATCGTGAAATGTACAAGTTTGGCAGTGCCTCGCGTCGCGGTGCACCTCCGATTACACTGCAAGCCGTCTGGACGGCCGACAACAGCCGCCTGCCTCCGTGGAAGGGAGATTTTCACCACGATCTCAATACACAACTGAGCTACTGGCCCTGCTACAGTTCCAACCATCTCACTGAAGGCCTCGCTTTTCTCGACTGGCTCTGGTGGTGCAAGCCGGTTGCGGAGCGCTATACAAAACAGTATTTCGGTACGACGGGGCTCGACTTCCCGGGGGTTTCAACGCTCACCGGAGAACCGATGGGTGGATGGATTCAGTACTCTCTCTCGCCAACGGTCTCAGCATGGCTTGCCCAGCATTTCTATCTCCACTGGAGATACAGTCTTGACAGAACATTTCTTCGAGACCGTGCCTATCCATGGATTCGGGAGGTCGCTGCGCATCTCGAACAACTCTCCATCAGTGACAGCCTGGGGAGAAGGACGCTCCCGTTGAGTTCCTCGCCGGAGATCAATGACAATCGTGTAGATGCATGGTTCCGATCGATGACCAACTACGATGTGGCGCTTGTCCGATGGTTGTTCGGTGGTGCATCAGAGCTGGCTTCGGAGCTCGGACTTGCAGAAGAATCAGCGAGGTGGAGACAGATTGAATCAGAATGGCCTGAGCTGGCTCGTTCGCCCGCGAACGGAAAGCTCCTCGTTGCTCCCGACGTCGAGCTCAAGGACTCGCATCGCCACTTCTCGCACCTGATGGCTATCCATCCACTTGGGCTGCTTGACTGGGACAATGGGGAGAAGGATCGACAGACGATTTCTGCGTCGCTCGCCGATCTCGAGCGGCTCGGAACGGACTGGTGGTGTGGATACTCGTACGCATGGCTGGGAAGCATGTGGGCGAGAGCCAGGAACGGGGACAAGGCAGAGGAGGCGCTCAGGACCTTCGCTACCTGTTTCTGTTTGCCCAACAGCTTCCATGTCAATGGCGACCAATCGGGAACAGGCAAGTCCAAGTTCACCTATCGTCCCTTCACGCTCGAAGGGAACTTCGCGTGTGCTCAAGGTATCCAGGAAATGCTTCTTCAAAGTCAGAATGGAAGAGTTAGAATATTTCCGGCACTACCGCATGACTGGAAGGATGTTTCCTTTACTAATCTCCGGGCAGAGGGGGCTTTGCTCGTCACAGCACGCAGGACGAATGGGAGCGCCAACTTTGTGAAAGTGGTTGCCGAAAAAGGGGGGAAGGTGAAAATGGTGGATCCGTTTGGGGGAAGAAACTTCAAATCGACTTCGAAGGGAGTGGGAACAGTAAAGGTAACAGACGGCCTCATTGAATTCGATGCGAAGACGGGAGGGAAGGTTGAATTCAAAGCCTGGTAGTCCCGACTTACTTCATTTGACAAATCCGAAAATCGAATCTCGAAATGCGAAGGAAATTCGAAATCCCAAGTTCGAAATGTGTTTGCAGAGGGGTTCCGAAATTCGCGTTTAGGGTTTGTTTGGGATTTCGGATTTTGTGCTTTGAGTTTGTCTAGGATTTCGTGTTTAGTATTTCGGATTTAGGCGGCTGGATCTCTTTCCATGAGGACGGTAAAATGAAATTCCTTCACGCATTGTTTCTCTTACTCTTCTTGTTTCAGTGCGATCTTTTCTCCCAGCAAGCAGCACACACATTTGCGTTGGGCGATAAAGATTTTCTCCTCGACGGCAAGCCATTTCAGATCATTGCCGGAGAAATGCATTATGCGCGCATCCCGCGCCCGTACTGGCGCCACAGATTGCAAATGGCGAAGGCGATGGGACTCAATACGATTGCCACGTATGTATTCTGGAATTTCCATGAGCCGTTGCCGGGGAAGTTCAATTTCTCGACGGAGAATCATGACCTCGCATCCTTCATCAGAATGGCGAAAGAAGAAGGGCTGTGGGTGATCCTGCGACCCGGGCCGTACGCCTGTGCGGAATGGGAATTTGGCGGGTATCCGTGGTGGTTGTTGAAGGAAAAGGATCTGCTTGTGCGAAGCCAGGACACGCGGTTCCTGAAAGCCTGCGATCGATATCTGAGTCGTCTCGGGAAAGAGATCGGATCGCTGCAGGTCACCAAAGGCGGACCCATCCTGATGGTGCAGGTCGAGAACGAATATGGTTCGTACAGCAACGACAAGGAATACATGGGGAAGAACCGTGACATGATTGTAGACGCTGGGTTTAACGTTCCTCTCTTTACTGCTGACGGCCCTTATCAGTGCCGGGCCGGATATCTTCCGGGCGTTCTCCCGGCGATCAATGGCGAGGAGAACTCGAAGTCATTGCGGGACACCGTTAATAAGTACAACAATGGCAGGGGCCCTTACTTCATTCCTGAATTCTATCCGGGTTGGCTTGATAGCTGGGGGGAGAAACACAGCGTTGTTCCGGTCCAAAGCTTTCTTGGCAAGTACGATACGTTGTTGAGTGAAGGAGTTTCCGTGAGCTTCTACATGTTCCACGGCGGCTCAACGTTTGGGTATATGAACGGGGCAAACTACAACAAGGAACATCCCATTATACCGCAACCGACGACGTACGACTATGATGCTCCACTTGACGAGGCGGGGCGTCCAACGCCGAAGTACTTTGCTATCAGAGAAGTCATTGCGAAACATCTTGCGCCGGGGTACGTGCTCCCACCCGTGCCGGCCGTTAACAAGATCATCGCAGTGCCTGGCATCAGACTCTCCATGTCTACGAATTTCTATTCTGTCGTCGGCTCTCCGAGGAGCTCTGACTCTCCGCTGTCGATGGAAGATCTGAATCAGGACTATGGCTACATCTTCTATCGCACGACTCTGAAGAGTCCGGCAAAAGGTCTGCTAAAGATCAACGGACTTCGCGATTATGCACTCGTGTTTGTGAATAAACGGCGGGTAGCGGTGTTGGATCGGAGGCTCGGGCAGGATTCGATCGAGATCGATGTACCACAACCCAATTCAACACTGGATATCCTCGTGGAGAACCTTGGAAGAATCAACTACGGAAAGCGGATGACAGAGAACAGGAAGGGAATCACGGGAAGCGTGATGCTTGGCGGCACCGAATTGAAGGGGTGGACCATGGCATCTCTTGCGTTTGATCGAGTGAGCGACGAACGATTCGCCGGCAATGTGCTCGAGGGAGTGCCTGCTCTGAGGAAAGGTTCGTTTACGCTTGCCGAGACAGGCGACACGTGGCTGGATATGCGTGCGTGGGGTAAAGGAAGCGTATGGATCAACGGTCACCATCTTGGCAGGTACTGGTACATTGGTGCACAGCAGACGCTCTTCGTCCCCGCCCCGTGGCTCAGAAAAGGGAAGAACGAGATCATGGTGTTCGAGCAGCTCAAGCCCGAACAGGGTGAAGTTGCAGGTATCACAACACCGATCATCGATCAACTGAGAAATCAATAGCATATCAATTGAACGGATCGATCATGAAAAGACTGCTTTACGTCAATGGAATCTTGGTAGCGCTCTGCCTTTCGCTCCTCGGTGCGAGGCCGCTTGAACAGGCAGCTGTCGATAAACATCAGGTTACGAAAGCTGCCAATGAGGTGTTGAAACGTGTGGTCGGAAAGCATGCCGATCAGTTCCGGTTTGAAGTGGTTCCGTTCAGTGGAACCAACGACGCTTTCGAAGTCGAAGCATCAGGCGGCAAGGTCACGGTTCGCGGCAACTGTGCGATCGCGCTGACGCGCGGTGCGTATCATTATCTCCGCTCCGCCACTCATAGTCAGGTCACGTGGAGCGGCAGCAATCTTCATCTTCCCAAACGCCTTCCCGATTTTCCAAAAACCACTGTCACTTCTCCGTACCAATACCGCCTCTACTACAATGTGTGCGCTTTCGGATATACAACTGCCTTCTGGGGGTGGAAAGAGTGGGAGAAGGAGCTCGACTGGATGGCGCTTCATGGCATCAACATGCCGCTCGCGATGGTGGGTCAGGAAGCAATCTGGCAAAGGGTCTGGAACAGCTATGGCTTGACCAATAATGAGTTATCGGGCTATTTCACTGGTCCCGCCTTCCTCCCGTGGCATCGCATGGGGAATATCAACAAGCATGACGGGCCCCTTCCGCAGGGGTGGCTTGACCAGAGCCGGGAGTTGCAGAAAAAAATTGTTCGTCGGATGAAAGAGCTTGGCATGCAGCCGGTGGTCCCGGCGTTTTCGGGATTCGTACCGCCGACGCTTGATCGCCATCATTCTGGAGTCGTCGTTCAGAAGTTAGCTTCGTGGGCCGATTTCGACAAGAGTTGTCAGACGCAGATTCTCTCTGCCGACTCGCCGCTGTACTCGGAAATCGGGAAAAAGTTCATTGAGGAGTACAGGAAAGAGTACGGACAATTTCATTTCTATCTTTCCGACAGTTTCAACGAGATGGAAGTTCCTGTGACCGAGAGCGGTCGTTACCGTGAACTCGCTCAGTACGGAGAAGCTGTCTACAAATCCATCACTGCCGGCGATCCGAACGGTGTATGGGTCATGCAGGGATGGCTCTTCTACAATGCGGCAAAATTCTGGGATCGTCTCTCCGTTCAGGCATTGCTGAGCAACATCCCCGACAACCGGATGATGATTATCGATCTCGCAGAAGAGCTCTGGCAGGGATGGAAAGCACACGACGGATTTTACGGCAAGCATTGGATCTATAGTGTCATCCACAACTTTGGCGGCAACAATCCAATGAATGGTGCTCTCAAGTTTTTCGCCGAGGACCCGTCGAAGGCGATAAGCGCTTCAAACAAGGGTGCGCTGGTGGGTATGGGGATTTCACCAGAGGGGATTGAGAACAATGAGGTGATCTACGAGCTTCTGACAGATGTCGAATGGGAGCAGAACGCCATCGATCTCGATCGCTGGCTGGAAGAGTACTGCACGTCCCGCTACAGGTCCTGCCCGGAAGCCATGAAAAAGAGCTGGCAACTGCTCGTGAAGTCGATCTATACAAAGCCGGAGGGCAATGTCCGGTTTGGCTTTCAGAAAAAACCATCCCTGGCTCCACGGGGAGAAGTGAAAGGGGGACCCGAATTCGAGGAGGCCCTTCGACTCTTTCTTTCCTGCGCCAACCAATTGCGGGAGAGCCAGCTGTACCAAAACGATCTCATCGAGCTTGTAGTCCAGTATACAGGCGTTACGGTTGATAGCCTGCTCAGGAAAGCCGGTGAGTTCTATCGTGAGTCGAAATTTGGTCTTCAGGACTCGATGGTGACCCATTCGCTCGGGCTCATGAAACGGATGGATGACCTGCTCGCATCACGGAACGATCGTCGCCTCGAGCGGTGGGTCGACTACGCCCGCCAATGGGGCAAGACCGACAAGGAAAAGAACTATTATGAGATGGACGCGAAGCGTCAGGTAACAGTGTGGGGCGGACCAGTTCTCTCAGAGTATGCGGCAAAGGTATGGAGCGGATTAATTCGTGATTACTATGCCCAGCGATGGA
>Ga0187866_1000913_pt1 | contig 30654 bp, 28 predicted proteins | sample June2016WEW_11_1_3_FD_133013 | JGI IMG/M metagenome (GOLD analysis project Ga0187866, IMG submission 133013) | Peatland microbial communities from SPRUCE experiment site at the Marcell Experimental Forest, Minnesota, USA - June2016WEW_11_150 | ecosystem: Environmental > Terrestrial > Soil >...
GGTTTCGAGGGGCGCAACTCCTCCGGCAGCTCCATCGCGGTCATTTGGTCGTCTCCAGAATCAGGCAGTCGAGGCCCTTGAAGCGTTTGAAGCCGGCGTCGAACGTGACCAGCCGCAGCCCCGCGCACGCGGCAAAGGCCGCAAGGTAAGAGTCCGTCCACAAATCGCGCGCCGCCGTTTGTGCTCCCGCCCACTCTTGCCACCGGTCTGCCAGATGCGCCGGTTCCTGGACCTCGCTGGCGTCCGCCAGCCGGAAGGCATTGGTCGCTTCCGTCCAGGCCTGGCGGTTGGTGCGCACCTGCGGGCCCATCACGGTCGGATTCGTGAGCAGCCGCAGAAAACCCATCTGGGTAATCCGGTTGAACACGATGCCGCCTGCATGAAACTCGGCCCAGTGCCGCTTCGCCGCCTCATGATGCGGATGGAAATCCGCCGCCATCGCCAGCCAGACGTTAGCGTCCAAGAGATTTGCGGTAGCGTTCAAGGTCCTCCTCTTGCTCGAGTTTGGACAGGAACTCCGGCGTTAGGTCGGGCATTTTCCATTTCCCCCGCCCCCGGATGATGGGAAATGGGCACGGTTTTACCTGGCCTTTCCTGCTCGCTCTGGGCTCCGCCAGGTAGGCGCTCAGAGCTGAAGTTACCAAATCCTTGAGCTTGAGACCTTCCATGGCCGCCTTGGCCTTCACCTGTTTGAACAGGGGGTCGGGTATTTCCAACGTCGTCTTCATCTACCCATATTCCCATAAAACCAGTTTTCCAGCAAGTCTTTCGTTTGGCCCGGGTGTTCGTTAGTTCGCGCTGGCGTCGTTGGAATTGGACCCGCGCGTGGAGTGGGCGCTCATCGCCCTGCTGATCGTTATGGGACTCATCCTGTGGCTCGGCATCGAACTGGCGGCGGCAGCTCCCCGGCTGGGCGCCGTTTTCGGCTGATCGAGCGGCCGTGCAGAACCCGCGCGACACTGGGCCTTGGACATCCCTTGCCCGGCGGCGGAGGCGTGGCGGGCGGAGTGGGAGGCGGTGGAAGGCGTCCCTGCCGGAGAGGGTGGAAGGCGTCGCCGCCAGACTTGCCAAATGGCGGGGGTGCTCTATGCTAGGAGTATGAAATTGCCGAACAAATTGGAAAAAGCACTGAACGAACAAATCAATCTCGAGTTTTCATCCGCTTATGCCTATCTGGGCATGGCGGCGTATTTCGAGCAAACCGCCTTTGCCGGTTTCGCCAAGTGGATGGAGCTGCAAAGCGAGGAAGAACTCAAGCACGCGCACAAGTTTTTCAATTACATCACTGAGCGCAACGGGAAGGTGGCGCTCAAGGCGCTGGCCGAGCCCAAGTGCGACTACAAGTCGCCCCTGGAGGCCTTCCAGGCCAGCCTTGCCCATGAACAGAAGGTTTCCGCCGCCATTTGCGGCCTCTATGAACTGGCGCAGGCGGAGAAAGAGTACCCCACGCTCTCATTCCTGAAGTGGTTCCTGGACGAGCAGGTCGAGGAGGAAAAGACCGTCGCCGACATCATCGCCAAGCTCGAACTGGTGGGCGAGAACCACAACGGCCTTTATCAGATCGACCGCTTGGCAGGCCGACGGGGCGAGGCGGAGAAGTAGCGCCCGAAGGGGCCGGAGCCGGCCCGGACGAGCGGGCCGGCGCGCCTGGGTTTTGGGAAAGACCGTGCACGAGCTATCGATTATGGAGAGCGCGTTGAGCCTGGCGCTGGACCAGGCGCGGCAGGCGGGGGCCAGGCAGGTGCACGTGATCCGCCTGCGCATCGGCGCGCTGAGCGGGGTGGCGCCGGAGGCGCTGGAGTTTGCCTTCGCGGCGCTGGCGCCGGGGACGCCGGCCGAAAACGCCCAACTGGCGATCGAGCATGTCCCGGCGCGGTTCTGGTGCGCGGCGTGCGTCCGGGAGTTTGCAGCCGACGATCTGATTGCGGAATGTCCCGGCTGCCACCGGCTGAGCGGGGAAGTGCGCGCCGGCCGGGAAATGGAACTGGCCTCTTTGGAGATTGAGTGATGTGTGAAGATTGCGGATGCGGATTGCCAGGAGAGAATCCGGTTGGCATTAGTGCCGGCCACCAGCACGAACACGAGGACAAGCGCGGCCATAGCCACGGGCAGGAGCACGCCCAGGAACATGAGCACGCACATGGCCCCGGCGAGCACCACGGCCACGGCCACGATCAGTCCCACAGCCACCCACACGCCCACGCCCACGCGCACCTGCAGGCTCAGCCGCGCGCGGGCGAAGGGACGGACCTCGCTGCTCCGGGCGCGGAGGCGGCGGAGGCGCGCCGGACGGTCGAGGTGCGGCGGGCGATCCTGGAGAAGAATGACCGGCTGGCCGAACGCAATCGCGGTTTTTTCCGCGCGCGCGGGCTGTTGGTGCTGAACGTCCTTTCGGCTCCCGGGTCGGGCAAGACGACCTTCCTCCGGGAGACGGTGCGGGGGCTGGGGCCGCAACTCAAGGCGGGCGTGCTCGTGGGTGACCTGGCCACGGACAACGACGCGAAGCGGTTGCGGGAGTCGGGGGCGCCGGTGGTGCAGATCACGACCGGGACGGTCTGCCATCTGGAGGCGGAGATGGTGGGCCGCGCCGTGAAACAACTGGACCTGAACGGCCTGGAACTGCTGTTCATCGAAAATGTCGGCAACCTCGTCTGCCCGGCCGCCTACGACCTGGGCGAAGACCTGCGCGTGGTCCTGCTGTCGGTGACCGAGGGGGAAGATAAGCCGTCAAAATACCCGCCGCTGTTTCAAGGGGCGGACGTGGTGGTCATCAGCAAGGTGGACCTGGCCGGGGCCTGCGGCTACAACCGGGACCTGGCGCTGGCCGACCTGGGGCGGGTGGCGCCGCGGGCGCGGGTGTTCGAAACCTCCGCCCGGACCGGCCAGGGGATGGAGGCCTGGCGGGAGTTCCTGGTCCAACAGCACGGGGCACGAAAGGCCCGTGATCCGCTGGCCCTGTAGTTAGGGGTCCGCCTCCGGCCCTGCGAGCATGGGGCGGCCGGCGTCGGAGCAGATGCCGCGTTTGGAGGCGGCGATGAAGTCGAGCATCACTTTGGCGGGGGCGCCGGAGAAGTGTTGGCGCGCGTCCGCCAGGGCGGTGTGGAGGTTCCGTCCGGAGCGGAAGAGGGTGTGGTAGAGTTGTTTCAATTCCAGGCGTTGGGCAGGTGAAAAGCCGGCGCGGCGCAGGCCGATGGTGTTGAGGCCGCAGATGCCGTTGGGGCCGCGGGCGACCGTGTAGGGCGGGAGGTCCTTGCTGACGGCGGAGCCGCCTTGCATGAGGGCGAGGGTGCCGATGCGCACGAACTGGTGCACCAGGCAATTGCCGGAAATGAAGGCGTGGTCGCCCACGCTCACATGCCCGGCCAAGAGCGCGCCGCCCGCCAGGACGACGTAATCTCCGACCACGACGTTGTGGGCCACGTGGCTGTGCTGCATGAGGAAATTGTGCGAGCCGATAAGGGTTGCCTCCGCCGGGTGGTTGGAGCGGTGCACGGTGACATGTTCGCGGAAGACGTTATAGTCGCCAATCCGCAGGGCGGTGGGTTCGCCTTTGTATTTCAAATCCTGCGGCGCCTCGCCGATGACGCAGCCAGCGAAAAAGCGGTTGTGCGCGCCGATGCTGGTCAGGCCGGTCAGGTAAACGTGCGGGCCGATGACGCATTCGGGGCCGATTTCGACCCCTGCATCAATCACGGCATAAGGCTCGACCCGAGCCGTCGGGTCCAGCTTCGCCTGGGGATGCACAATGGCAGTGGGATGAATCACGCCGCAAGGGTGCGGCATGCGGGAGAGTTGCCAAGTCAAAAATAGTCCAAAGCTGCACCTGCCGCTCAGGGGCCGTTGGCGTTCACCAATTGGGCGAAGCGCTCGAAGCTGCGGTCGTAAGTGCGCTCGACTGCCTCAGGGAAGCAGCAGGCGGGGAGCTGCCGCAGGCCCAGGTGGTAGCGCAGGCACTCGCAGCAGATGCCCTGTCTGGGGCAGCCCGGATAGCTGCAGTTGCAGAACTTGGCGTTCGCCGTCTTCGCATTCGGACATGCCGCTCTCATTTCAACAAAGCTCCTGGTTTGCCGGCTTTTTGTTAGGTTTGCCCCGTCCGCGCCCATCAGCCGATAGCAATCCCGGCGAGAGTATCCCGACCGGGCCTTGGCCTCAAATCCGAAATCCTGCAAGCGTATCTCCGGGCGGGAGCGCAGAGCTGCCGATCTGCGCGCGCCTGTACCAGTTTTCAAGCCCATGGGCAGGGGAGTGTCGAGTGCCGGGTGTCGAGGGTCGAGGGACTGAACTGGTGAGGCGGGTGAAATCGGGTATCAGGGCATCAGCGGGCAGAGTTGGGGCTCTGCGCTGCGGCGGCACCTGGGTCGCCCGCCTGGTGACTCAGCCCGTGGCCAGGTTGCTTTCCAGGATGGCTGAGCGCTGGCCGTCGGCAGCCGGTTCCGGCGGCGCCGGGTGCTCCCAGACCTTGAGCGGTTCGTAAAAGGTGTTTCGCTGCACCGGGATGCAGCCGGCCTCGCGGATGGCTTTGATCATTTGGGCTTCGGTCTGCAACTGGGGTGTTTTGGCCCCGGCCATGTGGAAGATGTATTCCTGGAGGATGGTGCCGTGGAGGTCGTCGGCGCCGAAGCTGAGCGCCAGTTGGGCCAGCTTGAGGCCCAGGCCGACCCAGTAGGCGGTGATATGGTCGAAGTTGTCGAGGTAAATCCGGCTCACGGCGAGGGTGCGCAAGGAGTCGAAGCCGGTGGGGGGATGGCGGACGGGGAGGTCGTTGTCTTGGGGCTGGTAGGGGAGGGGCACGAAAGCCACAAAGCCGCGCGTTTCATCCTGGAGGGCCCGCAACTGGCGCAAGTGATCCACCCGGTCGGCCGGCGACTCGATGTGGCCGTAGAGCATGGTGCAGGTGCTGCGCCCCCCCAGCCGGTGCCAGGTCCGATGGACGTCGAGGTACTCCTCGGCCGATTCCTTGCCCTGGGCGATGGTGGAGCGGATTTCCTTGCGGAAAATCTCCGCGCCGCCGCCGGTGAGCGCATCCAGGCCGGCCGCTTGCAGGGCGAGGAGCGTGTCGGCGACGGTTTTTTTCGCCAGCCAGGCGAGGTGCAGAATCTCAATGGCGGTGAAGGCCTTCAACTGCAGGCGGGCATCCAGCGCCCGCAGCGCCCGGAGCAGGTCGGTGTAGTAGGAGAAGGGCAGCGTGGGGTGCAATCCGCCCACCAGGTGCAGTTCGGTGATGCCCCAGTCGAGCGCCTGGCGGGCCTTTTGGACCAGCTCCTCGACGGTGAGCTGGAAACCATCCGCGTCGCGTTTTTTCCGGGCAAAGGAGCAAAAGCGGCAGTTCAGGATGCAGTAATTGGAGTAGTTGAGGAAGCGGTTGAGGAGGTAGCTGGCGCGCCGGCCCACCCGGCGCTGGCGGGCCAGGTCGGCCATGGCCCCCAGGGCCTGCAAATCTGTGCTCTGGAAAAGCCGCAAGGCCTCGGCCTCGGAAATCCGTTGGCCGGCGGCGACTTTGCGGTAGAGGTCCCGCAACTCGCTGCGCTGGATGAAAAAACGCATGGGATACCATTACCAGAACCGGGGACGTTGGCCAAGGGCGTCGGCTCAGGGCGGCGGGGTTGCCAGCCGGATCCGTGGAGACTTCCTTTGTCAGGGAAGCGAGGGGAAGCTCGGCCCGCCGGGCTGAGAGGAGGCCTGGTTTTCTGCCCGCGGGCGGCGGCCAATGAGCAAGGCGCAATTCCAGGTCAGGAACTCGCGGAGCACGGGCAGGCGCAAGATGAAGGATAATTCCGGGTAATAACGGGGTGCGGCGCGCAACAGCTTAAGCTGTGGATGGGCGCGGATTTTTTTCAAGACCTGCCCGATATAAGTCGGGAAAAGGTTCTGGTAGGGAGTGTGCTTGCGCGGGCGCCTGGCGAATCGGTCATAAAGCAAGTGCCCGCGGCGGGCGCCGAGATAATGGAAGGGGGAGAACTCGTGGCCGCCCCAAAGGGAGAGCCAGTTTGTCCAGCTCAAGAAGAGTTTCCCGTTGGGTTTCAGAAGCTCGCCAAGGTCTTGGAGGAACTGGTCGGGTTTGGCAAGATGCTCATAGACATTGGAGCAGATGACCAGGTCATAGCTGCCCAAGCGGGCCAGGTGATCCTGATCGAGGTTGAAGTAGAGGAAGCGGGAGCCGGCCAACTCGGGCAATAAGCTGTTGCATTCATCGGCAAAAGTGACTTGGCAGCCGCGTTTTGCCAAGACCGCCCCAAAGACCCCATGCCCGCAGCCCAGGTCCAGAACGGTGGTGTCCGCCTGGAGCCTGACGCCCCACCGTAGCAGCCAATGAACGGCATCTGCCGCCTGGAACTCGTAGAAGGCGGGATCGTCCCGATGCCCCAGGTATTGCAGAATCAAGCGATGTATAATCATAAGCAAACGGGAGGGGGACGCCGTGCCGCTTACTTGTCCTGACGAAAGACCAGCAGGTAGCGTTGCGGGATGATCTGGTGATAGGAGAGGAGCTCGAACCCGTATTGCTTCAGTTGGGCGATGGCGAGGTCTTTGGCAAGATAGGGGCCGTGATAAGGAAGGTGGGGGTCTTCCACCGGACCGTTGTCCACGATGATGAGTCTGCCCTGGGGCTTGAGCGCCTGTTTGAGGCTGTGGATGAAATTCTGGCGGGCGGGCTCGGGGGCCACGCCGTAGATGATATGGTAGAGTGAACACAGGAAGGCGGCGTCCACCGGCTCCTTCAAGCAGAGGTCATCCTCTTTGGACCTGACGGTTGTCACGTTCCTGATACCCTCGCGCTGCATGTACTCGTTCATGAAGTCGAGGTGTTCCTGCTTGATGTCCAGGGCAAAGACTTTGCCGGTCTCACCCACGAGCCTGGCGAAGCGGAAGCTGAAGAAGCCGGGGCCGCAGCCAATGTCGGCAATCCGCTCCCCCTTTTTCAAGTCCAGGAGGCTCAGAATCCGGTCCGTTCGCTCCCACTGGGGTCGTTTGGGGTTATTGAACAAGATGAAGTCCTCCAGGAAGGTGCGCCGGATGCGCCCGACATTAGGATCGGCCGCTTCAGCCTGGGGGCTGATGGCTTTTGCGCGGGCGGTCGGGTGGCTTTCCTGGTCGGGCAGGGCGCGGGGCTTGGTTTCTGGATTCGCGTTGGCCGCCGTGTTCTCCGGGGGTAGCGGTTTCGGGGGCTCATCTCCCAGCCGGGTCTGCTCGCCGGGTTTGAGCAGCTTGTATTTGGCTTTGAGGTAGTCCTTGAGCAGGGCATAGTCATCGTCAGCCAGATAGTGATAGTAGGCCCGGACCAGACTGTCGTGGAGCATGTTCTGCTGCTCCTGGGGAGGCGCGACGAAATGCTGGCAGAACCATTGGAGGGCGGTGAATTCGCCGCCAAAGTTCTCGTTGGGGATGAGTTCTTCGTAGCGTTGGATGGCCGCCCTGGCGGCCGCCTGGTGCTTGTGGTCCAGGGCGTCCAGCACCAGTTTGGCGGCCTCGATGCCACCCGGGGTGATGTCGTAAGAATCCAGGCTGCCAATGTGGACCAGGGAATTGCCCGAGGTGACCCGGATGAGTTCATAGTTGGTTTGGGCCTGCTGTTCGAGTGCCGGCAGGGGCGCCAGGAGCGGCTTTTCGTCCGGTGCCGCCGGTTTGAGGATGAGGAGGTAACGCAAGGGGCTGAGCTCGGCGTAAAGCTCCTGGCGGAAACCATAGAAATAGAGCTGGGCGGCCACCAGTCGATGGTCCACATAGGAGGAATGCAACTCGCGGCCGTCGGCGGCCAGGTTGTCCACGATCACCAGGCGGGCGTCCGGTTTGAGAGCTTTCTTGATGCTCTCCAGAAAGGCCTTCCGGCTTGGTTCGGTGGCCCAGCCGTAGATGACATGGTAAAGTGAACAGATGAAGGCCACGTCCGCCTGGTCATGGACCTTGATGTCGTTCGGCAGCGAGGCGACGGTCTTAATGTTGCGGAGCCCTTCCTTTTGGATGAATTGGTCAATGAACCGGAGATAGTTTTCCTCGGTGTCGATGGCATAGACCAGGCCCTTGGGTCCGACCTGGGCGGCCATTTTGTAGGTGTAATAGCCCATGCCGCAGCCGATATCCAGGACTTTCTGGCCTTTCCTGAGTCCGACAAGCTTAAGGCATTTGTCGCTGGATTCCCATTGCTCGCGGGCGGGGTTGAGGAACATGATATAGTCTTCCAGGAGCGCGCGCCGCTCCTTCTGCTCGGCCGGGTCGCTGGGTTTGAAATGGTTGAGCCCGTACTGCCGCCGCAAGTATTCCTTCAATAAGGCATAGTCGTTGCGCACGAAGAAATCGCGGTAAATCGCCGCCGGCTGGTCGTAGCTTGGCCTTTGACCACGGGCAGACGCCGCCAGGTCCCGGCACAGCCATTGCAGGCCGGTGTAATCCCCGCCCAGATTCTCCCTGGGTATCAGCGCGTCGTAGCGGCGGCTGGCCTCCTCAGCCGACTGAACGTCCTTTTTCTCAATGGCGTTCATGACGCACTGGGCCGCGGCGAGGGAGGCTGGCGTAACCTCGATGGGCGGGGCGCCCACGCGAATGAGCGAAGCCTTCAAGTCGAGTTTGATGGGATAGGCCGGGGCTTGAGGGTCTGCCGCGCGGGCGGCGGCCACCGCCACCGCCAGGGCCAGGCGGCCCAGGGAGGAAACGAAAAGATGGTTGGCAAAAGAGGCGCTGGGTTTCATGGGTTGGCCGCCGGGCCGCCTAGTACGTCGTTTCATCGAAAGGGGGACACATATAAGTCCTTTTCTTTGTGTTGTCCGTGTTCTTTGCGGTCAATTCCTTGAAATGCGTTCCCTTTTCCATGGAAGGTAGTGTCAGACTGCAATGATAAGCGATGGGATGCGTCGCCGTTCGCGGTCTGCGTCGCGGCCCAACGGGCCGCCAGAACCCAGCCCAGGGCTGAGGCCGGCAGGCCGATGCCCTGGGGCCTCATTCCCACCGCCCGTCCCGCGCCCTGAAAGGGCGCTACAGACCTCAATCCCACACATATCGTTCGTCGTACTGGGTTTCATAACGGCGCAAGAACGCCCGGAATTCGTTTGTGGTTTTGGCGCCCCTTCAGGGCGCGCTTGGTTTTGTAAACGGCTGCCCAGGGCATCGGCCTGTCGGCCTCAGCCCTGGGCTGGGCTCTACCGGCCCGTCGGGCCGGAAACGCCGCCCATCCAATAACACGGACAGTACATCGCTTATTTCCGCAATCAAGCAGTAGTACTGGCGCTCAGAGTTGGTCCACGCGGCCATCGGCAAAGAGGACGTTTTTGGCAGGGGCTTTCGAGGTCTCGTGCACGTTTTCATAATCGTACATCATGGGCGCCTCATGGATGGGCAGGATGCCATCCGGGCGCATAAGCTGCTCCAGGCGCTGCCCATTGAGGGTGTAATTCCACTCATAGCTGGAGCCTTCCTTGAGATAGTAGCCGGCCTGGTCTTTCGGACAGGCAAAAACGGCCCGGTTGCCCGCCACGTAGTTGGAAAGCAGGTCGCAGATGCGTGGCAGGATATGGTTGGTGAAAACCGGAGTGGTGGGCCGGCGCTCGGCCGCCGGCAGCCGGTAACCGTGCTCATCAACATAGAGGTAAACGGCGGCGCCCAACTGCCGAAGGTGACCCAGGCACTCGGCGCGGCGCGCGCGCTCCTTGCTATGGGCCAGCGCCGGCAGGAGCATGGCCGCCAGAATGCCCATAACAGCGATGACCACCAACAGCTCGATTAGCGTAAAGGCCGCGGCGCCGCCCTGAGTTAACGGATGGCATGGGCTTGCTTTCAAGGCCGCCCCCCGGCGGTTTCCTGGCGGTCGCGGTTGATTCGGTCCGCCACGGTCGAGTCTCGCAAGCCCTGGCGGCGGCTTTCGAGGAGCGAACCGGACTGCGACTCCGATTGCTGTTTGAGGGCCTGCTGGCGTTGCTCTGGCGACATTGCCTGCATCGCGGTTTGGAACTGGCGCTCGGCGTCCAAGAGGGCGCGCTGGGCGGGGGGCAGCACCGCCATCAAATCCTGGAAGTCCTGCTCCATCTGCTGCAGCGTCTGCGCTGAGGGCGGTTGCGGGGGGGGTGGGAGGGGGGGCGAACCTGGCGGAGGGGGCAGCAGCCCAGGAGGAGGAGGCTGACCGCCGGGCGGCCCGCGCATCTGGGCCAGGTCTGGCGGGGGCCGGCCTTCGTCGGGCGCTCCCCCCAAACCTGGCAGGAGGCTCCAACAAGCAGCCGTGCGGCGGCGCACCTGGCGGGCGAGGCTCTGGACGGCGCGCCTGAGCGGAGCGGCCTGCAAGCTCAACGTCACCCGGCTTAGGGTGCCATCCTCGGGCACCACCTGGATGTCGGCAAAGCGGGAGAACGCTACCGTGGCCAGACGCAGTTCGCGGTTTGTCAACCGCAAGGTAATTGGCTCTTCGACCCACCTGGCCTGGGCCAGGAGCATCGGCAGGTTCGGGGGATTGAACACCACGACCAAGTTGCTCCAGCCGCAGGCGGTCGGCTCAAGTTCCCCCCGGGCGGCAGCCTTGAAGTTCCGCAAGGCCTTGGGTGAGGAGTAGAGAGGATACAGGACGAGCGAGCGGGAGCGGACCTGCTGGGCGACCAGCATCAACACCTGGGGAAGCGGCACTTCTTTGACCTCGAGCGTCACCCGCCCCTGGACGTCCCGGTGCACCAGGATGGCCTCGGAGGTTTGGCGTTCGATTTGCCGAACCACCTCCCGGACCTCCGCCTCGCGCACGCGGAGGGTGACCAAGCTGGCCCTGGCGCGGAGCAGGCGGCAAGCGCCGAACAACACCAGCAGTGACAGGGCGACACCCAGGCCCTTAAGGAAAAGACCCCGGTGCCGGGTGATTTTGGCTACAGTCATGGCTCACAATCGGCGTAGGGATTGAGCGGCCCTTCCGCATAGGCGCTCCGGGCAAAGGCCATAAACCGGGGGTCTTGAAACTGGTGGCAGACTTCATCGGCAAAGAAGGCCCCCAGTTCGGTAAGTCCAAGCGCGCGCTCGTCCTCTCGGACCAGGCCGAAGGACTTCAACCGCTCGATTTTTGGGCAAAACACCTCGGCCAGCGCCGTTCCAGTCGCCTCTTGGAACCGCTTTTTGCGGACCTCGCGGTTCTTCAAGGGCAGGATGATGGCCCAGCGGATTTGTTCCTGCCGGTCGCGTACGAGGCCTCGGTTGAGCGGCAGTTTCCCGTCCGCCACCAGATGGTAATACTCCTCAAAACTTTGGGTGTTGAGGCCGAATCGGTCGCGCAGGCTGCTAAAGGCGGTCAAGCCCAGGCCGATCTGGTCATAGAGCTCGCAGCATTGATTGTGGGCATACAAGGAGAAGTCGCTTCGTTTCTTGGAAAACACCCGGCGCAGGTTCTCCTGATAACCATTGGCGGCCAACAGTTCGACCGCCAACGCTTTCATCATCAGGGCCTCCTCCGTCGAGGGCACGGCCTCGGGCCTGGTCTGCTTGAGCTTCTTGATGCCGCCTTGATAATCACCGTAGGCATCGATCTTGAGACGATAGAGCTGGATTTCCTCGACCCCGCTCTGGACCGCCGTGGTCATCACCGCCAGCCAGTTCTCCGGCGTCTGGCCCGGGAAACCGAAGATGAACTCGAGGTTGAGCTTGTAACCGAAGGCCTTGGCATTTTGGATGGAATCGAGCGCGGTTTTGGCGTCATGATGGCGATTCATCAATTTGAGCACGTGGTCGTTGAAGGACTGCACGCCAATCGTCAGACGGTCCACGCCATAATCGCGCATGATCTTCAACCGTTCCAGGCCGTCAGGCCCGGTCAACGTTGTGGGGTCAACATCGTAGTTGAACTGCCTGCACTTAGAGAGGTCGAGGCGCTTGCAGAAAAAGTCGAGGAACCGCTGCAACAGCTCCGGGGTGAGATAGGTGGGAGTGCCGCCGCCGACCAGGATGGTTCGCGGCCGGAACTGGGTGAGCCCCAAGTGCCGCAGATAAGTGTCCATCTCCTTTTCCAGGGCCGCCAGATAAGTGCGCTTTTCCTCCCGTTGCTCGCCCAGCCTGGCGGGATAGTGACAGAAGGTGCAACGGCGATGGCAGAAGGGCAAATGGGCATAGACATCGATCAGTCCGTCCGCGGGCAGGGTGTAGCTTTTGAAGAGCGCCTCCGGTTGCATCGGCGGGTACATGGTGATGGGAGGATAGTGAACCGAGGGGAAGAAGTCCCCGTCTTTGCAGATCAATCCGAGCTGCTGGAATCTTCTGAAGTCCGCCACGCGGGCGCGCGCGCGCGTCATCCAGGTCTGCTGGGAGGCAAGCGGCTGAGCGGGGGCGTTTAATGGTGTGGTGGCGGCGTCAAGCCTGGCCATGGAATCGGCGGCAGCGTTCATATTAGTGGTCCTGGCGCGAGCCGCAGGCCGGCCCGCTTCACAATATCGTGAATGTGTTCCGGATTGGGGGCGAACCGCCGGCCCGAATAGATCGGGAAAAGCGCTCTAAACTCCTCCGGGGTGCCGTCGTGGATGGTCACGGTGTTGGCGCCGGCCATGAGGCCGAGGAATTGCCCGTCTTTTCTGACCCTCTCCAACGGGCTGGTGGTGGGGATGAGCCGGTTTGGGTACATGATGCGCATCAGCGCAATCGCATTCAGCGCCCAATCGGCCCGTCCAGGCCGCTGGCCGCGGAGCCTGGAGCCCTCGCCCGGAATGAAAACTGAACAACTGACCATGGCCAAGGGATACCTGCCGGCGAACAGCAGGTCGGCCACCAAATCGTCGAGCGATTGCCCCGGCAGGCCAACGATGTTCCCACTGCCCACTTTGAAGCCCAGGGCCAGCAGGTCCTCCAAGCAGGCCAGGCGCTCGGCCAGCGTATCCCGAGGTTTGACCCGCGCATAAAGCTCCGGGTTCGAGGTCTCGAACTTCAAAATGTACCTGTCTGCCCCGGCCTCTCGCAGTTGACGATATTGCTCGCGGTGCAAGCTGCCAATGCAAACAATGAACTGCAACTCCGGATACCGGCGCCTGACTTCCCGCAGGCAGGCGCAGACGTGCTCCACAAAGGCCGGCGACGGGTTCTCGCCCGCCTGGAGCAACAGCACCCGGCGCCCGGCAGCGGAGAGGTCTCCGGCCCGTTCGACAAACTCCTCCCGCGAAATCAAATACTTGGGACTGCCCGGCCCGCCCATGCCGCAGTACTCACATTGCTGCGTGCAGACATTGGAAAGCTCCACCACGCTTCGGACCTCCGCGGCATTATCGGGAAAGAGCTGCCGCCGCCGCGCGCGTGCCAGGCTGAAGAGCCGTTCCTGCTCCTCCTGCTCCAACAGCAGGGCCCGCCGCAGGACCGCCGGGCTGTAGTCCTGAGCCGCCAAGGCCTCCAGAACGCGCTCCTTCACCAGGCCGCTCTTGGGCTTGACGTCGGCAACCGGGGCTGAGTTCATAGCTGGTCAAGACAGACAAAGGAAGGAAATGCCGGAAACAGCGATCAGTGACCCGCTCAGCGCGGCGGCCGTGACTCTCTCCTTCAGAAAGCAAGCCGCCAACGGCAGGACGAACAATGGCTCGGCCGAGTTCAAGGTGTTGGCCACGGAAACCTCGAGGTGCTTGACGGCCAGCAGGGAGAGCCAAAACCCGCCAAAAGTGACCATGCAAACGCTCCCGAAGAAGCGCCCGAGCAGCCTCCGATTCCTGAAAGGCAAGAGCCACTCGACCGCTTGCCAGCGAAAGGCGCTGAGCAGCAGCATGGTCAAGGCGGCTGCCAACATGCGGACAAACGTGGCCTCCATGGCGGAGACTCCCGCCAGCCCTCGCTTGGCAATGATGACCGAAACGGACATGCAGACCACGGAGAGCATTCCTAAAGCCGCGCCGCGAAGCTGCGACTCCCGCTTCTCGCCCGAGAGATTCGCCCGCAGCACGACGGAGATGCCTCCAATCACCAGCACGATGCCAATCCACGTTTTCAGCGTCGGTGTCTCTCCCAAAAAGCAGACCGCCAATACCACCGTGAGCACCTGGCCGCTGGTTAAGAGCACAATCAGGAAATGCGGCGACAACTCCTTGAGCGCCGCAAAAAAGAACGTGTCCCCGATGGCAATTCCCAGCGCCCCGCTGGCGATTAAGCAAACCAGAGCTCCCGCCCCGATGTTCTGATAACCGACCGCCAGCAGGACCGCGCCCAATAAAGCCGCGCTCAGGAAACTCTTCACCAGGGCCATGCCAGGAGACGAAAGCTGTTCGCCTAGTTTCTTGAAGAGAATGGCTCCCATGGCCCAGGAGGCCGCAGAACCCAGGGCTGCCACGATACCTAAGGTCTTTGACCCCATGGAATTCTTACTGAAAGAAGGGCGCAAACTCCCGCCTCTCGAGGAGATTCGAGAACCAGCCCGCTTAAGTTTTGAGTTGCCTGTTAGTCGAGTTAAATCAACTGCGTATGATCAAAGCCACTTCCTGATGGACACGCATGTCAGCCCTCAGGCGCGCGCATTGAACATCAGGAACCACTCGTTGTCAAGTCCGTTTCCAGAACCTCTCCGCCGCAGGGCAAGCCGGCGCACGCCATGGTGACTTTGTCAACGGCCCTGCCCCCGCTTTTACACAGCAACGCTTCAACGTTGACAAACCCAGTCAAAAGAGTATGCCTGGGAGGCGTGGCAAAGTATCGTGGATTTGTTCCGGCCCTGGCGCGGATGGCCCTCTTGGCGGTGGTGTGGTCCGCCTGTGGGTGCAACGCTCGTACCGAGGCATCCCGCAGCCAGCAATCCGGCAACCGCGCTGAACCGGCCAAACCGTCTGAGCGCCCCCGCCGCATCCGGGAACCGGCGGTGGCAGGCCTCTTTTATCCGGGCGAAGAGCGGGCCCTGGCAAAGGCCGTGGATGCCTTGTTGGAAGGCGCGCCGGAGCATCACTTCCCCCGCCTCAAGGGGCTGGTATGTCCGCATGCGGGTTACACCTTTTCCGGGCAGACCGCCGCCATTGGCTACAAAACCCTGGCTGGGCGCGAAATCGAGACGGTCATTGTCCTGGGTCCCAGTCATTACGCGCTTTTGGAGGGCGCCTGTATTCCCGAGGCCGAGGCTTACCGGACCCCGCTCGGGCTGGTGCCGATTTCCGAAAAGGCCAGGAGACTGGCTTCCGTTGCGCCCTTTGGGCTGGAAAAGCCCTGCGCGGTGCAGCGGCCCGCCTGGTGGTCACAGGCGCCCAAAGCGGCGCCCGAGCTGGGCCAGGACACGCCCGAGACCTGGGAGCACTCCGTGGAAGTCCAGGTGCCTTTTTTGCAGCGGGTGGTCGGGAAGTTCAAACTCCTGCCCGTGGTCGTGGGCCAGGCGGACCCCGAGCGGATCGCCAAAGCCCTGGCCGAAATAGTGGACGATAAGACGATTGTTGTTGCCAGCTCGGATTTAAGCCATTATCACCCCTACGATGCAGCCAAAGCCCTGGATAGTCGGTGTGTCAAGGCCATTTGCGACATGGACACGGACGAGATGAAAGGTCAGGAGGCCTGCGGCAAGCTGCCGATCCTCTCGCTCATGCACCTGGCCAAAATCAAAGGCTGGAAGGCGCAACTGCTGGATTGCCGCAACAGCGGCGACGTCACCGGCGAGAAAGAGCGTGTGGTGGGCTACGCCGCCGTCGCCTTGTTTGAACCGGCGACCGAGAAACCGGCGACCGAGAAACCGGCGACCGAGAACTACGGCGCAGCCGAGCGAAAGTTCTTGCTGGAATTGGCGCGCCGCACCCTGGCGAGCGTCGCCACCGATGCCGCCTCGCCGGGACCGGCGGTGGACCCCAAGAGCGTCTCGCCGAAACTCGCCGAAAAAAAGGCCTGCTTCGTCACCCTCACCAAAGGCGGCGCCTTGCGCGGATGCATCGGCCACATGCTGCCCCAGGAGCCGCTCTACCAAGCCGTCATCGAAAACGCGCGCAGCGCGGCCCTGCGCGACCCGCGCTTCCCGCCGGTCCGGTCCGATGAGGTCGCCCGGATCCAGATTGAGATCAGCGTGCTGACCGAGCCGCGACCGCTGGCCTTTAGTTCGCCAGACGAGCTGCTGAGCAAGCTTGAGCCGCGCCAGGACGGCGTGCTGCTGCGCATCGGCCTGCGCTCGGCCACGTTCCTGCCCCAGGTCTGGGCGCAGATCCCCGGCAAAGTGGAGTTCCTCGACCGCCTCTCGGAAAAGGCCGGCTGCGAGCCCTCGGCCTGGCGGGGCAAAGAGGCCTCGGTTTCCATCTATCACGTGGAGTGCTTCGCAGAGAATCATTGAAGGGGCGCGGGTTTTGCAGCCGGCTCGGGAAGAGCAAGGGTTGAATTTCTCCGGTCATGTCCGCGCCTGATCAGCTCAAGGGCGGCTCGCAAAGGCGTCCGGTGTTGTTCGCGCTGCTGGCGCTGGGTTTTTCCTGCGTGATGACCCAATTGGCGCTGATGCGGGAATTGCTGGGGGCGTTTTCCGGGAATGAAATGGTCCTGGGTGTCGTGCTCGGCCTGTGGCTGTTGCTGATGGGGCTGGGGGCGTGGCTGGGAAGGTTCTGCGCGAGGGGCCGCGCTGGCGCCGCGACCCTGGCAGCAATCCTGATCTGGCTGGCCGTGCTTCCGCCCGTCCAAATATTCCTGGTGCGGGCGTTGCGGAACATCGTCTTCATCCGCGGCGCGGCGATCGGCGTCACCGGAACGGTGGGCAGCGCTTCGGTCGTGTTGCTGCCGTATTGCCTGGCCGCGGGTTGCGCCTTAAGCCTCGGCTGCGCGCTCCTCGCCCGCGAAGAAGGAGCGGCCGGCATCGGTCGCGGCTATATCACTGATAGTGCGGGCAGCATCGCCGGAGGCATCCTCTTCAGCTTAGTGCTCGTTCGGTGTTTCGACCATATCGCGATCCTCGTTTGCCCGGCCCTGTTGAACCTCCTGGCGGCCGCCGGAATAGACCGGTCAATGGGGCAGGCCTCGGGCCTGGCGGCAGAGCGTCTTGCCCCTGGGCCCGAGGCGGGCGAGAGGCCTGCCCCACTACCTTTGCCAGTCCGTTCCTGGTCCCTCAGGGCCGTGATCGGCCCTGGCAGACGCTCCTGGCTGGCCGGCGGGCTTGGCCTCGCCCTATTGGCGGCGGCTGTTTTCGCGGACCCGGACGGCCTTTCCACGCGCCTGCAATACTCGCGGCAGCACCTCGTGGCCCGGGCCAATTCGCCTTATGGCAAACTCGTGCTGACCGAATCCGAAGGCCAACTTAACTTTCTGGAAAACGGTGTTCCTCTGACCTCGACTGGCGACGATCAGCACGTGGAGGAGACCGTGCACTATGCCCTGGCACAGCGGCCCGACGCCCGCAACGTGCTCCTCGTCTCCGGCGGCGTCGGCGGCACCGCCAGGGAAATCCTCAAATACCCGGTCAACCGCATCGATTACGTCGAACTCGACCCGCTGATCCTTGAACTGGGCCGCAAGTACTTGCCGGCGAACCTGGCCGACCCCCGCATCCATGTCATCAACACCGACGGCCGCCTCTTCATCAAGCAAAAGGCCGCCCGGCAAGTGGGGCCGGCCTCCCGCCGGCCAGTAGTGGGGCAGGCGTCTCGCCTGCCTTCCGGGCGTCTGGCCCCCGAAGGCAACGCGGGCGAGACGCCTGCCCCGCTGAAGGACCAGGGATACGACCTCATCATCCTCGACGTTCCGGCGCCCGCCACCGCGCAGTTGAACCGCTTCTACACCGTGGAGTTCCTGGCGGAAGCAAAACGGGCGCTGGCCAGGAACGGCGTGCTTTCCTTTTCACTCGGCCAGTATGAGAACTACGTCAGTCCGGAGCTGGCGCGCCTGCTGGCCTCGGCCTATCGCACCGTGAGATGCTCTTTCCCAAACACCCTGATGATTCCCGGCGGCCGGGTCTTCTTCCTGGCCTCGGAGGGCCCGCTCTTCGCCGACATCGCCCGGCGGCTGGAAGAGCGCCAAATCAAGACCAAGCTGGTCAATCGCCACTACCTGGACGCCATGCTGGCGCCCGACCGGATGGCGGACCTCGTTCGAGCCGTGGCGCAGCCGGCGGCGCTGAACAAGGACCTCAGTCCGATCCTCTACTTCTACCACCTGCGGCACTGGATGAGTCAGTTCAACGTTCACTTGGGGCCGCTCCAGTGGGTGTTGCTGCTCATGCTGGGCTTCTATCTCGTGCGCTTGCGCCGGAGTGCTTTTGTCCTGTTCGCTTCCGGCTTTGCGGCCTCGGCCCTGGAAATTGTCCTGCTCCTGGCGTTCCAAGTCCTGTGCGGCTCGGTCTATCACCAGGTGGGGCTTATCGTTACCGTTTTTATGCTCGGTTTGGCCCTGGGCGCTTGGTTGGTAACCCGGGGCTGCCGGCGCGCGCCACTCTTCTCTTCAGGACTGCGGACTTCGGACTCCGCGCCGAACGCCGGGGCCAAACAGCGCCTATGGCTGTTGGCCGCCGCCATTGCCGTCTATGCCCTTTTTCTCCCGTTGCTCCTGCCAGGGCTGGACCGCCTGGGGGGCACGGCGGGGCCGCTGTTGCTGATCAAAACCCTCATCGCCGGGCTGACCTTTGTCCTGGGCGCGCTGGTCGGCATGCAGTTCCCCCTGGCCAACCAGCTTGAGTCCGCCGCTACTCCAGCCAGCCTGTCCCGGCTTTACACGGCCGATTTCGTCGGCGCCTCCCTGGGGGCTTTGCTGGCCTGCACCCTTTTGATCCCCTTGCTGGGCGTGCCCGGCGTGTGCCTGCTGACGGCCGCGTTGAACGCCTTGGCCGCAGTGGTGATGCGGACCGCCGAGCGGCGAGTCGTTTAACTCGTTTAAGCGCCCAACCTTTGTAACCATGTAACCATGTAACCATGTAACCATGTAACCATGTAACCATGTAACAGCATGTCGAGATTGAACCGCGTTTGTTTGAAGCTGGTGCGGTGGAGCGGTTGGGCGCTGCTGCCGGTGGTGTTGTTGTTCCTGCTGACCGGCTACATCATGGATGGCCGTTACGGTTTGAGCAAACTGCTGGACGAGAAAACGGCGCTGACCTTTCACCGGATGCTCCATCTGCCGTTGATCATCGTGGTGCTGGCGCACAGCCTGCCGGCGGTGTATCTTGCCCTGCAGCGATGGGGTTGGATCAAACCTCGCGTGGAACCGTGAAAAGCCCTCAGCCACAACGCGGCGGAGCCGCTGCGGACGGAGCCCAGAGGGCGCCGTCGGCCCGCGGCGCGGCCAAGGACCTGCCTGGGCGCGCCGGCCTGTCGCGTCGCGCCGCCATTCTCCTCGGGGCGGCCGGGGTTGCCGGCGTGGCCGGGGCCGCCTCGCTCTGGGATTGGTTTTCCAAGTGGCGGGCGGCGGAAGCCCCGGCGGACATCTTCAAAGGGGACGCGCCCCAGGGCGAGGTGTGGGAGCTTTGGGGCAAGCGCGGGTGGGTCAAAGAGGCGGCGCACTACTTCAAGCTCGGCCCCAACGTGCAGTGCAAGGTCTGTCCCAACAATTGCCTGCTGGCCCCCGGCGACCGCAGTCATTGCCGGAACAAGGTGAACCACGACGGCGTGCTCTACACGCTGGTCTATGGCAATCCCTGCACCTTTCACGTCGACCCCGTCGAGAAGAAGCCCTTGTTCCATTTCCTGCCCGGCAGCCGCACTTTTTCCCTCGCCACCTCCGGCTGCATCTTTCGCTGCCTCAACTGCCAGAACTGGGAGATCTCCCAAAAGAAACCCGAGGAGACCAAGGACCCGCGTGGCCAGGAGTTGCGCCTCCGCCCGCCCCTGCCCCCCAGCCTCACGCTCAACGAGGTCGCCCGCCTGAGCCTTTTCCCTGACGATGCCGTGGCGGTCGCCGAGGTCCTGGGCTGCCCATCGCTCGCCTACACCTACTCCGAACCGACCGCCTTTTACGAATACACCCTCGACACCTGCAAAGCCGCCCGGCAACGCAAACTCAAGAACATCGTCGTCAGTTGCGGCTCGATCGAAGAACGCCCCGCCCGCGACCTCTACCAGTTCGTTGACGCCGCCCACGTCGACCTCAAAGGCTTCGACCAGGAGGTTTATCAGAAGCTCAACTCCGGCAAGCTCCAGGCCATCCTCAACACCCTCAAGACCCTCAAAGAACTCGGCGTCTGGTTCGAGATCATCAACCTGGTCGTGCCCACCTATACCGACAACCTCCAGACCATCCGCCGGATGTGCGGCTGGATCGCCCAAGAACTGGGGCCGGACCGGCCGCTGCACTTCTCGCGTTTCCACCCCGAGCACAAGCTCGCGTATCTGACTCCCACCCCCGTGGCGACGCTGCTCGAGGCGCGCGATGCCGCCCGCGCCGAGGGCCTCCACTACGTCTATATCGGCAACGTTCCCGGCCTCGCCGGGGCGGAAACCACCTTCTGCCCCAACTGCAAGAAACCGGTCGTCCAGCGCGACATCTTCGCCGTCACCGCCCTCGACCTGGCCGCCGGCAAATGCCGCTTCTGCGGCGCGAAAATCGCCGGCGTCTGGACCTAGAGTTCCTGACCGGCAAAACCCGTTGTGATCAGGTCAAATTTCGCTGCGATTGCAATCCCGATTCGGAATCGGGACTTTTAGGTGAATTGAATCCCGATTCCGAATCGGGAGAAGAACGATCATTGGTCATTGAAGAATGCCCGTCCCGCCACGCGGGACCGAATGAACTTTCGGACTGCCGACTCAATGACCAATGACCAATACTCAATACTCAATTCTCAATGAACCTCTCCGGGCAGGGTCGATTCCAGAGGTGGTCTGAGGCGCAGCCTCGCTAGACTTGGGGCTGGCGCGGAGGCAGATACCAGGCATCGCGCGCAGGCGCGACGAGTGGATGGAATGAAACCGCCGCGGGGCGGTGTGGGCGGTGGGTTGGAGGATGCGCCCGCGCCGGACCTCGGGCCCCGGACGTGCTTGCGGTCCGGCCGCCGGTTGGCTAGCCTGGCGGTCATGAGCGCATTCCCTGTGAGTCCGGAGAAGCAAGGCCAGCTTGCTGGGCGCATGGCGGCGCTGGGCGTGAGCGAAGGCGATTTGGAAGAGACCTTTGTCCGCTCCGGCGGCCATGGCGGCCAGAAGGTGAACAAAGCTTCCACGTGTGTGATGTTGCGCCACCGCCCCACCGGGCTGCAGGTCAAATGCCAAACCACGCGCCAGCAAGGACTCAACCGCTTCCTCGCCCGGCGGCTGTTGCTGGACAAGATTGAAGGGCTGCGGCGGGGCTATGTGGCGGCCGAACGCGCCCGCGTCGCAAAGCTCCGGCGCCAGAAACGGCGTCGGAGCCGCCGGGCCAAACAGCGAATGCTGGCCGACAAAGCCCAGCAGTCGGCCAAGAAGCAGTTGCGCGGGCCGGTCGCCCCGGAGTAGGGGAGCGTTTCACTTTTTTGTGTGTTCCCTCTTAATCCTAATCCTAATCTCTTAATCCTAATCCTAATCTCCCTCCTGCCAGCGCCAGTCAGAGTTGGCTTTGACTAACCCGCACTTTGGCATTGTCGAATCCTGGCCGGGAGCGTAACATCCGGTCATCGGACACGCGGCCAAGGCCAGGCCTGACTCAGGCGGGAGTGTGAGTTTAGCGGTTTGGGCCAACTGGGTGGCGCTGGGCCACGCGCGAGTTTAATCAGCCTATGACAAAGACTGCGAGGACTGCCAAAGGACCCCAGCGGGAGCCGGCGCGCCAGCGAGGCCGGCGACGGCAGAGCAAGATTCACCCGGTGGTCATCTATCCGTTCCAACCGCCGAACGACTACGCGGACCTCAGGGCGCTATACGAGCTGGTCGCCCAGTTGGACGCGGACAAGGCCAGGTACGCCCGCCCGCTCACGGTGATGGACCGGAAGACCTACTACGCCAGGGAGGCTGATCCAGCCTTCCTGGATTTCAAGCGGAACACCATCGCCCGGCATTCGGACATCCTGGATGCGTGGTGTGTGGATACCTGCCAGATGTGGTATTCGGGGCTGGGCCAGGCCTCCGAACAGGGCGGCAGCGAGGATGTCTATTGGCTGGTTCCGGGCGACTTCAATTACGGCACGCCGGTCGGCCAGGAAGTCCTGGGGCGCCTGCACGACCTGCCGGAAATCATCGCGGAACTGGACCAGGACTTGTGCATCGGCGAGATCGCGACCGACCACAACGACTCCAAACAACTGATTGACACCTACGGGACCTTCGCCCTGCTCTACAACTGGTTCCCGGCCGAGGCCCAGGAGATTCGCCAGTTCACCGAGCGGCCGCGCTCCGAGTTCTTTGCCATCCGGCACCGATTCCTGCGGGAGGTGCTCTTGCAACGCTGGTATGCTTACGAGCAGACGGTCGTCATGCTGCTCCAGGCCGTGTTCAGCCAGAGGCGCATCAGCCGCTTTTTCGTCGGCCATATCTCCGACCTCCCCGAAGGGCGCGAATCCCTCGCCTCCGCCATGCAGCAGGTCGAGCGCACCGAGCGCGTGCTCAAATCGCTGTGGCGGGAACGCAACCAACCGAGGCCGGGCTGGACCGAACAATACCACCTTCTGGAAACCCAATCCGAGCGAGTGCGCCGGACGGCGCTGACAATTCTGCAGAGCCTGTTGATTTGAATTGGGCAGCCAAGGGTCGAAGGGCTTTTCGGCGCTGATGCTTTTATGAATCTCCTGGCCTATCGGAAGCCCTTGCGGGCGGTCAATTTCATCTGCAACGCGCCGCAGGCGCAATCGGTCAGCCTGGTCGGCGACTTCAACGGCTGGGACCCGGCGGCGCATGCGATGAAACGGATGCCGGACCGGGCGTGGCTGCTGACCCTCGAGCTCAAGCACGGGCATCATCGCTACGCCTTCCTGGTGGATGGCAAGCTCATGCTCGATCCCCACGCCCAAGGCATCACCCGCAACGACAAGGGCGAGCGTGTCTCCATGGTGCCGGTCAGTTGAAAACCGGAAAGGAGAATTGCAGGCATAGGCGGCTTATACGATACCTTTGAACCTTGCCTGGTCTGGGGAGGAGCGGCGTTGGCCGTCCTGGCGGCGGGCGCGCAGTTGAATGCGCAGCGCTAGCGGCCGGATGCCCGGACAGAACGAGCTGCCCCTCAGCGCGCGTCCTGGTTGAATTGGAGGAAACCCGACTTGGGCTTCAATTTTTTCCACAAGGCCTCAAGGCGGCGGATGCGTTTTTCGGTGGCGGGGTGGCTGCTGAAGGCGCGCAGCTCCAGGTCGTGGCTGTGCAGCCGTGCTGCTTCGGCCTGGAGCTTGAGGAGGGCATCGATCAGGCCGCGCGGGTTAATGCGGGCGGCGACCAGGTATTGCCAGCCCACGGCATCGGCCTCGAGTTCGTATTCCTGGGAGAAACTCTGGTTGACCAGCAGGGCGGAGCTGTCGCCCAAGAGGCCCAGCAGCCCGCTGCCTTCGCCGAGGAAAACCCTGAAAATCAAGTACGGCCCGGCCGCGGAGATGATCTTCCGAAAGCCATGTTTTTGGGTGACATGCGCAATTTCATGCGCGACCACCCCGGCCAGCTCTTCCGGGCGGTCAACCAGCTCCAGCAATCGCGTGGTCACAATCACCTGGCCCCCGGGCAACGCGCAGGCATTGGGCAACGGGTTCTGGACGATGTGGAACTCGAATTGGAGACCGGTCTTGGGCAGCGCCTTGACCAGCGGCGTCACCGCCCGGAGCAACTTGGCTTTCAAGTTGGGGTTCTCGACGAAGAACATGCTGCTCTTGAGCTCCTGCACGAGCGAATCGCCCAATTCCTGCTCCCATTGCGCCGGCACCCGCGCCACCAGGGACCGCACCATGATCCCCACCAGGAGCGACCCCGCAAACGCCATCCCGACGCACGCCAACAGAAAGGCCCCGGTAATCTTCAGGCGCCGTTTGAGTTCGTCGCGGCTCTGGAGGGCGCGGATTTGGATGCGGGTGTGCGTCTGCTGGAGCAAGGCGCGGTGTTTCAAGATCGCCAGGTCCGAGCAATGCACCGTCCAGTCCGGCTGCTCGGGGTTGGAAAAGCAAAGCTCGCCTTGCTCGCCCAGGTTGAGGTCCAGTTTCATCAGCGGGATTTCAATGCTGGCCGCCTCGGACTCGAAGCGCAGCCGCCAGGCATCGATGGCGATAGCTCCGCTGGCCGGCTGCTCGCCCAGACTGGCGTGGCAGGCGTAGGCCGCGAACGCTGGACCTTCCTCTGTCAACCTCGCTCCTATAACAAATGGCCAGGGAAACGGCACGCCCAAAATGAACCCATTTCAAGATTGAGGCGGGGCCGTTGACAAAGTCGTCCGGATGCCGGATTTCATCCGCCCGTCCAGCGCGCTGTCTCGACACCCTCCGGTGCAGGCCCTGGCAGACCGGCAGAATGTTCACGCGGCGCTTGCAATCTGGCGGCGGCCGTTCCATGCTCTTTAAGCGGCATTTGCAAGGCGCGCGGCCATTCGCGCCTGACGTAACGTAATGAGCACATTACCTGATAACGAATTCGATCTGGAAAAACTTTTCTTGCCCGCCTGGGCACAACAGCCCGCCTCGGCCAAGTACGCCCACTACGAGGGGGAAGAGGAAAAAAGCGAGCGCCGCGGGGAACGGCGCGGCCCTCGGCCGCCGCGTCGCGAGGGCCCGCCCGCCCAACGCCAGGAAGAGTTCCGGCCGCGCGGGCAACCCCGCAGCGGTTGGCCCCGCCCAGAGGGCGGGGGCGGCAGACCCGCCGCCGGCGGCCGCGCCCCCGTCCGCCGCGCCGAGCCTCGCGAGCGCCGCGAACCGCCGCCGCCGCTGGTGGAACTCAACGTCGCGTTGCTGCCGGAGGAAAAAGGGGTTGACTCGCTCGCCCGGCAGATCAAGATGACCGGCCGGGCCTATCCGCTGTTCGACATCGCGCAGATGATCCTGCAAAAGCCGGAGCGCCATGCCGTCGTCTTCAGCGTCAAGAAAAACGCCGAGGGGCAGCCGCTGCAGCCGCTGTTCCTCTGCGCGCTGGACGACACCGTTTGGCTCTCGGAAGACGAAGCCGTGGCCCACGTGCTGAGGAAGCATTTCGCCACCTTTTACGAGGCCGAACGCACCCCGAAAGAGCCGCCCAAAGGCACCTACACCTTTGTGGCCCAATGCGGCTTGAGCGGCGTCATCCTTGGCCCGCCCAATTATCACGACTACCAAAACCAGTTGCGCAAGCTCCACGCCGAACGCTTCTCGCGGATGCCCTTCGAGGTCTTTAAGTCCCGGGTCAGGATTGTCCGCGACGAGGAGGTGGTCAAGAAATGGGTCGAGGACCAAAGCTGGCGCACCGTGTACAACTGCCTGAACCTCCCCGAGCCGCTGCGCCTGGGCAGCCAGGACGAGGTCGAAAAGCACTTCCGCGAAACCCATAAGGAGAACATCATCAAACCCGTCGAGTCCCACACCTTGAGCGGCAGTGCGGCGCGCGCCTTGCGGAGCCCCGACCTGGTGCGGCTCATCCGCAGCGTCTGGGAAGACCAGCGCCGGTTCCCGCTCCAGCTCGCCACCGTCCTCAGCCAGCAGTTTGCAACCCGCGGCCTGCAGTTCTTCAAAGTCAACAAGTCCATTACCCACGTCTGTGTCGCCCGTCCGCACTACCTCGACCTGGCCGCCGCCCCGGTCTCCGAAGGCGTCAAACGCATCGTCGAGCACATCGACGCCCATCCCAAATGCACCCGCCGCGACCTGATCGAAACCCTGGCTCCTTCTCCCGCTCCGGCGCCTGGTCCTGCCGCCGCCGCCGCTCCCGGCGAAGCTCCGCCGCCGGCCCCTCAGCCCGAGGCCAATCAGCCCACGCCGGAACAGACCGTGGTCATCGCCGATTTGCACTGGCTCATCCACCAGGGGCATGTCATTGAGTTTGCCAATGGCATCCTGGAAACCGCCAAGAAACCCGCGCCCAGACCGCCCAAACCCGAACCCAAACCGGCCGAGCCACCCGCCCCGGCGGAGCCGCAAATGGCCGCCGCGCCCGCTGGCGAGATGGCCGCCGCGGCGGTGCCCGCCGCGCCGCAGTCTGTTCCTTCAGAACCGCCTACCGCCTACAGCCTACAGCCTACAGCCTGCAGCCCAGCCCCCGTGCCGGAGTCTGTTCCTTCAGAACCGCCTCAAGCGGCCGAAGCTTCGGCTGCGGAAGCGCCGCCCACTGCTGGCGCAGACCTTCCGCCGCCGGAAAACGCCGGCCCCAGCCCCGCCGCCACAGCGCCCGAGCCGGAGCAGACGCCGCCGGCGCTGGCCCCGGCCGAGCCTTCGCCCGCGCCGACCAGCCAAACGGCCGCCCAACTGGCGCCCGCACCCGTCGAATCCCAGCCCTGAGAGGGCCGTGCAAAAACAAATCCCGATTCCCTCCAACCCGGAGGGTTGGTAGAAAGTAGCCGGTGGTCGTTCAGGGTAGAGGGGGGAACGACCACCGGGCAGCGCGCCCTCTGGCGGTCGCACCCCGCAGGGGTGCCAGAGAATAATGTTGGAATTCCGCCTCGCCTTCGGAACTTGTTCTTGCATGAACCCTAGGAGGGCCGGCGAGCATTTTCGGGCAGGGAGGCGTGCCACCTGCCTGCCGGCAGGGAGGCCGCGTCCCACTGTTTGGCCCGAAGATTCCAGGGGCGCGGTCCCGACAGGTCGGGGTCTTATTTCACGTCTCCGAAAAATATCTGTTGACACCAACTCGACAAATCACCATACTGCCCGCGTCCGTCCAGTGACATCCCGACGGGTCGGGACGGAAGAGCGACCGGACGAGGGGACGAGACAGCGTCTCCGCTTTTGGGGAGGCCCAAACCTGCCCAAAAGGCTTAAAGGGAGATGCTTATTTCAGGGTCTCCTTATGCCTTAGAAACGTATGGCCAGGCGACCAAAGTCACCGAGCCATTGGCAGCTTAATCGCGAACTGGAAAAGTCCATTTCACGCTGAACCAAGACACAGATTTTATAATTCCGGTCCAAAGTTGGTTTGAATGTATCCGAAGATTTGCATCTGTTGTGGGGAAGGGATCTCCGAGGCGGGCCGCGATTTCTCCCGGAACCCCAACCTCTGCCCTTCGTGCTCGAGCCTGTGGGACGGCATGGACGAGGAAGGCCAGGGGGAGCCGGGTCGGGGCCAACAGCCGGGGGCGGCGCCTGAGGAGCAGGTGGCGCTGGGGGAGCCGTCGGGCATGCCCAAGGTGACCTGAGACATGAAAAGATCTCTCGGTGCGAAGACGCTTATTTACCCGGCGCCGGTCCTGGTGGTGGGCACGTATGACAAAGCGGGCCGGGCCAACGTGATGACCGCCGCGTGGGGCGGCGTCTGTTGTTCCCAGCCGCCGTGCGTGGCTGTGGCCTTGCGCAAGGCGACCTACTCTTATGCCAACCTGGTCGAGCGGAAGGCCTTCACGCTGAGCATCCCCTCCGAGGAGCAGGTCAAGGAGGCCGACTACTTCGGGTTGGTTTCGGGCCGGAACACGGACAAACTGGCGGTGGCCAAGCTGACGGCGGTGCGGAGCAAGCTGGTGGATGCTCCCTACGTGAAGGAGTTCCCGCTGGTGCTGGAGTGCAAGGTGGTGGATATTGCCGAGCTCGGGCTCCACACGCAGTTCGTGGGCGAGGTGATGGATGTCAAGGCCGAGGACAGTGTGCTGGGCGATGACGGCGCCATCGACATCAAGAAGCTCAAGCCGCTGGTCTTTACGCCGGATACGCAGGAGTACTATGGCATCGGCAGCTTCATCGCCAAGGTCTTCTCGGCCGGCAAGGGCATCTGATTGCAGACGCCAGCCTCAGCGCCCCCGGAGAGCCTGGCCGGGTTGATCGAGCGCGTCGTGTTCTTCAACGAGGAGAACGGCTTCGCCGTCCTCAAGGTCAAGGCCAGAGGACACCGCGAGGAAGTGACCGTCGTCGGCTCGTTGCCTTCGGTGAATGCGGGCGAATGGCTGACGGCCCAGGGCCGCTGGGTCCAGGACCGGGAGTTTGGCCTCCAGTTGCGCGCCGAACTGCTCACCAGCACCGCCCCCGCCACCCGGGAGGGCATGGCGAAATACCTCGGCAGCGGCCTGGTCAAGGGCATCGGGCCAATCTATGCCCGGAAGCTGGTGGAGAAGTTCGGGGAAGGCATCTTCGACATCATCGAGAATTACTCGGTGCGGCTGGAGGAGGTTGGGGGGATCGGCCCCAAGCGGCGCCGGCAGATTAAGGCGGCCTGGGCGGAGCAGAAGACCATCCGCGACATCATGGTCTTCCTCCATTCCCAGGGCGTCAGCACCAGCCGGGCCGTCCGCATCTACAAGACCTACGGCGACAAGGCCATCGAAGAGGTCCGCGCCGATCCCTACACCCTGGCCCGGGACATCCCCGGCATCGGCTTCAAGACCGCCGACCAAATCGCGCGCAAAATCGGCATCCCGCACGATTCCCTCCTGCGGGCCTGCGCCGGGCTGGAGCACGTGCTGCTGGAGGGCGCCGGCCAGGGGCACTGCGCCCTGCCGCTGCCGGCGCTCACAGAGCAAGCCGGCCAACTGTTGCTGGTGAACGAGCCGGTCATCGCCGCCGCCCTGGCACGCGCCCAGGCCGACCGTCTGCTGGTGCGGGAAACCATTGGCGGCCAGGAACTGGCGTTTTTGCCGGCGCTCAAACGCGCCGAAGAGCAGATCGCCGAGCGCCTCCGTAAGCTTTGCTCCGGCCCCGCCAATTTCCCGCCCGTTGATTTTGACAAGGCGCTCGCGTGGTGCCAGCGCCAGACGGGCAAAGAACTGGCCCCCAGCCAGCGCGCGGCCTTGCGCCAGGCCCTGTCCAGCCGGCTGCTCATCCTCACCGGCGGCCCCGGCGTGGGCAAGACCACCCTCGTCAATGCCATCCTGCTCATCCTGCGCGCCAAGAAGGTCCGCTGCCAGTTGTGCGCCCCGACGGGCCGCGCCGCCAAGCGGCTCTCCGAGGCGACCGGCCTGGGGGCCAAAACCATTCATCGCCTGTTGGAAGTTGAGCCGGGCAGAGGCGGGTTCTTGCGCCACGAGGCCCATCCCTTGCTCTGCGACCTGCTGGTCGTGGATGAGACCTCGATGGTGGACGTGCCGCTGATGAGCGCGTTGCTGCGCGCTTTGCCGGGCCAGGCCAGCCTGCTGCTGGTGGGGGACGTGGACCAGTTGCCGTCCGTCGGCCCGGGCATGGTGCTGCGCGATCTCATCGAGAGCGGGCTGGCGCCCGTCGTGCGGCTGACCGAAGTTTTCCGCCAGGCCGCCCATAGCCGCATCATCACCAACGCGCACCGGATCAACCAGGGGCTGATGCCGGAGCTGGCCGACCGGGAGAGCGAATCCGATTTTTACTTCGTCGAGCGCGAGGAACCCGAGCGCATTGCCCAGACCGTGGTTGAGTTGGTGAAGCAGCGGATTCCGCGCAAGTTCAAGCTCGACCCCATCCGGGAAATCCAGGTGCTCAGCCCGATGAACCGCGGTTCGCTCGGCATCCGCGAGCTCAACGCGCGCCTCCAGGCCGAGTTGAACCCGGCCCGGCCCGGCGAACCGTTCGTGGAAAAATTCGGCTGGCAGTTCCGCCTGCTCGACAAAGTCATCCAGACGGAAAATGACTACGGCAAGGAGGTGTTCAACGGCGACATCGGGCAGATTGTCCGGCTCGACCCCTTGGAGCGGGCGGTGACGGTGAAGTTTGACCAGCGCGAGGTCGCCTATGACTTCGGCGAGTTGGATGAGCTGTCGCTGGCCTACGCCATCACCATCCACAAAGCGCAGGGGTCGGAATTCCCGGCGGTGGTCCTCCCGCTGGCGACGCAGCATTTCCTGCTGCTCCAGCGCAACCTGGTCTATACGGGCGTCACGCGCGGCAAGCAACTGGTCATGCTCGTCGGCCAGCGCAAAGCCCTGGCCCTGGCCGTCCGCAACCGCCGGACCGAAAAGCGGTCCTCCGGCCTGCTCGCCAGACTCACCAGGCAGGCCTAGAGTTCCTGACCGGCAAAACTCGTTGTGATCAGGTCAAGTTTCGCTGCGATTGCAATCCCGATTCGGAATCGGAACTTTTAGGTGAACTGAACATTGAGCATTGAAGAACGATCATTGGTTATTGAAGAATGCCCGCGGATGACGCCGAATGGACTTTCGGACTGCGGACTCAATGACCAATAAGCAATACTCAATACTCAATGCTCAATGGACCTCTCCGGGCAGGCTCGATTCCAGAGGTGGTCTGAGGCGGAGCCTCGCTAATACTTAGTCCCCAGCCGGCGCGGCTGTTGGCAGGGTGGCCTGGGCCGCCTGGATCAATTCCTTGATGCGCAGCGCGTCCGCCTTGCGATGACCGTGGCTGGTCATCGGGTCCGTCCCGCCCGAGGACTCCAGCAAAATATCGGACCAAAAAATGCCGGTCTTGATGTGGACGGAGGCGACTTTGCTGATGCTGATGTTCATTTCATCCTGGCTGAACCAGGAGCGTTTGCGGCGGGTGACCGATTTGTCGCTCACTTCAATACAGGTGGGGAACAACCGGTTGCCTCTGGTCCAACGGCTGGCGCGAAAGACTTCTGTTGGCATAACAATCAATTCTGAACCCCAAGGAACCGGCGGGACACAGCCCTATCCAGCTCCCTCAGGCTCGTCTGCAAGGTCCCCTTCCATACGCCAACCGAGGGTCCATAGTCAAGCCTCCGGTGGATGAGCGACAGGAGTGCCCGCGCCCCGACACGGGTGAGATGCGGAGCGCCACAGGTGAAGCTGAGCAACGCCGAGGGTGAAAGTCCCTCCGGACTGAACATGCACGACAACACGAAAACATGAACAGTGGCCCAGGACGAAAGGCCTGGGTGGGAA
>Ga0187866_1000915_pt1 | contig 30642 bp, 22 predicted proteins | sample June2016WEW_11_1_3_FD_133013 | JGI IMG/M metagenome (GOLD analysis project Ga0187866, IMG submission 133013) | Peatland microbial communities from SPRUCE experiment site at the Marcell Experimental Forest, Minnesota, USA - June2016WEW_11_150 | ecosystem: Environmental > Terrestrial > Soil >...
CTGCGTCGGATCGGCGCCAATCCGGACGCCTGGTTTGAAACCGTCTCGCGCTTCGGATCCAAATTCCGCCTCGCCGCCGGCCTGGTTTCCAGCCTGCGCAATTTCGCAGATCGCCTCGGCAGTCGCTGGTTCCAGCGCGCCGCCATGGCGCGCACCGCCTTCGGATCCACACTGCCGCGATTGGCCTAACGCAATGCGTCCTCAAGACCACAATCCGCCGCAGATCTGCGTTTCTCTTCTACTCGCCTGATCGCCTCCGGCATTGTTTCGACCTTCTCCTCCACGCCCGCCGACAATGCCCCCTCCGCTCTGAGCAACCGCATGCGTTTGACACAATTGTCACCAGTCTTTTCCTAAACGCAGATTGCCGTTCCTCCGGGTGAGGCTGAGGAATTCGTGAAAACAGTCAACAGAATAGTGGGTGTCCAGTTCTCCACTAGTGTCACCCATTAAGAGGCTTTGTCAACAAAAGACACTGCTCCCGTTCATGCGGGCGCTTCGGAGCGCAAGTCACACAAATCTCAGTTGCGTTTTATGATCCGTTTCGTCATCGCAACCTGATTTGCGCGCAGTCGATCCTTATTATCCGTGTCGCCTAGTCCCTGCGGGCAAAACGTACGTGTGCCTGGCCGCCCCCGCTGACCATTCCTGCTCTTTGGAGCCCATGGGCAGGCCTGCGAGCTTTCAGCCTTACCCTGTAAAGACCGCTTCTCCATTCTGACCAATTAGTGTCGTAAAACTTTACAATTCAATGATCTTATCCACCACTCCGCAAATCATAGATCTACCATGAGTTTGCAAACTCATAGAGTCTGGGGGCCAAAATAAATGTTAAGTTATTTTACATTCTTCATTGATTTATTGCACATTTCACCGCGCCATGAGTTCACTCGGCATTCACGCTAAGTCACTACATTCGTTAGATATAATAGGAAATTGCTCAATGAATATTAACATTGGATAGGAAATTGCTTGTTAATTTAATAAAATCAATTTAGAAGCATGCCTGAATCAATGGCGTTCGGGAGATATGCGATGAGAATGTTCAGAATGAAGTGCTTCGCACTTTTATCGATAGTGGCCTTGGCGCTCGCTGTCGCCCAGATTGCACAAGCATCGACGATCATCCAGTTAGGCATCCGCTCCGGTGATGCACTAACACCAGATTTCGGGACGAACCCGTGGTCAGGACCCGTCCTCTGTGGGCAGCAGGGGGGCCCCAATGCGGCCCGCGTGCCATGCGTAGCGACGGACGCTGCGATCATCACTGACGGCAGTACGTATGACGCTAATGGTCTGGCGAGTGCGATCAGCTGGAGCGGCACGATTGGCCCTTGGAACATAGACGTAACGGGCACGGGCTACGGCTATCAGGGGCTTGGCATAATGGACCTGAGCTTCAGCGTAACGTTTACAGGGACGACCACGGACTATCTGGAGATCTACCTCAGCCAGATTGGGAATCCGAGCTTGTTCGCCCCCTCACTCTTTCTGCTGCAGCTCGATGTAACCGCGGACCTCGGACAGGTCAAATACAATGCGGGTTACTGCAATGCAAACATGCAGGACTTCATGAGGGCGAGCCAGATCGGTGGGAGCCCGTGGCTCGGGCCGGGCTCGTTCAATGGCAGCGCGCTCTTCAATCCAGGCAAGGATATCGCCTATGGGGGATATTACTCGATAACCCAGAAAATCGAGATCCAAGCCAACGGTGACGGTGCGCACTCCTACAGTGGACTGGCGGGGCTTCAGCCTGTGCCCGAACCTACATCAGTTTTGCTGCTTGGCACCGGTCTTGGCGCCCTGGGATTGGCAGCATGGCGTAGATGGAAGTAGTTGTTCCGGTCTTCACCGTTAATCAAGACAAGGTCGCTCGTCGGGGCGGCCTTTGTTTCTTGTGCCGCATGCATCGCAAGTGAAACCAGATATAACGTTATCCTGATCGGCCTTTCAGGATCTGGGAAGACGATGCTTGCGTAATGTCTCCGAAGATCCTGCCGCGATTTTGCAGATTCTTTTATAGCCCTACACACCCAAGCGCACGCGCAGACGAAGGGTGGCACCTCCAGTGGAAAATCGGCGAGCCCTTTGGCCGAGGCAAACGGCATAATGGCAGAATCGGAGATCGATGCAGCCTGCTTGCTGGCTCTTCCTCCACGAGGAGTGAACCGTTGCTCAGCTCGTTGACAGAATGCGAAGTTGGTGAAGATCGTGGAGCATCGGAGAGGGTGCTGCGCCTGACATCTCCGCCTGTGTGTGGGTAATCAGGTGATGGGGTAAAACTCCGCTATGGATAGGAATTTCAAGCTGCGTGATTGATCCCCATCGGTTCTGATGCGGACGCGGCAGGCCCTCTCTCCGGTTTCTGATAAAATGCTATACGTTAACCAGGCTCTTCTTTCTGGACTTAAGGGGCGTCGTAACTCAAAACGATGCTGCAGGACAGAGGATTTTAGGCACACCTCTGGTATGCGGTGCGGATTAGCAGCTTCTCGATCAGCAGCTTCTCGATCAGAAGAGATAGGAGCCAGCCGTCGTTGCTGCGGCGATCGGCGGGGGTCTGGTTGGCAAGCCCAGGCAATCAAGTATCTTATGGATCGCTACGGACGAATTTATGGCTGCGAGGATTCTCATGCGTCCGCCGCAGCGAGGGCATTTTAAAATATCCAACTCGAAAACTCTGCGCAAAAGCTGAGCCCACGAGTAGTTCCGGGGCCGGCAATTCCCTTTCTTTTTGGCATTTACGGCCTCGGCCCGTGCTGCGGGGCAATCACGGTGCGTGGACGCATCGCAGGCCTGGGATTCGGGAACTACCAAGGGTTTGGTTTTCCACATCGATCTCGTCGCCAACCTTCGTAACATGCCGGCCGGCGGAATCAGGGACGCCGCAGGAAAACGAGTGGTTTTTTGCCTGCGCGCGAGTATCATCCTGCTCAATATGACTGGTTCGCACAGTGTATTTGGAAGAATGATCAACAGGGCGTTAGGATGGATTCCATTCACTCTGCTGATCGGTGTTGCCGGCGCCTCTATTCTCGGTTCGACAGAACAACCGGCTCCCGTTGTCCTGAAACCATCCGATACGCCAGAGGAGATTGCCCGCAAGGCCGCTCAAGTCGTGCCGGCACCGCGTCAGGTCGCATGGCAGAGACTCGAGTTTGTTGGCTTCGCGCATTTCGGCATGAACACGTTCACGAACCGCGAGTGGGGCACGGGTAGCGAGGATCCGAGCCTTTTCAATCCTACTGACTTCGACGCACGCCAGTGGGTGGCTGCCTTCAAGGCGGCGGGCATAAAAATGCTGATTCTCACGGCCAAGCACCACGATGGCTTTTGCCTCTGGCCCAGCCGCTACACCGAGCACTCCGTAAAAAACAGTCCCTGGCGCGGAGGCAGAGGGGATGTCGTGCGCGAGGTAGCGGATGCATGTCACGCGGCCGGCTTGAAGTTCGGCATCTATCTTTCGCCCTGGGATCGGCATGAGCCGACGTACGGCGATTCACCTGCCTACAACGAACACTTCAAGAATCAGCTGCGCGAACTGCTCACGAACTACGGCGAGGTCGCGGATGTCTGGTTTGACGGAGCGAACGGCGAAGGGCCCAACGGAAAACGCCAGGTGTACGACTGGCAGGGATATTGGGATGTGATCCGCACGCTGCAGCCAAGGGCAACGATCTCGATCATGGGCCCGGATGCGCGCTGGTGCGGCAACGAAGCGGGCATCGCGCGGGCGAGCGAGTGGAGCGTGGTTCCGATGCTGCATCCGATGACGGAAATCTCGTCGGACGGCTTGGGCGGCCTCAATCCGCAGCAAAAGGATCTCGGGTCGCGCCAGGCTCTGCTCGAAGCGGCGAAACTGGGGGCTCGGCTCATCTGGTATCCGGCGCAAGTCGACACCTCGATCCGGCCCGGGTGGTTCTATCATCCCGCTGAAGACACGAAGGTCAGATCGCTGGATCAGCTGCTGAACATTTATTATGGCGCGGTCGGGGGCAACTGCCAGCTCCTCATCAATACCCCACCCGACACGCGCGGACGCATCCACGAGGACGACGTGCAGCGGCTGAAAGAGCTCGGCGAGGTGCTGAGCAATACCTTTGCCCGCAACCTGGCCGAAGGCGCGAAAACCACGGCCTCGAACAGCCGGAGCGGAAAGTTCAGCGCGGCAAAAACCATCGATCATGACGATGGATCCTACTGGCGTGCGAATGACGGCGTCACAGCGGCGACCATCGAATATGATCTACGCGCGCCCGTGACTTTCAGCGTTGCGCTTCTACAAGAGCAAATCACGGTGGGACAGAGAATCGAGGAATTCTTCCTCGACGCGTGGAGCGGGAACGGGTGGAAGGAAATCGCGCACTCCACCACGGTCGGGTACAAGCGGCTCTTGCGCTTCCCGGAAGTGACTGCGGCCAGGGTACGCCTGCGCATCACACAATCGAGAGATTACCCCACGCTGTCGAATTTCGGATTGTACCGCGCTCCGGCCGACGGAAACCGCGAATCGCACGAAAGGTGACCCGCGCCTTGTTGAATCCCGATACGAAGATATTCCTCCAGGCCTTGACGCCGGGCACTCTGACGGAATGTGTCTCGGAAGTATCGCTGGGAGAAGCGCGCAAGATCGTAGGGGCGATCCATCGGCTGGACACGCTGCCCGAAACCATCGCCATGGTGCGGCGTGCGAGTCTGGAGGCCGTGCGTGCCGTCTGCAAAGCGCCACGGCTCGCCGTCCGTTCCGTGCAGGCCAGCAGTTTTGATCCTTTCGTGAAATACGCCCTCGAGACGTGGGACGGTCTCATTATTGAAACGGTTCGCATACCGCTCGAGCGGCCGGGAAGGTTCAGCGCCTGCGTGAGTTCTCAAGCCGGTTGCGGGCTTGCGTGCACATTCTGTGCGACAGGCCAGATGGGGCTTGCCCGCAACCTGGAGGCGTGGGAGATTGTCGAGCAGGTACGAGAAGTGCGGCGCGGATTGGATCGCGATCGGCGCCAGCGGGTTCATGGGGTCGTGTTTCAGGGAATGGGAGAGCCTCTCGCAAATGTCGAAAACGTGGTGCGCGCCGTGCGCGTGCTTTGCGAACCTGCGGCACAGGCGATCGACGGCCGCACTATAACCGTCTGCACCGCGGGCATTCCGGACGCGATCCGCCGACTCGCGCTTGAAGTTCCCAAGGTCCGTCTGGGGGTGTCGATCGGAAGCGCGCGAGCCGTCGTGCGGCGCGCGCTCATGCCGATCGATCGTGCGCACCCTCTGGACAGCGTACTTGAAGCGGCAGCCGAGCATGCGCTACGCACGGGTCTGGCACCCATGTGGGCGATCACCCTGCTTGCGGAGGTGAACGACACTTTGGAAGATGCCCAAGCCCTCGCCGATCGTGCCCGCGGCTTTTTTCATGCGACGGGCCTGCGTCCTCAGATCCGAATCATCCAGTACAACCCGGTTGACGCTCCGGATCGGGCGCCGTTCAGGCGGTCCGATGAATCACGCGAGACGGCCTTCTGCGCCCTATTGCGCCGGGAGGGATTCCCTGCGCACAAACGATACAGCGGCGGCGCCGATGTTCATGCCGCTTGCGGGCAACTCGCCGGGATGCTTCGAAAATAACTCTTCCCTATTGGCTGCAGCGGCCGCCTTCCGTCGCCGCTGAGGCTGGCGTTAGGTGGCTCCGGGAAGTTGACAAGCCCAGTCGTCCCGTACTATTGTACATGTATCGCAGGCTGAGGTCTTATGCAAGTCGTCATTGACCCTTCGGCAATCCTGGCAGTCCTGCTGAACGAACCAGAACGCGACGCTCTAATTCGTGCCACGATCTCGTCGATTCTAATCACGCCGGCATCAACTCCATGGGAGATCGGGAACGCTCTGATCGCCGGCTTGCGGCGGAGGCGTCTTAGTCATGATGACGTCGTTACCGCGTGGAATTCGTTCGAAGAGGTTTCTTTGCGCTTTGTGGAGGTGGATATCTCCCGCGCCCTGTTAACAGCAGCGAGGTACGGACTATACGCCTATGATGCCTATGTTCTGGAAGCGGCAGAAGCGCGTCGAGTTCCGCTACTCACCTTGGATCAGACTCTCGCGCAAGCCGCCGAGCAGGCAGGCGTCGCGATTTTGGAGACCTAAAAAGTGAAAACGTACACCTATTCCGAGGCCAGACAGCGCCTTGCTGAACTGCTCAATCGGGCACGCCGTGAAGGCCAGGTACAAATTAGACGCAGGAATGGCCAAGTCTTTATGCTGCAACCAGCAGAACCGATACGCGCGCCACTCGATGTTCCCGGAGTAACCGCAAAGCTCGATCGCGGAGAAATCCTGGCCTGGATTAAGAGCGGCCGAGAAGATTCCGCAAGACGGCTTATCGATCGCACGCTGCCTGACAAGGCATTTCAGCCGTCAGCGAAAAAAACGCGCCGCGGATGATCAACCTCCCGTATTCACTCATTATCGAAGCAACCGATGATCCTGAATTTTTTGGGTTCTTTTCCCCTGATCTGGAAGGCTCCTCGGGCGTAGGCCATTCGATCGAAGATTGCATTCATCAAGCGCGCTGGGGAATGGAAGATCACCTGCGGATGCTTCGTGCTCAAGGGCTCCCGACTTCAAGTGCCACGCTTCATCCCACAATCCTGGTGCAGATTGAAATAGGGCCGGCTTTGAGAGCGGAATGTGGAGTGCCGAGTTCTCCCGAGATGATTGACAGGGAACGCTATTCCTACTAAGATCTTTATTAGGACAAGTTTGATTGGTAGGAGAATGTAATGATCGCCGTAAAAGTTCTTCCGAAAGGACAGATCACTCTGCCAAAGAAGATCCGGCAGAAACTGCGGATTCAAGAAGGGGATATGCTGCTTCTCGACACGGACGGGGAGCGAGCGATTCTCAAAAGAGGGAAGACAATCTTTGATTACAAGGGAGCTCTGCCCAATTTGGGAATGAGCGTGGACGAACTGCGGGAGAAGGGGATCACCCGTGGCGTAGATGAGGGGTCATGAAAGCATTCATCGACACATCTGCCATTCTCCGCCTCCTGGTAAAGGACGATGAGCTCAAGGCCCAGGCTGTAGAGAAGCTGATCCGCTCGGCGCCGGAAAAGGGCATTGTCCTTCACGTTCTGCCGGTCACCATGATGGAAGTCGTCTGGGTGCTCGAAGAGGTTTATCGCCAACCCAAGCCGGCCGTACGTGAATTGGCGGAAGCGATTATAAACACGCCGCAACTCAAAGTTGCGATGTCCGGAGTTTTCCTCCAGGCGCTCAAGCTTTACGAGGAGAAGAATATCAAATTCGCCGATGCCTTGATGGGATGCTGGGGACTCAGTCTCGGGCTGGACACGGCCTTTACGTACGACGAAAAGGATTTCAAGCGTATCGCCGGACTTGTCGTGAAAAGACCATAGCAATGGCTGTGTGGCATCGCCTGCTACCCGCCATTCGGCACCCGCCTGGTTCGTTGACATGGTAGTGACTGTCCGTCTTCCTATCCTTGACAATCTGACCATATCTGGTCATCATGTAGGCATGAAGAAAGCCAAGGTTTCCGAGCTAAAAGCGCGGCTGTGCTCCTACCTGGCGGAAGTCAAACAGGGCGACACAGTGATCGTCTGCGAACGGCAAACCCCGATCGCACGCCTGATTCCTTTCTCAGAGGAAGACCCGGATCTCAGGGTCCGCGAAGCCGGCCGGCAGATCCTCAAGAAGCTCGGGAAGATCCGTCCCGTACGTCTGCGTAAAAAGGTTGACGTGGGTAGGATCCTCCGAGAGACGCGCGAGGGCCGATGATCGCCTATCTGGATACCAGCGTCATCCTCCGATCCCTCCTGGGGCAGAAAAATCCGCTCCACTGGGAAGATTGGAGGTCGGCCTACTCAAGCGAATTGCTTGGCCTGGAGGCCCGTCGGGTGATCGACCGGCTGCGTCTCGAATCGGCTCTCGACGACATCCATGTAATGGAAGCCCACCGCGAATTGGGCCGCATCGAGCAATATATTGGAACCGTGGCGTTGACTCAGGGGATTTTGCGCCGCGCGGCCATGCCGATGCCGACCATCGTTAAAACACTGGACGCCATTCACTTGACCAGCGCCCTCATGCTGCGGGAAAAACTGCACGGCTCCCTCGTCTTCGCAACGCACGATCTTCAGCAGATAACCGCGGCGTATGCCCTGGGCTTCAAAGTGTTCGGAGTCTGATCCTTCTCGCTCCGCCATTCGTGCTGTTTGGAAGAAGGGAAATATGGGACCCTATTTCCAATTGACTGGATACAATTGGAACACTGGCGACTGTCACCAGTAATTACGCCCAAAAAATGCCCCCGCGATTCAGTCCATATATCCTAAAAAGGCTTAATCACCAAAAACAGGTCCGAAAAATGAGCCTAAGCCCATTTTCAGCCCGTGTTTCCTTGATTAAATTAAAGATCCCATTCGGGATGTTGTGGTCCGACCCCATTGCCCGTTACAGCCCTTCAAAGATTGTGAGGGCTGTCCCAACCGTCATCACCGGCAATCCCGATCCGAACGAGACTTACACCTCGCACGTAGAGAGACAGAATCTCACGATGTGGACGTTCCTCAGAAGGCTAACCAGGCTGTCCTTGGGCTTCTCCAAGAAGCTGGAAAACCTCAAGCATGCTATTGCCCTGCATTTTGCGTTTTACAATTTCTGCCGCGTTCACAAGAGCCTTCGCGTTACCCCTGCCATGGAAGCTGGTCTTACGGATCATGTGTGGACTTTAGGCGAGCTTCTGACGTAGAATCAGCGCAGGACAATTAGAAGTTTACAACAGATCGCGCACTCAAAGCGCATCACCGCTTTGAATCGATCTCTCGGCCTCGGAAGAAGTGTATCATAAGGAGGCCGAAATGTATATTGCCATGCCCCAAGTCGAGTTTTTGGAATCCGACATGGAGTTGCAATTCGACATGGAACACGAGAAGAACCAACCACCGAAATTTGGCAGCAAGGAACTTCTAAATGAGCTATCTTGGATCAAAAAACTGGTTGGCGTTTAGCCGCTGTTTATGCAGCGGCATTTGTTGGCTTAATTACCTGGTACTTGCCAAGGGAACTTGATCACCTTCGCGAAACTATTGCCGGAGATACTGCTGCTACGATTCAACCGCTTGATAGGAGGCTTTCTGCAATCGAGGGAGAATTAAGAGTTTTGGCTGCCTCTAAGAATCCGGCTGGCAGTCTAAAAGAAATTGCCGCATTGAGCCAAAAAGAATTTTCCCTATCTCTCCCCGCTCTTTAGAAAGCAATCGAACAGGCTGTTTCCCTAACAAAAACGGACCCAACAACCTTAAGAGAAATAGCGGCAAAACTTCGCCAAACCAGCGAGACAAGCCCTAATTATTGGCCTACCGTACTTCAATTCATTCGATTCGTCAGTGCGGGGATATCTCCGAACACACCTCCTCCAGGAAAGCCTGACACCATAATCGGGCACAATTACGGAGCGGGTGTATCCTTTGGAAAAATTGAAGGTGCTAGAGTTCTACTTGATGGAGGGGAACTATATAATGCGCACTTCGTTAGGTGCCGAATAATTTTTACTGCCGATCCTGTGCGAATGAGAAACGTTGAATTTAGCGATTGCGTATTTGAGCTTCCAGTAATCGAACAGCCCGGACCTTATTTGAAACAAGCGAGCAGAATATTGCTTGCTTCCAATCTGCAGTCATTTACCATACCGTTGCTTTGAGCCAGCAACACCCTACCAGAGCACTACCTCAGAAGCTGAGCCACCCCTCGGAGGTGAGCCCGATCATAAAAATTGCGGCTTGTTTGGACTATCCACGAAGCGGTTTCCCTGATAGGATACGGTGCCATCCTTGCGCACGAAGCGGCGGATCCGATGGCAGAAGAGGGCATCCAGTTGCGCCGTGCGTTGCCTCAAGGTGCGGATTTTCGGCAAGTCCTGCCGATAACGGGCTAACGGCGTTTGCCCTGCCAGGCCCTCATGCGGCGTGGAGTGATAGATCAGCTCGAACCAAGCCCACAGCCGAGTGTTGAGGTCATCCAGATCAGGGATCTAACGCTCCGCGTCAGCGCGGATCATGCGAATCCCATAGATTGTGCCGATTGCGTTGCCATTGGTCGCCTGGAAGCGCACCGTCACTTTTTGTTTGCCCTTGACCAGCTCTGCCGGAACCTTGTATTCGACGTCGAAGAAATCGGAGTTTTGCTGCTCAGGGCTGAGCCGAGGGATGGACTGTTCTCCCACCTTGACGCTTTCCACCAAGATATCGAAGGTTCTGTTCTGCTGTTCGCCGCGGTTGTAGGTCACTACAAGAGTCATGGGATGAGCTGAATCCACAGGGACGTCAAAGGAAAACCAGCTCGTGCCGCGGCGGCCAAAATGTCCCAGCAGCTGGGCCGGTGATGAGTTTTCGCCCTGCATGTTGAAATCCCGCTCGGTCTGCATCTGGCCCGGCTGCACGAACGCCACCGTGGCCGCTGTGAGCTTGCGCTGTCTTTCCTGGGCGGCAAGGATCGCCGCGGCTTTCTGTTGCCACTCTTCAGGCGTGAATAAATCGAAGTACACGCCATAGGTGTGACGTTGCAGGATATAGAAAGGTACAAAATCCACGTCCTGATCGCGACCGACGCCCTCGGTGCGGAAGCTGCCCGGCTTGCCGGCTACCGGTTTCAGCCAGTTCGTCACGGGCTGGTTGGCGGCCACGAACGCCGAAACCTTGGGTTGGGTTTGGGCGCCGCCCGCTCCTCTGCCGCGCTGTATCGGGCCAAGGTCGCCGGCCAACACCAGCGGACCCCACAGAAGGGCGACGCGGCGTGGATTGTCGGGCAAGGGCTCCAGACGCAGAGCCTTGGGCAAGACCAGGTCCACCGTGTCGCCGGTCTTCCATGAGCGCTTGATTTCGACATACGAGCTGGGCGGGGGAACATCCTTCCACGCGGCTCCGTTGACCTTGACGCTGAAGCCTTCTCCGGCCCAGTACGGGCGCCGCAAGGCCAGCGTGAAGTTTTTCGGCGACCTGGCCGTGAATTTGAGCGAAGCGGTGTCGCCTTCCGGAAAGCTGGTGTTCATGGTGAGACTGACGCCGGCGGTCTTCCACTCGGCAGTCGATGGCGCATACAGATTCACCCAGAGCCTGTCGCCGGATTCATAGTAGAGGCCATAGGCATGCAGTGCGTGACTTTCCATGCCGGATCCGACGCAACATGTAAAATCCCGGAACATGTCCTGGTACTCGCGCGAGACGCCCTGGCCTACCGGCACCATGTAGCAAGTCGAGCCATCCGTGGGATCCATCGAACCCAGAACATGGTTGAAGAGCGCACGCTCCTGGAAGTCGGCGTAGCGAATGTCAGGCTGCAGGGCAAAGAGCGCGCGCGCCATTTTGACCATGTTGTAGACGTTGCATGATTCGCAGGTGCGTCCATCAATCATGTCGTTCAGCTTGTCGGGCGGCCCGAAATACTCGTTCCGGCCGTGTCCGCCTGTGGCAAAACTATGGTGCAGGGCGACCTGATCCCAAAAGAATTTGGCGGCGTCGCCATCCGTTTTATTTCCCGTCCAGATGTAACGCGCCAGTTCACCCAGAAGCTTGGGTACCAGCGTATTGCCGTGCTTGCCACCAAGAATGTCTTCCCCATGTGCCAGCGGATCCACGATGGCCTGGTGTTCAAACTTGCCGGAGAGGGCGAGCCAGCGCTTGTCTCCGGTGTCGGAATAGAGATCGACCATGACCTCGTTCATGCCCCCGAATTCGGTCGCCAGCATGCGCTGGATCTGCGCATCATCCAGATTGGCAAGGATGCCTTCCGCCCACGCTGCGAACTTGATCTCCACATCCAGAGCCGTGCGGTTTCCGGTGTAGCGATAGACATCCTTCAACCCGGCGAAAATCTTGTGGAGCACGTACCATGGGGACCAGAGTCCGTTGAGGTCGAATCCACCCGATCGGATCGTGCCTTTGGCCAATTCCTGAAATCGTATTTTGGCGTCGACGCCGGTGCTATCCGCTTGCCCGCCGATGTAGCCGTCCCCCTGTTTATCCTGAACCTCTTTCATCTCATTCACCAGGTAGTCGGCACGCTGCTTAAACGCGATATCGCCGGTCGTTGCGTACATCATGCTCACGGCAGAGAGGTAGTGCCCGGCGATGTGTCCGGTCAGCTGCCGGCCCGGACCGTCCCAGCCGCCATAGCCTTCGGCCTTGGGCTGCAGCCCGGCGCTCTTGCGCAAGAAGGCCATCATCCGGTCGGGTTCGAGCTCGAGAAGATATTTGCCGTCCATATCCTGGGCATGCTTCAGCGGCCCGCCGGTCAGCCGGACGTCGCTCAGAGGCAGCGGCCGCGCATTCTGTGCGACAACCATTTTGCCCGGCGTGCTGACCTGGGCGAAGACTTGACAAAGCGCGATGAAGACGAGGGACAATAGAGCAATGCGGCGCCTTTTCATGACCAGCTCCTTAAGGCAATTGGCCCTACCGAGGCCATTTGGGGCAGATTCCGCTTTCGCAATCCATGGCTTAAGCTTCCGGCAGAATAGGCAAATGTCTCCTTGCCTGCAATAGAAATTCCCGGCAGTCAGTTTTCGTCCTGAACGCAACCTTGCCGGTACCGTGGAAAGTGCTAGACCTCCTTGTGCCGCCTCGATATCATAATGGGCTTTACACCTAGGCTTTTTCTGACAGGGCACCGGATATGTCACCCAACGAAAATGGCGAACGTAAAAATGGCGGGAATCGCTCTCGTGCGATTGTTGTCCTGATTCTGATTCTGGCTGGTGCGGCGGTCGCCGCCTATTTCATCGTGCGCCACTACGCCGGCCAGGAATCGACGGACGACGCCCAGATTGAAGGACACATTGTTCCGATCTCCTCGCGAGTGGGCGGCACCGTGATGACGGTTAAGGTTGAAGACAATCAGCTCGTGAATGCCGGAATGCTCCTGGTGCAGATTGACCCCAGAGACTACCAGGTGGCGCTCGCGAGCGCGGAAGCGAATCTCGCCGACGCCCACGCCGCATTGGATGCGGCCCGTTCGGGAGTTCCGATTACATCGACCACGACGCAGAGCCAGGTGTCCAGCGCCCAGGCGATCCTCGAACGCGCGCAAGCCGGAGCAGTTGCCGCGACCGGCGAGGTCGAGGCGGCCCGGGCCCGGCAGGCCACTGCCCAGGCGCGCCTGCGTGAGGTGACGACCGATCACGCGCGGCTGGCGCAAGATCTGGAGCGCTTCAAGCAATTGATCGCCAAGGATGAGGTTTCACGCCAGCAGTATGACAACGCGATTGCTTTGGAAGAGGTGTCCCGCGCCAGCGAGGACGTCGCGAAATCGGAGATCGCCGAAGCGGCGCAGGCTGTATCAGTGGCGGAGAGCCGTCTGGTGCAGGCGAACCGGCAGGTCGAACAGGCGGCCGCTGACGCGCGCTCGACTCAAACCGGACCGGATCAGGTGGCGGTCACGAAAGCCCGCGCTGCGGCAGCCGAAGCTAGAGTCAAAATGGCCGAAGCCGCGGTGGAACAGGCTCAACTCAACCTTCAGTACACTACCATCCAAAGCGTTGCCAGCGGCGTGGTCAGCAAGAAGAGCGTTGAGCCCGGCCAGATTGTCCAAGCCGGGCAGCCGCTTCTCGCTCTCGTTCCGCTCGAAGACATCTGGGTGATCGCGAATTTCAAGGAAACCCAGCTGCACAACATGCGCCCGGGCCAGCGCGTCCGCCTTTCGGTGGACGCGTACGACCGGGTTTACTGGGGGCGAGTGGACAGCGTTTCGGCCGCAACGGGCGCGCGGTTCAGTCTATTGCCTCCCGAAAACGCCACCGGCAACTACGTAAAGGTAGTGCAGCGTGTTCCTGTAAAAATCGTTTTTGAAAAGGGCCAGGATCCGGATCATCTGCTGCGGCCCGGCATGTCGGTGGAGCCTACGGTGCTCTTGAAGTGACCCTGTAATCCGTCGACGCAAATTCTCGATTGCCAACGGTTCTGGTTGACATGGCGAGATGAGTGCACGGATAATCTTTGCCTTTATTAATTAAATTCCATGGTACTCATACCTGCCAAGATGGGTAGAATCAACAAGCGCGCTCTTTTGGGTCGCTTGCAGCAGGTCGGTCGGGCCTCGAGAGCCGATTTGGCCAAATCAGTCGGCCTGAGTCAGCCGACTGCCGGGAAAATCGCGGATGAACTGCTGCGGCTCGGCGTCCTCGAAGAGGACGAAGACGTCTCTCCGTCCGCGGAGTGTGCCGTCAAGACGGCCGATGTGCGCGGAAAGGTCGGCCGTCCGGGGCGGATCCTGCGACTCGACCGGAGCCATCCCCGGTTTCTGGCGATTCAACTGGGTGTGAGCGAAACGAAACTTGCCGCCATGCCGATCGCGGCAGATTCGGAGGATCGCTGGGCGATGGTGGTAAAAACGCCGGCTTCCGCCAAAACCTGGGTACGCAGGCTCCAGCGGGCGGCCTCCAGAATTCCCCAGAATGATTTCTGGGGGGTGCTCGTGAGCGTGCCCGGTATTGTCGATGAGCCGCGCGCCAGGGTTCTCTTCTCCCCGAACCTGCACTGGACGGAAGGACTCGATCTTTCCGTCCTTCTTCAACAGGTGTGGCATGCGCCCGTTTTACTCGTGCAGGAGGAGCGCGCGCTGGCTCTCGGGCATCAGTGTGTTGAAACAAAAGGGGACGATTTCCTGCTCGTGGATTTTGGCGAAGGCGTCGGCGGCGCTGCGATCGTTGCAGGGAAACCGTATACCAATCCGCTGCCGCTCAGCGGGGAGCTGGGCCACACACCCGTGCTCGGCAACCGACGGAAATGCGGCTGCGGCGCGGCCGGATGCATCGAGACCCTGGTGTCGATGCGCGGCTTGCTTCAAAGCCACGCCGAAACTAATCCCCGCATCCGGCCAACATGGGAAAGCCTATGCGCCAAGATTCAGCGAACCGGCATTCCCGGGTGGCTCGAAGAGACTCTCGATGCAACCGCGGTGGTGATCTCCGGAGCGCTCAATGTGCTGGGGCTGCGCCGCTTGATTGTGACGGGGACCCTGACGGAATTGCCGCCCGCGGTCATGAAATACCTTGCTCACGCGGTGGTGAAAGGAGCCATGTGGGCACGCTTCGGCGCGGTCGAGGTCGAGAGCGCGCCCCGGCGGCGCATCGCGGGGTTGGTGGCGGCAGGCCTTGATCGGCTGGTGCTGCCCATGGAAGAACGCGGCGGAATCGATGCCGCGGCGCTCGGCGCCGTGAAATCGGGCAGATCGTTGAGTGGTTGGTTGAGTTATACCGAATAGGAAACGGCGGACACTATGACAACTTTGGGAATCATCGTCGGAAATCGTGGGTTCTTTCCGGATCGGCTGTGCGATTCGGGGCGCAAGGAGATGCTTCAGGTCCTCGACCGGCTCGGGTACAGCGCCGTCATTTTGCCCGAGAATGCGACCAAGTTCGGCTCGGTGGAATCGTTGACGGATGCGCAACAGTGCGCGGATCTGTTCCGTCGGAACGCCGACACAATTGACGGAATTCTGGTTACGCTGCCCAACTTCGGTGACGAGCGCGGAGTGGCCAACACCATACGCTGGTGCGGGTTGAACGTGCCGGTGCTGGTGCACGCCTTCGGCGACGATCCCAAGAACATGACGATCCAATATCGGCGCGACAGCTTCTGCGGCAAGATGTCGGCATGCAACAATCTCCGGCAATACGGCATCCCATTCACGCTGACCCGGCTGCACACTGTCTCACCGGATCACGCGAGCTTTACCCAGGACCTTGCCGACTTTGCCGTGACCTGCCGGGTCGTGAAGAGCCTGCGCAACCTGCGCATCGGCGCTCTTGGAGCGCGGCCCGCTGCATTCAATACCGTACGCTACAGCGAGAAGCTGCTCGAACAGTCCGGCATCAGCGTGGAGACCATGGATCTGTTTGAGATTTTCGGCTGGGTGGCCAAGATGAAGGACGGCGCTGCGGCGGTGCAGGCCAAACTCGACGCAATCCGCAATTACGCAGGCACCCGGAACGTGCCGCCGGCAGCGCTGATGAAGATGGCGAAATTCGGCGTCGCGGTCGATGACTGGATGGCAAAGACCCGGTTGGGCGCGACCGCCATTCAGTGCTGGACGGCGATGGAGGAATTCTTCGGCGTCGTTCCCTGCACGCTGATGAGCATGATGAGCGATCAGCTGCTGTGCAGCGCCTGCGAGACGGACATCATGGGAACCGTGGCAATGTTCGCCATGGCCCAAGGCAGCCGCAAGCCGAGCGCGCTCGTGGATTGGAACAATAATTATGGGGAGGACCCCGACAAGGGCGTGATTTTCCACTGCAGCAACCTGCCCAAGACCCTTTTCGCCGACACGGCGGAAGGGAAACCTCCCATGGATTACCAAGCTATCATTGCCGGTACGGTGGGCGTGGAAAACACGTACGGCACCGTTGTCGGGCGTCTGAAGGCAGTGCCGTTTACGTATCTTCGCGTCGGCACCGACGACGCGGCCGGCAGAATTCGAGCCTACGTAGGCGAGGGTGAGCTTACGGATGATCCCCTAAAGACCTTCGGAGGCTATGGAGTCGTGCACATTCCGAAATTTCAAAAGCTGCTCGCTTACATTTGCGAGAACGGCTTCGAGCACCACGTGGCCGTCAATCCGTCGTGCATCTCGGCGGGGGTCAAGGAAGCGCTGGGCAAGTATCTGGGCTGGGATGTCTACCATCACGTGTAAGGGCAAAGAATAACGAAATCCGCGAGGTGCCCATGAGTTCAAAATACTCCATCGGCCTGGACTACGGCACCAATTCCGTGCGCACTCTCCTGGTGGACGTACGCGACGGCCGCGAAGTTGCTGCGGCTGTCTGGAACTATGAGCATGGCGAGTCTGGAGTGATCCTGGCGCGCGATCCAAACCTCGCGCGGCAGCACCCCGCCGACTATGTCAAGGGCGCGCTGATCACCATCAAGAAAGCGATCGCGCACGCACGGAAAAGCGTGCGCGGCTTCAGGCCGTAACAGGTCGTCGGCATCGGCGTCGATTCCACCGGAAGCACTCCGATTCCCGTGGGGGCTGACGGCCGACCCCTCTCATTCCAGAAGAGATTTGCAAACCATCCCGCCGCGATGGCCTGGCTGTGGAAGGATCACACCGGGGTGGCGGAAGCGGCGGAAATCACGGAGCTGGCGCGGCAGATACGCCCGCAATACCTTACCAAGTGCGGCTCCACCTACAGCAGCGAGTGGTTCTTCAGCAAGATTCTGCACTGCCTCCGGACGACGCCGGCGGTCTTCGATGCGGCACACAGCTGGGTGGAATTAGCCGACTGGGCGCCTGCCATGCTGACCGGCACGGAGGCGCCGGATAAGCTGACCGTGGGCATCTGCGCCGCCGGGCACAAGGCGATGTACAACGCCGGCTGGGGCGGATATCCGGATGCCGAGTTTCTCATGCGGCTTGATCCGAAATTGGGAGCACTCCGTTCCCGCCTGCCGCGCGTCGCGCACCCGATCGATCGCGCGGTCGGCGGCCTGACCGCGGAATGGGCCCGGCTCACCGGCCTTCCCCTGGGAATTCCCGTGGCGGTGGGCGCGTTTGATGCCCACCTCGGGGCCGTCGGCGCCGGCATCGCTCCCGGCACGCTTGTCAAGATCATCGGAACGAGCACATGCGATATTGCAGTAGTCCCCGCGGGCAGAGAGCTCGCCGACATCCCGGGCTTGTGCGGGATCGTGGAGGGAAGCGTCCTGCCTGGATATTACGGCCTCGAGGCAGGCCAGTCCGCCGTAGGCGACATTTTTAACTGGTTCGTGAATTACATCAGACCCGGCGGCCGCACGGCGGGTTCTCATGAGGATCTCTCGGCGGCAACCGCGAGACTGGTGCCGGGCGAATCGGGCCTGCTTGCCCTGGACTGGAACAACGGCAACCGCACCATCCTGGTGGATCAGCGCCTCACTGGACTCCTCATCGGACAAACACTCTATACGACCCCCGCCGAAATCTATCGGACCCTGATCGAAGCCACAGCGTTTGGCGCGCTCACGATCATCAATCGATTCGAGGAATACGGGGTGAAAATAGAGCAGATCGTCAATTGCGGCGGCATCGCCGAGAAGAACCCTCTGGTAATGCAGATCTATGCGGATGTGACCGGACGGCCCATGAAGATCTCCCGCTCCGCGCAGACGTGCGCTCTCGGGGCAGCAATCGCGGGAGCCGTGGTTGCCGGCGCCTACCCCAGTTATGCGGCGGCACAGCACGCCATGACCGGCCTCAAGGCGCGCGTGTTCAAGCCCAATCCTCGCGCGCACGAGATCTATCGCGACTTGTACGCTCTTTACCGGCGGCTGCATGACGCTTTCGGCCTCAAGGACGCGAACGGCAACCTGTATGACGTCATGAAACAGTTGCTTGACATTCGCAACCGGGTGCGCAAATGAGCGGTGCGATCAAAAATGCTTGAATTGCTCAAGAAGCGGGTTTGGGAAGCTAATCTGGCCCTGGTCAAGGCCGGCCTGGTCGTACAGACGTTCGGCAATGCCAGCGCGGTCGACCGCGCAAGCAGGAGCATGGTCATCAAACCATCGGGTGTGCCTTATGAGAATATGCAGCCCGAACAGATGGTCGTGGTTTCCCTCACGACAGGAGAAGTCGTCGACGGCAACCTCCGGCCGAGTTCCGACACGCCGACGCATCTCATCCTCTATCACGCGTTCGACACCATCGGGGGAATTGCGCACACGCACAGCCTTTACGCGACCGCTTGGGCGCAGGCGCGTCGTGAGATCCCCGCCTTCGGCACTACCCATGGCGATTACTGGAACGGTCCCGTCCCATGCACGCGGGCGATGAAGGCCGCGGAGATACGTAGCAATTACGAGGCCAACACCGGGAATGTCATCGTCGAACGGTTCGCGCGGCTGGATCCTCTGCAGTTCCCCGGCGTGCTGGTTGCCAGTCACGGACCCTTCGCGTGGGGCGAATCGGTCGAAGATGCCGTTCGCCACGGCGTAATCCTGGAGCATCTCGCCCGACTGGCCAGTGAGACGCTGCACATCCAGCCCAAGACCGGGGCGATGCAGCGCGCGCTGCTCGACAAACACTTTTCCCGGAAGCACGGCCGCGATGCCTATTATGGCCAGCGCAAGCCGTCGCCTTCCAGAATGAAGTCAACCAAACATAACCCGTGACTTAAACCGTCATCCATCGAGCGAGACCATGACTATGTCAGCTAAGGCAATTATCGTCGCGATCCTGATTGCCGGCACCTTGAGTTGTATCGGTTGCACCTCGGCGCCGCCGACGCAGCCTCAGTCGAAGCCGGCAGCCACCATCAGCAAAGAGCCGTTCGGCACGAAGGAGGGTATTCAGGTGGATCTTTACACGTTGCGCAACGCCAAGGGACTCGAAGCCAGAATCATCAACTATGGAGGGATAGTGGTGTCCCTGAAGGTCGCGGATCGCAATGGGCAGTTCGGGGACGTGGTATTGGGTTTCGATAACCTGGATGGTTACCTCAGTCCCGATTTTATCAAGAGCAACCCTTACTTCGGAGCCTTGATCGGGCGGTACGGAAACCGCATCGGCAAGTCGAAGTTTACGCTCGACGGCAAGGTGTACACGCTGGCTGCGAACAATGGCCCGAATCACTTGCATGGCGGCATTAAAGGCTTCGACAAAGTCGTCTGGGAAGCGCGGCCGCTGCAAGACGAGGAGCCGTCGCTGGAGCTGCATTATCTGAGCAAGGACGGCGAGGAAGGCTATCCGGGCAATCTGACTGTGACTGCAGTGTATACACTCACCAACGACAATGAGCTGAAGATCGAGTTTACAGCCGTCACGGATAAAGACACCGTCGTCAATCTCACGCATCACTCCTATTTCAACCTCGCAGGCAAGGGAGACATCCTCGGGCATGAAGTGATGATCAACGCCAACAAATTCACGCCTGTGGACAGCACCCTGATTCCAACCGGAGAATTGCGGGCCGTGGCAGCCACGCCCTTTGACTTTACCTCTCCCACCGCTATCGGCGCGCGCATCAACCAGGATAACGAGCAGCTCAAATTCGGCAAAGGGTACGACCACAATTGGGTCATCAACAAACCCGCGGGAGAACTCGGCGTCATGGCTCGCGTCTACGAACCCACGAGCGGGCGGGTCCTGGAAGTGCTCTCCGCCGAACCGGGCCTGCAGTTCTATTCCGGCAATTTCCTGGATGGCACGCTCAAGGGGAAAGGCGGCTGGGTTTACCAGTTCCGCAACGGCTTTTGCATGGAGCCACAGCACTATCCGGACTCGCCGAACAAACCGGACTTTCCATCGGTGGTGCTGAAACCCGGCGAGACTTACAAAAACACAATCATCTACAGGTTCAGTACGAAATAGGCCGGCGCACCGATCGGACCTATCGAAAGCCGCTCCGGTCGGCCGGTTAATCTTTGGGGCCGCGCGCGAGCAATGCCTGCAATTCAAGTTCGAACTCACGACGAGGGTCGGAGCCCCAGAACGCCGGCCAGAAAACCGCGCGACCCTGCCGATCGATTAAAATGTTGGTGGGAAATGAGGTCGCTGAAGCAATGATCCCGCTTTGGCGGAGGTTCATAAGTGTAGAAGCATCCGGCACGCGAAGCGAAACGAAGCCGTAGTGAGACATGAGGACGGGGGCGATAGCATTCTGCCCAGGCAAAGGGTTGATCGTAATAATCGTGAAGCCCTGGGGTCCATACTTGTTGAGCATTTTCTGCAACTCAGGGAATTCATCCCTGCAATCCGCGGAGTCCGGAATCCAATAGATCAGCAGGACTACACGACCCCGATAATCCGACAGCCGGACATTCTTGGCATCGCGATAGGCGGGAAGCGTGAAGTTCTCGAACGGCTCTGAGTTCTTGCGCCGGATATTCCAGACATCCTGTTCCACCTGTGCGGGCGTTTTCTTCAGTTTTGCTGCATATTGGGCGAGGGCGGAAGGAAGTGCGTCGCTCGGCTGCAGTGCCAGCGTGCGGGCGACGATCTGATAGGCGCCTGCGGGATTGCCGGCCAGATCCGTCGCCTTGGCTTGCAGCATAGTCTGCGGGTCCGGGGAGACCAGATAGGGCGGCTTGGCCGTATTGAGCAGCTTCGCGGCTTCCGCATACGATTGGCGGTCGAGGAGCGTGCGTGCCTGCAGCATCAGCTCTGCATAGCTCATAAAATCGTGCCAGTCCTTTTGCGCGTCCCCGGCGGGCGTGATCTTGACCATCTCCTGCGCCAGCGCGAGCGCCATAACGGGATTTGTCCGGTTGTAGGCATCAAACAGGAATCGCATGTACCATTCGGTCGCGTCGACCTCGTTAGGCGGGTAGAGGATCTTCAGCCGCTCCAATGTTGCGATGCGTGCGGTCAGGTCCGACTCATCGACCGAAATTCTGGATAGTAATTCCGCACCTGCCGCGTGCGCCGGCGACAACTCCAGGAGTCGGTCGGTCAGCTTACGCCGGAGATCGGGATTGGAATCGCCGACATGATGTGCATAGGCAGCCAGCACGTCCGGGTCCTTCGGTTTAGATTCGCTCGCCTTGCGTAGGCACTCCTGCGCTCCGGCAAGATCGCCGCGATACGCCAGAGTCGAGGCAAGAGAGAGAATAGCTCTGGTGAAACCTGCATCGAGCGCGACGGCTTTCCGGTAATAGCTTTCCGCGTTTTCTTGAGTTTGCGAAGCATCAAGCTGTCCCAGGGCCCATTGATAGATGGCCTGGTTTGGAAAGAGCGAGGCCTGGAGCGTGTACAGATTGTGAGTGGATTGCAGTATGGATCTTGCCAAAATCCTCGCGTCGGCCGCCGCTCCACCGTCCGCGGCACCGCCGAAACGGCCGTCACCGCCACCGTTCTGCATGGCTTTGGCGGTTTCCGCAAGCTGCGCACAGGCTTCGACGTAATCCTGATCCAGCGTAACCGCCTGATTGAACGCGCGCAGGGCCGCGGACATGTTCCCCTGCCGCAGATATTCCATTCCCCACTCATAGGCGGTACGCGCCTCCGGTTTAGGCTTGGACTGGGCCGCACCGACAATCGAAAAGGCTGCGCCGCACGCCAGGGCAAGCATCAAACATCGGCAACGCTTCACGGGGATCCTCCTCAATAAGACAGGAAATGCGCCTGCTGAACGTGCTCGACTCGCATGCCTCTGTTTCTTGTGTAAAAAATCCGAGAGCTGTCTGACACCGCAACGCTATTTTACACGCATTGCTGCAGTTTTGAACGAATTGATAATCGGACAGGTGCCAACGGGGCGATCTGGGCCCACTCTGAATCGGCATCTATCCGCGTTCCGGAATCCGTTTCTTGCGTACTTTTTTCATAAGAAATTCGCTTGACCGCGAGATTGAAGTCACTTTTAATAACGACTGTCAATAAATAACCAGACTTCACGCAAGACAGGGGGAGGAGATCAATGCTCGCCAGCAAGCATTCCATCGCTTTGTTTATGGCCTTGGCCTTTGGCTTTCTGTTTCCGATTGCCGCCATGGCCCAGGTCACTGTGACCGGCGAAATCCACGGCGTGGTGAAAGATCCAAGCGGCGCCGTGGTCCCCGGTGCGCAGATTGAACTCAAGGACCAGGCTACCGGCATCACCAAGGAAGCAAAGTCCGACGCTGAAGGCACGTTTCAATTCTTTAACCTGCCGTTTGGAAAATATCAGGTGACGGTAACGATGCCCGGATTCCAGACTGCAATCCTTAAGGACGTGGTCATTGAATCCGGACGCAAGGCTGACATACCGGTCAATCTCGCGGTGGGCCAGCCTAGCGAGACCGTAACCGTGGAGGCTGCGGCTGCCAGATTGGAGACCACATCCAACCAGATAGCAACTACTATCCCCAACAGCTACATTCAAGAGTTGCCTTTGCAGAACCGCGACGTGCTGCAGTTTGCGCTGTTGATGGCAGGCAGTACGGGTTCCGGCGGCACCGCCACGTTCAACGGGCTGCCGAATGCGTCGATGAACATCACCCTCGACGGCATCAACAACAACTCTCAGCGGTTCAAGAGCGGTGGCACGAGCTTTTATGAATTTGCGCCGACCCGCCTCGATGCAATGGAGGAAGTCACAGTATCCACAACCGGCAACGGCGCGGACGCCGCCGGTGGCGGCGCCATGTCCATCGCGTTCGTCACGCGGCGTGGTACCAGCAATTACAACGGCAAGTTTTTCGACCAGTGGGCGAACACAGACTTGGCCGCCAACTCGTTCTACAACAACCTGCACAACCCCTATCGGCCGCGCAGTGCATATAACCAGCACGATGCCGGCGGGCAGGTGGGCGGCCCTGTGAAGGTTCCTTTTGTTCCATACTTCAAGGACCGGCTCTTCTTCTTCGTCAACTTCGAGGCCATGCCGAGGCCCGCGACGTCGTTTTATACGAGCAGCTATCTGATCCCGCAGGCGCAGCAGGGCGTCTTCACCTATTTCGGCACCGACAATCAAAACCACACGGCAAACGTGCTGCAGCTGGCGGCGCAGAATGGTTACTCGGGCAAGATTGACCCGACAGTGCAAGGCATCCTGAACCAGATCAACGCCACGCAGGCAAGCGCACAAGCGCAGCCGATGACGACGTCGGACCTGAACCACCAGACCTATCAATGGCAATACACCGGTGGCAGCCACAGCTACTTCCCCACCGCCCGTCTCGATTATCAGATCAACAAAAACCTGAAATGGAGCGGCGCGTGGAACCTGCGCTGGCAGAGCAATGATGGCACGCCCAGCTATCCGGGGCTCTCGCAAGTCTATGGCTCGTATTGGATCGAGACTCAGGTTGTGTCGAATACATTGGATTGGACAATCAAACCGAACATGACTCTGGCATCCGTTTTCGGCATCCAGGACAACTGGGAGGTTTTCTATCAGGAAGACAACATCCACTTGTGGGATGGCCAGGGCAACCGGCGCATCTATTTGGAAAGCGGCGTCAGCGATCTGATTCCCAATTACACACCGTGGGATCGCAACAATCCCGTTTACAACCTCAAAGAGGATTTCAACTGGATCAAAGGAAAGCACACGATCCAGATCGGCGGGGCGCTCATGCGCACCAGCTTCTGGGAGCAGTCATGGGGCGACGCGGGAGTGTTGAATGAGGACCTTGCGCTTGACTCGGCGGATCCTGTCCAATCTATCTTCAACTCGACCACGATGCCGTCGGTGCGAACGAATACCAGCGACGTAGCCGATGCGGCGCAGCTGTATGCCACGCTCGCGGGACGGATCGGCGCCATCTACAGTTCACGCAACGTCGATGAAGTTACTCACAAGTATCAGGACTGGTCGTCCTTGATGCAGCGCTTCGCGCGCACCAGTGTGGGTCTCTATGCGCAAGACTCATTCCACGTGCGGCCCGATCTGACGCTCAATTATGGCCTCCGCTGGGAATTCTCTGGCGCGACCCACAACACCAACGGGATCGATGCAACTCCAGATATCGCGAACCTGATGGGACCCTCGGCGCATCTGTTTCAGCCGGGCAAGCTGGACGGAGTCTTAAATCCACAGATCAACCTCACGCCTTACACGTATCATGGCGACAAGGTCAATCCGGCGCCAAACTTTGGTTTCGCCTGGAGTCCCAACTATGATAAGGGACTTCTGGGGAAGCTCTTCCACGGCAAGACTGTGATTCGCTCCAGCTTTGGGATCGACTATTACGATGAGGGCTTAAACTCGGTGTCGAACACGCTGTCTGGTAATCCGGGCGCGACGCAGAGCATGTGGCTCTATCCCGGCATGACCGGCTTCGATTCTGGCGGCTTGACACTCCAGTCGAAGGTGCCGGCTTTGTCGGTCTTTCCCGATAAATTCGCGTTCCCGATGCCCGAATCCTGGTTCTACCCCGTCTACCTGTCCACCACCATGCCGGAGTTAAAAACCCCATACGTGCAGAACTGGACCTTCGGCATCCAGCGGGAAATCAGCAAAGGAAATGTGCTGGAGATTCGCTATGTGGGCAACCGCGCAGTGCACATGTGGCACAACTATGACATGCAGGAAACCAACATTTTCGAGAATGGATTCCTGAATGATTTCAAGAACGCGCAGAACAACCTGGCAATCGATACTGCCAACGGCTTCAAGAACGACTTCTCCAACCGCAACCTTCCCGGAGAGGTTGCGACGCCGATCTTTGATGCCGCATTCGGCGCGCGAGGTTCTATACCGGCTTTGTCGTCGGGTTCTGGCTACAAGTCTTCCAGCTTCATAACCAACCTGCAACAGGGGACGGTCGCCAGCATGGCCAACTCCATGGCGGGCAACATGAACTATTTCTGCCGCATGGTTGGCAGCAGTTTTGGGCCGTGCACCGATAATGGCTATGATGCAGCCGGACCCTATGCCATGAACTTCTTCCGCCCGAATCCGTACGCCAGTGACATTTATGTCCTGGACGACAACGGGAGCACCTGGTACCACGCGCTCCAGGTTGACTTCACAAGGAGCTTCAGCAAGGGCCTCCAGCTCAACGCCAACTACACCTTTAGCAAAGCGTTGGGCGACATGAACAATTCCAGCGACCAGACGGCCACGGCGCAACCAAGGACGCTGCGCGATCTAAAGCTAGACATTGTGCCGCTCTTCAACGACCGGCGTCAGACGTTCAGGGTGTATGGAACGTATGAGCTGCCGTTCGGGCCGGGCCGGTTCTTCTCGGTTAAGAACGGATTGATCAATCGGGTGATCGGCGGCTGGACCATTTCCACGAATTTCCAGGCGGTTTCGGGTGGCGTTAGCCGATTGTCCAGCGGGCGCTACACATTCAACTACTTCACGAGCAGTTCCAATTCTGCGGACGGCGGCGTGGTGCTGCTCAACGGCCTGACGCCGCAGAAGATCAAGGACATGGCCGGCACGTACACCTTCAACCCCGTCAACCAGAACTTCTACTACCTGCCCACAAACCTGATCGGGTCCGATGGCCGCGCCAATCCGGCCTACATTCAGCCCTGCACCTCGCCCGGCCAGATCTGCCAGTACGTGTATCTGTATGGGCCCTGGAGTTACACTACGAACATGGCGTTGCGGAAGCAGGCCCGGATCACGGAACGCATGAGCTTCCTCCTCTCGGCGGAAGGGGCCAACGTGTTCAATCATCCGTATTTCAGCTACGGGTTCGGCAACGTCACTTCCACCTCCTTCGGCACGACCACCTCAATCGCAGGTGCTCGGACCATCCAGCTGCGCGCTGAGTTCATCTGGTAGTGCAACCCGCGCTCCGGCGATATTCGCCGGAGCGCCCCTCTCTTGCGCACCGCAAGCTCAGCAGGTGAGAAAAGATTGGAAACTAATTGAAGTGCCGGATCGCTCCGGTTGCGTAAAACCGTTTGGAAAGGGAACAGATCTTGCGTATAAAAACCTTTCTCGTGTCCGCATTCGTGCTGGGTGTTCATTGTGGTACTGCGCTGGCGCAAGAGAGTTCCCAAGGCAGAGCGATTCGCCGGCTACTCTTACTAGCGGACAGCCGGTAACACCAATGTCAGTGGAATCTGTGAAATCTGTGACGCTTCTTGCGCGTAGAGAAGGCTAAACAGTCGCGTTTTTGGCACGATCCCGGTTTTTTGTCAGAGGCGGACGTCGATTGGACGGCCGGCAAAGGCAACGGTTTTCGAGGCTTGCTCGCCGGCGACGCGCACTTCGATGGTCCGCCTGGCCGGGGGTAGCATGCGCGAACCCCGCGCCAGGCGCAGCGTCAGCAGGCGCCCGGCTTCGCGCCACCCCATTTCGATCCCCATCCACTCGCCTTTCCTGTAATTGAAAGTCTTGCCGTCATCTTCATACAGGGTGAACGCGCCGTCGGCTCCCGGATAAATGATTAGACTCAGGGGCGCGTCCACCGGCTCGTCGACGTACTGCCTGACAGGGCCGAACGGAAGGATCGCTCCGGCACGCACGTGCAGCGGCATCGTCGCCAAATCGACTTTTCGTTCGATCTCGCGTCCCCCCTCCACGCGATCCTCAGTCCAAAAGTCAAACCATGTCCCGCGTGGCAGGTAGAGGCGGCGGCTGGCGGCGCCCTTCTCGACAACCGGGGACACGAGCACATCACGCCCCCAGAGGTACTGGTCGCCGCGGGCGGCCGCAATCGGGTCGTCGGGATAGTGCAGCCAGAGCGCCCGCATGATCGGGAGCCCCGTGTCGCAGCATTCGCGGACGGCTGAGTAGAGGTAGGGCAGCATGCGGTAGCGCAGCTCGAGATACTTCCTGAGGATCGGCTCGACCGCGGGGTTCTTCAACTCATTTGGATCCGGCTTATAGGTCGTAGTTTCCGGCGGACCGCCGTCGCCGCCGTTCCAGCCCCAGGGAAGCCGCAGATGCCAGTGCCGGCCGTGCGCGCGAAAGCAGGTGCAAAATGCGCCGAACTGGAACCAGCGCACGTGCAACTCGCCCGTGTACTCAGCGGTCGGAATAAAGCCGCCGATGTCGGTTCCCCAGTAAGGTATGCCGGAGAGTCCGGCGTTGATCCCCACCCAGACGTGATTGCGCAGCGTCTCCCACCGTGACTGAACATCGCCGGACCAGAGAAACGCGGCATAGCGTTGCATGCCCGCATAGCCGTTGCGATGCAGGGCGAACGGCCGTTCATCAGGACGCCAAAGCCGGCAACCCTCCCAGTACATCCGGATGCGGTTCAGGCGCGATGCCGCATCGTAATCGTCGCCCTGGTCGGGCCACCAGCCATCGATGCCGAGATCATAGACAGGCTTGTGGTAGGGCCAATAGCATGCGACGTCGCGGTCGTCGGGCCACCGGTTGTCCGGCGTCCGTCCGCTGGGAACGGCGTTTTTCGGGTTGCACGGCTCGTTCACCGTGCCGGTCAAATGACGCCCCTCGATGACGTCGTGCAGCACGATCCGGAAGTGCTGCGCGTGCAGCTTGTCAATCATGCCTTTCGGATCCGGAAAGTTGGCGTGGTTCCAGGCAAACTCGCCGTTGCGCGTGTTCCAACCCGAAGGTGTGAACTCGGTGCCGAGGTAGATCAGCGAGTCGCATGGAAGCTTCTTTTCACGCATCGTGCTCGCCACGCCGAGGATTTCCTCCGGGCCGGCCAGCGTTCGATGCGATTGCATGTAGCCGAGCGTCCAGAGCGCGGGCAACTCCGCGAAGCCGGTGATGCGCGCGTATTCGCGCATGATCTCCGCCGGGTCGGACGAAGACACTATAAATACATCCAGCGGCAGACCCTCGCCGGACGGGGCAAACTTCCCTTCGGCGCCGCTCAAGTCGAACGATCCCAGGGGACGATGCACGAACATACCCCAGCCGTCCGTGCCCACGAGCCATTGGATCGGTACGCGCCCGCCGTGCGTGGCAAGCTGGTATCCGCCCTGCCCGCTGCGCATCGCATCTTTCGTACCCTTGCGATCAAACTGCTGCCCACCCTGCCCTAGCGCGAGCAGAGGACCCTTGCTCAGGAGGAACGTCATGCCGGCGACGCCGGCATCCAGCGTCAGGCGCTGCACCGGCTGGCCCGTGCGCTTCTCGAGGATGATCGTCGGCGGTTGAGGATCAAAGCGGACCAGCAGGTTGCCGGCGCGGATCGGGTCGAGCGCGTCGCGGCCGCGCCGGGTCGCGAGTACGCGTCCCTCCTCCTCGCGCACGAGGGCCCCGTCATCAGAGATGGCCGCGGTGCGCCCGCTATCGATTGGCAGCACTGTGAGACGCACCGTGGAGGGGCTCAGCGATGCAACGACGATCTCCACAGGTTTGCCGGCCACAACTATGTTCGTGATACGGCCCTGAAAAGCTCCTCGCGCCAGCAGGATGCCGGCGCTGGCCCTTCCCAACTGTTCCAAGGCCTCACGTCTCGATATGTGGTTACACATGGAATGGATGCCCTCCTGTCGAAGACTCATCAGATTTGATTCTGGTTCGAGCCCGTATCGCGATTCGCGTTAGAGGTAGCTCAAGGCTTCTTCGGCTTCCCTGCGGACTACATATGCGCGATCCCAGTCATAGTGCTCGTCCCGGCCGAGAACGCGATCGCAAATCGTCTTGAGCAGATTCAGACCAGCGCGTAGATCTTCCAGCCGCGTGCTTGCCAGGAGTTCCTCGACGGTTCTACGTGAGTACTGGGGCATCATGCTCCTTTCCATTAGTCACAGCAGTGGTCTTCAGAAATTACTATCTCAGCCGCACCCTCGGCGCAAGAGCAAAGTCGCAATCACATTTCGTAAGGGCAAAATTGCAGACCCCGACCTGATTTTGGGGCAAAAGTGTAAAGAAAACCGACATGCCGAATCTTGCCCACTCCGAAGAGCCACCATTAGCATTTTCTAAGACCTTTAGTCATGCTGAAACGGCCCTTCGAAATGATGGTGTCGGCAGACTTTACAGTTTTTCTACAGTTTTCCTTTTGAGTCGCTCGTCGCATCCCCAACATGAACAATGCATCAATTCTTCCAAGCCAAGCAAATCCAATCAGTTCGCGCTAATACGCACTGAAAGCAAACAGCGATCTTGGAGTATGGCTGGGAAATTGCTTCAATTCTTGCGAGATGGTGTTCCTTCTGGGTGTCTAATCCTGTTCATGATCGGGCTTGAGTTCCGGGCAGCGGCAGATTGGGCGAAGTTAACATAACAGCCCCTGTCAGATGCTGACGGAACGTATTCTGGGCGAGCTGAGCTCCAAAACGAAAGCTTGTTTTTCCTAACGCGGCCTCGGGCCGCAGCCAAAGAAGGAAAGATAAGTGAAGCCCGAACTTCTTGCAGAAAATCAAATCACAGATAAAGGCTCTATGCGTCGAAGCGCCGATAACCTCGCGTCGGACACTTCCTTATTCTCGGCGGAGCTGGTGTCGAGCAAAACTTTCACGTTATCGAATAGGACACAGTTCAACTTCAGGGACCTGAGCCCACGGCGAGGGTCCGACTTACGATCTTAGGTAACAGATTCTCAATCGGTCGTGAACCGATGGTCCTCGGTGGCCAAAGCGACGCCATCGATTCGCGGTACGCTTCATAGGTTTACGTTCGCAGTCACAAAGGAGAGACAAGATGTGGAAATATAGTCTTATTTTTGTGTGTGCCGCCGTGGCCCTTCTGCAGCCTGCGTCGGCAAGCCCTGTCGGCTCTTTCTCAGCATACTTCCCGTACTATGCGTTTACTGCGACTTGCAGCGACCCGGTCGGGGCGCCTATTGTGCCCGGCGTTTGTTTTGTTGTCAACACTCCCATGGACGCAACAGGCGCCACGAGCCTCTTTGCCGACAGCGAGTTGCACTTCGAGTCGGCGCTGTACCTCGAACCGGTCCCCCCATACCCCATCACAGGTACATTTATCCTGACAGATCTGGCAAATCCCGCCGACAGTATTTTCGGAACATATGTCGCGCAAGGAGTGCCGATCGGGCCTCCGGGCCCGGTCGGGCTTCCGCTGTTCGGGGTGACCGGACTGATGACGACCACGGGGGGGACCGGAGCTTTTGCAGGTGCGCAGGGATTCACCAATATGTACGAGACCGCGATGTGGGAGTACCTGAGCCCCGACGGCACCTTTGGAAGTGGTGACGGCACGTTAACCTTCACTACCCCCGAGCCAACCTCTCTGTTCCTCCTCGGCACCGGACTTGGCGGACTCGCACTGGCAGTCTGGCGCAAGAGGAAATAGCTTTCGTCTGACGATTCCAATTACTCATCCAATGGC
>Ga0187866_1000920_pt1 | contig 30553 bp, 21 predicted proteins | sample June2016WEW_11_1_3_FD_133013 | JGI IMG/M metagenome (GOLD analysis project Ga0187866, IMG submission 133013) | Peatland microbial communities from SPRUCE experiment site at the Marcell Experimental Forest, Minnesota, USA - June2016WEW_11_150 | ecosystem: Environmental > Terrestrial > Soil >...
GGAAAAGTTGCTGCTGGCGGCGATGACGGAGCGCAAGTTCCCGGCCGTGGTTTTGCGCGTGGCCGGCATTTACGGGCCGGATCGCGGTCATTGGTTCAAGCAATTCCTGAAAAATGAGGCGCACATTGAAGGCGATGGCTCGCGTTTCCTGAACATGATTCATCGCGACGATTTGATTGGCTGCATCATCGCGGCGCTGAAGAATGGCCGCCCCGGCGAGATTTACAACGCCGTGGACGACGAGCCGGTGAGCCAGGTGAATTTTTTCCAATGGCTCGCGGCAACTGTCGGGAAATATCCGCCAGCGTCCGTGCCGGAAAATCCGGACGAAAACCGCAAACGCGGCGTGACGAACAAGCGCGTCCTGAACCGCAGGGTGAAGATGGAACTCGGGTATCAGTTCAAATACCCGAACTTCCGCAAAGGCTATACCGCCGAGATTCTGCGGCTGGAACGCGCCGGCGAACTGCACGTCATGTCCGACGAGCGATGATTTGAGATTCCAACGGTGAACCGGCGGTCTGCAAAATTACACCGCGCTGTCGCCTTGCTCGCTGGTGCGGATACGCCAGGCATCGTCAACGGTGGAGACAAAGACCTTGCCATCGCCAATCTTGCCGGTCTTGGCGGCCTTGAGTATGGCTTCGACGGCGGCCTCCACCTGCGCATCCGGCAGCACGGTTTCGATTTTGATCTTGGGAAGAAAATCCACGGTGTATTCGCTGCCGCGATAGATTTCGGTGTGTCCCTTCTGGCGGCCGAAACCTTTGACTTCCATGACGGTCATGCCGAGGATGCCGATGCCGTTGAGGGCTTCCTTGACGTCGTTTAGTTTGAACGGCTTGATGATGGCTTCGATTTTTTTCATGCGTCGTCTCCTGTTTATTCGTTGTAGGCGCGCTCGCCGTGTTGCGAAAGATCCAGCCCCACGCTCTCATCTTCCTGGTCAACGCGCAAACCGATAAGCCGGTCAACCAACTTCAACAAAACCCAGGTGGCGATTGCCGCCAGCGCCACCGTGACCAGCACGGCCTGGAGTTGATTGAAAAACTGATGTGCGCCGCCCGTGATGGCCGTGGTCACGCCATTGACTTTGAAGGTGGCCACGAGGGCCGGGTTCACCTTCTGGCTGGCGAGAAAGCCCAGCAACAACATGCCAGTCGAACTGCCCACGGCGTGCACGCCGAACACGTCGAGTGAATCGTCGTAGCCAAAACGCGCCTTGAGCTTCGTAACGGCAAGGTAGCAGACCACGCCCGCCACCAGCCCGATGCCGAACGCCGAAGGGATGGACACGAAGCCCGACGCCGGTGTGATGGTCGCCAGCCCCGCCACCATGCCGGAGGCCGCGCCGAGCACGCTGGGTTTGCCTTTGAGCCACCATTCGGTGGTGGTCCAGCTCAATGCCGCGGCGGCGGCGGAAAAATGCGTGGCGGCGAACGCGCTTGTGGCCAGCCCGCCCGCGCTCAACGCGCTGCCGGCGTTGAACCCGAACCAGCCCACCCACAACAAGCCGGCCCCGATGAGCGAATACACCACGTTGTGCGGCATCATCGGTTCCTGCGGGTAGCCGGCGCGTTTGCCCAGCACCAGCGCGCAGACCAGCGCGGACACGCCCGAACTGATGTGCACCACCGTGCCGCCCGCGAAGTCGAGCGCGGGTATTTTTCCGCCGAGTGCCCAGTTGAACAGGCCGCCCTTGCCCCACATCATGTGGCAGAGCGGCAGATAGACCACCGTCGTCCACAACACGATGAACACCAGATACGCCTTGAACCGGATGCGTTCGGCGACCGCGCCGCTGATCAACGCCGGCGTGATGATGGCAAACATCATTTGGAAGAGCATGAACGTCTGGTTCGGCACCGTGGCCGAGTAATCCGGGTCGGGCGCCGCGCCGACGCCTTGGAGGAACAAATGTTTGAACGGATTACCGAAGATGGCGTTGCCCTCGCTAAACGCCATGCTGTAACCGAACACCATCCACAACGTGGAAATTACCGCCATGAGAATCAGACTGTGCATCATCGTGGAAAGGACGTTCTTGCTGCGCACCAGCCCGCCGTAAAACAGGACCAAGCCCGGCGCCGTCATCATCAATACCAGCGCCGCGCTGGCGAGTACCCAGGCGTTGTCGCCGGAATTGATGGGAAGACCATTGCTGATGCCGGATGCGGGGTTCAATTGCGCCACCGGTTCCGGGCCAGGCGCGTTGTCGGCAAAAGCAACGCCGCCAAAACCGAGCGCCAAAACCGACAGAATGCATATCGAAAGCGAGCCGCAGTAAAAACGGGCTGGTGTGGTCATACTGAATCAGACTATTGCCGGTCAATGGATATGGCTTGTCGCATTTTGGCAAAGTGTAGCCAAGTATTGTCACCCCGAAGTGTTATTCAAGAAAATTCGGACGTCCGATTTTTTCGAGGAGTATCACCAGGCTGGGCCTGATGCCTCGCGCGCCAATGCAAAAATTCCTCGACGCGGTTGGCAGAACTGCCCGAGGACGCGCTGCTCCTGTTCGAACCCGGCAAACTCGTCAAAGGCGGTGTGACCGACGAGCGCGTACTGAATCGCCGGTTGAAAATGGAACTTGGCTGCCGGTTCAAGGATCCGAACTTCCGCGAAGGCGACAGTGTGTAATTTTTACGTTCCGAACGTGCCGGCGAACTGTTCCTCGCGCCGGACGAACAATGATTTTACGCCGGCGGAAGCGTGTCAATTTATGGACTGACAGTACGATAGAACCTGCCCCGTTCCGGGGTCATGGGAGTGAAGACCCGGAAATAGCTGTCTGGTCCGAGTGTGTTTGTTGAAATGGGCAGCCAATCCGTGAGATTCGTGGACGTTAGTGTGCGGTAGGTCCACCCGTTCGTTGCAGCAAAAACGAGGGGCAACATTCCATTCGTCAACGGATCGATGGTCACCATGTTCCAGCGATAGGCGTTAAAGTTCACAGACACCTGGTCCGGGCCGACCGTGACCGGAGTATTGGTGGGGACGAACAGGAAACTGGAGTTGGAAGGAGTAACGGTGTAAGACCCCACGTCAAAACCCTCCAAACCGTAGCTTCCGGAACAGGTGGTTACCGTATTGGACGAACCGATTGTGACAGCAGCCAGCACTGACATGAGTCCTGATATTTGTCCACCAATGAAGTAAGGCGGGGATGACTCAAATGCGCCGATGTCGGCGGCGGCGCCGTAAGGCCGGGCGCGTCCGCGCTGGTCGGTGGCCGGGGCGGTGGCCGTGTTCCCGCCGTCGATGGCCGGGCTGCCGGCCAGCAACGGAACGGTTGGGGTGGGACCGCCATAGTCACCCAGCGGGCCCAGTTTTGGGTCGGTGTTGTTCAGGCTGCCGGCCGCGGAAAATCCCGCGCTGGCATCAGAACTGAGGTTATAGCCTCCATCCGACATGGTGCCCCAGCAGTTACTGCCGGAGGTGCTGTTGGCCACGATGGTGTTGTACAGGGTCACCGTTCCGTTCGAATTGCAAATGGCCCCGCCGTAGCCAATGCCGCCAAGCGATCGAGTACGAGCCGCGTTGGCCGCGAAAGTATTGTTGACTGAAATAACCGTGTTGCTGACGGTGTAAACGGCGCCGCCAAAAGCATCGGCGCTACCATAACCATTGCCGCCCAAGGCCAGGTTTCCAGTCAGCGTGGCGTTCGTAAGCTGACAGGAACCGACGTTGTAAATGGCCCCGCCGTAGCCGGGTGTGGCTACATTGGGCTGGGCGTCAACCCCAAACGCTTCATTGATGGAAAACGTGCAGCTAACGATTGAAACTGTATTGCTGTTATAGATCGCCCCGCCTTTGCCCGAACCGCCCGGGTAGGGAGCAATTCCGTTTTCAGCCGCGCCTCCTGTTACTTTATTTCCGAAGAACCAACTCTGTTTGATGCTTGATGGCCCGGCGCAATAAACCGCCCCGCCGTTTCCGTCCGAACCGCCATTCATGCCTTGATCTCCACCAGCAGCCCGGTTGTAACCGAAATTGCAATTCGATACCTGCAAGGATCCCGCATTAATAACAGCTCCGCCCTGCCCGGGTGCTGAAAGGGCTGTATCCCCGAAACCACCATAACCGCCGGCGACCGCATTGGAAGTGAAACTGGTTCCCGACACGACCAACAAACCTCCCGAATTGTAACAAGCCCCGCCCTGTCCCGGCTTCCCTGTGGTGTGGCGATAAGAAGCCAATGACGCCAAGGCCTGGTTTCCCAAAAAAGAGCCGTTGATGTTGGTGACCGCTCCTCCCAATTCACACACCGCTCCGCCATAGGCTCCGCCGGATGATGCATTCCCGTAAGTTGCAGTGAAGGCATCTGCGCCAATCGATTGATTGGTCTTAAACTCACAGTTTACCATTTGTACGACACTGGTGGCGCAATAAATGGCCCCGCCAAAACCATTCCCGGCGTTTCCACCACCCGCGAGTTCAATATCGGGAGGTGCCCCGGCGCCACCGTTGGCGTGGTTGCCAAAGAAATTGCAGTTCGTTAACGAAAGACTGCCACTGGAAACATAGACCGCACCACCCAACCCGTCACCGCCATTGCCGAGGTAGCCGTAGCCGGTCGGTTCACCGCAATTGCCTCCCTGTGCCGTGTTCGACAAAAACAGGCAGTTGGAGACAATCAGCTTACCGCCGTTTAACCACACGCCTCCACCTTGGCCGCTGCCACCGGTGGTCCCCGGAACGGCATTGGTGCCAAGCGCGAGACCGTTGGCGATGGTCAGGTTGAAAAGTGAGAGCGTGTGCGCGCCATTGACCGTGAACACTCTCACCGTGTTGCTGCCACTAATGGTCACGGTATGGCCCGTTCCATCAAGCGTCGTTGGCTTGGTCACCGCGAGTGTCTTCGTCAGCGTAATGACACCGTCGCAACCAAAGGTAATCGTTCCCCCGGCGGCGACCGCGGCTTGCAAATCCACCTCGTCACACACTGGCACCGTGCCGGGATTATTGACCATCAACAGCGCATTGGAACTGAGGATGGAACCGAGCGTATTGGTCACCCATACCGCGTAATCGCCCGCCTGGTTGAATTGGACGTTGGTCAAGGTCAGCGTGGCATTGGTGGCGTTGGCCAGGTTCACCCCGTTGAAGTTCCATTGATATTGCAAGGGAGCCAGGCCGGCAGCCGTGACAGTGAAGCTGGCCGTGCCATCCACCACCACCGCCTGATTCGCTGGCTGCACCGTTATCGAAGGCGGCGTCCCCACGGTCAACAGCGCATTGGAACTGGTCACCGTGCCGACACGATTCGTCACGGTGACCGAATAGGCGCCCGCATTGGCAGGCTGCACGTTGGTGAGTGTGAGCGTCTTATTGGTGGCCCCAACCAGCTCGTTCGTCCCGTTAAAGTTCCACTGGTAACACAACGGCGAGCTGCCCTTGGCAGTAACTTTGAAAGTTGCCGTGCTGCCCACCGCCACCGTTTGATCAGTCGGTTGGGTGAGAATGGAAGGTAGCGCTGCAAAAGCGATGCCAGGCAGGCAAAGCAGTGTGAAGATCAACCCCGAAAAACAACGGCATCCAGAAGTTTTCATAACCGGTATCGAATTGCATTAAAGCAATCTAAATAGACGCTACACCCGCTGGTGGGGATAGACAAATGAAATTTCACTTCGACCTTGGCCGGTTAACTCATTAACGTTTTACCGATGGCTGCCGAAACCCAGCTTACGCCCATGATGACGCAGTATCGCCGCATCAAAGGCGAACTGCCCAAGGACGCGCTGCTCCTGTTCCGGCTCGGCGATTTCTACGAGATGTTTTTCGAGGACGCGCAAATCGGCGCGCAGCTACTCAATCTCGCGCTTACGGCGCGCCAGGGCGTCCCCATGTGCGGCCTGCCGCATCATGCGTCCCATGCCTACATCGGCAAGTTGCTCAAAGCCGGACGCAAGGTGGCCATCTGCGATCAACTCGAAGACGCCCGGCCCGGCAAACTCGTCAAACGCGAAGTCACCCAAATCCTCAGCCCCGGCACCCATTTCGACGAACGGATGCTCGTGGCCGAACGGAACAACTTCCTCGCCGCCATTTGTCCGCGCGGAAGAACTTTCGGCCTGGCGCTCGTGGATTTGACCACGGGCGATTTCATGACGACGGAGGTGGAAACAGATTCGGCGTTGCTCACGGAACTCGAACGGCTGCGTCCCGCGGAAATCATTTGTCCCGGCGAGTCGGTGGCTGTGTGCGAATTGCTGGGCAGCCGCCGACGTGGGGAGGCGGACTCTCCCCGCGCTCTCACAAGCGCGGCTACGGGGCAAGGTTGGATCGTCAATGGTTACGACGATTGGACCTTCGCGCCAGAGACGGCGCTGTTCACCGTGCGCGATCATTTCAAGGTGGCGTCGCTGGACGGGTTCGGGCTGAAAGACCGCACGGCCGCCATCGGCGCGGCAGGCGCCGCGCTGCATTACCTCACGCAACACCTGCGCCGCGATGTGCAGCATCTCACCCGCCTGTCGTTTTACCGCCGCAACGATTTTCTCGCGCTGGATTACACAACGCTGCGCCATCTGGAAATCCTCGAGCCGTTGCTCCACGACGCCCCACGCAACGCTTCACTCTACGGTGTGGTCAATCGCACTGTCACGCCCATGGGCGCGCGCCGGTTGCGCGACTGGCTTTCGCAACCGCTCGCGGCGGTGGAGCCAATCCGCCGTCGGCAGGAGGCGGTGCAGACGTTCATCGAAAATTCCACCGGGCTGGACAATTTTCGCGCGCAGCTTTCGCAAGTGCGCGATCTGGAGCGGACAATGGGCCGCCTTAGTTCCGGCAGCGGCAACGCGCGCGACCTCGTCGCCTTGCGCATGGCTTTGGAACAGATTCCGGCGGTGAAGGGGATTCTGCAAAACGTAGCGCAGGCGTCCCGCCTGCAGCCTGATGTTCTCCGGGAACCGAATGAAAACAAAAACGCAGTCGGGACGGCTGCGCTACTTTGCGAACTCGAATCCCAGCTCACCGAATCACCTGACCTCGTCGAGTTGATTTCCCGGGCCATCGTGGACGACCCGCCGCTGGCCGTGAAGGAGGGCGGCATGATTCGCGACGGTTTCGACGCTGCGCTTGACGAACTCCGCAACGCCACGCGCGGCGGCAAGGACTGGATTGCCAGGTTGCAGGCGGACGAAATCGCGCGCACCGGCATCCCGTCGCTGAAAGTGCGGTTCAATTCCGTCTTTGGCTACTACATCGAGGTCACCAAGGCGAACCTCGACAAGGTCCCGCCGCATTACATCCGCAAGCAGACCATCGCCAACGGCGAGCGTTACATCACGCCGGAGTTGAAGGAGATGGAAGGCAAAATCCTTGGTGCGGAGGAGCGCAGCGTGAAGCTCGAATACGAAGTCTTCCAGCGCGTGCGCGAAGCCGTGCTCGGCCAACTGGCAAAGATTCAGCAAACCGCCGCGGCGCTGGCGCAACTCGATGTGCTGGCGTCCTTTGCCGAAACCGCGCGCCTGCACAACTATTGCCGTCCGCACGTCGCCGACGAAGGCGTGATTCAAATTCGCGACGGCAGGCATCCGGTGCTGGAGCAAAGTTTGATGGACGAGCGGTTTGTGCCGAATGATGCAACGTTGACGAGTAGAACAGGCTTCCAGCCTGTCTCTAATTTAAAATCTCAAACCGGGACGCCACAAGGCGAGGTTGTTTCAAATGGAGACAGGCAAGATGCCTGTCCTGCTTTTCCTCAAATCGCGCTCATCACCGGGCCGAACATGGCGGGCAAGAGCACCTATATCCGGCAGGTCGCGCTCATCGTGTTGCTCGCGCACACCGGCTCATTCGTGCCGGCTGCCGAGGCGCGGATTGATCTGGTGGACCGCATTTTCACGCGCATCGGCGCGAGCGACGACCTCACGCGCGGGCAGTCCACGTTCATGGTCGAAATGACCGAGACGGCGAACATCCTGAACAACGCCACGCCGCGCAGCCTTATCGTGCTCGACGAAATCGGGCGCGGCACAAGCACCTTCGACGGCCTGAGTCTGGCGTGGAGCATCGTGGAACACCTGCACAACCAGGTCGGCGCGAAGACGCTCTTCGCCACGCATTACCATGAGCTGACCGAACTGGCCCAGCGCCTGCCACGATTGAAAAATTTCAACGTGGCCGTGCGCGAATGGCGCGACCAGATCGTCTTCCTGCGGAAAATCGTGGAAGGCGGCACGGACAAGAGCTACGGCATCCACGTCGCGCGGCTGGCGGGCGTGCCGCAGGAAGTATTGGAGCGCGCCAAGGTAATTCTCGGCAATCTCGAAGAAAGCGAACTGACGCCCGAGGGCACGGTGCGCCAATCCGCGCGCCGCCAGCAGGACCGCGACAAGCTCAAGCAACTCGCCCCGCCGCCGCAGATGGATTTGTTCGGTGGATAAAATTGCTAGTTGCGTAGAATTGTTTTGTTAATATCTTGTCAATAAGTTTAGGAATTGGAGTAAAATCGAAAGAGCAAATCTTTTTCTGCGAACAGATGACCGGCAGCACCCAGAATTTTCTGAACACCGGTATATATACCGTGCCGGAAGCAGCGCGATTGAGTCGTGTTTCGACTGGCCGCATCCGGCGCTGGCTACGTGGTTACAAGTTTCGCACCAAGAAGAAGCGGGAGTATCACTCACCAGCACTATGGCATGGGCAGCTAGAACCTATTGACCATAGCCTCGCTCTGGGATTTCTAGACTTGATCGAAATCAGGTTCGTGGATGCTTTTTTAAGGGCAGGCGTTAGCTGGGCGATGCTTCGTAAAGCACACGAGCGAGGCAAGGAACTGTTCAAGACCCCACATCCATTTTGCACACGCAGATTTAAAACCGACGGGCATGAAATTTTTGTAGAGCTCCACAAAGAAACGGGCGAGTCCAGCCTCGTTGAGATCGCCCACAATCAACATGTCTTTGTTCAAATTGTCAGTTCGTTCCTTAAGGAGTTGGAATTCGGCGGAGCTGATGTTCTACTCCGCTGGAGGCCAACGACAAGCAGACGACTCGTTGTCCTCGATCCAACGCGCAATTTCGGACGGCCCATTGTTGCTAAATATGGTGTGCCAACGGAAATTTTGTTCCGCGCCAGCAAAGCTTGCGGTTCGGTCGGAGAGGTTTCTCGTTGGTATGAAGTGCCGGAGATTGAAATAGATGACGCGGTAGAGTTCGAGCAGTCGCTCGCCGCATGAGGTTTTTCCTCGATAATTGCCTTGCCATTCGTCATGCCCGGGCTCTCAACGAAATGGTGAAACCGGAACACAGCTTTACACACCTACAAGAAAAATTTCGACCGGACGTGAAGGACGAGGAATGGATTTGCCTACTCGGTAAACCGACCGCGCGGGAAATCGCCCAGACCAGCGCGACGTTCACGGGCAGCCTCACGGCGATTGACCTGGGTCAAAAAACCTTGAAAGCCAAAGCCACCTTCGCCACGAAGAAGTTCAGCCTGGGCGATGACTGCGCCATTGTCGTCAATGGCAAACCGGACGGGAAATTGACCGACCTCAGGCCCGGTGAAAATCTGGCATTCAGTTACGACGACGTGAATGGCGTGAATATTGTAAACCGGATTGCTCCGGCGGGAACGGAATCAGCCACGCAAACGACGGCAGGGCAGTCGTTGCCGCAATAATCCGTTTCCAGATCGTTCAAACGAGCACGTTCCCATGGGGACGTGCTCTTTTTCTTTCCTTCGGCATGCGGCGAAAGGCGATGTGTTCAGACAGGGAAAAGAACATAGCGCGAGCCCGCACAATCTGCAAAAATCCGGGCAGGCGAAATGATTTCCGTCATCGAACATCAACCCGCCGGGGCAGGCATTGATTTGGTCAAACAAGTCGAGGGAATTTTTTCACCGACGGGGCTACTGTCGCGCGCGAAGAATTTTGAATTTCGCCCGCAGCAGCAGGAAATGGCCGTGGCGGTGGCGCGCGCGTTGCAGGGGCGCGAGCATCTCGCGGTCGAGGCGGGCACCGGCGTCGGCAAATCGCTGGCGTATCTGATTCCGGCCATCCTCTTTGCGGTGGCGCAGGAGAAAAAGGCCGTTGTCTCCACACACACCATCAATTTGCAGGAGCAGCTCACGGAAAAAGACCTGCCGATGCTCGTGACTGTGCTCGGCGCACTGACGCCGCCGGTGAAGTTCAGTTTTGCCATGCTCAAAGGGCGCGCGAATTATCTCTGCACGCGCCGGCTGCAAAAAGCGATGCAGCAATCCGGCAATCTGTTCACGTCGTCCGAGGCCGAGGAGTTGCGGCGCATCTACGCGTGGTCAAAGAAAACCCGGGACGGCAGTTTGTCGGACTTCGACGTCGAACCCGACCCGAAGGTGTGGGCGCTGGTCTGCTCCGAGCGCGGGTTGTGCTCGCCGAAAATCTGCGGGTATCCGTCTGATTTTGCCAAGGACCACGGCGTCTGCTTTTTCCAGCGCGCACGGAACAAGATTCTCTCATCGGACGTGCTGGTATTGAACCACACGCTGTTTTTCACGCTGCTCGGCGGCATCGAGGAGGAAGTTGAGGGCGGCATTTTGTTCAAGAACGACTTTGTGATTTTCGACGAGGCACACCAGATGGAACGGGTCGCGTCGAAACACATTGGCCTGAGCGTGTCAAGCGGCCAGGTGCGTTACGCGTTGAACCGGCTCTGGAATCCGCGCACGGAAAAGGGCCTGCTCGCCACCTTGCGCAAGGGCGCCGCGGTGAAACTCGTCGCCGATATTCTGGATGAAGCCGACAAGTTTTTTGAAAACGTTGAGGCTGCGTGTGATGAGATTCAGCGCAATGCTGGAAAAAACAGTTTCGGCGCGACGGAATCCCGCCCCACCAGCCGGAAGTGGACGGAACTTCGCATCCGCCGCGCGGAACTGGTGCAGGACAATGTTACTTTGCCCATCCAGCGCCTGCGCGAAGCGGTGAGCGATTTGATCAAGCTGAGCGAGGACAAGGACATCGGGCAGGAATTGATCGAGTGCAACCGGCGGCTGGCCGAGTTGCGCGACGCGGTGAAAGCGTTCCTCGAACAGAGCGCCGCCGACCACGTTTACTGGGTCGAACGCAGCGGCAAGGCGCAAAAGAACCTTTCGCTGAACGCCGCGCCGATTGACGTGGCGGAATTTCTGCGCCGGCGTTTGTTTGAGAGCGACACGAGCATCATCATGACCAGCGCGACGCTGGCGACCGTAGGACAGGCGTCACGCCTGTCTAGCGAGCGCGCCAGCGCGAGCGGTCAAACAAAATCAGGGCAAGTTACGCCGACTTCATCGGCGCGGGCAGGCGGGACGCCCGCCCTACTCTTCGCACCGTTCGACCCGGATGCGCCGGTTGGCATCTATGGACGACATTTACCGCATTGGCGGCAATCGAGCGCGACGTATTTTGTCACGTTTCGGCTCGCTGATTCCATCCCGCAGGACAGACTCCGACAGTGGGAGCGGGAGTTGGCCGAGTGGCTGAAAAAAAATCCGGAACCGCATTCAACGGCGCAAAAAGCCGAGTTTCATGAGCGGTTCACGGAGAGGTTTCAGCGCTGGCTTGACGCGGGCATGGGTGAATGTGTGCTGCGAAGGCCGGAAATTTCCACCGTCGTGGAAGGAGCGCTGTGTCACTTTGATGGCGAGCGTTACGTCCTCGGTCATTACGTCATCATGCCCAACCACGTCCACGTTGTGGTGCGGCCCGTGCAAGGAAATCTGCTCAAAGACATCGCCCATTCCTGGAAATCTTTCACGGCGCACAAACTGAATGAAATGTTGGGCCGCACCGGGCAATTATGGCAGGACGAATCCTTTGATTGCATTGTGCGCAATGCACTGCAACTGGAAAAAATCGGATTTTACATCCGGGAAAATCCGCCAAAAGCCGGTTTGAGGCCGGGAGAGTTTAGACTGGGAGCGGGTCGTAACGTAGGGCAGGCGTCCCGCCTGCCCAATACGCGCGAAAACGCGGACAAAGAAGAGAAAGAACTTGCGCCGGCTGCGTCGGCGCGGGCAGGCGGGACGCCCGCCCTACATTACTTCATCCGCCGCGTCGGCGCGGAATCGGCCACCCAACTGCAGGTCGGCACGCCGTTCGATTACGAGCGGCAGATGAAAATTTTTGTCGCCAAAAAAATGCCCGACCCGCGCGAAGCCGGTTACGCCGACGCCCTCGAACATTGGATCGAACACTTCGTGAAGCAAACGCACGGCAAAGCCTTCGTGCTGTTCACGAATTACAAGCTCATGCAGGAACTCGGTGAGCGGATGGAACCGTTTTTTGACAGGTTCGGCGTCGCGTGTTTCGTGCAAGGCACCGGCACGCCGCGCACGACGATGCTGGAGAAGTTCAAAGACGACGTGGACTCGGTGTTGTTCGGCACGGACAGTTTCTGGCAGGGGGTGGATGTGCCGGGCGAATCGCTCAGCAACGTCATCATCACGCGGCTGCCGTTTGCCGTGCCCGACCATCCGCTCATCGAGGCGCGCATCGAGGCGATTGAAGCGCGCGGCGGCGATTCGTTCCGGGAATTCTCGCTGCCGGAGGCGATTTTGAAATTCCGCCAGGGCGTCGGCCGGCTGATCCGCACGAAGACCGACACCGGCATCATCGTCGTTTTGGATAACCGGGTTTTGACGAAGCAATACGGCCAATCCTTTCTTGATGCGTTGCCGAAGTGCCCCGTGGAGATTGTTTGAATTTTCTGTAGGACAGGCGTCGCGCCTGTCACAAATCGAAGCAGAAGCGCCTCAAGGCGGAATTTCTTCAGATGGAGACAGGCGAGACGCCTATCCTACACTCCTACGATTTTAAAAATTCGCCAGGGCGTGGGCCGGCTGATCCGCACCAAGACCGACACCGGCATCATCGTCGTTTTGGATAACCGGGTTTTGACGAAGCAATACGGCCAGTCATTTCTCGGTGCGCTGCCGAAATGCCCGGTGAAAATTGTTTGAAGCACTATTTGGAAGAAGGCAACAGCAACTGAAACGTAGTCGGAACGTTTGTACTGATCGGATTAAAAAACGGATCGTATCGCACCACTTCCTTGAAATTGCCATTGCTATCACCGCCTCGCCAAAGTTCGGTCAGCACACCGTTCTGAAATATTTCCCGCATGGTGGAAAATTTCGAGCCATTGGGTTTGATGTCCAGCTGTTGAATTATCTGGTGCTTGTATGTGCAAAATTCATCTGGAATGCCGTTAAAATCGGTATCCTTTTGCAATGTGTCTGCTCCATCATCTGAAAGTGTCCACCATTCGTCCGGCTTTCCATCGAAATTATTGTCATATTCTGAGCGCACCGCTCGGCCATGTTCAAAAAAAGTCCAATGGTCCCAATCTCCGTCGAGATTTCTGTCTTTCATAAATTCGACCAGATGCCCATCCCGGTAAATCCATGCTTCGTCAATTTTCCCGTCCGTTGTGTGATGGTAATATGTCTTCGTTCCAAGTTTTTCCGCCCGTTGGTAAAGCAAACAAAGCATTACTCCAAGGATCACCCCGATAACCGCGCTGAACATGATTTGACCCAGAGCCAGTTTTTTTGGTGGAACAGTTTCCGGCGGAGCAGCAGCGACGGCTTCAGTTTCGATTTGATTAATTTCCCTGGGCGATACTTGCGCATCCAGCAAGGCGATGGCGGCTTCGGCATCCGCAGCGCGAACCAGCAAACGGACGCCACCGGGAGCTGTTAAATTTGGCAACATACCGCCGGCATCGTCAGAGTTTAACCAACATTGAATTCCATGTGCTTCAAGGTTTGTTGCGGCAACTTCGGCGGCATCGTGGCTGGTGAACACACGAATCGTTGCAGTTTTCACTTCGTTGTGAAGACCACCGTTAGTTGGTTCGGAAGCCATAATCGCGCAAAGGAATAGTCTTTGGTTTCGATACGTAAAGCCAAAAACCCGACCTGCTGGCTCTGCCCGTCATGTTTTCGACACATGAGGCGCACCGAAAACCTCATAGACGAACTCATCGCACTGCCGAAATGTCCGGTGGAGATTGTCTTAATTGTCACGCACTTGACACGAAAACGTCACTTGCGAATCCGGGAACGTGGGTTAAGTTGGCAACGTCGTACAAAGCGGGTGTTGGGTATGTAGTTTGTGTGTTGCCCGACGCCCGCTTTGCTTTCAGTCCCAAGCTCCAGCCCAAAGAGGTCTTCGAGTTATCACTTTTCCCAAGGCTAAAACGCGCTATACTGGCCCGCATGTATCGGACGCAGGATTTGCGCGTCAAGGAAATCGTCCGGCTCCTGACGCCGCAGGCATTGAAGGCGCAGTTGCCGGCGACCAAGACGGCCAACACCACCGTGGCGCGCAGCCGCGAACGGGTCATCCGCATTTTACAGCAAAAAGACCCGCGCCTGCTCGTCGTCATCGGCCCCTGCTCGATTCACGACGAAAAAGGCGCCCTTGATTACGCGGCGCGGCTCAATGCGCTCCGTGAGAAACTTGCCGACCGCCTGGAAATCGTCATGCGCGTTTATTTTGAGAAACCGCGCACGACCATCGGTTGGAAAGGGTTGATCAATGACCCGCACCTGGACGGGTCGCAAGACATCGAGACGGGTTTGAAAATTGCCCGGCGGCTGTTGCTGGCCATCACCGGCATGGGCCTGCCGGCGGCAACGGAATTTCTCGACCCCATCGTGCCGCAATACATCGCGGACCTGGTCACGTGGGCGGCGATTGGCGCGCGCACAACGGAATCGCAGACCCACCGCGAGATGGCCAGCGGCCTTTCCATGCCAGTCGGTTTGAAAAACAACACGGACGGCAGCCTGCAATCGGCGATTGACGCGATGGGCGCGGCGCGGCATCCGCACAGTTTTCTGGGCATAGACCAGGACGGCGTCACGGCCATCGTGCGCACAACCGGCAATCCCGGCACGCACATCGTGCTGCGCGGCGGACGGGCACGGACGAATTACGATGCGGCCAGCATCCGCGACGCCGAGGCGAAATTGAAATCGGAAAAATTGCCGCCGATTTTGATGGTGGATTGCAGCCACGCGAATTCCGGCAAACAACCCGCGCGGCAGGAGAACGTCTGGCGCAGCGTGATTCGGCAACGGGTCGGAGGCACGCGCTCGCTCATCGGCCTGATGGTCGAGAGCAACCTCAACGAGGGCAACCAGCCCATTCCGAAAAATCCGGCCGACCTGCGTTATGGTGTGTCCATCACCGACTCGTGCATCGGGTGGGAAACCACCGAACGGATGCTGCGTTGGGGCTACGAAGAGCTGGCAAAATAATCAGAACCGACGACTTCGACGATGTAATTCACTATGGGTGGGGCCGCGCTGCCGCGCGGCCAATCGTGTCCGGCGGCGCCGCAGCGCCGCCCTACCATTGCTCCTATGGCCAGGACCAAGCGTAGGGGAACTGCAGCCGGTAAAACAACTGCGGCGAACCGGAGGCCGGAACAAAGACCGTTTGCGTGACGTTGGTGCTGTTGAAGCTTGCCTTGGTTGTCCAGTTCGTCAGCACAAGATTCGTGCAGCCCTCCACAAAACCATTCAGACCAATTGGAACGTTGGCCACATCTAGCCGATTACTACCATTGAGCACTGTGAAGTTGGTGATTTGCACGGGCGAGACGAGTTGCTTGGCAATATCGGCCATCACCGCATGGGCCTTCGCGCTCGGATCATTTGCATCCCAAAAGATGTAGTTTGTGCCTGGACCATTTGTGGTCTTGTTACTCAGTGTGGGATCCTCGATTACATCAATGCTAAGTCCCTCAAAGAGAGCATTGATCACTCCATAGTTGGTGGGGTACGCAATCAGGTTGGTGAGCAGGGTGAAAAAGTCTGGCATATAAATCGTCAGGCCGGGGTAATTTGAATTTGTCCTTGCCAGGTTCAAGATGTTGGTAAAACCAACGTTGTAATCAAGGCACCTTTGGTGGATGAATGCCGTGTTGGCGAAATAGTTAAACTTTGGAATCGTGGAAAGATCCACGGCATTCGGCATAATCAACGTGCGGGCGCCTTTGGCATACAAGTTGGTGATGGCCTTAAAATGATTGCTGAGAGACAGGTTGATTGTATTGGTCCACACGTTCATGCTGCTGTCGTTGTTTAGTGCCGGATAAAATAAATCTGCGTTGTTGACCCAGATGACGAACAGAATGCTACTCATGCTCACACCCGATGGTGGTGTGAAGCTGCTGACACTTACCACCATAGAGGTGCTGGTATTGCCGAAGTAGGACCAGTTGTTGGTGGGGTAAAGAGTCAATCCCTGCCGCTGAGCCAGTACCTCAACCCAAACACGGCCGTTGGAATTACGTTTACCGTAGTAAGATGACCCACCCGGTCCATTTGTTGTAGCGGAAAGGCCGTCACCAAAAACCTGGAACGACGTGAATGCGGCTTGTGCCTGAGAGACGACAGGGCTTAATAACAAAATGCCGACTGTGAATCGAATCAGGCGTATCACGTTGCAAGTCCGCATCATGTAAGTCTGCTTCATGCCAGACCGAAAGTAAAGACCAGGGCGGGAGCGCAAGGGCGGATGCAGTGGGCGCCGCTTGACACCACCGCCCAGTCGGTTGTGAACCATAAAGAGCAACGCGGGGCCGGAAAGCGCCACGAACCCGCAACCTCGAAGGCTGCGCCAAGCAGCGCAGGCATCCTTGAACCCCATTCATCCTCTTGCCCTTGTATGGGATACGCAGGAGCGACGGCCAATCTTTCAAATATCGAAAATTATTTTCAAAATCACACCTCGATTAAGCGGTAATCAAACCAGGTGGCGAGGATGATAAACCGTTCCGCGCATTCTCGTGGCATCGTTGCCCAGCACCGGGGAAGGTTCGGGGCTAAAATCGGCGGGGCGAGACTCCCGGCGAGCCGGGTTGGATTTTTGGACTGCGGCGACACGTCACCGCTTTGAAAGCGCGGACATGTCCGCGCACTCCAAAATCTTTCCGGCTCGCACCTTCGCGGCGGCGAAACCGCTGCGGCGGCGCAGGCGCGAGGACGCTCGCCCTATCCAGTTAACCCACCACCTTGAATTGGGTTTCAAGACCTCGCGAAACTGGTTCCTCCGGAAACAGGTGGATATTTGCTGGCGCAACGCAAAGCGGCAGGTAACCTGCTGGCTCAAGCGCACACCCATGCGCACCCGCGGTGTTTGTCCAAGTGTTTGAACCAATGAATCGGCGAATATGAACCGGCGCAATATACTCAGGTGGCTGGCGATAATGCTTTCAGGCGTTTCGGCCTTGAACGCTTCAGCGAACGGTTTCCGGCTTGCGGATCAGGATGCCTTTGCGACTGCGCGCGGCGAAGCATTTGCCGCCACTGCGGATAATCCCTCCGCCATTTACTACAACCCGGCGGGCATCACCCAGCTTGAGGGCAACAATCTTCGTGCCGGCATTTATGGAATCTATTATGACCCAAGCTACAGCCCTCCGAACGGCGGCAATTCTTACCACAGTTCAGACAACCTCGGCGCTGCACCTCAATTCTTCTATGCATACACGCCAAAGGATTTTCCGCTGAGTTTTGGTCTAGGGGTTTACGCGCCGTTTGGCGGAAAGTCGAGCTGGCCGCAGAACACGGGCTTCCGCTCGGTGGCTTTGGACGGCTCACTGACTTATTTGACGATCAATCCGGTCGTGGCATACAAGGTGTTGCCTTCCCTTTCCCTCGGCGCAGGCTTGATGGTGAACTATGCGAACATGGATTTGGAACAAGGCTTGAGCCGTTTCTATCTGCCTCCTAATACCAACTTCTTCCGTTTCACCGGGGACGGCTGGAGTGTGGGTTATAATCTGGGCCTGCTCTGGCAGCCGCACGAAAAAATTTCGTTTGGTGCCTCGTTCCGCAGTTCCGCAACGGTCACCTTGGATGGCCAAACGCATTATGAGCAATGGCCCCAAATATCAACGCCCGTCTACCAATCCGCCCACGCGGACTTCAAATTCCCGTTGAACGCCGTTGTCGGCATTTCCTACCGACCGACGCCAAAGTGGAATATTGAGTTTGATGCGGACTACACGGATTGGAGCAGCTTCGGATCAACCACCATCCACCAAGCGGCCACTACGTATCCTGTAATACAGGACATTCCTTTGAGACTTTACTGGCAGGCGAGTTGGATATACGAGTTCGGCGTAACGCGGTATTTTGACAGCGGTTGGCACGCGAGCGCCGGTTTCGTCTATAACGAGAACTCCGTGCCGAATGCGTATTATTCCCCAATCGTGGCGGACATGGACCGTTATTTTTTCAGTGTTGGTGCGGGACACAAAGGCAGACGATTCGATTTTGACATCGCCTATCAGTTCGGCTACGGCCCCACGCACACGGTCACCGGCAGCCAGCCATCCTCGACACCTGCACAGACAACTGGGACTGCCAACGGGAATTATGATTTTACCAGCCACGCGGTGCTGGTGACGGTGGGGCTGCATTTTTAATTCCGCCGCTGTCCAAAGTTAAATCCCGCGGAACAAAACAACGGGGAAATCGGAACGCTGAGGGCTTTTGAAATTTCCCAAAGTGCTTCGACAGAAACGGGTTGTGGCCGCTTTCGATCTGGCTGATGCAAGCCCCGCCGCCGGCCCAAACCGTAGTCTCAATTATTTTAAATTCTTTGCTTGCATTATTCCTTAGACAGTATATACACCCGGTTGTTGGAGTTGGTTTTCAGAGGAAATTCGACACGGGAAAATGTGGAAATCAAAATCGGGAAGTTTTATGGAGTGGATCGCTCCCAAAGCGGAAGCGGGAAGCCCGCCCGGCCGGGCGCCGGCAGATGTAGCCGGAGAAGGAAAAGGATGGCCGCGCTACGGGAACCTCTTTGTTCAAATTCACCGCATCGCAACCATGAATTCGAAGGAACATTATGAATACATCGGCTGAAATAAAACCCTCTAACGCGCGTCCGCTGAAATGGCGCTGGCGGCATAAAAAATTATACTTCTACCTTTCCCTTGGTTTGACAACATTCGCCGGGGCGTTACCTGGGCTGGCTGTATTTGCCCTGCTTTTTTGCAGCCCCCTTTATGGTGCCCTAAAGCACACGCCGGTTCTGTTGGTGCTGACGGCCTTGGCCGCTTTGGTGGTAATGGTTTTTGGCTACCTCTTGGGTGCTTTAGTGACCTGTGTTTTTTTCATCATGGAAAAAATTTGTTTCCCCGAAGATACAGGCCCGTCCTCAGAGAAACATTCTGCCCAGCAATAACCCTTTCAACTTTAAAACAGGACAATTATGAAAATCAAAAAAGGCCGACTGGCGGTATTATTAACTGCCACCACCAGCATATTACATTAAGGTAGCTATGAATACCCCCCCATCAGGCGTTCAAAGCGATTCAATATTTGCCATCATCCCCAAAACGAAAAAAGCGTGGCTCGAAGAATTATACGTTGGGCTTCTAGCCCTCGCCGGTCTTAGTCCCGGCATCCTTGCTTTTCTTGCGCGAGGGATGTTGCTTCACCGCGTTCACCTGTCTTTGATCGCCAACGTAATCTGGGTTTGCGCCGCGTTTGCCGTTCTGGTGTTCGGCGGATTTACCGGACTTATTGCAGGCGAGCAGAAGTTGATACTGGACAAGATCGAACGGCTGGTAAAACAGCACGATGCTTCGCCGAAATAACTTTTCAAACGCCGAGGGCCAAAATTAAAATACAAAGAACAGTATCCGGGCGGGGAAAGCAAAAGGCAGTTGCCGGCATACCCGCCATCGCCAAGGCCGGGGGAGCCAATTGTTGTCGAAGGAGCAAATAGGTGGCCGTGCGACCGGGAGCCCTTTTATTCAAATTCACTGAATCGTAACCATGAAATCGAAGGAACATTATGAATACATCGACTGAAATAAAACCTTCCAACACGCGCCCGCTGAGATGGCGGAACCGGCATAAAAATTTATATTTCGCACTTGGTCTTGCCGGCTGCATTGTTTTGGGGGCGTTGCCTGGGTTGGGTGCGTTTTACCTGCTCTTGGGTAACGCACACAACATCCTCAGACAAAATACCCACTTTCAAACAATGGTTTTGCTCTTGGTGGCTTATGGGTTGCTCTTCGTTGGAATACTAATGGGTATTTTGATAGCCTGCGCATTGTTCCTTGTTGAAAAAATTTGTTTCCCCGAAGATACAGGCCCGTCCTCAGAAAAACATTCTGCCCAGCAATAACCCTTTCAACCTTAAAACAGAACAATTATGAAAATCAAAAAAGGCCGGTTGGCGGCATTATTGGCAGCTTATCCCCTATTGGGTAAAGCTTTCAGCCTTGTCCTTGCTGTCCTTATCCTCGTTATAGTTATTGGGACTCTCACGTATTTGGCCATCCATTTCGTGAAGAAGTTTGATGAAGAAATTAATCCGCCACCCCCAGCCCCGCAGACAAATAGCGTGTCTGTTAACATTGAAAAGATCTGGTGGACTTACCTTAATCCAACGAATCCGATTCTTCCACCGTTTGATTGGAACAGGGCTGAGAGTAATTGTTTAGTGGAATCTCCGATGCTGGGCAATTTCCCGGCTTTAACAAATCCGGGTTCGGGCCATGTCCTGCAATATGGTTACGCTTCTTTACCCAGCAATTCGTTTGTTTTGTGGATGCGCATGGACGCCGGTATTGCCCCCAACCTTACCCCACTTGAAACTAACGGATTGGTCCAGACCCTTCTGGATGATGGCGCTAATTTCGATGGTATTGTTGCTGTGCTCAATAATTTTTATCCAATAACGGTGCAGTCGAATCCATCGAACAAGGTGAGCCTTTTTTATTCGCCTTTGGTCCATTACACCGCAATAAATGGAATTACCAATATGGTGGCTTTGAACTTCGTAATTGACCGGGGTGACACCTTGCAATCCATGATGCCGTTCTACACCAACAGGGGTTGTTACCTTGACGCAGTGAATATGCTCATTGATAGCAATGCGTTTCCGAACTGCGGCTTTTACCGAGTGAGGTTACAGGAAGGTATTCCAGACACGCAAAGCCAGACCAATTCAACTTACTGGGGAAATTAGTTCTCCCGTTGAGCGCATTTGACGTTGGTTTTTAAGCGGCGCCAGTCTTTTGGACACCGCGCCGGGAGCACCACCTGTGAACTTGCTCAGTTCTTTGTATGTCATCGCCATGGCTGACGATTGAGTGTCGTTCACTAATGCGGCCAATGTCACAGAATCCCCTAATGAGCGAATCTCGGGTGAAAGCCACAGGACCAGAAAGAGATGCCAGATCGAGTCCGTGGCGGGGCTGCTCCGTCCTTTTACCGCGTCCGTTCACGCCATAGCCGACAGAACAACCGGGGGATGTTTCCATTTATCTACTGGGCACTTTTCCCAGCTGTTCCCGAAGCAAAGCGCCGACTTACCCGGCAATCAGATGAAACCTCTGCAACATGCCCGTGAGGAGGGCATTGAATTCCGCCGGGCGCTCGAGCATGAGCCAGTGGCCCACGTTTTCCATGACGCGATAATCGGTTTGCGGCGAGAGTGAGCGGACGTAATTTTCGCCATCAGCGTCTGACATCAGGCCTTTGGCGCTGATGACGAGCAGGGGCACGTCTGCCTTTTTCAGCGACCAATCCGGCTGGTCCGGGCCGAACATTCCCTCCATGGCGCTGGAGATGACGTGCTGCGGCGTGGCGAGCATTTCGGACAAAATCCGGTCGCGCAAGGCTTCGGTGCCGGGCACGGGAAACATCGCGCCGAAAAACCGCCGGGTGTACTCGCGATATTCCGGTGAACGAAACTCGGCGATGAATTTTTCGGCTTCACCGGGCGGCACCCGGGGCCGGCGCACGAATCCGTCCACCACCACCAAGGCGGCAACTTTCTCCGGCGCCTGTTCATAAACACGGCAGATGACCGGCCCGCCCATGCTGTGGCCGACGAGCACGGCCTTGTCCACCCGGGCATCGCGCATCACCGCGAGGACGGCGCCGGCGAAATAGTCCATGCTGAATGCCGCGGGCTGCTGGTCGCTTTGGCCGTGGCCGGGAAGGTCAATGAGCACCAGCCGCGCCTTGCCCGCCAGCGCCGGGACCTGCTCGCGCCAGAAGCCGAGGTTGCCCGCCCAGCAATGAACGAAGACCAGCGTGTTCCGGCCTTCGCCCACAGTGACGTAATGAATTTTATTTGCGCCGAAGGGGACGGAATGCGATTGGCCGTCAGCCGGCGATTTGCCTTTCGGCGCGGCGGCGTCACCGGTAAAGGATGGCCGCCCGATGGCATCAAGGGCAAGCTCACTTGTTTTCGTCATAACCCAAAATTTCTTATCGCAGTTGACCGGGCCGTGCCGGACCTGCCCAAGGGCAAACACACCCAAGGGCCGTTTCCCCTGTTCCCGACACTCGATTCAACCGCCACATTTTTTGCACAACTTCCGAAAAGAATCACCCTTTTTCAATACGGCGCCTGTCCTGTAACGGGACAAGCACCCCTTTTGCCGTTCGATTCCATCAGCGGTGCCGGGCATTTCACCTGCGAGCAGCGCGGGTGGAACAAAGCAATGGCGATGCCAGTTGCAAAGGCCAAGAATCGCTTTGTTTTGGCGCAAAAAATGGTCTATTCATTCATTCCGAAATGAGTCAGATCGCCAACAACAATGGAAACGGAGAGAGTGGACAGGAGCTTCGCGCGCTCAAAAAAATGGCGCAGGGCGAAACCGCTGCGGGTCCCTCCGGCGTCAAGGAAAGTCTGGTCACGTTCCAGACCGCCGAAGGACTGGAGTTGCGCGGCGTGCCGGTGCGCGTGACGCGGCACACGGTCGTGTTCGAGCTGTATAATCCGAGTGTGACACCGCGGCTGTCCGAAGTGCTGGGTGAATTCAAAATCAGCCTGCAAGGCCGGACGATTTACGCGGGCCGCGCCGTGGTCCGCAACGTGATGGATGCCGGCCAGAACGTCGTTTGCGAGGCGACGTTGAACGAGGCGCACTGGATGGATGTGGACCTCGGCTTGTTGTCGCAACCCGATGGGCGGCTGGCGGGGGAGTTCAGGAAATTCCTCGCCGAATGGCAGAAGCTTTACAAAGTGCTGTCGGAATACAAAATCGTCGTTGCCGATATGCAGACCTTTCTGGCCGACCTGCAGATGTGGTTGGAACAGATCGAACTGGGCATTCGCTCCCTGCCGGCTGGCAGCCGATGGCAATTGGAACAGGAAGTAACCCATGAACTCGCGCAGGTGGTGATTCCGCCGGTGAACGAACTTTTTGAAAAATTCGAGGCGATTGCGGAAACTATCGACGACGATCAAAGGCCGGCGCATGAAAGTTATATGCGGCAACATTTGCATCCTTTGGTGCTGGGCGCGCCGTTTGCCCATCGCACGTTTTACAAGCCGCTCGGCTATGCCGGCGACTATGAGATGGTGAACATGATCGCCCGCGATGGCCAGGAAGGCAGTTCCCTGTTTGCCAAGGTCCTTAACTGTTGGTTTCTCAAACAGCCGCCGGCGGTAGCGCACCGCCACCGATTGACTTACCTGACCCAATGCGTGGAAACGGAGGCGTTGCGCGCCGTGCGCCTGGGGCGCAAGGCGCGCATTTTTGACTTTGCCTGCGGTCCCGCCGTCGAAGTGCAGCGTTTTCTCCAGGATTCTCCAATGCGCGAGCAGGTCGAATTGACCCTGACGGATTTCAATCGGGAAACCCTGGAACATGTCCGGAAGGCGCTGAATGACATCAAGGAACGCTCGGGTCGGAAATTCACGGTGCAGGTACAGAAGAAAACCGTTCATCAATTGATCAAGGAAAGCCTGAAGCCGGCGGTGTCGGGCGACAGGGCCAAACGTGAGTTTGATTTTATCTATTGCACGGGGTTGTTTGATTATCTGTCCGACCACACTTGCCGGCAGTTGATGGACATTTTTTATGACCTGGTCGCGCCGGGGGGCTTGCTGGTGGCGACCAACGTGGAACCTTCCAACCCGCGGCGGAATGGCATGGCTTACCTGCTGGACTGGCATTTGATCTATCGCACGGCACCGGACCTGCGCGCGCTGAAGCCGGGGCGCGCGCCCGATGACGCCCTGTGTGTCCGCTCCGATGCCACGGGTGTGAATTTATTCCTCGAAATCCGCAAGCCAGCCAATGGTTGAGAATCCAACATTTTCAAATCCTGATTTTGCCAACGCGTTCGTTGCCAATGAACGACAGGAACGTCTGCGCACGGGCAAAGTCGCGTCGGTGCTGGTGATAGTTTTGATGCCGCTCGGCTCGGTCATGGATTGGCTGGTTTACCACCCGCAACGCTGGGATTTTCTCGAACTGCGGTTCCTCTGTTCCGTTCTGGCGGCCGGCCTCTGGTATTTGCACACCACCGAGCTTGGACAAAAACATTATCGTCGGCTGGGTATTCCCATCGCGCTCCTGCCGGCGTTCTTCATGTGCTGGATCATTGCCGCGGCGCAAGGACCATTGGCGGGCGCAACTTCAAATTATTATGCGGCGCTTAATTTGATCTTGCTCGCCGTGAGCGTCGTGGTGCGCTGGGATGTCTGGGAGTCAATGTTTTGTGTGGCCGCCATCATCCTGATGTATCTGGGCGCCTGCAGCTTCCACTGGCTGAAACCGACTTCCGAAGAATTTTTCAACAATCTGGCCAACAACCTTTATTTCATGGCGCTGACCGGCATCATCGTCATTGTGGGGAACCACTTTTTTTACCGGTTGCGATTCAGCGAATTTGCCTTGCGCTACGAGCTGGACAGAAACCGCGCGGCGCTGGAAGAGAGCAATCGCAAACTGGTCGAACTCGACCAGATCAAAGGCCGCTTCTTTGCCAACATCAGCCACGAGTTGCGCACGCCGCTCACCCTGCTGCTCGCGCCGCTGGAAACGTTGATCCATCGCTTCAACCGCGCGTTCGACGAGGACACGTGCAATCTCCTGGAGACCATGCACGCCAACGGCATGAGGTTGCTCAAACTCATCAACGATTTGCTCGCTCTGGTCCGCCTCGAATCCGGCCGCATGGACGTCAAGCGTGAGCCGCTCGCCGTCGCGGAATTTGCCAAAGGCCTGGCCAGCGCGGCGCGACAGGTGGCCGATGACAAGCGCATCCAGCTCGAAACGTTTGTGGACCCGGCGCTGGGCACCGTGCTGGCCGACCGCGACAAGCTGGAAAAAGTCGTGCTCAACCTTTTGTTCAACGCGCTCAAATTCACGCCGGCGGGCGGGCGCGTGGAATTGCGCGCCGAAAAGCAGGACGGAGAATTCGTCTTGATTGTGAGCGACACGGGCATGGGCATCGCCGAGAAAAACCTGCCGTTTATCTTCGACCGCTTTTGGCAGGCCGACGGCTCGTCCAAGCGCAAGTATCAAGGGGTTGGCATCGGTCTGGCGCTGGTAAAGGAACTGGTCGGGATCCAGAACGGCAAAGTAAGCGTGGACAGCCAGGAGGGCAAGGGCACGACATTCACCGTGCGGTTGCCGTATGAAAAGGCCGGGGTGGTTGCGCCAGAGCCGCCGGCTGGAAGCGGGGAAAATGTTTCCAGCGAGGCGGAAGCCGGCGGGACCGTGACCTCGGAGGAATGGCTGGCAAATTTATATCGGCGTGCCGAGTTGTTCCCGGCGTTGACCCCATTGCATGAGGCCGTCAAGCCGGTCGAGTTCACGGGCAACGGTCGGCGGGCCAAGTTGCTGGTGGCCGACGACGAACCGGACATGCTGCGGTTTTTGAAATCGCAGTTGGCCGCGCAATACGAGGTGATTGAGGCGGTGGACGGCCAACAAGTGGTGGAAAAGGCAAGCCAGTTTTTGCCGGACGTCATTCTGCTGGACATGATGATGCCGGAGAAGGACGGGCTGCAGGCCTGCCGCGAAATCCGCGCGCACACGCCCACGCAAAACATCCCGATCATCCTGCTCACCGCGCGCGCCGATGAGGAAACGAAATTGACCGCGCTGGGGGCCGGCGCGAGCGATTTCCTGGCGAAGCCGTTTTCGACGACGGAACTGCACGTGCGCATCAGAAATCTGGTCGAATCACACGATTACCAGCGCAAGTTATCCAGGCAAAATCAGGCGCTCGAATCCACCATCGAACAGCTCAAGGACACCGAATCCCAGTTGGTGCAGACCGAGAAGCTGGCGTCGCTGGGGCGTATGAGCGCGGGCATCATCCACGAAATCAACAACCCGCTGAATTTTGCCACGACCGGCCTGTTCGCCTTGCGCCACAAAAGCGGGTTGCTCGCGCCGGAGCAGCGCGGTGAATACGAGGAAATTCTTCGGGACGTCGAGGAAGGCATCAAGCGCGTGCGCGACATCGTGTCCGACCTCCGCACCTTCACGCATCCGAATGTGGAGCAGCGTGAGCAGGTCGAGGTGGCCGAAGTGGTCGGCGCGGCGCTGCGGTTTTTGAGCAGCGAATGGCGCGACAAGGTGCGGATTGAACAGAACCTGGCCGAACACCAGACGGTCTGGGCCAACCGCAACAAAATGGTTCACATCCTGGTGAATCTGTTGCAAAATTCACTGGATGCGCTGCGGCACAAACAGTTTGCCGGCGAGCAGCCGACCATCTGGATCGAGGGCCGCGTGGAGAACGACCGCAGCCTGGTCATGGTTCGCGACAACGGCACAGGCATTGACGCCGAACACCTGGACAAGATTTTTGATCCGTTCTTTACAACGAAGGAAGTGGGCAAGGGCATGGGATTGGGCTTGAGCATTTGTTATCGCATCGTTCGGGACTACGACGGGCGCGTTTCCGTCAAGACCGAGCGCGGCCGGTATTGCGAATTCACGCTCGAATTTCCCGTGAAGCGCCCGGCCGCAGTTTCACCGGAGCAACGACATGGAGAACTTGTATAACTATAAAAAATTTGCGGTCCTTTACGTGGACGACGAGGAAAAATCGCTGGCCAATTTTTCCCGCGCGTTCGGGGAGCAATTTTACATCTTCACGGCGGCCAACGCGCAGAATGGCCTGAAGCTGCTCGAGGAGCATGCCGACGAAATCGGCGTGTTGATGACCGACCAGCGGATGCCGGGCGAAAAAGGCGTGTGGCTGCTGGAACGCGCGCGCAAGCTGCGCCCCAACATCATTCGCGTGCTGGTCACGGCCTATGCCGACATGGACGCCGCCATTGCCGCCGTCAACAGCGGTGCGATTTACAAATACGTCACCAAGCCGTGGGACCCGCCGCAGCTCGAGCAAACACTCAAACGCGGCCTGGAGTTTTTCATGGTGCAACTGGAGCGCGACCAGTTGCTCCGGGAAAAAATGTCGGTGATTCGCAACATGATGATTGCCGACCGGATCGTGAGCCTGGGCCTGCTGGCCGCCGGCCTCAGCCACCACATCCGCAACTCGCTCGTGGCGGTGAAAACGTTTCTTGACCTCGCGCCGGCGAAAATGGCCGAGGAAAAATCAACGGCGCAAGGGCTGCGCAACCCCGACTTCTGGAAGGAATACCACCAGAACGTCCAGTCGCAGATCGAGAAAATCAACGGGCTGCTCAAGGATTTGTGGACGGCGTCCGAACCCCCGTCGTCCCACTTCAACGACCAGGTGTTCATCCACGAGACCATCGCTGCCGTCCTCAAATCGTTCGAGGACCAATTCGCCGCGCGGCACATTCAGGTTGACAACCGGGTTCCCGATTCGCTGCCGGCGTTGCGGGCGGACCGGCCGAAATTTTTCCGGCTGTTCGAGCTTTTGCTGAAAGATGAGCTGGCCAGCCTGCCGGCCGGCAGCCGCCTCAGGCTGACGGCGGAATTGCAACAGAAAGACGGCGCCAGGCCCGAGATCCAGATTCAAATCAGCGACGACGGACCGGGCCTGACGCAGGAGGCGTTGCGGGTTGTGTTTGATCCGTTCGTCGTGCGCGGCGACACGCCGGCTGAATACGGCATTCACCTCATGGCGTGCTTCTTTATTGTTTATCACCACGGGGGACGGATTGACGCCAAAAGCCAGCCCGGTCGCGGCACCACGTTCACAATTTGCCTGCCGCTCAATCCCGAACGCGCCGTGCCGCCGCCCGACGAACAGGACTTTCTCCGGCGGGTCCTGCTTAACGAGGAATTGTGGGAAAAACTGATTTCGTCCGAATAAACGGGGCAGGCCTTCTCAAAAATTGTCCATTCTCAGCCAATTTCCTCACAGGTCTCCGGCAAAGAATGAATTGACCTGAAGCCAAAAGCAGTTCATAATCCGGCGGTAGTAACGCCAACCGGGAACCGGTTTGGTTCATTTGGAACGGCAACGCGATGAAAACGCTTTTGGTTTTGGCCGCTCATCCGGATTTCGCCGAAACGATTCGCGCGGGTCTGAACCCGGAGCAGTATCGCATCGTCCATCGCGCCGACGCGCAGGAAGCCGAACCGTTGCTGGCCCATGGCTTGGCAAGCGCGTGCATCCTCGACCTTGAACTGCTGGGCGTGCAGGGCATTTGGGCCATTGAAAAACTTCGCCGGCACGATACCCAATGCCCGGTCATCGCCTACACCGCCGCCAAAAAATCCGAATGGGAGGAGGAGGCTTATCTGCACGGCGTGACGCACGTTCTCACCAAGCCCGTGCGCATCCGGCTCCTGAGCGCGCTGCTGGACCGTTTATGGGCCGCGCCGCAACGCGCCCTGCCACCGCCGCCGCCCGCGCCCGCGCCCCCGCGGTTTCCCCGGGCCGTGGAACCTCCGGTGCCGCGGTTTGCCGGCGCGTCACCAGGCCCCGGTGTGCTGCGGGATTTTTCGTCCATCCTCGTGCATTCGCTCAACGCCGAGCTGATGCTTAAACAATTCCTCCTTTTCCTGCGCGAAACCCTGGGCGTCAACCGCGCCGCAATTTTTCTGAACCGTCCCACGGTGCCGCTCGGGGAACCGCATTCGGCGGAGGAAGGCCGCCGCTGGCGCGCCGTGTCCGCCATCGGCATCGCGCCGGGATTGCTCGAGCATCTTGAATTGTCGCCCGACTCGGGCATCGGCGCCCAACTGGCGAACCTGGGCCGGATTCTTCGCCGCGACAGCGACGAGGCGCGCGCGGATGCCGAAACGCAAAAGGAATTTGAGTTGCTCGGCGCGCAAGTCGCCGTACCGGTCTTCGACCGCGAAACCATCGTCGGCATCGCCGTTTTCGACGGCCGGGTCACCGGCGAGCCGCTCGCCAACGACGAATTGGAACTGGTTTTCCATTTGCTTGAGCAGGTCGGGCTGGCGCTCCGCAACATCTCACTGCACGACCAACTGGCCAGCAACCACGAGATGATGACCGATGTGTTGCGCGAGCTCAGCAGCGCGTGCGTCGTCGTGGGGCACGATTTGAAGGTGCTTCACGCGAACAAGGCGGCGCGCCGGCATTTCGGCCGCAAAAACCAGCGCGGCGGTGAACTGGAATTCGCCGATTTACCGCAAGTGCTCGGCGCGAAATTGTATCAGGTCTTGCGCACCGGCGCGGCCGTCGGCCCGTTCAAATTCGAGCCGGAAAGTTCACCCGGCACGGTTTACAGCGTCAGCGTTGTGCCGTTCCAGCGTCGGGACTCCGCCGCGCCCGCGTCCGCGCTGTTGATGGCCGAAGACCTCACGCAGAGCGAGCAGTTGCAGCGGTTGGAAATCGAGGCGGCCAATCTGCGTCTGGTCAAGGCCATGGCCGACCGCCTCGCACACGAGATCGGCAACGCCATGGTGCCGCTCTCCACACACCAGCAATTGCTCGCCGAAAAATACCGGGACGCCGAATTCCGCAAGTCGCTCGACCAGGCCCTGACCGATGGCGTCAGGCGCGTCACGCGGCTCATCAATCAAATGCGTTTTCTCGCGCGCGACGGGCAGGTTGAGCCGCAAGCCTTCCCGGTGGGACCGTTGATTCAGGAGGCCTATCAGGAAGCGCGCCAGCATCAGCCCGCCGAGACCGCGCAGTTGCATTACGAAAACGGCGGCAAGTCCGTCATTGTCACCGGCGACCGCGCCGCGTTGAAGCATGCCCTTGCCGAGGTGATGCTCAATGCGCTGCAGGCCAATCCCAGGGAACCGAAGATTGGTGTCAGGTTGCACACCGCCGGTGACAACAGCCATCAGGACCTGCAAATTGAGGTGGAGGACAATGGCTCCGGTTTTACGCCGGAGACTGCCAAACAGGCGCCGGCGCCGTTTTTCACCACGCGTAATGTCGGGCTCGGACTCGGTTTGACCGTCAGCCGCAAAATCATCGAAACCCATCGCGGCAAACTGGAAATCATTCCGCCGCAATCCGGCAAATCCGGCGTCGTTCGCATCTCACTGCCGGTGGACGTTGCGGCGGCTGCGCCCGCTGAATAGACAGTGGCTTTGCGCTTGTCACCGCCGGCAACCGGTTCTAAAGTGCGCAAGCACAGAGGCGATTTTAACATGATTGAGTTGATTCAATTTCCGTGGAGTCCGTTCTGCATCGTTCAACGCCGCATCCTGGAGTTTTCCGGCGCGCCTTTCAAAATCATCAACGTTCCGAATCATGACCGCTCACTGGTCTGGAAACTGACGAAGCAACGCTACTACGGCGTGCCCATCGTCAAGGACGGCAAAAACGTCCTCTTTGAAATCAACGACGACTCGCAAGTGGTCGCCAAATATCTCGATGAAGAATTGGACCTTGGCCTTTTCCCGCCCGA
>Ga0187866_1000927_pt1 | contig 30428 bp, 32 predicted proteins | sample June2016WEW_11_1_3_FD_133013 | JGI IMG/M metagenome (GOLD analysis project Ga0187866, IMG submission 133013) | Peatland microbial communities from SPRUCE experiment site at the Marcell Experimental Forest, Minnesota, USA - June2016WEW_11_150 | ecosystem: Environmental > Terrestrial > Soil >...
AGCAGGCCTAGGACGCAGGGAGGCCGCATACCCGTAGGTATGCGGCCGACCGAGGACAACGGCATGCGCCGCGTTTGCGGGCCGCCAGACGCACAACCGTACTTGTGGCCGCGTCCACTAGGAGTCAGCGGCTGCTGGAGATCGGCTCGTGGCGGGCCTCCGCCCGCGGCTCGAGCGCGCGCAGCGTCTCTGCGGCCCGCCGCCGCAGCGGCCCGACGAGCTCGTGGTAGTCCCCGTCGGAGACCTTTCCCGTGCGGTGGTCGAACTCGAGCTCTTTGAGCGCCCCCAGCGCCCGGTCGCGCTCCTCGACGAGCTCGAGGTGGCGCCGCTCGAGCTCGCCCCGCTCGTCGAGAAGGTCGCTCGCCGGCGCAGGCTCGCGCAGGAACGGCCGCGCCACGAAGACGACGACGAGCACGGCGAGCAGCGAACCGAGAGCAAGGGCGAGCGCCATCAGATCCTCACGGCGGCGGTCCCCGGCTCGTAACGCTCGGCGAGCCGCCGCTGCTCGACCGCGTCAGGCCACAACGCGACGAGCGAGCCGAAGACGAACAGGAAGCCGGCCGCCCAGACCAGGTTGACGAGTGGCTTCACGAGCACCTTGAGGAAGAGCGTCCCGTTCTTGTCGAACTGGTCGGCGATCGTGAACACGTCGCCGAGGTTGCGCGGGTCGTGATAGATCGCGACGTCGTTGCCGAAGTCGTCCTCGACCGGGAAGAAGCTCTTCCCGGGGTGCAGCGTCGATAGGTGCGAACGGCCGCGGTAGACGTCGACCGTCGCGCTCGTCGTCTGCGCGTTCGACTGCTGCGTGTTCTCGAGCGACCTGTACGTGAGCGTGTAGCCCGCGATCTCCATCGACTGGCCAGGCTTCAGGCCGCGCTCGCGGATCGTCTGGTACGCGCTCGAGCCGGCAATCCCGATCGCGAGGAGGAGAACCGACGCGTGGACGACGTAGCCGCCGTAGCGGCGCCTGTTCTTGGCGACGAGGCGCCTGAGCGAGCCGGTGGCGCGCGTTCCACGCACGAACTCGAACACGATCGACGCCAGCACGAAGGCGGAGAACGAGTACGTGAGCAGGCCCGGCGTCGAGCTGCCGAGACCGACGGCGATGAGCGCAATCCCCGTGACGAGCGCCGCGACGGCTGGGATGACGAATGTCTTCCCGAGGGCGCGCAGCGACGCCCGCCGCCACGCGACGAGCGGCCCGATCCCCATCAGCAGCAGCAGCGGCAGCCCGAAGCTGTGCAGGAAGAAGTTGTAGTACGGCTTCGAGACCGAGCGCGTCTCGCCGTTCACCGCCTGGGTCAGCAGCGGGAACATGACCCCCCAGAGGATCGTGAGCGCGAGCGCGACAAGCAGCAGGTTGTTGTAGAGGAACGTCGCTTCGCGCGAGACGAGCGACTCGAGCTTCGTGCGCGCGCGCAGCAACGGCAGGCGCAGGTAGATCAGTCCGACCGAGAAGACGACGCAGATGACGATGAAGCCGAGGAACCAGCCGCCGATCGAGCTTTGCGAGAACGAGTGGATCGAGTTGACGACGCCCGAGCGCGTGAGGAAGGTGCCGAGGATCGACAGGTTGAACGCGAGCGCGACGAGCACCATGTTCCAGACCTTCAGCATCCCGCGCTTCTCCTGGATCATCACCGAGTGTAGGAACGCGGTTGCCGCCAGCCACGGCATCAGCGCCGCGTTCTCGACCGGGTCCCAGGCGTAGTAGCCGCCCCAGCCGATCTCGACGTATGCCCAGTGCGCGCCGAGCAGCTGACCGACGCCGAGGAACGTCCACGCTGCGAGCGTCCAGCGGCGCGTCGCGACGATCCAGCGCTCGTCGGTGCGCCGCGCGAGGAGGGCGCCTATCCCGAACGCGAACGGGATCGTCAACCCGACGTAGCCGAGGTAGAGCATCGGCGGGTGGGCGAGCATGTACGGGTTCTGCAGGCTCGCCACCATCCCCGCCCCGTCGCCGGGAGCGACCGCCTTGTCGAACGGGCTCGAGACGAAGCAGAGCATGAAGGCGAAGAAGAAGGCGACGCCCCCGAGCACGGGCACGACCCAGGCGATCAGCTCGCGCGAGCGGCGGTTGAGCCACACGGCGAGGGCTGCGTAGCCGCTGAGGATCAGCAGCCACAGCAGCAGCGACCCCTCCTGACCTCCCCAGAAGGCGGAGAGCGCGTAGCCGAGCGGCAGCGAGCGGCTCGTGTGCTGAGCGACGTAGACGAACGAGAAGTCCCGGCGCGCGAGCGCTGCGAGCAGCACGGCGGCGGCGACGAGCGTCGTTCCAAACGCCGCGAGGAGCGCGTTCTGCGCCGACAGCGAGAGCCGGCGGCGGCGTGCGTACGCCGCGTACGAGCCGGCCACGAGCGCGTACGAGACGAGGCCGAAGCTCAGCAGGAGCGCGACGCGGCCCAGCGCAGCCAAGCTACGTCTTCTTGCTCTTCGCCGGCGTGTACTTCGAGGGGCACTTCGTCACGAGCGAGCTGTTGTCGCCGACGAAGACGCCGTTGCGCAGCCGCCCGCTGAGCACGACATGCCGTCCCGTCCTGAAGAGGGGCGGCACGGTGCCGTGATAGACGACGAGGACGCGCGCTGCCGACGTGCCGCTGTCGTCCTTGAGCCGGAAGCGCAGGCCGCCCGCGCTGTGCGCGTCGCCCGTGGGCTTGCCGACGACGATACCGACGACGGCGACGTGCCTGGTCGTTCCCGCGAGCGTGCTCGGCGAGAGCTGGGTCGTCGCGTTGCCGGCGATCGCGGTGTAGAGGATGAAGACCGCGAGGACGGCGGCCACCGAGAGCGCGATGACGAGGCGGGCCGGGCTCCGCTTCACGGCGGCATCTTACCCGCGGTCCCCGGGCGGGACGTTAAGAAGGCCTGGGCTCGGTCGCCTCGACCCGGCGGCCCGGGACGCGGTAGCCGTGGTCGTGGCAGAGCGAGCCTGGCGAGTCCTCCGTCAGCGCGTCGCAGTAGCCCTTGCCGTACGCGGCCCGCATGAAGGCCGCGACCACGTCGAGATTCCATTCGGAGATGTCGGCAGCCTCCCGCCAGAGGTCGGTCAGGCGGAGGTCGATGTCGAGCTCGAGCAGGTCTATCCGCGAGGGGTGCTTGGCCATGCGGAAAACGTAGAGAGGGCGTCGGACGGCATCTGCGGACGCTCCGCAGCCCGCCCCGGGCCGACACCGATGCCGCCCCCCGCCCCGCGATCAGATGCTGTGACCATGCGTATTCGGCTGCTTGCCGCCGTCGCCGTGCTCGGGCCCGGCCTGATGGTCATGCTCGCCGACACGGACGCGGGCAGCGTCGTCACCGCAGCCCAGTCCGGCGCCACGTGGGGCTACCGGCTGCTGCTCGTGGAGGCGTTGCTCGTGCCCGTGCTGTACGTCGTGATGGAACTCGTGGCGCGGCTCGCGATCGCCACCGGGAAGGGCTTCACCGAGCTGATCCGCGAGCACTTCGGCGGCCGCTGGGCCGCGGTGGCGGCGGGAGCGCTCGCGGTGAGCGTGCTCGGGGCGCTCGTGACCGAGTTCGCCGGCCTCGCCGGCGTCGGCGAGCTCTTCGGCGTTCCGCGCGCGGTCACCGTGCCGCTCGCGGCGGTGCTGCTGCTCGCGCTCGTGCTCTCCGGCGGCTACCGGCGCGTCGAGATCGTCGGCATCGCGCTCGGCTCGCTCGAGCTCGTCTTCGTCGTCGCGGCGGTGCAGGCGCGGCCGAGCGTGCACGCGGTCGCCGGCGGCTTCGTCTCCGCGCAGCCGCTCGGCAAGAACGGCTATGTCGCCCTCGTCGCCGCGAACGTCGGGGCCGTGGTGATGCCGTGGATGATCTTCTACCAGCAGAGCGCACTCGTGCAGGGGCGGCGACGCAGCCTGCGCGCCGTGCGGCTCGACGTGGCGCTCGGCGCAGTGACGACGCAGGTCGTGATGGCGGCGGTACTCGTCGCCGCGGCGGCGACGCTGCACGGCTCCGGCTCGCTGCACACGGTCGGCGACCTCGCGGCGGCGCTCGCCCCTGCGCTCGGCGGCACGGCCAGCCGCGTCGTGCTCGCGCTCGGCGTCGGCGGCGCGGCGCTCCTCGCTTGCATCGTCGTCTCGCTCGCTGCGGCCTGGTCGGTCGCAGAGGCGCTCGGCCGGCCGCGCAGCCTCGACACGAAGATCCGGCGCGCGCCGCTCTTCTACGGGCTCTACACCGCCGTGGTCGCCGGCGGCGCGGCACTCGTGCTCGTGAGCGGCTCACTCGTGCGGCTGGCGATCCGCGTCGAGATTTTCAACGCGCTGCTGCTCCCGCTCGTGCTCGTCTTCCTCGCCCTGCTCGCGTTCCGCGCGCTGCCGCGGCCCTACGCCCTGCGCCGGCGCCATCGCCTCGCACTCGCGGCCGCCGCCGGCCCGCTCGTCGTGATCGCGCTGCTCTGGGCCGGCATCGCGCTCGGCCTCTGACGCGTACCCTGCCGCCGTGGGAGTGATCAGGTTCGGCCCGGCGCGCATCCCGTCGCGCGAGAGCCCAAAGGAGGCGGTCGAGCTCCTGCTCGCGCGTGGGCTGTCCGCGTGCGAGATCGACTTCGAGGGGAAGTTCTGGATGGACTACGAGTTCGCGGAGCGGCTCGGCGCGCTCGCGCGCGAGGCCGGGATCGCGCTCTCGGTGCACGCGCCGCTCGCCGGCTTCATGGGTCACGCCGAGCGCGGCAAGAAGCTGAACATGGCGACCGGCATGCTCGACCACTCGGCGGGCATCGCTGCCGCCTGCGGCGCCGAGCTCGTCGTCTTCCATCCCGGCTTCCTGCTCGGCCGCACGCGCGAGGAGGCGCTCGACTCGGTCTGTGAGCAGCTCGGAGAGCTGCGCGAGCGGCTGGAGGAGAAGAACCGCGCGGTTCCGTTCGGGGTCGAGGTGATGGGACGGGTGCGCGATCTCGGCTCGCTCGACGACGTGATCACGATCGCGTCGCGGCTGGGCTGGGTGCGGCCGGTGCTCGACTTCGCGCACATGCACGCGACAAGCGACGGGGCGTTCATCGGCGTCGATCCGTTCGCGTCCGCGCTCGAGGCCGCCGACGGCGTGCTCGAGGCGGGCGCCCCGTTCCATGTCCACTTCTCCGACATCGCGTACGCGAACCGGAACGAGACGAAGCACCTGCCGTACGGCGAGGGGACGCTGCGAGCGGAGCCGCTGCGCGACGCGCTCGCCCGCTTCGAGCGGCCGGCGACGGTGATCAGCGAGTCGCCCGACGAGGAGTCGACTCAGGCGATTCGCGCTGTGCTGCTCGGCGCGAGCTCGGCGCAGCGCGCCTCGTAGAGCGCCGCCTCTTCGTCGCGGCTCCGCTCGCGGAGGAACTCGATCAGGGAGTACAGCACTTCCCGCTCCGGGGCCCGCAGTCCGTACGCCTCGAGCGCCTCGACGGCCTCGCGCAGCAGCGCCTCCGCCTCCTCGTCGCGGCCCTGCGCCGCACGCACGACGCCGAGCGCGAGCTTCGTCGTCGAGAGCGAGACGCGGTCCTCCGGCCCGACGGTCTCGCGCGCCTCGAGGGCAAAGCGCTCGGCCTCGTCGACCCGCCCCTTCCGGACGAGCAGCATCGCCAGGTTGCGCTGCGCCTCACAGAGAGAGCCGCGGTCGTGCAGTCCCTTGAGCGTACGCACCGAGTCGCGCAGCAGCTTCTCCGCGCGGTCGAGGTCGCCCTCGGCGAGCGCGGTGCGGCCGATCATCATCGTCACGACGGCCTCGCGCGTCGTGTTGCCGGTCTCCGCGTAGAGCTCGCGGGCGGCCGTGAACGCCGCTTCGGCCTCGGCCGGGTGCTCGTTGAGCAGGTCGAGCCAGCCGCGCACGCTGAGCGCGGAGGCGCGGGCGAGGACGCTGCCTGCGGCCTCGGCGAGCTCCGCAGCGCGCTCGACGAGCGGCGCCGCCTCCGCCAGCTCGAGCCTCAGGGCGTACGCGGTTGCGAGGCCGTGGGTGACGATCGCCTCGAGATCCTTGCGCTCGGCCGCGCGCGCAGCCTCGAGCGCGAGCTTCGCCCAGCGCTCGAGCTCGTCGCTGTCGCCGAGCCAGCCGGCCACCTGCGACGCGATCCAGAGCGGCTCGAAGCGGATGTCGGGCGGCTCCTCGCGCAGCACCTCGACCGCCTGCTCGACGAGCCGGCGCGCGGTGACTGCGTCCGCGCGCTGGTGCAGCGTCCCCTCGGCCAGCGCGGCCAGCGCGCGGCCCTGGAGCCGCCGCTCGCCCGCCGCCGCGGCGGCGGCTGCGACCTCTTCCATCTCGACCACGACCGCGGTCATGTCGGCGAGCCGCCACGCAGCGCGCGCAGCGAGATAGCGGCGCTCGAGCGTCGGCGAGAGCTCGACGGCGCGGAGCAGGAGCTTGCGCGCGCTGCGATAGGCCTCGCGCGACATCGCGCGCCGGGCCGCATGGGTCAGCACCTCGGCGGCCTCCTCGTTCAGCTCGGCCGGCGCGGCTCCGTCCAGCTCTGCGAGCAGGTGCGCCGCCTGGTCGAGATGGAAGGCGCGGATCTCGACGAGCTCGTCGCCGGCCCGCGCGCCGAGCCAGCCGGCGAAGCCGCGGTGCAGGTCGGCGCGGGCGCTCTTCGAGAGCCCCCCGTACGCAACCTCGCGGATGAGCACGTGCTTGAACTTGAAGGCCGACTCGCCGCTGATCGTCGCCCGCGGCTCGCGCACGACGAGATCGCGCAGCAGCAGCTCGTCGAGCGCAGCGCCGGCGTCCTCGATCTCGGGCGAGAGATGCGCGAGCGCTCCGCCCATGAAGATGCGCCCCATCGCGGCTGCGCGCTGCAGCAGGATTCGCTGCACAGACGGCAGCCGGTCGATGCGCGCCGCGATCAGCGCCTGCAGCGTGTCGGGAATCCGCTCGGCGCCGCCGCGCGGCCGCTCGGCGAGCATCCGGATCGTCTCCTCGACGAAGAGCGGGTTTCCCTCCGTCTTCGCGAGCACGGTCTCGATGTCGACCGGCAGCTCGAGCTCGGCGGCCAGAGCCTCGGCGAGCTCCACGCTCTCCTCGTACTGGAGCCCCTCCAGCTCGATCGCCGTCGCGCGGACGCGGCCTCCGCCCCAGGTCGGGCGGACGTCGAGCAGCTCGGTGCGCGCGATGCAGATCATGAGCAGCGGCGCCTCGCGCACCCAGGCCGCGAGGTGCTCGATCAGCGCGAGCAGCGGCTCCTCGCCCCAGTGGACGTCCTCGAACACGAGCACGAGCGGCTGCGCCTCCGCGAGCTGCTCCGCCCACGCGCGCGCGGCCCAGGCGATCTCTTGCTGGTTGCGCTCGCCCTCGACCGCTTCGAGGACGCCGACGGCGAGGCCGAGCAGGTCGGCGACCGCTTCGTCCTCGCAGCAGGCGCGGAGCTTCTCCTGCGCCTCGTCGAGCGGGTCGTCGTCGCTGATCCCGGCCGAGGCCTTCACCATCTCGGCGAGCGGCCAGTAGGTGACGCCCTCGCCGTAGGGGAGGCAGCGGCCCGAGAGGACGGTCGCGCCCTCGACCCCGGCGGCGAACTCGCGCGCGAGCCGGCTCTTGCCCACGCCGAGGTCGCCGTAGATCGTGAAGAGCGACGCGCGCCGGTCGCGCACGGCGCGCTGGAACGTGTTCTCGAGCAGCTCGAGCTCCGCCTCGCGGCCGACGAGCGGCGCCGCGAGCCAGCGCACCGGTGCGCCGAACTCCACCGCGCAGAGCACGCGCTGCGCCGCCACGGGCTCGCGCCAGCCGCGCAGCTCGAGCGGACCGACCGGCTCGAGCTCGACCCGGTCGCGGACGAGGCTCGCCGTGCCGGGCCCGACGAGGATCTCGCCCCGCTGCGCCTCCTGCTGGAGGCGCGCAGCGAGGTTGACCGCCTCGCCCGTGGCGAAGGTGGACTCGCTGTCGTCCGCGACGACCTCGCCGGACTCGATGCCGACGCGTGCCTCGAGGCCGAGCTCCCGCACCTTCTCGAGCGTCGCGAGGCCGGCGCGGACGGCCCGCTCGGCGTCGTCCTCGTGCGCGAGCGGGATGCCGAAGGCGGCCATCACCGCGTCGCCGGCGAACTTCTCGACCGTGCCGCCGTGCGTGACGATGCAGTGCGAGACCTGGTCGAAGAAGCGGCTCACGCGCCGCCGCACGACCTCGGGATCGGCGTCCGAGACGAGCTCGGTCGACGCGACGAGGTCGACGAAGAGGACGGTTGCCAGCTTGCGCTCCACGCGCTGAATGGTAGTTGGCCGGGCGTCGCCTACCGGGGCCGCGTCCAGGGCGGTTTTCCATAGCATCAGGGCTGTGCTCGACCCCAAGGTGTTCAAGGCGTACGACGTCCGCGGGATCTATCCCGGCGAGATCGACGAGGAGGGTGCCTACGCGGTCGGACGCGCCTACGTCGAGCAGTTCGAGCCGAAGCGGATGGCGGTCGGGCGCGACATGCGGCTCTCCGGCCCGCAGATGCAGGCCGAGGTGATGCGCGGCGCCGCCGAGGCCGGCGCAGACGTGGTCGACATCGGAATGATCGGGACGGAGATGCTCTACTTCGCCGTCGGCGAGCTGGGGCTGGACGGCGGCATCACCGTCACGGCTTCGCACAACCCGAAGGAGTACACCGGGATGAAGATCGTGCGGCGCGGCGCGCTGCCGGTCGGCGGCGAGTCGGGGCTGTTCGACGTGCGCGACAGAGCCCTGTCCGACAGAGCCACGCCCGGTGCCAGGCACCGGACGGGGCCTGCGGGGACAGTGACTCCGTACGACATCTGGCCGGCGTACGTCGACCGGGTGATGTCCTTCATCGACGTGTCCGAGGTGCGGCCGCTGCGCGTCGTGATCGACACGGCGAACGGCATGGCCGGGGCGATGCTGCCGCCCGTGCTGGAGCGGCTGCCGATCGAGGCGGTGCGCTGCTTCTTCGAGCCGGACGGGTCGTTCCCGAATCACGAGCCGAACCCGCTGCTCCCGAAGAACCGCGAGTTCATCGTCGCCAGGACGCTGGCGGAGGGCGCCGATCTCGGCGTCGCCTTCGACGGCGACGCGGATCGCTGCTTCTTCGTCGACGACACGGGCGAGTTCGTGCCGGGCGACTTCGCCACGGCGCTGTTCGCCACGGCGGTGCTGGAGAAGGAACCGGGGGCGCGGATCATCTACGACGTGCGCGCGAGCTGGGCGGTGCCCGAGACGATCGTGCGCGCCGGCGGCGTGGCGCTCATGAACCGCGTCGGCCACGCGTACATCAAGCTCCGCATGCGCAAGGAGGACGCGGCGTTCGCGGGCGAGGTGTCGGGGCACTACTACTTCCGCGACTTCTCGCAGGCGGACACGGGCGTCGTGCCGTTCCTGCTCATGCTCGAATTCGTGTCGCGCAGGGGCCAGAAGCTGTCGGAGATCCTCGAGCCGTTCCGCTCGCGCTACTTCATCACCGGCGAGCTGAACACGCCGGTCGCCGACGTCGCGCTCAAGCTCCAGGAGCTGAAGGAGCGGTACGCCGCCGAGGGTGGGAAGATCTCGCACCTGGACGGCATCTCGGTGGACTTCGAGGACTGGCACTTCAACGTGCGCCCGTCGAACACGGAGCCGCTGCTCCGCCTCAACCTCGAGGCGTGCTCGCGAGAGCTGATGGAGCAGAAGCGCGACGAGGTGCTCGACCTCATTCGCTCGTGAAGCCGCCGTTCAAGCTCAGCGCCCGCACGCGAGTCGGCTTCTCCGACACCGACGCGCAGGGGATCGTCTACTACGGGCGCTACAACCCGTACTTCGACGTCGCCCGCGTCGAGTACCACCGCACGCTCGGGCTGCTGCACCGGCACGGCCCCGGCGACTTCGTGATGCGGGCCAACGACGTCGAGTACTTCGCGCCGGCGGTTTTCGACGACGAGATCGAGGTCTTCGTCCGCGTCGCGCGCATCGGCCGCACGAGCGTGACGTTCGAGTTCGCCGCCTACCGCGAGCCGGACGACGTGCTGATGGTCACGGCGCACCAGACGCTCGTCTACGTCGATCTCGCCGAGCGGCGCGCCTGCCTCGTGCCGGACGACTACCGCGCGCGGGTGCTCGAATTCGAGGGAGGCGACGCCGAGACATGACGCAGACCGGCGCGCTCGAGGCGATCGACCGCATCCTCAACCTCGGCGGCGATGCCGACGACGTCCTCCGCCGCGTCGTGGCGGTCCTGCACGAGCAGGCCGGCTACGGGTGGGCCGGGATCCTGTTCGTCGAAGAGGACGAGCTCACGCTCGGCCCGGAGGCCGGGGAGCCGGACGAGCCGCGCCGGACGAGCGTCCCCGTCGTCTGGCAGGGCGTCCGGGTGGCCGAGCTCGCCGTGGACGGTGCCCCGACCGAGGATGCCGCGTTCCTCGGGCGGGTCGCCGTGCTCGTCTCCGGCCATTGCCTCGTCGGCTGGGACACCGGCGGCGAGCCCTGGGAGTCGTAGGAGCGGCCGTGAGGCGGGCCGCGCGCCCGGCCGGGTCCTCGCCGGCCGGGCGCAGCAGCCTCGGTGCCTCCCCCCTCCCTCCCACGTTCTAGTTCGGGAACGCCTGCCGGTCGATCCCTCGGTTCAGGGAACGCCCCGAGAGCCGCAATAATCCCTCGTTCGAGTGAACGGCTCCGCTTGCCGACAGGGGCCAATGCGCCGATCCCCCTTTCGGGGTACCCCGGTGCAAGCGAGGCGGCATCCCTCGATTGAGGTACCTAGCGCCTCTAGACCTAGACAGCGGCCGGCAGCGCGATGCCGAGTGCCTTCGGCAGCCTCTCGGCCCAGGCCGCGATCGCGTCCCAGTCGCGCAGGTCGCCGGGGGGCATCTTCGAGAACGGGAAACGCAGATGGGCCGGGTCGACGCGGCCGCCGAAGAGCTCCACCAGCACCGGCCGGACGCCGTGCCGGGCGAGCGCTGTGCCGAGCTGGGCCCGCGCCTCCGACCACTCCTTCGGGTCGTCGTGCAGCGGCCCGAGCGCAAACACCCCAAGCGGCCGCTCGGCGAGCGCTTCCTGGTGGCGGCGCAGGAACGCGTGCGCGTGCCGTTGCCAGCGCCCCATGTAGAGCGGAGCGCCGAGCACGACGGCCGAGTAGCCCGCGAGATCGTGCACCTCCTCGACCGGCCGCACATCGGTGCTCAAACCGTCCTCTTGCAGAGACCGGCCGATTGCCTCGGCGACCTCGCGCGTCGAGCCATGATTCGACGCGTAGGCGACGAGCAGAACCGTGCCCATCGGTAAACCTCCTGGTCGTCTGCCCCCGAGGGTCACAGGCGCGGACGGGGCCCGCATCCGTAAGAATCCCCTGCTAGGACGGGGTAAATCGGTAGGCGTCGAAGACGCCGTCGACGTTGCGGAGCGAGGTCAGCAGCGCCCGCAGGGCCTTCACGTCGCCGACCTCGGCGACGTACCAGTTGCGCGCCATCTGATCCTCGACCACGCCGCCGTAGGAAACGATGTTCGCGCCGTGCTCGGCGAACGTCCGCGCGACGTCTTCCAGCAGGCGCGACCGGTCCCACGAGTCGACGGCGATCTGGACGCGGAAGCTCTGCGCCGTGCCGCCCTCCCACTCGACCGGTGTGAAGCGCTCCGGGTTCCGCATCAGCGAGCGCACGTTCGGGCAGTCGCCGCGGTGGATCGTGATCCCCTTGCCGAGCGAGATGTAGCCGACGATCTCGTCGCCCGGCACCGGCGTGCAGCACTTGGCAAGCCGGACGAGCACGTCCTCGACGCCGACGACGTTGATGCCGTAGGTGGCGCTCGCGAGGGCGTCGCGCGCCCGCGGCTTCTTGCGCGGCGTCACCGTCTCTTCCTCGGCGACCTCGTCGACCTTCAGCCGCTGCAGCACCTTGTTGACGATGCTGCCCGCGGTGAGCTTTCCGGAACCGAGCGCGATGTAGAAGTCCTCGGCCTTCTTGAAGCCGGTCTCGCGGATCACGCCGGCGAGCACGGCGGAGCCGGCGAGCTTCCGGTACGGGAGGTTCTGCCCCTTGAGCGCGTGCTCGAGCGACTCGCGTCCCTTCGCCTCGAGGTCCTCCTTCTGCTCGCGCGAGAAGAACTGGCGGATCTTGTTGCGGGCCCGCGACGACGCTGCGAGCGAGAGCCAGTCGCGCGACGGTCCGCGGCCTGCCTTCGAGGTGAGGATCTCGACGCGGTCGCCGCTGCGCAGCTTGTAGTGCAACGGCACGATGCGCCCGTTCACCTTCGCGCCGACCGTGCGGTGGCCGACGTCCGTGTGCACCGCATACGCGAGGTCGATCGGCGTCGAGCCGGCAGGCAGCGTCTTCACCTCGCCCTTCGGCGTGAAGACGAACACTTCCTCGTCGAAGAGATCGGTACGGAAGGACTTCACGAACTCGCGCGCATCCGACTCCTCCGCGTGGACGTCCATGAGCTGCTTCACCCAGGTGAGCCATTCCTCATCGGCGGTGCTCTTCGTGCCGCGCTTGTACGCCCAGTGCGCGGCGATCCCGAGCTCGGCCGTCTCGTGCATCTCGCGCGTGCGCACCTGGATCTCGAGCGGGCGCCCCTCGGGCCCGATCACGGTCGTGTGCAGCGAGCGGTAGCCGTTGAACTTCGGCATCGCGACGTAGTCCTTGAATCGGCCGGGCATCGGCTTCCAGAGCGAGTGGATGAGGCCGAGCGCGCCGTAGCAGTCGCGCGTCCCCTCCTCGCCGTTGCGCTCGACGATCACGCGCATCGCGGTGAGGTCGTAGATCTCGTTGAACTCGCGGCCTTTCTTGGCCATCTTGTCGTAGATCGAGTAGAAGTGCTTCGCGCGCCCCGAGATCTCGGCCGGGACGTCGACCTTGTCGAGCTCGCGCGCGAGCACGTCGGCCGCTTCGGCGACGTGCCCCTCCCGGTCGGCGCGACGCTCGGCGACCATCGTCTTGATCTCCTCGTACTTGCGCGGATGCAGCGTCTGGAACGCGAGGTCCTCGAGCTCCCACTTCACCGCGTGGATGCCGAGGCGGTGCGCAAGCGGCGCATAGACCTCGAGCGTCTCCTTCGCCTTCTGCACCTGCTTCTGCTTGCCGAGGTACTCGATCGTGCGCATGTTGTGCAGCCGGTCCGCAAGCTTGATCAGGATCACGCGGACGTCCTCGGACATCGCGACGATCATCTTGCGGTAGTTCTCCGCTTCCGCCTGCTCACGACTCTGGAAGCTGATCCGGGTCAGCTTGGTGACGCCCTCGACCAGGCGCGCGATCTCGTCGCCGAACTCCGCGCGGACATCCTCGATGTCCGCCTCCGTGTCCTCCACGACATCGTGGAGGAGCGCGGCCGCGATCGTCTGCTCGTCGAGGCGCAGCTCAGCGCAGATGCGCGCGACGCCGGCGGGATGCTCGATGAAGGCGGTGCCCGACCGGCGCTGCTGCCCCTCGTGGGCGGCGGCGGCGTAGGCGAAGGCTCGCGCGACGAGCTCGCGGTCGAACTCCGCCGTGTAGCTTTCGACCTCGGCGAGCAGCTCGTCGAGCAGCCTGTGGTGCCGCTCGCCTGTCTCCAGTGTCGCCATTTGCGAAGTGTACTCCGGGCCTCCGAGGGCGGATCTCGGCGGCAGGAACGCCCCCGCTCGGGTCGAACACACGGCCCCATGTTCCGGTCGCGCCGCAGGAACGCCCGTACGGTTGCGAAGCTCGCCCGCGCGCTCGCAACCCTCGACGCGCAGGCTTGCGCCGCGCGGCCCGAGCCGCGTCGCACCGTCCGGGTCTCGCTCGGCGCCGCTCGCTAGATCGGGGCGGTCGCCGACTCTGCGGTGCTCTCGATCCCGCCGAGCGAGAACGGTTCCAGCGGCTCGAACCGCGCCTGGAAGAAGCGGAGATGCTCGGGCTCGAAGGTCATGCGCAGACCGTGGATCCCGCGCGCGTGCTTGTGCAGGTCGGCGACGACCTCCGCCACGTACGCGAGGTGCTCCTGCGTGTACACGCGCCGCGGCAACGTCAGCCGGACGAGCTCGAGGCCGTCGTACGGATCGCTGCCGTGCTGGCCGGAGACGATCCCCCGCTCCATCGTGCGCACGCCGCCGGCGAGGTAGATCGCCGCCGCGAGCGCCTGCGCCGGGAACTCCTCCTGCGGCACCTGCGGCAGGAAGCGCTTCGCGTCGAGGAACACCGCGTGCGCGCCCGGGGGCAGCACGATCGGCACGCCCGCGTCCTGCAGCAGCGCGGCGAGCGTGGCGACCTGGTCAACGTAGTGCGCGACGTTCGGCTCGTCCGCGGCCTCGCGGATTCCCTGGGCGAGCGCCTCCATCGCGGCGCCGGACATGCCGCCGTAGTGCAGGAAGCCTTCGTACACGACGACGAGCTCACGCAGACGCTCGGCGAGGCGGTCGTCGTTCACCGCGACGAAGCCGCCGATCGGGACGAAATGGTCCTTCTTCGACGAGAAGATCGCGCCGTCGCTGAGGCGCATGATCAGGTGGATGATCTCCGCGAGCGAGCGCTGCCCGTAGCCCGGCTCGCGCCGCTTGACGAACAGCGCGTTCTCCGAGCTGCGCGTCGCGTCGAGGATCAGCGGCACGCCGTGATCGGTGGTCACGGCCCGCACCTCGGCGAGGTTCTCGAGCGAGAACGGCTGCCCGCCGGCCATGTTCAGGCACGCCTCCTGGCGCACGTAGGCGACGCGCACGTGGCCCTCGCGCCGCAGCAGCTCGTCGAGCTTCGCGACGTCGATGTTTCCCTTGAACGGGTGGGTCGACTCGGGGTCGCGCGCCTCCGGGATCGAGACGTCCGTCCAGACGCCGCCCGCGAGCTCCGCGTGCACGCGCGAGGTCGTGAAGTAGAGGTTCGAGGGGACGAGCTGGCCCGGGCGCACGAGCACGCGCGCGAGCAGGTGCTCGGCGCCGCGGCCCTGGTGCGTCGGGATGACGTGCTTGTAGCCGTAGACGTCGCGCGCAGCGCGCTCGAAGCGGAAGAAGCTGCGGCTGCCGGCGTACGCCTCGTCGCCGAGCTCCATCGCGGCGCGTTGCTCCTGCGACACGGCCGAGGTGCCGCTGTCGGTGAGGAGGTCAATGAAGACGTCCTCGGAGCGGAGGAGGAAGGTGTTGTAGCCGGCCTCGGCGAGCGCGGCTCGCCGCCGCCCTGCCTCGGGCAGCGAGATCGGCTCGACGACCTTGATCTTGTACGGGGGTGCGTTCATGACCGTATCGTCACGCCGGCCATGAGCGGCCCGCATCCGTGCGTCGGCCCAGACGTGCTGCGGCCGAGTACGTAGGCTTCCGGATGTGCCCTGGTATTACGACGTCGCCGAGCGCGACCACGAGCTCCAGAACCCGACGAGCCCGGAGAAGATCCGGCTGCTCGGCGAGCGGCTGCGCCTCGGGCCGGAGAGCCGCGTGCTCGACCTCGCCTGCGGCAAGGCGGGCCCGGCGCTGCTGCTCGCCTCCGCGTTCGGCTGCCGCGTGCTCGGGGTCGAGCGGGCGCCGGAGTTCGCCGCTGCGGCCCGGGAGCGGATCGAGGCGGCCGGCCTGGCCGACCGGATCGAGATCGTCGAGGGCGACGCGGCGGCCTTCCCGCTCGCGGCCGGTGCGTGGGACGCGGCGCTCTGCCTCGGCGCCAGCTTCGTCTGGCACGGCCTGGACGGAACGCTCGCCGCGCTGGCGCCCGCGGTGCGGCCCGGCGGGCACGTCGTCGTCGGCGAGCCCTACTGGCGCTCCTGGCCGTTGCCGGAGGGGATCGACGACCTCGGCTACCTGCCGCTTCGCCCGACGGTCGCGAAGCTCGAAGCGGCCGGTTTGCCGCTCGTCACGCTGATCGCCTCCTCCGAGGACGATTGGGATACGTACGAGTCGCTGCACTGGCGGGCGCTCGAAGGCTGGCTCGCCGAGAACCCGGACGATCCGGACGCCGTCTCGATTCGCGCGCGGCACGAAGCGCAGCGCGACGAGTACCTGCGCTACGAGCGGGCGCTCTTCGGCTGGGCGATCTTCGCCGGCCTGAAGCCCTAGTGCCGACGTCAGCTCATGCCGCGTGCGCGAGCGCGGGGCCGCGCGCGAGCAGCGCCCGGAAGCGCTCCGACTCGAGCAGGTGGCGGCGCCCGAACCCCGCCTCGCCGAGCTCGAGCTCGGCGAAGACCGCCGACGCTTCGGCGTCACGGACCGCGGCCGGCTTGCGGTACTCGGCGACGAGCCAGTCGCGCAACTCCTCGAAGCACGGCGCCGCGGCGACGATGCGGCGCACGACGAGCTGCGGCGCGACGGTGCCGTTCCAGCGGTTCTCCGCCAGGCGGAAGACGACGTCGTAGCGGCCCTCGCGGCGGAACGTGTCGAGCTGCGACCCCAGGCCGAAGGCGATCGCGCTGCCGGCGTCGCTGCCGTCGCAGCGGACACGGAAGCGCAGGTGCCTCCCCTCGCCCACCGTGGCGAGGTCGCCGAGCTCGCAGCCGCTTGCGAGCAGCGTCACCTCCGGATTGCCGAGCCCGAACGGGGCCAGGCGCGCCAGCTCGGCGCAGAGCTCGAGCGTGAGACGCGTGCTGCGCGGGACGATCGCGTCGACGCGCGTCACCTGCCGCAGGTCCTCGTCGACGAGCAGCCCCGCGGCGTGCTCGGCGAACCGCTCCGTGAACTCGGCGACGTGCTCCGGCTTGATCGAGAGCCCGGCGGCGGCGCGGTGCCCGCCCCAGCGCTCGAGCAGCGACGAGCAGGCGGCGAGGCCGCCGTGCAGATCGAAGGACGCGATCGAGCGGCCCGAGCCCTTCCAGTCACCCTCGCCGCCCGCGATCAGCACGACCGGGCGGTTGTACCGCTCGACGAGCCGCGAGGCGACGATCCCGATCACGCCCTCGTGCCAGCCCTCGCCGGCGAGGACGTACGCGCGCCGGCGCCGCTCGGCCTCCGGCCACGCCTCGACCTGGGCGACCGCCTCGCGCAGGATGCGCCCCTCGACGGCCTGCCGCTGGCGGTTTAGCTCCTCGAGCGAGTCGGCGAGCCGCCGCGCGTCGTCCACGTCGTCCGTCAGCAGCAGCTCGAGCGCGGCACGCGGATGTCCGAGCCGTCCTGCGGCGTTGATGCGCGGCGCGAGCCGGAAGCCGACGGAGCCCGCGTCGACCGCGGCCGGATCGACGCCGGCCGAGCGCATCAGCGCGCGCAGCCCAAGCTTCTGCGTGCGCGCGAGCGCGCGCAGACCCGCGATCGCGAGCGAGCGGTTCTCGTCGAGGAGCGGCACGACGTCGGCGATCGTCGCGAGCCCGACGAGATCGAGATGACGCTTCGGAATCTCCGCGTCGACGCCGAAGAGCGCCTGTCCGAGCTTGTAGACGACGCCGGTGCCGCACAGCTCGGGGAACGGGTAGTCCGACGGCCGCGTCGCGACCAGCGGGCAATCCGGCAGCGTCTCGCCTGGTCGGTGGTGGTCGGTGACGATCACCTCAAGCCCGCGCTCCTTCGCCTCGGCGACCTCCGCGACGGCGGTGATGCCGCAGTCGACCGTGAGCACGAGCCCGCAGCCCTCGTCGGCGAGCCGGGCGAGCGTCTCGCCGCGCACACCGTAGCCCTCGTCGAAGCGGCTCGGCAGGTGCCAGACGACGTCGGCGCCGAGCTCGCGCAGGAGCAGGACGGCGAGCGTCGTGGCGGCGATGCCGTCGACGTCGTAGTCGCCGTGCACGCAGATGCGGCGCCCGCCGGCGACGGCGGCGCGGATCCGCTCGCAGGCGGCGCGCATGTCGCCGAGCAGGAACGGGTCGTGCGGCGTCAGCGCGCCGTCGAGGAAGGCCTGCGCCTCGGCGGGGTCGTCGTAGCCGCGCCGGACGAGGACGCCTGCCGTGAGCTCGCTGATCCCGAGCGACGCGGCGAGCTCTGCCTGCACCCGGTGCGGACACGGACGGATCGTCCAGGTGCCCTCGTGCATCGTCAGGCACGGTACGGGGGGCGTCGGACGGCGCCGAGGGCAGACAGCGCGACGCCGTGACTTCTTTCGACGGTCAGGGAATCAGCAGCGAGCGTCCGGCTCCCGGCGGGCTCCGACGGCGAGGCGCTCGAGCTGCGCCTCTGGGCCGAGCACCGGATCGAGATTCCCGTCATGCGGCCCGAGAAGGACCTGCTGCGGATCTCGGTCGCGGCCTACACGCGGCGTGAGCACGTCGAGCGGTTGCTCGAAGTCCTGCCGCGGCTGCTCAGAACTTCCGGCACCCCACCACGCGGTTGAGGCCCGTGCCCGGCTCGAGGGTCAGCCTTCGCGCGGCAGCTCGACCCCGAGCACGCTCAGCAGCACGAGCAGCCCGATCCCCACGAGCCAGAGCGTGAGCACGAGCTTCGGCCGGCGGCTCTCCCGCAGGGCCTGGAACGCGACCTTCCCCCAGAGGAGAAGCAGGCCGATCACGGCGGCGAAGCCGAGCACGATCACCGGCGCCAGGTAGATCGCCTTCTCGACCGGCCAGGCCATGAGCCAGGCCGTGACGACGACGAGCCCCATGACCATGGCGACTGCGGCGGAGAGGCGGAACACGCGCACGGGCCAAGGGTACTGGTCTCCGCCGTGCGTGCGGGTGCGCTCGGCCGAGCGAAAACCGAGCAGCTCAAGGACGCAGGGAGCGCCGATAGCCGAAGCTATCGGCGCGACCGAGGACGCCGAGATGCGAAGCGTTTGCAGCCGGCCGGGCGTGCCTGCACGTGCGGCGGCGACCGATAGGCTTCCATGGTGGACGCAGAGGCGAACTACAGCTCCGGCGACGACTATGTCGTGGAGTTCCTCGGCTACCGCTTCGGCTTCAACGAGGAGGACTTCGAGCAGCGTGTCACGGCAGCCGCCGTCAAGCTCAGCCTCCTCGCAGGGAACGAGCTCGACGACGATGAGACGGCCGACCTCGTCGAGCTCGTCGAGCGGGACGGCATCGCGGAGCCCCGAAGCTCGCTCGGCCGCTATCTCGTTCGCCGCTGGGACGAGGTCGCCCTCGTCGAGGGCGAGTCGCTCGTCTACTGGTTGAAGAAGCTCGTCTTCCGCGGTGCGTGGCTCGACCACCACGTCAAGGAGGGGAAGCTCGAGGTCGGTTGGGACGACGAGGCCGCTGAGTTCTCGTACCGCGACCCGCACGGCGGGCGCCCGCTGCTCGAGCTGCTGCCGATGCCGAGCTGGCGCGACCTCCAGTACCGGCGGTGAGCGTGCCGCGCTGGTACGCGGCCGCCGGACCTGCTTACCTCGCGGCGCTGCTCGCGGTGGACACGCAGGTCGGGCTGGGCGGCCAGCGCGCGCTCGGAGCGCTCACCTGGCTCGTGTTGCTCTGCGCCCTGCGACCGCTGCCGGGGCTGGCGCGCGCGCAGGCGCTCGGCGTCGTCGCGTTCGCGACCGTCGGCGAGGTGACCGGATCGCTCGTCTGGGGCGTCTACCACTACCGGCTGCACAACCTGCCGTTGTTCATCCCGCCCGCGCACGGGCTCGTCTACCTGAGCGGGCTCGCGCTGAGCCGCGTCGTGCGCGAGCGCCCGCTCGTCGCGGCGGCCGCCGCCGGCTCGATCGGCTGGGGGCTCGCGGGGCTGACGGTGCTGCCGCGCCTCGACGTCGCCGGCGCGGTGGGCGTGCCGCTGCTGTGCGTGTTCCTGTGGCGGTCGCGCTCGCGCGCGACGTACGCGGGCGTGTTCCTCGTCGTCGCCGCGCTCGAGCTGTACGGGACGTCGATTGGCACCTGGCGCTGGGCGGTGTCGCTGCCGGGGCTCGGCATCGCGGACGGGAACCCGCCGAGCGGCGTCGCGAGCGGCTACGTCTGGTTCGACGTGATGGCGCTGCTCGTGGCGCCGTGGCTTGTCGCCGCCGCCCGCCGTGTGCGGCTCGCGCCCGCACCCGCCTAGCTCGCTGAGGCCTCGGGGACCGAGAAGCCGAAGCGCGCGACGCGTTCCTCCGGCGCCTTGCGCAACTCGATCCGCCGGATCGAGCCGATCGGAATCACGATCGCGTCGGGCGCGTCCTCGCGCGGGCTCTGGACGTAGATCGTGATCATCCCGAAGCCGGGCTCCGGCTCGATCCGGTCGAGTACGAAATGGGCGGTGTCGACGAGCTCGACCTCGACGACGGGAGTCTGCACGCCGGTCGTTTCCGCGAACCTCGCGATCGTGCGGAGCAGGCGCTCGACGAACGCCTCGTGCGGCCCCTCGACGACGGGTGTCCAGAGCTCGGGCATGGGTCAGAACAGGCGGCTGCCCGGGAGGGGCGGGGCGCCGAGGTGCTCGCGGCCGAGGGTCGTGATCGTGCGGCCGCGCGGCGTGCGCTGGATGAAGCCGAGCTGGAGCAGGTACGGCTCGTACACGTCCTCGATCGTGTCCGGCTCCTCGCCGAGCGACACCGCGAGCGTGCCGAGCCCGACAGGACCGCCCTCGAACTTGCCGGCGATCGTGTGCAGGAGCTGCCGCGACTCGCGGTCGAGCCCGAGCTCGTCCACCTCGAGCAGCTCGAGCGCCTCGCGCGCGATCCCGGTGGTGACGGCGCCCTGGTGCCGTACCTCGGCGACGTCGCGCACGCGGCGCAGGATCCGGTTCGCGATCCGGGGCGTGCCGCGCGAGCGGCGTGCGATCTCCTCGGCCGCGTCGTCCTCGACGTCGACGCCGAGGATCCGCGCCGAGCGGCGCACGATCGCGGCAAGGTCGACCGGCTCGTAGTAGTCGAGCCGGAACGTGATCCCGAAGCGGTCGCGCAGCGGCGAGGTCAGCAGCCCCGTTCGCGTCGTCGCGCCGACGAGCGTGAACGGCGGCAGGTCGAGCGTGAGCGTGCGCGCCGCCGGCCCCTGGCCGACGACGATGTCGAGCCGGAAGTCCTCCAGGGCCGGGTAGAGGATCTCCTCGATCGCGCGGTTGAGCCGGTGGATCTCGTCCACGAAGAGCACGTCGCGCGGCTCGAGCGACGTGAGGATCGCGGCCATGTCGCCCTTGCGCTCGAGCGCCGGTCCTGCAACCGAGCGGATGCCGACGCCGAGCTCCTCGTGCACGATGTACGCGAGGCTCGTCTTGCCGAGACCGGGCGGACCGACGAGCAGTAGGTGGTCGAGCGCCTCGCCCCGCGCCGCGGCGGCCGCGAGCGAGATCCCGAGCTGCTCCTTGACCCGCTGCTGCCCGACGAAGTCGCCGAGCCGGCGCGGGCGGAGCGTCTGCTCGAGCTCCTCGTCCTCCTCGGCGATCACGGGCGCGAGAAACTGGGTCACGCCGCCCTCTTCAACGCGAGCCGGACACGTTCCTCCGCCGGCAGCTCGGGATCGGTGCCGGCGAGCGCCCGCTCGGCGTCGACGACGCTGTAGCCGAGCTCGACGAGCGCGTCGCGGGCGACGATGTGCGAGTCGGACGGCGGCGCACCGGACTCGGGCGCTCCGGCGCCGATCTTCTCCTTCAGCTCGAGCACGATCCGCTCGGCCGTCTTCTTGCCGATGCCGGGGATCGCCTGGAAGCGCGCGGTGTCCTCGCGCACGATCGCCCGGCGCAGCTCGTCGGCGGGCGAGCCGGAGACGACTGCGAGCGCGACCTTCGGCCCGACGCCGTTCACCGTCAGCAGCTGCACGAACAGCTCGCGCTCGCTCCTGTCGGCGAAGCCGTAGAGCTGGAGCGCATCCTCGCGCACGTAGAGGTAGGTCTCGACCGTCACCTCGTCCGCCCCGGCCGCCTTGCGGACGGCGGTCGGAGTGGCCGCGACGAGATAGCCGACGCCGCCGACGTCGAGTACCAGCCCCTCCGGCGTCGAGGCGACGGGCTTGCCACGCAGGCGAGAGATCATGAGCGCACTACCCGACCAGCTTCAGCAGCGGCGGCGCAAGCGCGTGGCAGATCGCGACGGCGAGCGCGTCGGCGGCATGGTTGGGCGTCGGCAGCTCCTGCAGGCCGAGGATCGCCTTCACCATTCGCTGCACCTGGGACTTCTCGGCGCGCCCGTAGCCGCAGACCGCCTGCTTCACGCGCGCCGGCGCGTACTCGGTGCACGGCACTCCGGCCAGAGCGGCCGCGACGAGCACGGCGCCGCGCGCCTGCCCGACGGAGAGCGCGATGCGGGCGTCGGCGCCGACGTAGGACTCCTCGAGGGCGACCGCATCCGGGGCGTGCTCGGCGATGAGGCCCGCCACGCCGTCGAAGATCGTCTTCAGCCGCAGCTCCGGACGCTCGCCGGCGGGTGTCGACCACGAGCCGTGGCCGATGGCCCTGAGGCGCCCGCCGCTTTCGTGGACGATCCCGTACCCGCACGCAGCCGTTCCCGGGTCGATGCCGACGACTTTCACGGCAACACGTTAGGCAGGGCATCGGACGACTCCTTCCCCGGCCGTCGCCGCTCCAGAGCCCGATCGTGTCGCGGATCGGCGACCCGCCGTCTAGCCGGCGACCGCCTCGAGCACCTGCTCGGGGATGTCGAAGTTGGCGTAGACGTCCTGCACGTCGTCGTTGTCCTCGAGCTGGTCGATCAGGCGCAGCACCTTCTTCGCGTCGTCTTCGTCTGCCACCTCGACGGTGGTCTTCGGCACCATCGTCAGCTCCGCCGACTCGACCTGGAGGCCGGCGGTCTCGATCGCCTCGCGCACAGCGGCGAGCTGCTCGGGCGCGCTCGTGACCACGTACGTGGCGCCGTCGAGCGTGACGTCCTCCGCCCCGCCCTCGGCCGCCGCGAGCGTCAGCTCGTCCTCGTCCACCCCGTCGGCATTCACGAGCACGATGCCGCGCCGCTCGAACAGCCAGGAGACCGCGCCGGAGCCGCCGAGGTTGCCGTCGTTCTTCGAGAACACGTGCCGAACATCGCCGGCGGTGCGGTTGCGATTGTCGGTGAGGGCCTCGACGATCACCGCCACGCCGCTCGGGCCGTAGCCCTCGTACACCACCGTCTCGAACTGGCTCGCGTCTGCGTCGGCGCCCGAGCCCTTCGCGATCGCGCGGTCGATCGTGTCCCGCGGCATCGAGTACGACCGCGCCTTCTCGATCGCGTTCTGCAGCGCGAGATTGGCGGCGGGGTCGCCCCCACCCTCCCTCGCCGCGACGATGATCGCGCGGGTGAGCTTCGTGAAGAGCTGGCCGCGCTTCGCGTCCGCAGCGCCCTTCTTGTGCTTGATCGTCGACCACTTGCTATGCCCGGACACTTCTCGCCTCCCGTACCTGGTTCAGAAAGAGCTCGTGGATGCGCGTGTCGTCGGTCAACTCCGGGTGGAAGGCGGCGACGAGGATGCGCCCCTGCCGCGCCAGCACCGGATGCTTGTCGACCTCCGCGAGCACCTCGACGTCCGGCCCCGCGTCCTCGATCCACGGCGCGCGGATGAAGACCGCGCGGAACGGCTCCTCGCCGTCGCCGATCTCGAGGTCGGCCTCGAAGCTGCGCACCTGGCGCCCGAACGCGTTCCGCCGCACGCGGATGTCCGCGAGGCCGAGATGGTCGCGGTCGAGCAGGATCATCCCGGCGCAGGTGCCGAAGATCGGCGCCTCGAAGCCGCGCAGCGCCTCGTCGACGCCGTAGAGGCGCATCAGGCGAGTGATCGCGGTCGACTCGCCGCCGGGGACGATCAGCCCGTCGAGGCCCTCGAGCTGCTCCGGCAGGCGCACCTCGACCGGCTCCGCGCCGAGGCGGCGCAGCACGGCGGCGTGCTCGCGGAAGTTCCCCTGCAGGGCGAGGACGCCGATCCGAAGCGGCTTCTCCACAGGGGGAAGTCTAGTCGGGGCTACTGCAGCGGCCCCGCCGGCTCCGCGCTGCGGCGCGAAGCGAGGCCGAGCAGGACGAGCAGGAAGCCGACGAACGCGAAGACGAGGGACGGCACCCAGCCGCGGACGGAGGTGACCGTCGAGGTGGAGAGGGAGATCGTGTGGTGCGACCACTCGGCCGCGAAGTGCGCGCCCGCAGCCATCAGGCCGAGCGTCGCCAGGACTGCCCAGCTCGACCGCTTCGAGCCGTACGCAATCGCGACGTAGACGAGCGCGGCGGCCGCGACGAGCGCCCAGTCGGCGTCGGTCGTGTGCCACCAGTAGAGGAGGCTGCCACCGATCAGCGTGCCTGCACCGACGTGCAGCCAGAACGCCGTGGGGCGGGTGTTCACGCTGCCGGCGACGAGATACGCGAGGCCGACGAGCAGCGTCACGACCACCGACCAGTTGCCGCCGGCCGAGACGAGGTCGAGGACGAAGAACCACCCGACGAAGACCGCGATCGACGCGATGAACGGGAACGTGAAGCGGCGTAGGTCGTCGAGCGCAGCCGCGAGCACGAGCAGCTCGAGCGAGAGGCGTGCGACGGAGAACGCGCCGAACGACGACACCGAGTGGCCCGACAGCCAGCCGAACCAGGTCCAGAGCGCGCCGACGAACACCGCCCAGGCAACGACGGAGGCGAACGCGAAGACGCCGGCGGCGAGCCAGCGGTCCTGCCGCTTGAACGCGTGCGCGATGCCGTAGAGGACGACCAGCACGAGCGCGGCCCAGCCGGCGAACGCCGCCCTGCCGTACGGACCCGAGAGATACCCGAGCGCGGCGATCGCCGCGCCGAGAACCGTCAGCCCGCCCGCGTACAGCAGGAATGACGCCGTCGTCCAGCGCGGCTGCGGAACCTCCACACCCACATGGTCGCGCTCCGGGCGGACGGAGCGGCTACCAGCCGCGGGTCTCGAGCAGCTCGCTCGGGTCGAGCGAGGCGGTCGAGATGCCGACCATCGGCTCGCCGAGGCCGGCAGAGACGCGGGCGAGGATCTCGGCGTCGTTGAAGTGGGTCGTCGCCTCGACGATCGCCTTCGCCCGGCGCTCCGGGTCGCCCGACTTGAAGATCCCCGAGCCGACGAAGACGCCGTCGGCGCCGAGCTGCATGCAGAGCGACGCGTCGGCCGGCGTCGCGATCCCGCCTGCCGTGAAGGTGACCACGGGAAGCCGGCCGTGCTCGGCGACCCAGCGCACGAGTTCGTACGGCGCCTGGAGCTTCTTGGCCTCCGCGTACAGCTCCTCCTCGGCGAGCGAAGTGAGCTTGCGCATGTGTCCGAACACGGCGCGCATGTGCGTGACGGCGTTGACGATGTCGCCTGTGCCCGCCTCGCCCTTCGTGCGGATCATCGCCGCGCCCTCGGTGATCCGGCGCAGCGCCTCGCCGAGGTTCGTCGCACCGCACACGAACGGCACGGTGAACCGCCACTTGTCGACGTGGTGCTCGACGTCGGCGGGCGTCAGCACCTCCGACTCATCGATGTAGTCGATCTCGAGCGCCTCGAGGATCTGGGCCTCGGCGAAGTGGCCGATGCGGCACTTCGCCATCACGGGGATGCTGACGGCCTCCTGGATCTCGCGGATCTTCTCCGGATCGGACATGCGCGCGACGCCGCCCTGCACCCGGATGTCGGCGGGGACGCGCTCCAGCGCCATCACCGCCACCGCCCCCGACGCCTCGGCGATCTTCGCCTGCTCGGCGTCGACGACGTCCATGATCACCCCGCCCTTGAGCATCTCGGCGAGGCCGCTCTTCACCCGCATCGTCCCGTACTCGGCCATGACCCCAGTGTAGCGGCGGTGTTACGGCGCGAGACAGCCCAAAGCGTTGCTGAGCTGGAGCTGGGTCGGCGAGGTCGTCCAGACGAGGACGGCGTTCCGCTGCGATTCCATGATGTCCGCCATGCGGCGTGCGTAGAACGGCGAGGCATGCGCCTTGAACGCGGCTTCCGTGGAGCTCGCGCCCGCCGCGTCCGTCGCGAAGGCGATCGTCAGGACGTTTCCGCTCGGCGCCTTGGCCTTGATACCCCCGTTCTCGGCGGTTCCGGCGATCAGGCCGACCTTGAGCGGATCGGTAGTGATGTTTGTGAAGCCCTTGTCGCCGAGGCACGTGACCGTGCCCTTCGCGGTGTAGGCCGGCGGGCTGCCGGCGCCGCAGCCGGCGGCGAGCGCGGCGACGGCGGCGCAGAGCAGGAGCAGCGCCATGCGGCGGCGGACGAGCATGGAGCCGACTGTAGCCGCGCCGCCCGACGGCGGGGTGGAAGAATCGCCCCCGTGGAGCCGTGGTCCCGCGACCCCGCCGGCCGCTTCGACGAGCACGAGCTCGTGAGCGAGACGCTGCGCGGGAACCCGCTCGGCGACCCCCACCTGCGCCCGCTCTGGGTGTACGCGCCGCCCGCCTACGAGGCCGACAAGGAGCGACGCTTCCCGTCGCTCTACCTCATCCAGGGACACACGGGGCAGCTCGACATGTGGCGGAACCGCTCCGCCTTCCGGCCGACCGTCCCGGAGCTCGTCGACCGCCTCTTTGCGCAGGAAGGCTGCCCGCCGGCGCTCGTCGTCTTCGTCGACGCGTGGACGTCCTACGGCGGCTCGCAGTTCCTCGACTCGCCCGGCGTCGGCAACTACCACACGTACCTCTGCGACGAGGTCGTGCCCTTCGTCGACGCGCACTACCGGACGCTGGCCGAGCCGGCGCACCGCGGCATCGCCGGCAAGTCGAGCGGCGGCTACGGCGCGATGGTGACGCCGATGCTGCGACCCGACCTGTTCGGCGGGCTCGCGACGCACGCCGGTGACGCGCTCTTCGAGCTCTGCTACCTGCCGGACTTCCGCGAGGCGGCGCGAGCGCTGCGCGACTCGTACGGGGGCTCGTTCGATGCGTTCTGGGAGGACTTCCGCTCGCGGCCGGCGTTCGCGAAGGGGACCGACTTCCCGCTGCTCAACACGTGGGCGATGGCCGCCTGCTATTCGGCGAACGCGGACGGCTCGATCGACCTGCCGTTCGAGCCGGAGACGGGGCAGCTGCGGCCGGACGTCTGGGAGCGGTGGCTCGCGTGGGATCCCGTGCGCATGGCGAACCGGTACGCCGATGCGCTGCGCGGCCTGCGCGCGGTGTACATCGACTCGGGCAAGGAGGACCAGTTCTTCCTCGACCTCGGCGCGGAGGGGTTCCGGCGCGCGCTCGAGCGGATCGGCGTCACCGACGTGTTCTTCGAGCTGTTCGACGCGACGCACAGCGGCATCGAGTACCGCTACCCGCTCGCGCTCCGCTATCTCGCCGAGCGGCTCCAGTAGACGCGCCTAGAGGTCGACGCCGACGAACTGCGCGTTGCGCGGGCGTGGGATGTCGCCCTGCGCGATTCCGGCCTCGACCTGTGCAAGTACCTGGCCGCGGTACTCGCGCGTCGTCGTCCACGTGTAGCTCTGCCGGTGCGGCATCCACGTCACCCCCTCGATCGTCCATTCGTCGGAGCCGAGCGCCCGAACGGCCGCGAGCGGAAAGTCGAAGAAGATGCGCACGAGCAGCCACGGGATGTGGCCGAGCAGCCAGACCACGGCGTCGAAAGGCGCGGTGAAGATCGAGAACCGGCTCACACCGCCGAGATCGTCCAGCCCGGGGTCAGGCGGGTGCCGCTCCGGCAGCTTCAGCCGGTACGCGTAGATCTCCCACTCCTGGCCCGTTGGGTCGCTGACGCTCCGGTTCGGGCTGAAGACGCTCACCCACGGATTGTCGCCTAGACTCGCGACCGTGCTGGGGCTCGAAGGCAAGCGGGTCGTCGTCACCGGCGGAACGAGCGGGATCGGCGAGGCGACGAGCCGCCGTTTCGTCGCCGAGGGCGCGCGTGTCGTCGCCCTCGCAGTCGGCGAGCAGGAGGTGGAGAGCGCGCACGAGCGGATCGCGGGGCTCGAGGCTGCGCTGCTCTGCGACGTCGCCGACGAACGGCAGGTCGAGCGCTCGTTCGGCCGCGTCGACGAGCTGCTCGGCGGAGTCGACGTCCTCGTCGCGAACGCGGGCATCTCGATCCGCCGGCCGTTCCTCGAGATCCGCGCGGAGGACTGGCGGCGCGTGCTCGACGTGAACCTCACCGGCGTCTTCCATTGCGCGCAGCAGGCGGCGCGACGGATGGTCGGCGGCGACGGCGGCGTGATCCTGCTGACCGCGTCGACGAACGGGCTCGCCGGCCATCCCCTCTATGCGGACTACAACGCGTCGAAGGCGGGCGTGATCGTGCTCGCGCGCACGCTCGCGCGCGAGCTCGCGCCGAAGATCCGCGTGAACGCGGTCTGCCCCGGCTACGTGCTCACGCCGATGCAGCAGGCGGAGTACACGCCGGAGATGCTCGCCGAGGTGGACGCGTCGATCCCCCTCGGGCGGCACGCACGCCCGGAGGAGATCGCCGCGCTGTTCGCCTTCCTGGCAAGCGACGAAGCCGCGTACGTCACCGGCGCAGTCATTTCCATCGACGGCGGTGAGAGCGCCTGAAGTGCTGCGCACTTCAGGCGCGAATGGTTTCGGCTTCGCGGAGCGACCGCCGGCCAAGCCGTTGGCCTCTCACCGGATGTAGGCGACGGGGCCCGCGACGCGCTCGGTGCGGGTCGAAGGTCTACGGCATGCGACCAGGTCGCGCAGCGACCTGGTCGCCGTCGTCAACCGCCGCCGATCCCCAACCCAAAGGCCGCAGGCCAACGCCGCAGGCGTTAGCCGCAGGCCGACCCCACGCGGCCGGGGATGCCAAAGGCACCACCGCCCGCGCCACCAGGACCCTCAGCCCCTCGTCAGATCAAAGGACGCCGGCTCCGCCGGCGTCCGCTCCGCGAAGCCGAACCTCACTCCGTGCGAAGAGCGTCAGCTCTTCGCACGGGACAGGCTATGCCGGTGCCACCGAGGCCGCAGTAGCCGTTCGGGTTCTTCGCCAGGTACTGCTGGTGATAGGGCTCGGCGTAGTAGAACGGCCCCGCTTCCGCGAGCTCCGTCGTGGTCTCGCGGTAGCCGGCGCGTGAGAGCTCCTGCTGGAACATGGCACGCGACGCCTCGGCCGCGTCGCGCTGTGCCTCGCTCGTCCAGTAGACCGCGGAGCGGTACTGCGTGCCGGTGTCGTTGCCCTGGCGCATGCCCTGGGTCGGGTCGTGGTTCTCCCAGAACAGGCGCAGGATGTCGTCGTAGCTCGTCTGCGCCGGGTCGAAGGCGACGAGGACGGCCTCGGTGTGGCCCGTGCGGCCGGAGCAGACCTCCTCGTAGGTGGGGTTCGGGGTGAGGCCGCCGGCGTAGCCGACCGCGGTCGTGAAGATCCCCGGCGCCCGCCAGAAGACCCGCTCGGCGCCCCAGAAGCAGCCCATCCCGACGATCGCCTGCTCGAGCCCGGCCGGGAAGGGCGGGCCGAGCGGCGTCCCCAGCACCTCGTGCCGGGCGGGGATGGGCATCGTCTCGTCGTGGCCGGGCAGCGCGTCCTCGGCCGTGACCATCGTGGTCGGCTTGCCGAAGAGGAACATGGGGCAAGCGTACGTGCCTCGGGGCACCCTGCGCCGTCCACGCGGCCCCGGGCTACGGGCGGTGGGGCTGGACCGGAGGCTTCGGCGCGGCCGCGCCGCGCGCCTGCTTGAGCGTCAGGCGGATCAGATCCGGCCCGACCACGGTCGCCGGCCGGCCGACGTTGCCGGCCGCATCGAATGCGGCAACGGCGAACAGGCGCGCGTCGCCCTTCTTCAGCGTGATGTGGACGCTGAGCGTCTTCGCCGCCACGACCCGAGCCCGCCGGCCGTTGACGATCAGCACGTAGCCGGCAAGGTTGGTGGCGAGGGACGGCTCCTTCCAGCGGAGCGTGACCGTCTTCCCTTTGACCTTGGCCTCGAGCCCACGCGGCTTCCCCGGCGGCGTCTGGTCGAGGACGAAGCTCATCGTCTCCGACCAGGCCGACTCGTTGCCCGCCTGGTCGTGCGCGCTGAGGCGCCAGAAGTAGGAGCCGTCGCGGAGGCCCGTGGGCGTCCACGTCGGCGTCGTGCCGGCAGCGGGGACCGGGACGTAGCCGCTCGCGACGACCTTCGTACAGGCGGCGTCCGCGCACACCTGGAACTCGAGGCCGCTGCCGCCGCCCCTGCTCAAGCCGGTGACTGCGGCGCTCAGCCGGGCCGTGTTGACGATCGCGCCGACCGCCGGGCCCGCCGCGGCCGGGACGGCGGGCGCGCGGGTGTCGACGACGAAGCTGTCCACCGCCGACCACAGCGACTGGTTGCCGACGATGTCCTCCGCGCGGGCGCGCCAGTAGTAGGGACCGTCGGAAAGCTTCGGCGCCTGCCAGCCCGCCAGCGTGCCCCCGGGGACGCTCCCGGAGTAGCCGGTGGTCACGACCTGCGTACAGGCGGGGTCGGTGCAGAGCTCGACGAGGAGGCGCACCTTGTCGGCCGGATCGCCGGGATCGTCGACCAGAGCGGTGAGCGCCGGCGCCGTCCGCACGTGGACGCCGGCGAAGCCGACCAGGGCGGGAGCGACCGGCGGCGTACTGTCGATCGTGAAGCTGCGGGCAGCCGACCAGGCTGAAAGGTTGCCGCCGGAGTCCTCCGCACGGGCGCGCCAGTAGTAGGTGCCGTCGCTCAGGCTGCCGGGCGTCCAGCCGGCGCCGGCGTTGTTGAGCATGCCGGTGACGGTGGTGCTCGCGGCGACCGTCCTGCAGGCGCTCGTGGTGCAGACCTGGAAGATGACGCTGCCGGTGTCGCCGCCGGCATCGGCGTACGTGGCGTTGAGGCTGGAGGGCTGGTTCAGGCGGACGCCGTTGCCCGGAGCCGTCTCCACCGGCACCGACGGCGGGGTCGTGTCGAGCGTGAAGCTCTGCGTCCCCGACCAACCTGACAGGTTGCCGGCCGCGTCCTGCGCGCGGGCGCGCCAGTAGTGAAGGCCGTCCGCGAGCCCGCCCGG
>Ga0187866_1000928_pt1 | contig 30388 bp, 22 predicted proteins | sample June2016WEW_11_1_3_FD_133013 | JGI IMG/M metagenome (GOLD analysis project Ga0187866, IMG submission 133013) | Peatland microbial communities from SPRUCE experiment site at the Marcell Experimental Forest, Minnesota, USA - June2016WEW_11_150 | ecosystem: Environmental > Terrestrial > Soil >...
CGACCCTTTAATGACGGCGCCCAGGGCAATGGTGAGCATCATGTAAGTTCTCGCTGAAGGGTACCGGACGGAGCGGATCGTCGTCCGTTCCATTACGGCGGAGATAAGGATCGTGGCAGCCACGGCAACCACTGAAGAGGGGAGAAGGCCAAGGCCGGCCGCATGGAGGCCCCATGTGAGCATGCCGCCGAGCATTACGAACTCGCCTGTCGTAAAATTGAGCACGGAGGTCATCAGGTAGACGACGCTCCAGCATATGCCTATCACGCCGTAGATGCTGCCCGCCGTTACGCCCGAGATGGCATACTGGATTATCTGCGACGGAAGATTCATCGACTTGCCTCGTTGGCTTGCCTCATATCGAGCGAACGTTGTTGGGTCAGCTTACAACGGGATAAGCCCGAAATCAATTCTTTTGCGGCCCCCTCCTCACGGGCGACAACCGGCAGCCGGGCGGCAGGGCGTTGCTGACGACGTAGCAGGGATGCCGAAGCACGCGCTATTCGCAGTTTCAAAGGTCGAACAACTGACGGAAAGGGTAGAGACGAAAAAACAGGGGGCACGAGATTCGTAACCCCCTAAAATATTGAAGGTTCTGCTTCTGTCGCAATGAGGCACGGTCAGCCGGCTGCGATACCATGCTCGATGGCGTAGCGGACCAGGGCGGCCAGGCTCTTTATCTCCAGGTGTTCCATCATTCGATATTTGTGAAATTCAACGGTTCTCCTGGAAATGTGCATAGTCGACGCAATCTCCTTCGTCGAAAAGCCCCTGGTGAGGAGTTGAAGCACTTCTCGCTGTCTAGGCGTGAGTCGTAAGCCGTCACGCTGCTCGGTCACCTGTTTATACGCGTGCATCAGGTCGAGAGCGATTACCGGGCTCAGATAGGTCCGTCCTCTCAGCACCTCATTAATGGCCGTGGCCAACTCGGACGACGCAGCCTGTTTCAGCACGTAGCCGGAGGCCCCGGCCTCGAACGCACGTACCGCGTAAGCGATGTCCAGATGCGTGGTGAGAAACACCATTGGAGGATGGTTGTCCATTTCCTTGATCCGGCAAGCCGCCTCGACTCCATTCAGCAGGGCTATGGAGATATCGGTAACGACGATTTCGGGCTGGCACTCCTGCACTGCAATCACCAGCGCTTCGCCGTCCTCCACTATGCTGACTACGTCGAACTGAGGCTCCAGCAGGCTCTTGAGGCTCTCGGCCACCATCCTGTGATCATCAGCCAGGACGATACTCGGTTTCTTGAAGGCGCTTCGGCGATGCCCTTGCCCGCTTGTCTTTGATATTCGCTGGTTCCGGCGTGCCATGCAGAAATCTTCTCATCAGCGGCCGGCTATGGAAACTCAAACCGAACAGCGGCCGATCGTACCTATATAAAAGCAAGATAGTTTTGCTCTTCGCTGATGTCAATGACGGGAACGGAGAAAAAACGCAATTCACGTAATATTCCTAGGTACAGTCTGCGTATCTTTGCGAGGTTCTTACGAGTTGTCCCTGTACTCCCCGTGCCTTAAGTAAATTGTAGGATATTTATTCGCCCCGCATGTTGTAAGACTCTTGGTGTGGCTACCCGCAGCAGTGTGGGCGGAAGCGCGCCGGTATTCCTTTTGGTCAACTTACCGATCCTCACCAGTGGATGTCCTTTCCGACGTGAGGCGCGGCGGTAGCTTGTAATTTGTTTCCCCCTATGTGCCGGTTAAGTTTGAAGACCAAAAGCGCTGCCTGATAATCCCGACATAACGTATGACCTACGCGCCCAAGTCCATAAAGGCGGCAGGGGCGAAAAGGAAGCCACACAGGAGAATATACGGCGATGAACGATTATGACGAGTCAAGGCGCACCTTGCGGGACGTTCTGTATATTGTGTTCAGACACAAGGGGAAAATGGCGTTCGTCTTCTTTGCGGTAATCATCGGTGCTGCGGCGATTTCTTTGTCGATGACCCCGTCCTACCGCGCATCCGCAAAACTCCTCGTGAAGCTGGGAAGGGAAAACATTTACATGCCCAACACCTTCAACCCCGGCGCATCGCCGGTGCCGGTAGTCGATCCATCGACAGAGGAACGGATCAGCTCCGAGGTAGAAATTCTCAAGGCCCGGGACATTGCCGAAAATGTTATCCGGAAGATGGGGATCGATAGGCTCTTCCCGGACATCTTGAACACCCCTACCCCTTCTTTTTCGCATCTCTTGGGGGCGCCACCCACGCCAATGCAGGCGGCTGTGCTCCGGTTTCAAAACAAATTAAGAGTACAAGGCATAGAGAAGTCGGACATCATTCAAATCAACTTCGAGCACCAAGACGCCGCGGTCGCTGCTAAGACCTTGGAAGTCCTCGTGAATTCCTTCCTGGAGCGACACATCGCCGTCTATAAACAGGCGCACGATTTCGATTTCTTCGACCGGCAGACCAGGATGATGGGCACAAACCTCGTGCGCTCCGAGGCGAGCCTCCAGACCTTCAGGGACAGGCATGATATCAGCGCGCTGCAGGAGCAAAAGGCGGTATTACTGAGACAAGCCTCCGAAATGGAGCTCGACCTGGCGAAAACGAGGTCGGAAATTAACGAAAACAGGGGACGAAGGCAATCGCTGGAGAGAAGCTCCGCATCAAATAAGCCATCTTTCGGGAAGGAAACGGATTTCAACGTGTACGCCGTTGGCGGTATGAAGGGCAAGATTGCGGATCTTAGGCTCAGGGAGGAGGAGTTGAGGGCCAAGTATCCTGAGGGGAGCTACCTCGTGCAGGCCGTCAGAAAGGAAATCGAGAAGGCAGAGCAGATTCTGGCGAAAGAAGAGAAGACCTACCATGACAAGGAGGTGAAAACCATAGGTCATACCATTGATGCGCTCGGCCAAAAGGAGAACGCGCAGAAGCGGTATCTCGCGCAGTATCAGGCAGAGATACGCAGGATCACCGGCCTTGAAAGCCAGCTTAGCACCCTCGAGCGCCAGCGCAAGATCAATGAGGATAATTATCAGCTCTATGTGAAAAGGACGGAAGAAGGCAGGATATCGGACGCTATGGATAACCAGAAGATTGCCAACATAAGCATAGTGGAGCATCCCCTCGTACCCATCAGGCCGGTTAGGCCAAACGTACCCCTTAACATGATGCTTGCCGTCGTCCTGGGTATCTTCTCGAGCGTGGGGGCGGCGCTCGCCGCAGAATCCTTCAGCGGCCGCATAAGGAACAGAGAGGACGTCAAGAACTTCCTGGCACTTCCGGTCCTGGCGTCCCTTCCCGAATTGAAACCTGCATTAAAACCGTAACAAACGAACATGTATAGCAGCTTCTACGGCTTTTCTGAGAGGCCCTTCGATATAACGCCTGACCCAAGGTTCCTCCACCTTACGCCAACGCACCGCGAGGCGCTCGCCTCCATGATTTACGGCGTGAAGGAAAGAAAGGGCTTCATCTCCGTCACGGGGGAAGTAGGGACCGGCAAGACCTTGCTGATCTATGCCCTTCTCAGAAACCTGCCCGAGCGTGTCAAGGTTGTTCACGTGTCCCACACGGGCATAACGTTCGAACAATTGCTCAGAACGATCTTTCTTGAACTGGGGGAGCCACAGGCAGGCGAGGAGATGTATCTTCTGCTCCACCGTCTCCACCAGTACCTCTTGAGAAAGCTTCCCTCCGGCGAAAACGTGACCCTGATCATCGACGAGGCGCAGAACCTGTCGAAAGAGGTGATGGAAGATATCCGCATGCTCTCGAACCTGGAGACGGCGACGGTGAAATTGCTCCAGGTCCTTCTCGTAGGTCAGCCGGAGCTCGAGACGAAACTCAATTCAGACGATCTGAGGCAGTTCAAGCAGAGGATCGGCATCAGGCGAAACATCAAACCGCTGAATAGCGAGGAGTGCCGGCAGTACATGGAGCACCGGCTAAGACTCGTGGGTTCAAGTCTTGCCGACGTATTCGCGGCCGACGCAGTGCCGCTCATCTCCGATTACACGGGAGGGATCCCCCGCCTTATCAACATCCTCTGCGACAACGCCTTTCTCATCGGCTTCAGCCTCGACAGAAAAAGGATCGCCGCAGACATTGTCCGTGAGGCGATATCGGATATGGAGGGCGGCGTCGACCGGAAAACGGAAGGCCCGCCATCCGGGGACGGTGGAGTGAAGGGGCCGGCGCCTGACGGAGACGATTTTGCAAGCCCCGCCCGGCCGGAGAACCAAATCGATTATCGCACATTCGTATCCGGGAAGCAGCCCAGCCCTGTGGGGCTCGGCACAACAACGCGTAAGATCGAGCAACTGCACAAGTGGCTTCTGCTCGTGCATTCGAGAAGGCAATCGAAAAGAGGGAGAAAAGAGGATGTCAAGGACGTTTGACGCATTGCTGAAAGCAGAGAAGGAATACCGTCTGAACCTCAAAGAGCGGCCGCCTGTGACCGCAGAGGCAATAAAAAAGGGCAACGGGGCGATTTCCTGCGACGGGTTCTTGGACTTGAGGCAAAGCTTATTGTGCGCGGCCGATCAGATCAGGCCCAGATTGCTTGCGTTTTCAGCGTCGGCCCGCCGCGAAGGCAGCTCTACCGTGCTTGTCAATTTTGCCTGGACACTTGCCGCAGGGGATGAACGGGTTATAGCCGTCGATGGAAACCTCCAGAATCCCGTCCTCCATCAACTTTTCGGCGTCCCCAAAGAAGACGGCCTCATCGAGGTGCTGCACCATGGGAGAGATGTGCGGGAGGTCCTGAAGCCGACTGCCTTCGAAAACCTGAAGGTCCTCACGGCAGGCAGGGGTGACCTCACAGGACTGGGCGCCAGGGAACTGAAAGGCATTGACTTTCTTTTAGAGCAGATGCGGTCCATGGCTGAATGGATGCTCTTCGACTCGCCCGCCATCAACGCTTCGGGCGATGCCCTTGCCATAGCGTCGAAGGTAGACGGGGTGGTCCTGGTTGTCCTTTCAGACAAGACACGCCGGGAGGTTGCGCAGAGCGCGGTCCGAAGGCTGGAGGCCGCCAGGGCGAAGGTATTGGGCGTCGTACTCAACAGAAGGAAGATGCCTATCCCGGAGTGGATATACAAGAGGTTGTAAAGGGAGCGACCATCAGTACCTCCGGCATGATTGTCGGTTTAACATGAGGCAGTCGTCGGGCCGAGCCGTGCTCACCGGACTAACACCTTGACAACGGTCATAGTCGTATTCTTCATCGCCCTTATTGCTTCCCTGGCGGCAACACCGCTGGCTGGAAGACTGGGGATATTGATCGGTGCTGTCGATAAACCGTCCGGGCGGAAGGTACACCATCTGCCGACACCGAGAAGCGGGGGTATCGCTATACTCGCTGCCTTCTCGATAGCAGTCTGCCTGGGCGGTTTTCTGAAAAGCGGTGTTTTCGATCTTTTCGTCAAGGACCCGAAGAACATCGGCTTTTTCGTAGGAGCTATAGTCCTGTTCGTCCTGGGATTCGCGGACGATATTTTTCATCTCAGCCACAGGACGAAATTTCTTTTCCAGGTGCTGGCTGCGTCAGCCGCGTTCTTTGGAGGCGTGCGCATAAATGCATATTATTTTACGGGTGTCCTCACCCATTCTGCTCCCATAAGCTATTGCCTGACGGTCTTCTGGTTTTTGCTGCTCGTCAATGCCATAAATCTGATAGACGGCCTTGACGGTCTGGCAGGAGGGATCGTTTTCTTCACCTGCACTATTCTAGCCGTGCTCCTCGGGTTGAAGTCGCTATACCTCCAGGCGGCGCTTTTCGCCGCCCTCGGTGGGACGGTCCTCGGTTTTCTGCGCTACAACTTCGAGCCTGCCTCGGTATTCCTGGGCGATGGCGGAAGTTATTTTCTCGGCTATATGGTTGCCGGTCTGGCTATAATATGTTCGGCGAAGGCCGAGGCGACTACACTCGTTCTGGTCCCTCTCATCGCTATGGGCGTTCCCGTATTCGATACCGTCCTCGCGCCTGTGCGCCGCTTTCTGATAGGCAGGAAGCTTTTTCAAGCGGACAGGGATCACATCCATCACAAACTACTGGAGATGGGCTTCTCGAAGAGAAAAGCCGTCTTCGTGATCTACGGCGCCTCCATCGCCCTCTGTCTCCTCTCGATTTCCGTTTCCAACCTCCGTGACAGGGAGGCAGGGTTGTTCCTTATCATCGCCTCCGCTTCAGCGTTTGTTTTCGCCCATAAATTAGGTTACCTGCAATACCTTGCGCTGGACAAGATCGGCTGGTTTCGAGACTTGATCGATGCGACAGGGCTAAGCCGAAGCAGGCGCAGCTTTCTCGCCCTGCAGATCGACATCAGCCGGTCGCGGACAATCGAAGACCTTTGGAAGAACGTCTGCGCGGCCCTCGATTTCCTGAATTTCGATAGAGCCGACTTTCGCGCCGCCTCCTCTGCCTTCAAGACGGGGAATTTGGAAACGGGTACGATAACCTGCTATAACGGTGACGAACGAAGGAACGGAGCGGGACATAGGGCGGCTGAGAACGTAGGCGTCACTACCTATCGAACCTCCCCGGGTCAGGGGGGGGACGATCAGACCTTTAACTGGTCACGCGGATATTACCGGCGCAAGGAAGATGTGCAGAAGGAGAGCATATTCAAAGTCGAACTCCCTCTTGCAAAAGATGGCCTCCCGGAAATCGCCACGACTCTGTGCCTTTTCAAAGACGTGAAGAAGGGGGGGCTCGATGCATTCACGCTAAGGCGGGTCGAGCAGCTCCGGAGGACTTTGACCAGGACCCTCGGCCGGATCGACCAGAGCCGGAAGGCTTGCTCGTCACTCACTGTTCAGGAGCTGGATTGAAAGCATCGTGGTCAAAGAGACGGAGAAGAGGGTCCACCTTACAGAGCAAGTAATGTCTTTGAAAGAGAAAACCCTTAGCGGACTGGCATGGAGCTTTGCCGACGGCTTCACGAATCAAGGAAGTCAAATTTTGGTAGGCATAATTCTGGCCAGGCTTCTCAGTCCGAAGGAATTCGGTCTGATCGGGATGATTTATGTTTTTGTTGCTATCTCCCAGTCAGCTACCGATAGTGGTTTTAGTCAGGCGCTCATAAGAAAAAATGATTGCACACAGGCGGATTACTCGACCGTTTTCTACTTCAACCTCGCTGCAGGCGTCCTGTGCTACGCGATCTTGTTTCTCTGCGCAGGACCGATCAGCCGTTTCTTCAAAGAACCGCAGCTTTTAGTATTGGTGCGAGTGTTAGGTATTGCTGTAGTCATTAACAGCATGGGTCTCATACAAAGGACAATTCTGACCAAGACAATCAATTTCAAGCTTCAAACAAAGATCTCTGTAATCGCTTCAACGGCTTCCGGTATAATCGGGATCGGCCTGGCATATTATGGATGGGGGATCTGGAGTCTGGTGTGGAAGACATTGAGCCAGAGCGTTTTGACTGTTGTTTTATTGTGGACTTGGAGCAAATGGAAACCGGTACTTGCTTTTTGCTTTTCGTCCTTTTGCGAAATGTTCGGCTTTGGCTCAAAGCTGCTCGTATCCGGCCTCATCGATACCATTTCCCGGAATATCTATTATGTCGTAATAGGAAGATATTTCTCTGCTGCGGACCTGGGATACTATACGCGCGCCGATACCTTCAGCAGCATGCCGTCGGCCAATCTGATGAACGTCGTCGGACGCGTCTCTTACCCCGTTCTGGCCCAGATAAAGAATGATACCGGGAAATTGAAGACCGGATATGAGCTCCTTATCAAGAACACTATGTTCGTTTCTTTTGTTGTAATGATAGGTATCGCCGCCGTAGCTCGTCCATTGGTACTCACATTGCTGGGCGAAAAGTGGTTACCTTCTGTTCCGTACCTTCGGCTCTTATGCTTTGCCGGCATGCTTTATCCTTTACATGCCCTCAATCTCGATATGCTGAAGGTGAAAGGCCGGTCGGATCTCTTTCTGAGGTTGGAAGTCATCAAGAAGCTGCTTATCATACCGACGATAGTCCTGGGAGTGGTTTTCGGAATCAAGGTGATGATACTGGCGATCATCGGCGACTCGGTCATCTCATATCTCCTGAACGGTTACTGGTCGGGGATGATGGTAAATTATCCCGTAAGGCAACAGGTAGCAGATCTCACTCCGTTGTTCGTGATCTCACTACTTATAGGTGGTCTGGTCTTTCTTGCCGGTAATATTCTTCCCCTGAAGCCCGTCTTGGCGCTATGTGTCCAATTAGCGATAGGTACTTTCCTTGGGGTGGGCGCAGCGAAATTATTTCGTCTGGACGCCTACAAGGAGATCAGGGGGGCCGTATCGATAAAATTCAATCTTGCAAGCAGGTTATAGAGGAGCATCACATGAACGCACATGAAAAACCGATATACGTGACCAGGCCGTTTCTTCCCCCGTTGGAAGAGTTTGAGAAATACCTGAGAGACATCTGGAAAACTAAGTGGATAACCAACAACGGAAAATACCACCAGCAATTGGAAAAGGCGCTTTGCGATTATTTGGGGGTGAAGTGTGTATCTCTTTTCTCAAACGGCACCCTTGCCCTGTTAACCGCCCTTCAGGCGCTCAGGGTCTCCGGCGAGGTCGTTACCACGCCCTACAGCTTCGTCGCCACGACCCATGCCCTATGGTGGAACAACATCAAGCCCGTGTTCGTAGATATCGAGCCGAAAACGTTCAACCTCGATCCCGAGAAAATTGAATCTGCTATCACCCCGAGAACGACCGCAATCTTTCCCGTTCACGTCTACGGCAACCCATGCGATGTAAGACGAATAAAAGAAATTGCGGACACGTACGGATTGAAAGTCATCTACGATGCCTGCCATGCTTTTGGCGTTGCTATTGACGGACAGTCGGTTCTGAACTTCGGTGACCTTTCCGTACTAAGCTTCCATGCTACGAAGGTGTACACAACATTTGAAGGGGGTGCAATTATCTGCCACGATGAGGTCACCAAGAAGCGGATCGATTTTTTGAAAAATTTCGGCTTCGCCGGTGAGACCACGGTTGTAGCGCCTGGGATTAACGCGAAAATGAACGAGTTTCAGGCGGCGCTCGGACTGCTGCAATTGAAGTACATCGATGAAGCTATTGAAAAAAGGAGACATATTACCCGATATTACCGTGATAATCTCAATGGCCTTCCAGGGATTACTTATCTGGACGAGATCCCCGGCATTCGCCACTGTTATCCATATTTTCCAGTTTTGATCGACAGGGAAGAATACGGTAAAACCAGGGACGAACTTTGCGAAGACATGAAGAAACACAATATTTACTGCCGGAGGTATTTCTACCCCCTTATAAGCCAATTCCCGGCATACAGAGGACTTGAATCCGCGAGGCCCGGGAGATTGCCGGTTGCGGAAAGCGTGACCGAAAAGATCCTGTGCCTGCCGATTTATTCGGAGTTACGCCCCAAAGAAGCCGAAGGGGTTGTAAAGCTCATAAGGAATAACCGGGTAGGGGCTATAGCAAGTGAGACGAGAGCAGCATAATTCCATTATAGGCGGGATGTTCGCCCTCGAAAGTTGGCGTGATTCTCAAAGCACTCTGCCGGTATTCCTGACAGGTACAGAAATATTCTTGGCCAATGCGCGGTCTGGAATTTGGTTGCTTGTAAACCAACTCCGCCCCCGCCATGTTTGGGTGCCTTCTTATCTTTGTCATACAATTCTGCAGGCAGTCGATACGAGTGTCACCCGTATCTGTTTTTACGAAACGAATTACGATCTCGATATACCGTCGAATGGATGGCTGTCGCGGGTCATCAAAGGCGACCTGGTACTGTTCATCGACTACTTCGGCTTCTCGTACAATCGGGAGTACGGGTACCGCGTGAAGGAGAAAGGAGCTTGGGTGCTGGAGGACGCATGCCAGGCGTTGTTGTCGAGTTACGTGAGGGAACCTTCTGATTTTGTGCTCTTTAGTCTTCGGAAGTGGATTGGCGTTCCTGATGGGGCGGTCATGAGGATACCTAAAAATTCTCCGCTGGCAGACATTTCCCTGGAGCCTCCGATAAACGCATGGTGGCTGAGAGCACTGCGGGCGACAATGCTCCGGCGCGAATTTGATGACGGCCTCCCTAGCCGGGAGTGGTTTAGGATTTTCAGAGAAACAGAAGATTCATCCCCGACTGGGCCCTACGCCATGAGTCAACTCTCACAAGCTATCCTTAGGCATGCGGTTGACTTTCCTCTTATTGAGAAGACCCGGATAGATAATTACAAGTCCTTATCGGCGCTCCTCGCGAAATATGCACTATTTCCTTCCTTAGGTCCTGATGTCGTCCCGCTGGGTTTCCCTGTTCGTGTACGTAGAAGGGACGAAATTCGCAATGCGATGTTCGATCACGAAATATACCCTCCGATTCATTGGTTAATTGATGGCGTTGTTCCCCCTCACTTTGAAGACAGCCACCGGTTGGCCGGCGATATAATGACCTTACCTTGTGACCAGAGGTATACGGGAGAGGATATGAGAAGAATCGGGGAAGCATTCCTGAAATCTGTGAGAGAAGACGAATAAACCAGAGGAGCCAGGTTTCGCAGTGAATGAGGTGAAGTGATGGAGGGTCCAGGACGCGCTATGGTTTATGCGGACCAGAGGTACGCGGCGTCGTTGTACCAATTTGGCCAGCCGCATCTGTTGCCACATAGCGGTGGATGGATACTGGTAAGGGGGATTCCGGGTACCTCATATAAAGATTCAATGGGCTGTTACCCTTTATTTTCGTGCCTTGATTGGTCACAACTAAGAAAGGATTTGGAGGAACTGGACTCGGAACTCGTATCCCTTGCCCTTGTGACTGATCCATTTTCTGCGATTGACGGGCGTCATCTGGCCCAATATTTTGATGTCGTGAAACCTTTCAAGACACACTATGTCGTAGATCTCTCTTATTCACTCAAGAGCTTTGTCCATAAAGTACATAGCTACAACGCGCGCAGATCACTGAAACGAATGGATGTTGAGGTTTGTCTTGACCCTGCACGGTATCTGGATGACTGGATGAAATTATATCAAACACTGATTAAGCGCCATCATATCACCGGCATGAGCGCGTTCTCTCGTGAATGTTTTGAAATGCAGTTGCAGATACCCGGGGCTATTCTGGTTATCGGCAGGGCCAATAGAGAGGTCATAGGGGCAAACCTGATTATAATGCAAAGTGATATAGCATACGGTCATCTGGCGGCATTCTCTCCCGAGGGATACAGGATAAAGGCGTCATACGGTATATTCTGGACAGCCCTCACTTATCTCGCTGATCATCATGTCCGTTTTTATGACATGGGCGGGGGGGCAGGCACGAAAGAGAATCCTGAAGACGGTTTGTCGACATTCAAAGCGAATTGGTCGAATGTAAGACGGATGACGTATCTGTGCGGCCGGATTATCAACAATGAGAGATATCAGGATATCGTAAGGTCAAAAGGGAAAGGCAGTCGTAATTACTTCCCGGCGTATCGAGACGGAGAGTTTGAAAGTGACCGTGAGGAGTCATCGTGATGATAAAGCATGAGCGCATTCCCCTTGAATCTCCTTCTGAATGGAAAGAAGCCTTGGGAGGTATCAGGCATTCGTTCGGGCACACGTGGGAACACTGTTATGCCATGCACCTCACCACTGGACTCAAGACGTATCTCTATTGTTTTGAATCGTCGGGCGCTCGCGTCGTCTGCCCGATCATGGAACGGGAATATAACGAATACAAGGATATAACGAAACCTTTCGGATTTTCTGGGTTTGTCGGCAATGCAGATTGTCCCGAGTTCTCTCAGCACTGGCAGGATTTTACAACACGGAACAGCTATGTGTGCGGCTATCTTGGGCTCAACCCTATTTTTGATTACGGCAACCATTTTAAGGCAAGCGAGATTTTTCACTACGATAATATCCATGTTTTGGATTTAACATTTAGTCTCGATCAACTGCTGACAAATCTTTCCGCTGGCCGAAGACGACAATTGAAGGACTATGAAGCCGTCAGTTCTCGCTTTTCCATGGATAAATCAATACTTACCGATTTCGTCCTTGCCAATCATGTTGATTTTTTTAAAAGAAAAAATGCACCCGATTTTTACCGGTTATCCGATGATACTCTCTCTTTCATTTTCAGTCAGCCGAACATCCTTCTGGTAGGCGCACCGGGCGCGGAGGAAGTACAAACCGTTGCCGTATTTGCTTACACACCCGATGTCGCCGACTATTTATTTAACATATCGTTACCGTCGGATGGTCGATACTCGGCAGCGCTCGTTTGGTATGGTGTAAATTATCTAAAATCCTTAAAGGTTCCATTACTGAACTTGGGAGGCGGCAGTGGTGGAGTCGGTGAATTCAAGAGACGTTTCGGGGGAAGGACACTTGCGCTGAAATGTCTCAAGCAGGTCTACAGGCCGGATATTTATGAAACATTGTGCCGCTTGACAGGTAGCGACCCCGACGAGAAGACTGGATATTTCCCATCGTATAGAGGGCCTCAAGTTTAGCATCTACGCATCACGTTTGTTCGATAATAACTTGTCTGTCTAGCCCTCTGAAAGGAGTGTGCAATGTATATCGGCATAAACCGGAAAGCCCGATAGAGAGGGCGCCCGGGACCGTTCCGTAGATCAAATAATCCCTCTTCCAGTCTAGCCAGAATCAGCATACGGGCCCTTCCATCATTTGATGCAATTTGGAGGTTTCAGTTGACTAACCCCCTAGTCGGCGTGCACATGATCACGTACAACCACGGGCCGTACATAGGCGAAGCAATTGAAGGCGTATTGGCACAGGTAACGGATTTCCCCTTCGAATTGGTGATCGGAGAGGATTGCTCCACAGACGGCACACGCGAAACCGTCTTCGATTACCAGAGAAGGTACCCAAATCTGGTTCGTGTCGTCACCTCCGACAGTAATGTGGGATCTATAGAGAACGCCAGACGGACCTTCGGGGAGTGTGCGGCGAAATACGTTGCTTTCTGCGAGGGAGACGACTATTGGACAAACCCATGTAAGCTTCAAAAACAGGTGGATTTCTTGAAAAGAAATCCAGACTGCTCCTGGTGTTTTCATCCTGCCACAGTGCTTTATGCTGACGGGAGCGGGAGCGATTTTATAACGAGACCCAGGAAAATCGCCGAAAGCGATAGATACACGATCAAAGATATCCTTCTCGGAGCGGATACTCTAGCCCAAACGGCCTCCGTGGTGATCCTCAGGGACGCCATCAATTTACCTGAGTGGTTTTTCACGGCGCCCGTGGGCGATTATTATCTGTTCTTGATTGCCTCCACTAACGGCAAGGCGGGGTATCTTCCGGAGGTGATGTCAGCTTATAGAAGGTTTGTCAAAGGCTCCTGGACAGAAAGCATGAAAGCCCTCGACAACAAATTGACTTTCTATCGTGAACACGAGAAGTACCTTCATATATTCAATGAATATACGGGCTACAAATACGATAAGTATGTGAAGCGGGCGATAATCAACTACAGGTGCATTCTAATTTCTCATTTGACGCTGAAAGCGCCCGGAAAAATATCGTCGGCATTGAAAGAGATGAGGGCCCTAAGAGGGAGCTCGCTCGTCAACAGCTTAATATTCTTCTCCGTTCTTGGCCGCTTTCTTCGTAACAGAATAGCCCTGAAGATCAGGAACCGGATGCTTAAGAACACGAAGTAAATTGGGAGGAATAATGAAGAAGGTTATTGTTTTAGCTTTACTGTTCTTAGTCTTCTGTTCGCCAGCGGGATCGGGTTCATCGAGCTCGGCACAAGGACCAAACGCGACCGATCCCACTGACGTTGCTTCAACAACAAGCGACCGCCCTGCGAGTTACGATGACTTTGTGGCCCAGACTCCGGGGTCTACCCTAACGACCGCAAGCATAAACAGCATGACCGACGGGTGGTTTCCTCCAGGGGTCTATACTGTCGACAACCCCGTCTACATAAACCGTTCCGCCCGGCTCTTCATGCACGGGGGGGACCGGATAGCCACCCGCATAGTCCCGAAGAACCCCGGCCACCCAATGTTCATCGTCGAGGCCGCTACTATCATTGACGTGGCGGGCCTCGCATTCGAGGGGTACGGGGGGATCGGAGGGACGACACTCAACGACATCACCTGGCAATTCCGGAATACCTCTCCCGTGACCTTCGAGATGCTCGACTGCACTACGGACTTCTCATACATGGACATCGAGGGCCCGGGCACATTCACGCTTCAGGGGACGCTTCCCAAGGACAGGGGAAGGGTCAATTCTCCCATCGTGATAAACAATCCGAACGCGGACTTCGTGATGGTCGGGGGAGACATAAATTCCGGGGTGGCGACCCCTCGCGGCGCGTTCAACGACCCCACCCAACTCTTCCATGTCTGGCAGAAGCAGGGGCGGCTGAGGATCTACGGCACGAACTTTGAGGGAGCTTTTGGCGTGGCGGACGTGCGGATAGAAACAGGGTCGGCCCTCGGGCCGCACGTGATGACGTGGATAAGGAGCGAGGGAAGCAACACCTATAAAGTCGGGACTCTGCAGAATGCCCTTCTCTATGTACCCTCCACACCGAATCAGGTGAATGTCGTCGTGCAGTCTTGCGGGTCTGCCGCTAATACGGGCGGATACTCTCTGAATCACTTTGTCGATTACAGCGGGGCGGGCACTCTATGGTTATTGGGGAACACAAGCATGGTTGTGAGCAGCCTCGTCGTTGGGACGGCCAATCGCGGGGCGACGGTGGTGGCTATCGGCAATGGGTTCAGAGGCGGGAACCCGATATCGAGTTATTCATTTCCCATAACCGGGGCCACCATTATAGCAGCAGGGAACGAATGGCGGCATAAGGACGTGACAGGGCTCAGCGATTTGCCTTACACAAGGCGGATAACACCGGAGTCTAACATCTCAACCGTCAGTCCTCCTGTGATACCCGCACCCACTTTTATAGACCGCCCTGTGCTCAACGCAGCGTTGAAGGGGATGTATGATGCGAAGAGGGATTGCAAGGCAAGAGGAGATGGAGTCACGGATGACACTGCGGCTCTAAAATGCTTGGCAAACAAGGGAAAACTGATCTACTATCCGGCAGGAACATATTTGGTCAGCGGCAATGGGACAGGATTCTGCAACCACGCTCTAGGCCTTACCGAGTGGGGCCCGGGGGGCTGGATAGCCGGGGCGGGCAAAAACCGCACGATAATCAAGAGAACGGGTGACGGGAATGTGTGGTCTACCGATGGGGCCGGATTCCTTACCGTTCAGGGGATAACGTTCCAAGGTCCCGCATACACTTCCAATACGAAGGCCACTGTTGATATAGAGTTCAACCCCACTTACGGATTCGCCACGCAGGAATTGCAGTTCTACGACTGTGCCTTCACAGGTGGCAAGTATGCCGTTGGTGTGAACCTCGTGGGTACTGCACAATGCTCCGAGAACATGTACATTAACTCCTCGTTTTCCAATGCCAAATACGGCCTCGGCGTCGGCAACTTCAACGCTTTCAATAACCTCGTCTATTCCGGCTCCTTTAGCGGCAACGTCTATGCCACGGGACACGGGGAAGAGGGCCAGCAGGGAGGCACCTGGGGGATTATCCACGGGTCCATCACCGGCGGAAGCGGTTACGACTTCAATATGGCCCTCAGTGGAGGGAACGAGGGGCTGTACTTCAACGACCTCAAGACCAATTCCAACGGATACTGGTCGAGGGTAGGGACCAGCGGTTATTATATGATGTTCTTTGACCAGTGTACCCTCTCACCCAGGTCGGCGTCGAACCCCGTCTTCAATACTGCAGCCTCCGGAGGGTTGTTCTTCCTCGGGTCGACGATGCCATCGGGGCATATCCAGATGAATAGCTCCGTGGGCTCTCCCCATCTGGTGAATCTTAAAGGCAATATACCTTATTGGTCTTCCAACGTTATAGGCGCTACAACGTATGAATTTCCGCACTGAAAGCAGGCAACCACTCCGGCAAGAGGCTCCCTGATGAAAATTATGCTCATCGGCCACAGGGCGGGTCCTGATACGATGGAGAAACATGTCCTCTTCACGCTAAGGGCCATGGGATATGAGGTGGAACACTTTAATATAAAGGATGCTTACCCTCTCGGTCACAAAATTGACCGTTATGCGCAAGTGATATTAAGGGGTGTCCTGCGCGAGCCCGAGAGGCTGGGCGAGAAGAAGCTGGTGCGGAGGATAGACGACTATAGACCTGATTTGATACTGGTACTGCTGGGCAGTACCTTGTCGCCCAAGACGGTGTCCCGTATCAGAAAGATCCATAAGGGGCCTGTCGTATGCTGGTGCCAGGACCAGATGACCACAATGGGACGACAGTATTTGATAGGGGCGGGATACGACGCAATCTTTGTCAAGGACCATTACATGGTCAGATTCCTGAGAGACTTCGTCGGCCATCCGGCCGTTTACTACCTGCCGGAGGCTTGCAATCCTCAGTTGCACAAGTCCGTGGCGCTCTCCCATGCGGACAGGTCTACCTTCGCGTCCGACATTTGCATGTTCGGCACCCTCTACTATTATCGTCAGGCGATCCTGGAACACCTGTACCGCTATGACCTGAAAGTCTGGGGTGATGTGCCCGATTGGCTCATAAACAGGATCGGAACGAAACATACCGGAGCGCTCGTCTACGAGGAGGACAAGTGCAAAGCCGTAGCGGGTACGAAGATCGTTTTGAACACGCTCCATTACGGAGAGATTGAGGGCTTGAACTGCAGGGCTTTCGAAGTGGCGGGTTGCGGCGGGTTTCAGTTGGTGAGTTGGACTCCGGCCGTGGAAGAACATTTCAAAGTAGGGGAAGAGATAGAAGTATATCATGACCGCAATGAGCTGACCGAAAAGGTCGAGTTTTATCTGGAACAGCCTGAGAGAAGGCACGAAATTGCATTGGCCGGACAGCGCAGGGCCTATGCGGAGCATACTTACCGGCACAGACTCGCCAGGCTCGTTGATCTTTCCGGCGGGTGAGCGAAAAACAAATAAAAATGGACGGCAAACCTCTTCCAGGGATTCGGATGGGCCTTATTTGGACGCTGACCGTTGCGGCCCTGTTTACTCTGATCCTTTTTTCCAAGGCTGTCTTTGACGGCAGTCTGTCCTGCGAGAAGGCTCTTTACCAGATAGCGCTGTTCGCAATGTGCAGCGGGTCCTTTTTTCTCTGCCGCAAAAATAGCGACCTTCGCTTTCTCGCTTTTTTCATGTCTTTCTATTACCTTTCCTTCGGCGCAAGAGAGCTCGTCTCATGGTTTATCCCTCTCAGGGACGTTCTATCCCCTAACCTGGCGGGCCTTTATGATTCGTCTCTATCCGATCTCCTTATTTTCCTGGGCGGAGTTTCACTCCTCACCGGTTATCTTGCAACGACCGCCGGGCGGCGGAAGCGCGACGGTTGGTTCAGGCGTGATTGGGATCCTCGTCTCGCATACCGTGTGGGTCTCTTGAGCTGGATCGTCGGGGTCGCGGCCCTTATTATGGTGCAGATCGTTTACCAGTCAGTCGGGAAGGAGGTGGGAATACAGTCCCACGTTATTTCAAACGCCTCCTATCTTTCACTTCTCGGCGGCATGATCATCATATACCTGGCTTACAAAGAGGAGCACGGATATCTCTGGCTCACACTGGCTTTAATGATAGCCTTCGAGTTTGTCCTCGGATTTGTGGGAGATAGGAAAGAGATATCTTACAGGCTCCTGCTCCTAACCGTCCTGGCGCGGTTCTTTTTCACGGGTAAGTTCAGGCTGACTGTCCTCGCCGTTGTCGTGATATCTTTCATCCCTTTCCAGGCCCTCTTTACGTATTACAGGGATCAGGTGCTCCAGGTCCGGGCTGAAACGACCCTTTATGCAATAAAGTCATCCGGGGCGACAGGCGCGGTGATGGAAGGGACTTCGCGACTTAATAGAGGAATGTTGGCCAAAGGGGCTACCACGGCCCTCGACCGCGTCGATTGCCGGAAATATATCGATGTATTGACCGCGAACCTGGGTGATAGATCGCCGTACAAGAAAGGGGAGACGTTGTTGCCTGTCTTTTATTCCTTCGTGCCCAAGGCTATCTGGCCGGACAAACCCGAGCTCTCGACCGGTCAATTGTTCAACCGGGAATTCAAGCTCTCGACCTCTCACACGACCTTCGTGCCTACGACGCTTCTTGGCGAGTTTTACTGGAATTTTGGAATGTTCGGGGGAATAACCGGCATGTTTCTGCTCGGGATGACGTTGGCCGTCATCACGCGCTCTGCCTCCCTGTCGAGTTGCACGACCCTCGGGCGTTTCCTGGTCCTTATTCTGACCGCTTATGTCTTTGGATTACGCTTCGAAGGCACCTTTGCGGTTACCGTGTCGAATTTCATAAGGATGGCGGTCATTATCTTCCTCCTGGACCTGATTGTGACGAGGTTCTTGGGCGTCTCTCATGGAGAGCGCCGGGCAGGCAGAGGCGGCCTGGAGGCACTCTAGCTTGAATCGAGCCGGCCTAATCGAATGAACTACCTCGTAGCCGTCGATTATTGCTTTCTGGACAGACCGGGAGGGTCAGGGCGGGTGGCCTGGGATATTGCGAGGATTGCCCGGGACAAAGGGTGGCGCGTGGGCGTCCTTTGCGTCAATGCCGATCCGGCCGGTGTTTCCGACGGCGTCTCCGAACATGAAGGGATCATGGTGGTCCGCTACCCGAAAAGGGCGGCCGGCCCGTTCAACTCTTTCGGCATGGTGCTGCAGATCCGCTCGGCCCGCGCCGCCTTTAACCGCCGGCTCCGGGGCATCGAATGGGACCTTGTCCATATCCACTCACCTTTCACCGGTGCCGGTGTGATGCGCGCCCTCGGGCGAAGGACAAGGTACGTCTATACAGTCCATTCACCAATAGTAAGCGAGCAACAGATAAACTGGAGCAGCCGGGGCTTACCGGGGAAGGTAAAACTGGTCCTCGGGCTGCCCTTGCTCGAGGCGCTGGAGAGATATATGCTGAGCAGGGCTTCGGTGGTCCACGCGTTATCGGAGTATACCCGCAAAGAGGTCCAGCGTTTTCATGGATGCGGCGAGCGCGTAAGCGTCATTCCTCATTGGGCTCCGACTGCATCACAGGAGATGCAGCCAAAAAGCGAGGCCAGAAAGAACCTCGGATGGCGCGAGGACACCGGTTCTATGGTCTTTTTCACGGTCCGCAATCATAGAGAGCGGTATGGGATCGACGTCGCCATTAAGGCGCTCGCCGGTCTTTTGCACCATAAGTGGACCTTCTACGTGGGAGGTGACGGGCCTCTACGGCCTTATCTTGAAAACCTTGTCCTTTCATTGGGCCTGGCGGACCGGGTTATTTTTTGCGGTCGCCTGTCCGACGAGGCCCTGGCCTTGGCGTATCAGGCGGCTGACATGTTTATCCTCCCCACTGTTGCCTTGGAATGTTTTGGCCTGATAACGCTTGAATCTATGTCTTTCGGCTGCCCCGTCGTCGCTACGGACTCGGCCGCTCTCCCGGAAACGCTTCGTCCCATCACACCCGATCTGATAGTCCCGGCGGCCGATGTCGGCGCCCTCATGGATAAGCTGAAAGATATTATGGAGGGCAGGGTCGCCCGACCCTCCCCGGAAGAGCTGCGGGCATACGTTGATTCCAGGTATCGAAAACCGGTCATCGCCCGCCTCCTCCTCTCTCTTTTAGAGTCGGCATGCACGGAACCGACCACAGCAGGCCTTTATCCCTTATCGCCATGCTCGCGTTGTTAGCGTGTAATCCGATTCACCAATTCAACTTAATGGAGGAAGAAAATGAGGGTCTTTATTGCGGGTGTTGACGGCTACTTAGGGTGGAGTCTAGCACAATATATGGTGGTTCGCGGGTATGAGGTCAGCGGTTGTGACAACTATTTCAGGAGGGATTGGGTAGCGGAAATGGGTTCCCAATCGGCCACGCCTATAAGGAGAATGACGGAAAGGCTTGAAGCGTTTAGGGACAATTTCCGAACGAATCTTCAGTTCAGACGGGGAGACGTCACCGATTACAATTTTGTCTTGAACTGCTTTCGATCTTTTCGGCCGGACGCGATCGTTCATTTCGCCGAGATGCCCTCCGCACCTTACAGTATGGTCGATGTCAGTCACGCTGTGTTTACCCAGACGAATAACCTTATCGGCACGCTCAACATACTTTATGCCATGAAAGAAGCTTGCCCGGCGGCTCACCTGGTGAAATTGGGGACGATGGGTGAATACGGCACGCCGAACGTGGATATTCCTGAAGGATTTTTCGAGCTGGAATACCGGGGGAGAAAGGACAGGCTTCCGTTTCCACGGCAGGCAGGGAGCTGGTACCACCAGACAAAAGTTCATGATACCAATAACATTATGTTCGGCTGCCGGATATGGGGTCTCAGGTCCACCGACATAATGCAGGGCGTAGTCTTCGGTACACGCATCGATGAAATGGGCGAGGATGAACGTCTCCTGACGAGGTTCGATTTTGACCAATCGTTCGGAACGGCCATGAACCGGTTTTGCGCCGAAGCGGTTATCGAACATCCCCTGACACCTTTCGGAAAGGGACAGCAGAGACGGGGTTTTCTGCCATTGAGGGACTCCATGCAGTGCATCACGATTGCCGTTGCCAACCCGCCAGGCGAGGGAGAGTATCGGGTATTCAACCAGTTCGAAGAGGTATACTCGGTGACGGAGCTTGCCCTTAAAGTTCGGGAAGCGGCCAGCAAGATTGGCCTTGATGTGGAGATCAGGAACCTCGAGAACCCCAGAAAAGAAATGGAGGAGCACTACTACAAGCCCGACCATGAGCACCTGCTTGCTCTCGGTTATGTCCCCACTCACGACGTCGAGAAGGAGTTGGAGATCATGCTGAGAGACCTCATGAAGTACTCGAACCGGATTGAAGCTCGCCTCGAAGCCCTGATACCTGACATTCGCTGGGACGGTACGCGGAAAAAATCCTCTTTCCTCCCTCAAGAACAGTTTTTAACTGATTTAAGGCAAGCCTCGAGCGGATGAAACACAAGAAATTGGATCGAAAGATGTGCTTATAACCGGAGGGTGTAGCGGGTTCATCGCAGAAAAGAAGAAATGTCAGGAGGGTGCTTGAAAGTAACAGAATGGAAATCACTATGAGGATAGCAAATATAATAGAGGAAGGGAGATTCGGCGGCCCACAGAACAGGATACTGCAAGTAGCCAAAAAGTTAGGCGATTTTGGGGTTGAGACAACCGTGATATTACCCAAGGCAAATTCAGGCAAGTTTCAGAACATGCTCAAGGAAGATTCCATACCCTACAGGCCTTTGACGTTATCCAGATTGGCGAAGGGCAAAAAGGACTTGCTGAGATACCTTGGATCATTTCCTTTTGAGTTGCTGTCGCTTTACACCCTGTTTAGAAAGAGCAGATTCGATGTTGTTCATTGCAGCGGCGGCGCCTGGAGCGTTAAAGGAATTATTGCGGCAAGATTGGCCGGTACTCCGGTCCTCTGGCATCTTAACGATACTATGTCACCATGGCCTGTGAGACTGTTATTCAGGATGCTTAGACATATGGCCGACGGGTTCATTGTTTCGGGAAGGCGGGTCGAGGAGTACTACCTGAAGGACAGCTGGAAGAATAGTAAGCCGGTTTTTGAAGTGCCTCCACCCGTAGACTGCAACCTCTTTGACCCGGGCAAGGGTGCGATAGGAACAAATCCGGAACCTCATAGCGGCGTGACCATTCTGACAGTTGGAAACGTCAATCCGGTAAAGGGCCTGGAGTATTTCGTCGAAATGGCAAGATTGCTGAATGATCGGTATTCTTGTTTGAGCTTCATAATTGCCGGAAGCATATTTCAAAGCCAAGAAAAATACGCCCGTAAACTCTTCGATCGTATAAAGGAATCCGGCGTGGACAACATCGTGTTTGCCGGTGGTTCGAATAACGTGCGAGACCTCCTCAGTCAGGCAGATATCTTTGTCTGTACATCATTGAGTGAAGCCGGCCCGCTTTCTGTCTGGGAAGCGATGGCAATGGAGAAGGCTATAGTATCGACTGATGTGGGTGACGTCAGTCGATATTTGGAAGATGGTGTAACAGGTTTCCTTGTGCCGGCCAGAGAGCCGTCTTTGATGGCTGAAAGGGTCAGCAGGTTGGTTGATAGCAATGAATTGAGGAAACAATTCGGGACCGGCGCAAGGATTACCGCCCGAAAAAGCCTCGATATTGATAAATCCGCTCGAAGCACGTTACTTGCGTACTGCAGCATGATAGGCGGTGGATCGGTATCGTCTTCTGTTTTGCGAGAAACCTTTGAAAACATCGGACCTTGATATGCGGATCCGGAAGCTCTCCCATATCTCATGGAAATCACAATAGAACATGGACTACTTGAGCCAAACATTCCTATTCAAGATAAGAAAGGCCCTTCGCTATGTTAAGGTCTACGGCCTAGCGAGAACTCTAATCAAGGTACAAGGGCAGTATCATATGAGAAGGCAGTTTCGTACCCTTCCAGAGTGGGCTTCCTTACGAAAGCATGGAGGACATGTGGGCCTAATTGGCTGTGGCAATTTTGCTTATACTACAATCGCTTACTATCTGGAAAAGAATTATCGTGGCGCCATGCGGGCGGCAATGGATACCGACATCAACAAGGCTGTCTCGCTTTATAGCCGGTACAACCTTGCGTATTATACTTCGGACGCTTCGCAAATCTTGAAAGATCCTCAAATCGACCTTGTTTTTATAGCCTCTGATCATGCCTCTCACGCGGATTATGCTGTCCAAGCGCTTGAGCAGGGGAAAAGCGTCCACATCGAGAAACCCCATGCGGTCACTATGGAACAGCTCGAGAGGTTATGTTCTGCAATGCACGAATATGGGGGTTCGGTGGCGCTCGGGTTTAATCGGCCGGTCAGTCCAATAGGAAAGAAAATCAAAGAATGTCTTAGTTCGCAGGCCGGTGCCGCCTTCTATAACTGGTTTGTGGCCGGCCACGACCTTCCCCCTGACCATTGGTATTTTGCGGAAAACGAGGGCGGAAGGGTTATTGGTAATCTTTGTCACTGGACCGATTTTACTTACCAGCTTATCCCAGAGACCGGCCGATATCCGATAACCATTGTGCCGGCAGGGGGGGCAAAACCTCACAGTGATATGGTGGTGACATATTTGTTCGGGGACGGATCTATCTCGGTCATAAGCTTTTCCGTCAAGAGCGACCCCTTCGAAGGCATCAGGGAGCGGTTTACGGGACACAGGGGGCGAGCCCTTATTTGCATGGATGACTTCAAGAATCTGACAATTGATGTTGGCCATAAGAAACACAAAATACGCCGTCTGTTTCGGGACCAGGGTCACGAGGCAAATATCAAGCGCAGTTATGAGATGGTCAGCCCGCAACGCGGCGGCTCTTCGGCCGGCTCTTCGATAGAATACGTCTGGGAGACGGGCGAACTTTTTCTAAAGACGCGGGAGGCCTTGAAACTCAATAAAACAATTACCCTGGAGCCTTACCGCGCTTCTCTCTCAGGCAACAGGAAGGATGACAACAAACGGGACGATTTGATCAACAAATAAGGAAGCGCTTTTACCTGTGAAACAGCTTATACAGTCTTACAAGACTGGCCGGATGAACCTTGAAGAAGTTCCCCGGCCGACGGCGGCGATAGGGACAGTTTTGGTAGAGACGCGGGCATCGATTATTTCGGCAGGTACCGAAAAAATGATAGTCGAGCTTGCTAGAAAATCTTTACTCAGTAAAGCGAGGGCCAGACCCGATCTAGTGCGAAAAGTGATCGATATCGCAAAGAAAGAAGGCATCGGGTCCGCGTTGCAAAAGGTGCTTGGCAAACTCGGCAATCCCATGCCTTTAGGTTACTCGTGCGCAGGTATTATCAGGCAGGTAGGGGAGGGGGTTGACGGCCTTGTGGTGGACGAGGCAGTGGCCTGTGGCGGAGCGAATTATGCGACCCATGCCGAATACAATTTGGTGCCACGGAACCTATGCATAGCGATTCCTTCAGGGAAAGAAGGCGGAACATTGCCTTTCGAAGAGGCAGCTTTTGCCGCAATAGGGGCTATCGCCCTTCAGGGCGTACGGCAGGCAGCTCTCTCCCTGGGGGAGAGCGTGTGCATCATAGGACTGGGGCTACTTGGTCAGTTGACGGTCCAGCTTTCCAAGGCAAACGGATGCCGGGTGATCGGCTGCGACATCGATGCGGGCAGGGTGGAACTGGCAAAAAGAATGGGAGCCGATGAGGCCTGTCTGACGGATGAGCTTGAGCGCCTGAGTAAGAGGTTCACACGCGGTATCGGGGCGGATGCGGTGATCATTACCGCCTCTGCGAAGGGAAGCGAGCTTGTTGCCCTAGCCGGTGAACTGTCGCGGATGAAGGGCAGGGTTGTTGCGGTGGGCCTCGTTGGCCTCGACGTGCCGAGAGATATTTATTATAAGAAAGAGCTTGATCTACGTCTTTCCATGTCCTATGGACCTGGCCGTTACGACGTGGATTACGAGGAGCGAGGTCACGACTATCCCCTGCCTTATGTGCGGTGGACCGAACAGAGGAATATGGAAGCGTTCCTCGAGCTTGTAGCAGCCGGCGTCGTCGATGTCCGCTCGCTCATTACACATCGTTACCCTTTCGCGGAGGCCCTTTCCGTCTATGAAATGATTACCGGTGGTCAAGAGCCTTCACTGGGCATCATTTTGCAATACGACGGCTGCGCCGAGCCGCCCCAGATCGTTCTCAACCGGAAGACGACCGAAAAGGCATGTGCCGTAAATCTGGGCGTTATCGGTGCGGGGAATTTTGCGAGAGGCATCATGCTGCCTCGCCTGAGGAATAACAGCAATGTGAGCCTTCAAGCCGTCATGACGGCCCGGGGTACCACTGCGAAGGCCGTTGGAGAAAAGTTCGGATTTGCCTATTGCACGGGAAGTATTGACGCACTCTTGGCAGATAACAACATTAATGCGGTAATGATTGCCACCCGTCACGATATGCACAGCTCCCTGGCGCAAAAGGCGCTGGAGGCAGGTAAGCACGTCTTCGTGGAAAAGCCGCTTTGCCTCACCGAACCTCAACTGACCGAGATTGTACGCGCATGCTCATCACTCAGCGCTCATAACTCATCACTGCCTCTCCTGACCGTCGGCTTTAATCGCCGTTTTTCGCCCTTTGTCCGCCGCCTGAGAGAAGATCTGGTCGGAAGAACCGGCCCCGTCGTAGCTTCGTATAGGGTGAACGCCGGCTTTATCCCCAAGGATTCCTGGGTCCAGGATCGCAAGGAAGGCGGGGGAAGGATAATTGGGGAAATGTGCCACTTTATTGACACACTGCGGTTTCTCGTTGGAGTACCGGTAAGAAGCGTCCAGGCAGCGAGCATCCAGACGGATGATGCTCGGCAGACAAACCGGGACTCTGTATCCGTCACCCTCACATATGGGGATGGGTCGTTGTCGAATATATTCTATTATGCACTGGGAAGCAACGAGTTCCCTAAGGAAAGGCTGGATCTCGCCTGCGATGGTAGGAACATCGGACTCGATGATTATTGCTCTATGGAGACATACGGCGGACGGAAGAAACATCGTATGAGCGGCAAGCAGGACAAGGGTTTCGATGCCGAGATCGAAGCCTTTGTCGAGGCGATCCTCAAAGGCGGATCGTCACCGATCCCGTTTGCGGAAATCGTTGAGACAACGTTGGTTACCTTTGCAATCCACGACGCGCTCGATACGGGACGCACAGTCTTCATGTCCGAAAAATATCGGGAACTCCTCCCCACCTCCCTGTAGCGACGCGAAAGGGACCCCCCGTGTCTCCTCAAAATATCCTACTTCTTGTCAATACACTCCGGTACCTGAAATTTAAGCAGATAGCAGGGCGTGCGTCATATCTTGCAAGAAGATATCACCAGAGATGGGGATACACGCAGGCAAGAGTTTTTCCCGCGCCGAAGTGGAAGCCGTTAAGAAAGCGTGCACCCTTTCTCGATCTCAACCATTTCAATAAGGGAGATCTCGCAAGCGGCCGTTTCACCTTTCTGAACGAATCTGTTGACTTCTCAGGCAGCATCGACTGGCGGGCCCCCGGGAAGGGCCGCCTGTGGAGATATAATCTCCACTATTTCGATTATCTGCGTGCGGCAGGCGGGCTTCCGGCCCGTATAGGCCACCAGACAATCCTCGATTGGATACACCATAACCCTCCCGGAACAGCCGATGCGTGGGACCCTTTTCCGATTTCGCTGAGGACTGTGAATTGGATGAAGTATGTAAGCTCGGGTCAAACAAGGGACGGCACCCGAGATGAGATAGCCGAGTCAATATTTGAACAGATACTGTGGCTCGAAGCGTCCCTTGAAAGACATTTGCTGGCGAATCACTATTTTAAGAACCTCAAAGCCTTGATATTTGCAGGACTTTTCTTTGAGGGAGAATCGGCCAAGCGCTGGCTCTCCGAAGGGCTCGGACTGATGCAAAGGGAGTTGAAGGAAGAGATTCTCTCTGACGGCGGGCACTTCGAGCGAAGCCCTATGTACCATTCGATGGTCCTAGAAGACTGTCTGGATTTACTGAATGTGTGCACAGAACCGGATGATCGGCGGCTTTCAGCTTTTGCGGAATATCTCAGACCTGTCGCACGTCGAATGTTGTCGTTCCTCGAAGGGACTGCTCATCCCGATGGCATGATTCCCCTCTTCAACGATGCGGCCTTCAATGTGGAAGCGGAGCCGAATGATCTTCGTGCATATTTCGAGCGCGTGACAGGGGAGAAACCGCAAGGAAGCGAAAGAACTTTACGCCCTTTTCCCCTGGCCGGATACTTCGTTATGTGCCCTACCCCAGAAGACCGGCTCATCATCGACTGCGGCCCCATTGGCCCGGATTACCAGCCCGGCCATTCCCACTGCGACACGCTGAGTTTTGAGTTGTCTCTAAAGGGGAAACGTGTCGTCGTGGATTCGGGATGCTACGGGTATGAATATAGTGAGATGCGGCGGTACAACAGGGGCAACATAGGTCACAACACACTGACGATCGATGGGCAGAACCAATCGGAGGTCTGGAGTTCTCATCGTTGCGCCCGACGGGCGTATCCTTTGTATGCAGATTTGATGGAGAAAGACGGCGCCCTGGTTTTTAAAGGCGCCCACGATGGATACCGGCGTCTGACGGGGGTGCCGACGCACGAGCGGAGTATCGTGTGGGCGGGCCGGGCCATCCGGATCGAGGATCGGGTCACGGGCAGAGGCAAACACGACATCGAGCTAAGACTCCACATCAATCCCGAATTGACTGTGATGACACAGGGAGGCAGAGCCATCGTGAGCGATAAAGGGGAAGTAATAGCGCGCCTCACATCAACCGGGCGGGCACGCCTGGAAGAAAGCCGGGGATGGTACTGCCCGGAGTTTGGAATCAAGAAGCCATGCTCCGTTCTGAGATCCCTTTCCGAGAAAGCCGAGCTGCCCTTCAAAAGTGAATGGCTCATTGAAGTAGCTGGTTAGAAACCGTGCACATCCTCTTTCTCACGCACTATTTTCCCCCCGAAGTAAATGCCCCTGCTTCGAGAACGTACGAGAATGCGAAGCGATGGGTGAGAGCCCGTCACGTGGTAACTGTCATTACATGCGCCCCTAACCATCCAAACGGCATGGTCTATCCGGGCTACAGGAATAGGCTCTGGCAATGGGACGAACGCGATGGCATACGGGTCCTGAGAGTCAAGACCTATCTGAGCGCCAACCGGGGGGTGCGAAAACGGTCCCTGAATTACGTTTCGTACCTGCTTTCCGCAGTGGCTTTCTGTCGTCTCGTAAGAAATGTCGATATGGTTGTCTCCACCTCGCCGCAGTTCTTGTGCGGACTGTCGGGGTATTTCGTCTCGCGCATCCACAGATGTCCTTGGGTCGTCGAGATCAGGGACCTCTGGCCCGAGTCGATTCAGGCAGTGGGGGCCGTAAAGGGCCGGGGTTTAGTTAACGTCCTCCGGCAGGTAGAGCTTTTTCTCTACCGAAAGCCTGACCATGTCATCAGCCTAACCAACGCCTTCAAGAGGCACATTGTGGGAAAGGGGGTCGCGCCCGAAAAGATTTCCGTTGTTACGAACGGCGCGGACCTCGAGCAATTCGAGCCGCTTCCTAAGGAGAATGGCTTCAGAGTACGGGAAAAATTGAATGGAAAGTTCATCGCCTCCTACGTAGGCACCCACGGCATGGCCCACGGGCTTGGGACCATCCTACATGCAGCCAAACTCCTTGAGAACGAAAGACAGATCCGATTCTTGCTCGTAGGCGACGGGGCCGAACGCGACAGAATTTTGAGACAGCGGAATGAGATGAGCCTGACCAACGTGTTGATGCTCCCCCAACAGCCAAAGGAAGAGATGCCCGAAATCCTCGCCGCTTCGGACGCTTGCATGGTCCTCCTGCGGAAAACCGATGTTTTCAAGACCGTCATTCCTTCGAAGATTTTCGAGGCGATGGCCATGGAACGGCCGGTTATCCTTGGTGTCGAAGGTGAGAGCAGAGAGATCATAGAGGCAGGGCGGTGCGGGATACCCATTGAACCGGAGAATCATCGGGAGTTGGCGGAGGCCGTTCTGGCCCTGTATCACGATCGAACCCTTAGAGAAACCTTTGAAAAAAACGGCAGGGCTTACGTAATGGAGAATTACAATCGGGACAGACTTGCAAGAGATTATCTGGATGTGCTATCGCGGGTCAGCCAGCTAAACATGGAAGGTCGGAATGGTCGTAAGGGTTTCGCAGATAGGCAAAAGGGTGTTCTGGCCCCAAGTCCGGCTCACATTGGGATAGAGCAACTCCGGAGGATCCCCACCAGGACCCTCCGCCGGATGGAAAAGGATCGGGGTGCTTGATAATCTGGTAAATGTGAGCGGAGCTTTGAGCCGCTACGGTTTAAGCGGCTGGATGACATAAGGTTTTCTTGACTGATGAAGCTACTTTTGGTCGCCGGCGCAAGGCCGAATTTCATGAAGATAGCCCCCATCATCAGGGCGATGGACGAAAGCAACCGAAGAAAAACGCGGAACAGGATAAGATACAAGGTAGTTCATACGGGGCAGCACTACGATTACGAAATGTCCGACGCATTTTTCCAGGATCTGAATATTCCAAAACCCGACTATTCGTTCAAAAGTGGGTCGGGGAGCCATGCAGAGCAGACGGCGAAAATCATGCTAGCCTTCGAAAAGGTTTGTATAGAAGAAAAACCGCATCTAGTCGTGGTGGTGGGTGATGTTAACTCCACCCTTGCCTGCGGTATTGTGGCAAAAAAAATGGGTATCGGGTTGGCCCATGTCGAGGCCGGCCTTCGCAGCTTCGACATGGGAATGCCCGAAGAGATCAACCGCATCGTAACCGATTCGATCACGGATTATTTCTTTGTAACGGAAAAGAGCGCCATTACGAACCTCAAGAAAGAAGGCAAAGCGAGAGAAAAGATATTCTTTGTGGGCCACGTAATGGTTGACAATCTGTTCTATCAAGTGGAGAGGCTGGAATTGGCCGATGAATCAAGTTTCTCCACGTCAGCCATGAAAAAGGATCTCGGTCGCTACGCATTTCTGACCCTTCATCGCCCCTCGAACGTTGATACCGTCCGGACTTTATCAGAAATCACAGCCGCACTAAATGAGATTTCAATCGATACCCCCATCCTCTTCCCTGTCCACCCCAGGACAGCTAAGAACCTGAAACTCTTCGATATAAGGATGTCCGATCGAATATTCCCCCTCCCTCCGCTGGGCTACATGGAATCGCTTTACCTGTGGAAGGACGCGCTGCTCGTGTTGACGGACAGCGGCGGCCTGCAGGAGGAGACGACGGCCCTAGGCGTCCCGTGCATCACCATCAGAGACAACACCGAACGGCCGATCACAATAGAAATGGGGACAAACATACTGGCGGGAACCAGAAGAAAAGGCATATTGGCTGCATATCGCCGAATTATAGGAGGTCAGACGCGAAGCCACACGGTACCTCCCAAGTGGGACGGCCGTGCGGGCCGAAGGATCGTTAAGAACATTTCCAGACTTCCTCTTACCGAAAACCGGCTATATAACGCACAACGGTTGATGTCATAGGTCTCCAAACGATGATGTAATGTGATAAGTTGAGTCTCATTGAGCATGGGTTGTATGTTTCCGGCCAAGTATACCAAGTATATATTAACCGTCTCATAATAATCTGTACTCACGCCGCATAGCGTGGTCTCACGACGTTCCTGAAAGACAGCTTGCCGTGACGCGGGCGAAGCAGAAGCATCACGGCTAGGGCCGAAAGAAAGGCAAAAAAAGGGACCTATGGGAACTGCCTCCCATAGGTCCTATTTATTTGGACTCAGCAGGTTTGCTGAGCGTAGTGCATGGCTCCCCGGGCAGGACTCGAACCTGCAACCTACTGGTTAACAG
>Ga0187866_1000930_pt1 | contig 30346 bp, 26 predicted proteins | sample June2016WEW_11_1_3_FD_133013 | JGI IMG/M metagenome (GOLD analysis project Ga0187866, IMG submission 133013) | Peatland microbial communities from SPRUCE experiment site at the Marcell Experimental Forest, Minnesota, USA - June2016WEW_11_150 | ecosystem: Environmental > Terrestrial > Soil >...
GTGCTCCTTGCCGGCGGCGCCAATGACCTGGCCGGTGCTCTGTTGCCTGGTCCACGTGGTTCGCATCCCTTCCTGGGCATCCTTGTCGTAGCCCAGGTAACGCGCGGCTTCCAGGATGAAATTTCCGTCCACCACCCACAGGCCGCGATAGCAGGTAGGTCCCACCTGAAAGGTGATCTTGCCATCGCGCACTTCGCGCGACTGCAAAATGTTGCGCGCACATGCCTCGACGAACTCGCCCTGGCGCCCCGGCACCGTAATGGCGACGGGATGGAGAGTTGCGGACCATAAGTTCCAGAATGCGCAGCAGCTTTCGTAACGGTCGTCGGGATCGGAAAGGCCGGCGACAACCGGGGCTTTGTCTTGCCTGGCCTGAGGAAAGCGGAGGAACACACGGTAGGGATTGGCCTTCGAGGTTTGTCCGCAGTGAAGCGTCAGCTTTTGCGAGCGATCGGTTTCGCCGTCCAGCATGTCTCCACTCCCGCTCCCTTGCGATCCGCTCCCGGAGACTTTGCCCACCAGCAGCACCTCTCGCGATTTGCGGTGCAGCACGGTGAAGCTGCCGTCCTTCACTTCGGAGTCGAATTTCTTTAGAGAGTCGATTTCTATCACCGGTTCGATGTTTACCGTGCCGCTGGAGTGCGGGGTAACATCGAAGATCACATTGTCGACCCGGCCTTCGCCGGTCACGTTGGTGGCAAAGGTGGTGAGCAGCACGGAGATGCCGGGATACTCGAGCGCGGTGAGAACGATGGGAATGGAGGGGCTCTCGATCTGCTGGCTCACCACCTTCGGAGCCTGCATGCCATTGAGCGCGAATCCGATCTTCAACGGGAAGTATGAGACCGAAGCTGCACTGTCGTATCCGTAGAGCAACTGCCCGGTCTGGTCGATCAGGCTCTTGTGCGGATCGTCGGGGAAGCAAAAGGCGGTTTGGCGCAGAAGCGGAGCGTAGCGAAAATCGATCATGGAGGCGGCGGTGTGGGACTCGGCCTTGGGGTGCGCCGGCGGCGGAGTTGCGGTGAGTTGCCGGGTTTCTGCCGCGGGGAGAGCCGATGTGGCGAGCGTGGTGCCAGTGGCCAGAACGCCACCGAGAAAATCTCTGCGATTGAGGGGGGTCATGGGAAGGTTTATATGCTTGCAGTGCTGGGTGTGTCAATAATTAGAACGCGGAAGAATGGGGCACTCGACGCCGTCCCTACAGGACTACGGCTTCTTGGCCAATCAGTTCCCCACGCTGAAGCGCGGGGCTAACGACCATTGCGCCTACGGCGCGGAACTAACGTCTTGGCCCTTAGTTGACGAATAGCCAGGCGAGGGGGACGATTTGACATGGACACAAATGGAAAGGCAGATCTTCTGAACATATTAGTCGGAGGACTCTTTGGAGCGGTTGCTGGGGCGCTCATGAGCTTGGTGGTGAACTTCTGGTCGGCTTGGAACCGACGCAGGGGTCTCCTTCGAAACCTACTGCTGGAGCCTCAACCGAAGAGTGGCTGCCGAGTCACTGCGCGCGTACACAATGGCTATGTGCTACCAATGAACAATGTCTACGCGTACATTACGGTTGAGCATTATCCGTCTGATGTGCTTGAGCCTCCGCACGGCTATCAGGCCTATATCAAGCCAGGCGATCATAAGTTCGAAGAAGACCGGCTCTGCTGGTCTAGGGCAGGGAATCCTGCACACGTTGACATATATGCGGGAGAGAAACAGTCCTTGGATGTGGTAGAAATCGATCCTTCAGGTAACTGGATACAAATTCCATCGGAGAGCGGGTGGGGAATTGGCGGCGGTACCTCGCGGATATTCCTCAAAATGAAGAAATACAATGCTTCGATCAAAATCGTAAGCAAAGACACCAAGGCGAAAGAATTTGAGTTAGAGATCGACCCGTTTAATAAGACAACGCCGCTATCCCTACGCTCAAAGAAAGCAGCCCGTTCCTCAAAATGAGAAACGGGCTAGGTTTTGTGGTTCGTTAAAGTTTACACCTTCACCGAGGTTAGGGCGCCCAGGTCGGCGGCTAGTTTTTCGGTGGAGAAGGCTTCGATCAGGTCGCCGGCTTTGAGGTCGCTGAAGCCGGCCAGACCGATGCCACACTCCATGCCGTTGGCGACTTCTTTGGCGTCGTCCTTGAAGCGCTTGAGGGAGGTGATCTTGCCCTTGAAGAGCTGCTCGTCGCCACGCATGACCTTGACTTCGGCATCGCGGCGGATGACGCCGTCCTGGACGCGGCAGCCGGCGATGGTGCCCACCTTGGGGATTTTGAAGATGTTGAGGACTTCAGCGCGGCCTAGGTAGTTCTCCTTGAAGGTGGGATCGAGCAGGCCCATCATGGCCAGGCGGATTTCGTCCTGGAGCTCGTAGATGATGGAGTGGAGGCGGATCTGGATGCCTTCCTGCTGGGCCAGCTCGGCGGCTTTGCGCTCGGGGCGGACGTTGAAGCCGATGATGATGGTGTTGGAGGCGGTGGCCAGAAGGACGTCGCTCTCGGTGATGGAACCTACGCCGGAGTGGATGACCTTGATGCGCACCTTCTCAGTGGACATGCGGGTGAGCGAGTCGGCCAGAACTTCGACAGAGCCGGTGACGTCGCCCTTGATGATGAGGGGCAGGTCTTTGACGCCGGCGGTGCGAATCTGCTCGGCCAGGCCTTCGAGGGAGACGCGAGAGCTCTTGGCGAGTTGGGCGTCGCGCTCCTTCATCTTGCGGTACTGGGCGATGCCCTTGGCCTTGTCGCGGTCGGCTACGACCAGGAAGGTGTCGCCGGAGTCGGGCATGGATTCCAGGCCGAGGACCTCAACGGGGGTGGATGGGCCGGCTACTTCGAGGGCGCGGCCGCGGTCGTCGAACATGGCGCGGACTTTGCCGAAGGTGTTGCCGACGATATAGCTGTCGTTGAGGTGGAGGGTTCCGTCCTGGACAAGGACGGTGGCGACTGCGCCGCGGCCGCGATCGAGCTTGGCTTCAAGGACGGTTCCGACGGCCTTGCGTCCAGGAGTGGCCTTGGGGGCGCGAATGTCGGAGACCAGGCAGATCATTTCCAGGAGCAGGTCGAGGTTGACGCGCTTTTTGGCGGAGACTTCAACGAAGACCGTGCCTTCCTGGCCGGCGCCGGCCCACTCTTCAGGGATGAGGCCGCGGTCGGCGAGCTGCTTCTTGACGCGCTCGGGGTTGGCTTCGGGCTTGTCGATCTTGTTGACGGCGACGATGATGGGCACGTTGGCGGCCTTGGCGTGGTCGATAGCCTCGAGAGTCTGGGGCATGACGCCGTCGTCGGCGGCCACCACGATGACGACGATGTCAGTGACCTTGGCGCCGCGGGCTCTCATGCGGGTGAAGGCTTCGTGGCCGGGGGTATCGAGGAAGACGATCTCGCGGCCGGAGGCGGGAGAGCCTTCCTTGGAGAACTTCACCTTGTAAGCGCCGATGTGCTGTGTGATGCCGCCGGCTTCGCCTTCGGCAACGTGGGTTTCGCGAATGGCGTCGAGCAGCGAGGTCTTGCCGTGATCGACGTGGCCCATGACGGTGACGACGGGAGAGCGGGAGACTTCAAGCTCGCCGGTGTTTTCAGCTTCGAGGACTTCTTCGATGGCCTGGTTGGCGATCTCTTCTTCGTAGCTGATGACGGTGGCGGCGGCGCCGAACTTGGCGGCGACGTCCTTGACCATCTCGGCGTCGAGGGACTGGTTGACGGTGACAAAGATTCCGCTCATGAGCAGCGTGGCGATGAGGTCCTTGGCGCGGACTTCGAGTTTTTCGGCCAGGTCCTTTACGCTGATGCCCTCGGTGACGGTGATTTCGCGAGTGATGGGAAGGGGTTCGCCACCCATCTGGACTCCGCTATAGCGTGGCGGCGGCACAAAGCCCTTCATCGGGCCTTCCTTGGTTTTGGGGTACTGCGGGCGACCGCCGCGACCCCGTGAAGGGGCACGCTGCGGGCGGGGAGCTTCGCCGCTGGGCGGAGGACCGCCGGCGCCGGGACGCGGGCCGCCGAAGCCGCCTGGGCGCGGCGCTCCAAAGCCAGGCCGCGCGCCGAAGCCGGGACGGGCGCCGGGGCTGGCAGTGTCGCCGGCGTAACCGCCGGGTGTGGCGCGGGTAGGATGCTTGGGACGCGGGCCGCCAGCGATTTGGCCGGGCGCGGCAGCGCCTCCGGTGCGCTGGTAGCTGCCGGCGCCGCCCGAGGGTCTACGGTCGAAGATGGGCTTGCCGCGTTGCAGGCCGCCGGTGGCCGCGGCGGGGGCGCTTGGATCCACAGGGGGCGCGGTGTAGACCGGGCGGGGCCCGGTTTGGGGCATGACCATGCGGCGGGCGGGCAGCGCACGGGTGGGCGATGCGGTTTGCGTGTGCCCTTGCGTGCGACGCGCCGAAGCACGCGCCGGAGCGGCCGAGGATTCGGCTGCAACCGTGGAGACTGAATCTTCAGTTTCCGCTGCGGGGGTCTCGTGGCCAGGCGATGCGGCAATTGCAGCGGGCTCAGCCGCAGCGGCGGCCGGCTGCTCGACTGCGCGAGGCTGGTCTTTGCGCCGGGTGGGAACTGCGGGGTGTGCGACCGGCGGTTTGACGACCACGGCGGCCGGGTGCGGTGCGACTACGACCACCGGACGCGCAACTGCAGCGCCTGCCGGAGCCTTGGCGACCACCGGACCGGCGGGCGGGTGGGAGGCAATCGCCGGCGGAGCTGGAGGAGCGGCGACGGCGGGCGGCGCGGATCGCGGCTGGGGAACGATTTTGCGCGGCGCCGGACGGGCCGGTGTTGCGGCGGGCGGCGCGGCGGCCGGGGCTTTGGCGGCGGGCTCTGGGCGGGCCGGCGCAGCGGGCGCGGCCTTGAGCTTGGACGGAGGGCTTACCGGCGCGCGGGGAGCACGGCCCAGGCGCGCCTCTTGTTCTTCTTTCTGCTTGGCCTGGATGGCCTTGAGCACGTCGCCGGGCTTGGAGATATGCGAGAGATCGATTTTGGGCGCAATGACCTGGGGGGCGCGTGGCGCAGCGGCGCTCCCGTGGGCGGCAGACTTTGCCGCAGTTCCACGCTCAAAATGCGCGCGAACCTTTGCGGCCTCGTCTTCTTCCAGCGAACTGGAATGGGTCTTGCCGCCGGCCAGGCCGAGTTCCGCCAATATGTCGAGAACCTGCCGGCTCTTGACTTCCATCTCGCGCGCGAGATCGTTGATACGAACCTTACTCATCCGCCTCTTTTCGAAATGTGCTGCCCACAGCCCTGAGAGCGGTTCTCCAATTCATTTGCCCTAACCGGCCTCGTCAAAGGTGGCTTTTTCTTGAGGAAAAAGCCACCAAGCACCTGTGGTTTCGGCGTACATCAATTGGAGAACCGCTATCGTCGCTCATAGCTACCTCATGGCGATGGTTGCATTTGAAACTTCCCTTATTGCCCGATTGACCTTGAAGAGTGCGGCGCATGTTCCGCGCCGTCCTCTTTGGCCGCTTGCTCTTACTCATTGCCGCTTTCAGTTTCGCCGGTTTCAGTTTCCAGTGTGCCGCTATCGTCAGCCACAGGAACGTCCTCGATGGCCAGCTCCGCAGCGGTGAGTCCCTCTGATTCCGCGTCGGCCTCAGCTTCCAGTTCTGCGCCGGATAGGATTTCATCTTCCGCCCCGGCGGCCTGCACGCTTTCCGCTTCCTCCAGAACCTCGGCGGCATTCTCGGCCTCCGCTTCCGCATCGGCCACAACCGCAGGGGCGTTCTCGATCTCCGCTTCGCCGCCTTTTTCAACGGCCGTCTGCACGGAATAGCCTCCGGCGGTCTCCGCGGCTTCAGCTTCGGCGTGCTCTGCGTCGATCGTCTCGCCTTCGTCGGACTGGGGCGCCTGGCCTTCTTCGCCCTCTTCAAAGTGGCCGAAGTAATGGCGCACGGCCACGCTGATTTTTTCCAAGGTTTTTTCGCCGATGCCGGGAATCTCCTCGAGCTGCTCGGGGGTCATGTCGGCCAGGGCCTCGACGGTAGTGATGCCGGCTGTGACCAGTTTCTGGAGAACGCCGGCGGCCAGCTCGGTGACCTGCTCGATGGGCGTGGTGGGTCCGCCGGAGAGGGCCTGCATCTGCTCCTCGACCTCCTGGCGCTTCTCCTCTTCGCTCTTGATGTCGATCTTCCAGCCCAGCAGCTTGGCGGCCAGGCGCACGTTCTGCCCCTTCTTGCCGATGGCCAGGGAGAGTTGCGTGTCGTCGACGATGACTTCGAGCTGCTTTTCGGTTAGATCGGAGATGGAGACGCGGCTGACCTTGGCCGGCTGCAGGGCCTTTTCGGCGAAGGTGGTGATCTCTTCCGAGTACTCGATGATATCGATTTTTTCGCCGCGCAGTTCGCGGATGATGGACTGCACGCGCATGCCCTTCATGCCCACGCAGGCGCCGACGGGGTCAACGTCCTTGTCGCGGCTCTGGACGGCGATCTTGGTGCGCTCGCCGGCTTCGCGGGCAATGGCGCGGATGACCACGGTGCCGTCGTAGATCTCGGGGACCTCCGACTGAAAGAGATTTGAGACCAGCTCGGGTGCGGCGCGGGAGACGACGACCTGCGGGCCCTTGGCGGCGCGGTCCACCTTGAGCAGGACCACGCGGACGCGCTCGCCGATGGAGAACTGTTCCAGGCGGGACTGCTCGCGCCGGGGGCAGTGGGCCTCCGCCTTGCCCAGGTCGTAGATGATGTCCTGGCCCTCGATGCGCTTGACGGTGGCGTTGAGGACTTCCTTTTCGCGGTGGGCGTATTCGTTGAAGACGGTATCGCGCTCGGCCTCGCGGACCTTCTGGAAGATGACCTGCTTGGCCAGTTGCGCGGCGATGCGGCCCAGGGGACTGGTATCGCGATAGAGGCGGATCTCGCTGCCCACCTCGACGCCGGGGGCCAGTTCGCCGGCCTCCGTGAGCGTGATCTGGTTGAGCGGGTCTTCGATCTCGGCGTCGTCCGGCACCACCGTCTTGTAGATGTAGGCCTGGATCTCGCCGGTCTCTTTGTTCAACTCGCCGCGCATGTTTTCCTGGGTCTTGTAGAACTTGCGCGTGGCCAGGGCGATGGCCTCCTCGACGGCGCCAACGACGATGGCGGGTTCGATGCCTTTTTCCTGGCTCAGGAGCTCGATAGTCTGGTACAAAACGCTGGACATACTCTGTTGCTCTCTCGGGTACTGCGTGCGGCGAAAGCCTTTTTGGTCGCGCCGGTTGGGTTGTACGAGGGACTAGGGACTAAGGGACTAAGGGACTAGGGACTGAGATTGTCCGAACGCTGGCTGGCGTTCATTCCGCAATGTTGCTCTCAAGTCTCTACGTCATCCTTAGTCCCTACGTCCCTAGTCCCTAAGTCCCTGCTTCCTCAGATTTCCGGCACAAGCTGCGCTTTTTCGATGTTTCCGAGCGCAATCTCCACCGTGTTCACGCCGGTCTTCCGGCTCTTGCTGTTCTGCTTCACGGCGGCGAGATCGAGCGTAACGATTTCGCCGTTTTCGCTTCCTGCGGGTGCCCCAGGTCTCGTCCGCCGCGGCGGAGAGACCTGGGAGAGCGCCACCAGCCGTCCCTGCCAGTGCCGGTTGTTGCGAATGGGCTCAAAGGTCTGCACCTTGACCAGATTGCCCACAAACCGTTGAAAATCTTCCCGGCGGCTGAGCTTGCGATCCAGGCCGGGAGAGCTGGCCTCGAGCGTGTACTGCGCGCCGGGAACCAGGTCTTCCACGTCCAGCAAAACGCCGAAGTCGCGGCTGAAGGCGGCGCAATCCTCGTGGGTGATGCCGCTCAGTTGCTCGACGCTGAGCCTGCCCTCGACCAGCCGTTCCGGAAGGCGCTCCGCGCTTTTTCCCGCTGCGGCCGCAGCGATGGCGGCTTTCAGCTGCGCACGGCCCTCGGCGTTTTTCTCGAGGAAAACGCGGAGGGTGCGCTCCTTCGCAGGGCCAATGAACTCGATATCCACCAGGTCCAGCCCATGCGAGGCGGCCACCCTTGCCGCTGCCGATCGGATTGCTTCCAGCTTGACTGCCATCGTTCCTTCACCCCAGCGAGCCGCCCGGCCCAGGGGGCACCCCGCACCCATCTCTCGCCGGGGACTCCGCTCGTACATCGCTCATTTCACGGCATTTCCGGTGGTTCAACCCTGGGGATTTGCCGCAAATAAAAAGTGGGCTGTAAGCCCACTCCTTTCTCCGCCAGCCGGCAAACCCACGGCAACCATGGCGGACAAATTCGTCTGCATCTTTAGCATACGGCTAAATGGGGGGAAATTCAATGGGCAGATGAGCCATTCTGCCGGAATTCAACGCATCTGGATGCCTGCACCACAAATAGCAAATGTTTCTGTCTTCTTTGAACATGCGCTTGACAAAGGCATATACAATGTATATACATTAGTGGAGATGGATCTCTATTTCCTCTACCACGGTCAGCGTTTTGTGTGGGATTCGGAGAAGGCGTCCATCAATGTCAGAAAGCATGGCGTGAGTTTTGAAGTGGCATGCCAGGTTTTCTTCGACCCATTTATTCGCGTCGAAGATGCGAGCGCCGATGAGGAACAGCGGGACACAGCGATTGGGCTTACTGAGGATTGGACCCTGCTCTTCGTTATACACATTTTGCGCGAAGGTGACACAATCCGCATCAATTTCAGCACGGCTAGCGACTATGCAGGAACGGAGGTCTTATGAAGACAGTGAGTGAACGAATCCAGCGGCGTTTGAAGAAAGATCGTCAGATGACGGTCATCAGCATGCGCATTCCGGAGGATGTGATCGAGGAGTTGAAAGAAATCGCGCCGTCGCTCGGCTTCGGTGGCTATCAACCGCTCATTCGCGCCTACATCGGCCAGGGCCTGCGCAAAGATCAGGCACGGATGGAGAATTCGCAGGTTCAGGTGCTCACCGAGAGCTTGCGCAAGCATGGGATAGCCGATGTTGTTATCTCCGCCGCCATCGCGGAAGCGCAACTGAAGAGTGCATAATTTCTGTATTTCCACTGAAAGGTGCCCAGCGTGATTGACTATCGCTTCGAGGTTTTCATCGGAAATGACATCCTGGACTTCTCGAATAGTCTCCCCAGTGAACTTGTAGCTGTTTTCACTGAAAGCGATCGTTTAATTTCGAATGACGAGACGGAAGACGACGATATGATGCCTCCGCATACATATGAGGCCACAGTCAGGACAATCCGAGATCGGCTTGAAATAATGGGCTATACGTCTGACCAGTGGCGGCAGGAGCTAGAGGATTTCAAGGCCGATAAAATCGAGCGCGAACGGGAATTTATAGAGCGCAGACGAGAATTTTATGACTCCCACAGCGAAGTCGAAAGAGAGAAGTTGGCCGGGAACCACTTTTTCCTCGTTGCCGAGCGGTCGAGTTCTGAGAGATGGGTTCAAACGCTTCTGGACATGATTGGCTATCAATGGGGAGGCTTCGATCGCATTAGATCCAAAGTCCTAAATAAACTGATGCTAGACGAGGATTCGGTCTCCATTGATATCCCGTTCTCAGACAACCTAAGTCTTTTTAGAGCCGCCGTTGACGTACATCCTGACTCAGACCTAGTGAGATTCGAATTCGGGAATGATCTCTTTCGTTTTGACCCTGATGTGGAAATCCAGTACACAGTGATCGCAAGGAGCAACCTGCTTGAACCGGCTCAGGCTCTCCAGAGAATTCTGATCCTGACTGAGGGGAAATCGGACAGCAAACTCCTTCGGTCAAGTCTTCAGCGGCTTTTTCCACACTTAGAACATATGTATTCATTCTTAGATCACTCCTCCTTTAGGGCGCCGGGTGGAACAGGTGATCTGGAGCGCCTAGCCCGCGGATTTGCTGGCGCAGGCGTTTCGAACAGGGTTATAGTCCTCTTCGACAACGACACAGCGGGAGTTGCAGCAGCAAAACGCCTTAGGGAGGCCAAACTACCACTGAATTTTTATGTACTCAGCCTTCCGGATATAGAGATCGCGAGAAGCTATCCGACGCTCGGACCCACCGGGATGACTCACACCGACATCAATGGACGAGCCTGCGGAATAGAGCTTTATTGCGGGAAGTCCGCCCTCACTGCGGAGGATGGAGAACTTTGTCCAATTCAGTGGACGGGCTACGACCGTGCGATGGAACGCTATCAGGGAGAGCCACTTGAGAAGGAGAAGATAAAGGAGCGATTCTTCGAGAGGTTGAAAAACAGTCCTGACCCGGAAAGCGATCCTGAATTCAGCTCGATATGCTTGATCCTGAAAATGATAATGGGTGTTTTTTGGTACAGCGCCATTCATGCCGAGCGCCAACGCGGAGAAGGCAAATGATAGGCCTCAGATCGGGCCAGAATGAGCTCCGGTGCTAGACTCAGCATTATCTATGGCTGCTTCTCATCCTTCCCATTCGCATCATTCGTCTTTGGCCGGCTCCTCCGTATCCGAGGCTCGCACGGCGCTGCTGAAACGCGCCGCCCGCGACGCGATGGACTACCTGGAGGGCGTGGATGCGCGCCCGGTTGCGCCTGCGCCGGAGGCGGTTGCGGCACTGAGCGCGTTGCGGGGGCCGCTGCCGCCGGGACCGACGAGCGCGGAGGCGGTTCTGCATCTGCTGCATGAGTTCGGGTCGCCGGCTACGGTGGCTAAAAATAACGGGCGGTTCTTCGGGTTTGTGAATGGGGGATGCTTGCCGGCGGCGCTGGCTGCGAGCTGGCTGGTGAGCGCGTGGGATCAGAATGCGGCGTTCTTCGTGCAGTCGCCCACGGCGATCGTGCTGGAGGAGACGGCGCTCGAATGGGTGCGGGAGCTGTTGGGACTGCCGGCTGGAACCGGCGGGGCGGTAGTGACCGGAGCTACGATGGCCAACTTTACCGCACTGGCAGCGGCGCGGCACGCCCTGCTGGAGCGCGCGGGGTGGGATGTGGAGGCCGATGGGCTCTTCGGCGCGCCGTCGATTACGGTGGTGGTGGGCGAAGAGGTTCATGCTTCGGTAACCAAGGCGCTGGGGCTGCTGGGGTTGGGGCGGAACAGGGTGGTGCAGGTACCGGTGGACGGGCAGGGACGGATGAGGGCCGATGAGCTGCCGCATCTGGACGGTCAGACCATCCTCTGTTTGCAGGCGGGGAACGTGAATACCGGGGCCTTCGATGCGGCGGCGGCGATTTGCCCGGCGGCGCGGGCGGCTAGGGCGTGGATTCATGTGGATGGGGCCTTCGGACTGTGGGCCGCGGCTTCGCCCGAGTACCGCAAGCTGACCAAGGGCTTTGAACAGGCCGACTCCTGGGCTACGGATGGGCACAAGTGGCCCAATATCGGCTACGACTGCGGCATTGCGCTGGTGCGCGAGCCCGGCCAACTGCGCGCGGCGATGCAAATTCAGGCCTCTTATCTGGACCTGGGAGAACATCGCGAGCCGTCGGACTACAACCCGGAGCTGTCGCGGCGGGCGCGCGGGGTGGAGTTGTGGGCCGGGCTGCGCTCGCTGGGACGGTCGGGAATGGCGGAGATTGTGGAGCGGACTTCAAACCACGCGCGGTGCTTTGCCGCAGGGTTGAAGGCGGCGGGTTTCCAGGTGCTGAACGAGGTGGTCATCAACCAGGTGCTGGTCTCGTTCGGCTCGGCGGAGAAGACGCTGCGGACGATTGCGAGGCTGCAGACGGAAGGGACGTGCTGGTGCGGGTCGACGGTGTGGCAGGGACAGACGGCGATGCGGATCAGCGTATCGTCCTGGGCCACGACCAAGGAAGACGTGGAGCGCAGCCTGGCGGCGATGGTGAAGGCGGCGGAAGAATAACGACGGCCTTGACAACTCCCGTCCGCGCGCTGAGGCTGAAAACTATGTGCAGATTTCTTCGTTTCAGTTGCATCGCGGCCGTTCTGGCGATTTCGCTTGTTCCTCTCGCTCATTCGCTTGAAAAACAGCCTTTCTCGGTGTATCGCGCGCGGCGCGTGGCGCTGGGGGCCAGGCTCCATGGCGGCGTGGCGGTGTTGTTTGCGGCCGAAGAGGCGGAACTGGACTTGATGCCCTACCGGCAGGATGAGGATTTTTATTATCTGACGGGGTGGAATGAGCCGGGGGCGGCGCTGATGATTGTGGCCGGCGATCCGCAAGCGCAACCTACGCGCGCGTACAAAGAGATTCTGTTTTTGCCCACGCGCGACCTGCGCCTGGAAAAGTACACCGGCGCCAAGCTGGATGCGGCTTCGCCGGGCGTGGCCGAGGCCGCGGGCGTGAACGCGGTGCAGCCGATGACGGAGCTGGCGGGGGTGCTGAATGGGCTGATCGCCGCCGACCGGGGACTGACGCGGAACGTGTGGACGCAGCCGCAGGCTCAACAGGCCAGTGCACTGCTGGGCTTTACCGCGGCCACGCTGGGCGTGGACGCGAACGCCGTGACGGCTCAGGACGTGACCAAGCCGACAGCCCAGTTGCGGGTGGTGAAGGACGCGGGGGAGATTGCGCTGATCAGGAAGGCAACGGAGGCGTCTATTCAGGCGCAGCGGGTGATGATGAAGTCGGCCAGACCGGGGGTGACCGAGCGGGCGCTGGCCGGCAAGATGACTGCCGTGTGGATGGAGGGCGGCTGCGAGCGGCCCGCCTATGCGCCGATTGTGGGCTCGGGAATCAACTCCACCACGCTGCACTACTCAGAGAACACGCGAACGCTGGAGGATGGGGATATTCTGCTGGTGGATGCGGCGTGCGAGTACTCGATGTACGCCAACGACATTACGCGGACGGTGCCGGTGAATGGGCATTTCACTCCGCGGCAGCGGGAGATTTACAACATTGTGCTGGGAGCGCAGCAGGCGGCCATCGACGCGTTTGTGGCCGGCAAGTCCAAGATCAACGACCGCGACCGCAAGGATCCGGATTCGCTGGACAATGCGGCCTACAACTACATCAACACGCACGGAAAAGACCTGCACGGGCAACCGCTGGGGCAGTACTGGCTACACGGGCTGGGGCACATGATGGGCATCGACGTTCACGATCCGGCGGATTACCCGGCGGTGCTGAAGCCGGGGATGGTGTTTACCATCGAGCCCGGCGTCTACATTCCGGAAGAGAAGCTTGGGGTGCGCATCGAGTGCGACTTCCTGGTGGGCGAGGACGGCAAGCTCATTGATTTGGATGGGGATCTTCCGCACACCGTAGATGAGGTGGAAGCGGCGATGCGGGTGAAGTAAGGGGAAAAATGGACCCGCGCGACGAAATGGAACCCGGTCAGTTGGAGATGCTGGCGCAGGTCTTCCGCGAACAGCTTTCAACCTGCCTGGAAGAGTGCGCACAAGGGCGCAGGGGGCTGTTTTCTCACTTCGGGGGCGGCGAAGGAGAAGAGCGCGGCTGGCCCGAGGCGGACCGGCTACGGGAGCTGGCGCTGGCGTTGCAGGGGGTTTTGACGCTGCAGGAAATGCGGAATGCGCTATGCGATGAGTTCCTCGACCTGTGCTCGATCCACGGCGAAAGCAATCCCGGAGAACGGAAGCTGGCGCGGGCGTTTCTGGAGCGGATCGAAAAGGGCGAAGTGGGCGTGAAGACGGCAGAGGAGAAAAGACTGTGATCATTCTGCGCACATTTCTGGCTCTGGCGGCCGGCTTTGCCACCATGGCCTTGCTGGTGATAGGGATTAGCGCGCTGCTGGCCAAATTGACGCCGGGCTGGGTGGGGGAGCAGGGCAAGCCGGAGTGGAGCTACGTCTTCGTGAACCTGGGGTACTCGTTTGTGGCGGCCGCGGCCGGCGGCTATGTGACGGCGTAGGCCGCAGCCGCCAATCCGCTGATTCACGTGCTGGCGCTGGGGATCGTAGTGCTGGCGCTGGCCGCGCTGAGCGCGCTGCAATCGAAGGGTGAGCAGCCCATCTGGTACCAACTGGCACTGGTAGCCATCACGCCGCTGGGCGTACTGGCCGGCGGGCTGTTGCGGCTGAGGGTGCTGGGGATTCTGTGAAGCAGCGAGTTAGCAAGTCAGCAAGTCAGCGAGTTAGCAAGTCAGCGGGTTAGCGAGTTAGCAAGTCAGCGAGTCAGCAAGTCAGCGGGTTAGCGAGTCAGCAAGTCAGCGGGTCAGCGGGTTAGCCACCTGCGGTGGGGCAGACGCCGCTTCGCGGCCTGGTTGTTTCGTCGCTGCTGATTGTGGGCAAAACGAGGCCAGGATCGTCCGCTGGGCAGTGGGGATGGAAATTTATTTGTCATTGGGGGAAGCGAGGCTGTAGACTCCGTTTGCTGGATCCCCAAAATCCTAAAAAACTGAGGGAGAGATCGAATGAGATGGCGTGAAGCAGTATCTTTGCTTACCGGTGTTGCGATGGTGGCGCTGGCAACGGCCGCGATGGGCGCGCCTCGCGTGGGCGGCCCGGAGACGGTGAGCGCCGATGACAGCGAGGTTCGCCACTACCTGCTGACAATGGACAAGTCGCAGAGGACGGCCACGGCGTTGCAGGCGATCAATCAACTGGTTGCGGCGAATCCGAGCCTGAACGCGGCGATGGATGCCTCCTCCGGTACAACGGGGAAGAAGCCGATCACGCAGCAGGCGCACGATATAGATACGCCGTATCCGCAAGTGGCCGCGATCATTCATCAGAACGGGCTGGCTACGCGGGAGTTCATCGTGATCATGGGCGCGCTGATCAATGATCTGGGCTGGGTGTCGATGAAGAAGCAGGGCATGGTCAAGTCTTACCCGCCGGGGATGATTACGCCGGAAAATGCGGCGCTGATCGAGGGCAACTGGCCGGCGTTCCAGGCGATCATGGCGAAGATGACGCCGCCGAGTACCCGGTAGCCTACGGGCAAGCGAATGGCTGCCGGGCGGCTTGGGATTCGAAGACTTAAAAGCGATCTTTTGGTGCGGGCACTCAGGAGTGGGTGACACTGCTCCGCGCTATTCCCACTTGTTATATTTGTGACACTATGGTAGGATAGTGTCACTGATGGGTAGAGGTGGGACATATGGAAGTTTTGGAACTTCAAGAAACCAAAGGGATTCAGGAACTTCGGGCCAGGATACGCTTGAGTGAAAAAGGGCGGCTGGTCATTCCGGCGGCGATGCGCGAGGCGCTCGGGATGGGCGTGGGCGATGTGCTGGATTTGCGCGTGAAAGACGGCGAACTGCGCATCGCGACGATGCAAAGCCTTCTTCGGCGCGCCCAGGAATGGGTTCGGCAAATTGTCCCGCCGGGAGTCTCGCTTGCCGACGAGTTGAGCGCGGAACGGCGCGAGGCAGCCAAGTATGAATGAGGTTGTGTTCGATGCCTCTGCCATTCTTGCTGTTCTTCAACAGGAACCGGGCGCGGAGAAACTGACGGATGAAATTCGAATCAATGCCGTGGTCAGCACGGTCAATTTAGCAGAAGTGCAATCCAAACTCGTCAAAATGAGGAACGATCCCGACAAAGCCTGGGCGGCTGCTCTTTCTGCCGTCATTGCAGTGGAACCCTTCACCAGCGAGCAGGCCAGGATCGCCGGCGATCTGATCACAACAACTGAGAAATATGGACTATCGCTGGGGGATCGGTCGTGCCTGGCGCTGGCGATTGCGCTCAAGGCTCCCGTCTATACCACCGAACAGCTTTGGAGAAACCTGAAGGTGGGCGTGCCGATTCATGTGATCCGGTGAATCGATTTGAAGCCGGGCTGCCGTTTCGCCTCGTCGATGAACGCCAGCATGTTTTCGAGCGGCACATCCTGTTCCACGGCGTGGGAGGGGGAGAAGATGTAACCGCCGCGGCTTCCCAGTTCCAGCAGCCGCCTGCTTTCCCTGCGCACGTCATCGACGCTGCCGAAGGGGAGGGTTTTCTGTGTGGACAGGCCGCCGAAGAAACTCAACCGGCCGCGGTATCGAGGCAGCAGTTCATACACATCCATCACCTCCGGCTGGAAGGGATTGAAACAACTGAGGCCGATATCGAGAAGCGGATCGAAGAGTTCGTCGACGTCTCCGCAGGAGTGGATGGAGACAAATTTTCCGGCCGCGAGTACAACATCGAACATCCGCTTCAGGCGCGGCTGGATGAACTTCTTCCATAGGCGCTGGCCCATGATCAATCCGTGCTGGCTTCCCCAGTCGTCGCCGAAATGCACCGCGTCGATGTCATATTCCAGCGCCTTCGAGATGTGGGCGATGTTGTAGTCGCAGATGCGGTCCAGCAGTTCATGCACGAACTCCGGGTTCTCCACGAAGTCCATGAGCAGAGGTTCCATGCCACGCATGGTCCAGGCGCGTTCATAGAGCGAGAAACCCAGCTCAAAGATTCTGAAGCGGTCAGAATATTTTTCGAGCTTCTCGGGAATGTCAGAGAAATAGCGAGGATCGGTGGGATCGGGGAAGCGGTAGCCTGCCATGGACGGTTCCGGCAGCACCTGGCCCTCGACGTTGCCGATATCTTTATCGATCCGCCGGTCCCACACCACGCCAAAAACATCCTGGAAATGATCGGGGCCTACTCGCTGGAAGAATCCGACCGGAGCACCCAGGATGACGAAATGATTTCCGATCTCCTCGCCGACGTCGATCTCTCCAAAGTGCGCGGCGAGTTTATCGAATGCTTCCTCGGTAAAGGGAAATTCCCAGGGAACATAGGGCGGAATTTTGTGTTGCAGCACGGCCCGCACCACTTCACGCTTGGTCATAACTACTCCAGGGGCATGGCCGGCGATCCGGAAAAGATGGAAAAGCTGTCGTTAACAATGAACTGGACGCAATGGAGTGTGCCTGCACGCAAATGAAAGGTTCAGCACGCAAATTCAACATGCACTTCAGATGGAAGCCCTAAGTCTTCAGGTAGATCTTTCCCGGTTTCATGACGTCTCCCCAACCGAGAACTTCCCCGTCGGGGAGATCGAAGTTTGTTCCGAGGATACGGCCTGCCTGGATCAGCGTTCCAAGCTGGAAGTATACCGCGTCCATGTCGGAATGCCACCCAGGATAATGACCGAATCCACCATCAGAATTATGGCAGCTAAGCGCCCAGTTGGCGGCCTTGTCGATCGCAGCCCGGCATGCTTCGGAATTTTCTCCGATTTGGCGCAGAACAAAGACCGCATCGAAGCAGGAATGCACGTCCCATCTCGGATCTTTAGCCAATTGCCATCCTCCATCGGGGCGCTGGTCCCGGAGGACGCGTTGCACGATTGCATCGGCCTTCGGGGTTGGCTGGCCAATGAGCCGATAAAAATGCACCAGGTGGAAGGTGGCGGCCACATGATCTTGCAGATACCCGTCCGGCGCCTGGTTCTCGGCCATGTGGCGCTCAAGAGCGAGCCGGTATTGGCTGGGAAAATCCGTGCCGAGGACAGCATAGAACAGAGGGAAGAAACTTGTGGTGTACAAAGGCAGTTTCGCAAAAGCCTGGTTTACGAAGAAGCGATCCATCACTTTTACGGGATTGACCCGCGGCTTCTCTCCCAAGGCGTGCAGGCTAACGACCCCTTGCACGGTGTTGTAGAGGACCGCCAGGTCGGACTTAGGGTCCAAGCTGCCGGCATGATTGACAAAAACACCGTCCGGCTGCTGGTGGCGCTGGATGAACTCCGCTAACCTTTTCTTATGCTTAAGCGGCCAGTCTACTTGTCTGGCCAGGATTGCGGCGTAGGCGACGGCGGCCAGATCGGTCATGGATGTATCGCCATACCCTGGGTAACCCGGGTCCGGCGATGGAGAATATCCTCCATCTTTCCGCAAACATCGTTCGATGAACCTGAAGGTGGAGTCCTTGATCTGTTGACCGTTGAGGGCGGAAGACGGCGAAGTCCCGCCGCCGATTCCAGCTATGCCCAGAGCGGCCGCCGTCCTAAGCTGAGTTCCGGCTGCCGCCAGCAGCGCCCATTGCAAAACATCGCGCCTTGAGATTGCGTTTTTCATGCTAGTAGAAATCTCCATATTCAACGCAGATTTTCCCGAATTGTACCGCTCAATGACCAATTTCGTAAGATTTGACCTGCACCCGATTCCCGTCTTTCACCGAAGGGATTGTCCATTTACTATCATCGGATTTCGCTGGGTTGAGCGCCAACAGCAAAGACCGAAGCGATGCTCCGGCCTTTGTGCTGACCCGCTGACTTGCTGATTCGCTGACCTGCTGCTTTGCTATCCCTGAATGTCGAATTGCTCGGGGTGGAGGGTGGGGTCGCTCTTGACGAGGATGTTTTTGCCGACTAACTCCTCGAATTCGGTGAGCCAGTTCCCGCCGTTGGATTTGAGCACCTTTACGGTTTCGGGGTTGACGCGCAGAAGAACGTCAGCGTTCTCGAAGTGCTTCTTCATCTTGCGCAGTTCGACGTAGATCTCGTTGCAGACGGTGGCGGGACTCTTGACCATGCCGGTGGCCTGGCAGATGGGGCAGGGGACCGAGAGGGTCCGTTCCAGAGACTGCTTGACGCGCTTGCGGGTGATGGCGACCAGGCCGAAATCGTTAAACTGGAGAACCTTGGTGGGGGCGCGGTCGCTCTTGAGAGCTTCTTCGAGGGCGGCCAGGACCTTAAAGCGGTTCTTGCGGTCGTCCATGTCGATAAAATCAATCACGATAATCCCGCCCAGATCGCGCAATCGAATCTGGCGCACGATCTCCGGCACCGCATCGAGGTTGGTCTTGACGATGGTGTCCTCAAGGCGGGCGGATTTGCCGACATATTTTCCAGTATTGATGTCGATGGCCACCAGCGCCTCGGTCTGGTTGATGACGATGGAGCCGCCCGACTTGAGCCAGACCTTGGAACGCAGGGCCTTGGAGATTTCGTCCTGAATGCCGAAGTGCTCGAAGAGCGGAGTCTCCTTGGTGTAGAGCTTGACGCGGCGGACAAGATTGGGCGAGAAGCGGTTGAGGAACTTGACGATGCGCTCGTAGTCGGCCTCGGAGTCGACCCAGATGCTGTTGAAGTTGGAGCTGACCTGGTCGCGGAGAATGCGCTCGATCAGCGAGAGGTCGTGATAGATGAGCGCCGGGGACTTGGAGCTGTCGGAGCGCTGCTTGATCTCACTCCACAGGTGAAGGAGGAAGCGCAGGTCGGCGCGCAACTCTTCTTCCGAGGCGCCTTCGGCGGCGGTGCGGACGATGAATCCGCCCGAGGCCTCGCCGCGCTCGTGGACGAGAATGCGCTTGAGGCGGTGGCGCTCCTCTTCAGAGGCGATTTTGCGGCTGACGCCGATGTGGGTGACGGTGGGCATGAAGACCAGGAAGCGGCCGGGGAGGGCGATGTGCGAGGTGATGCGGGCGCCCTTTTTGGCGATGGGTTCCTTGGCGATCTGGACCAGAATCTCCTGGCCGGCCTTGAGCAGGTCGCTGATGATGGGCAGATCGGAGGTCTGCATGGAGCGGCGCGAGGGACCGCGGCGGCTGCTCGGGACGCCGGGAACTGCCGTTCCGCCCCGGCCACGGCGTCCGCGGCTGCCGCGGTCGCGGCGCTGCTGGGTTTGCGCATCGCCGGCGGTGGGTTGGTCCGCCGCGGCGGACTCCTCTTCCTCGTCTTCGTCGAATGCGTCGTCGCCGTCCTTGCTGTCGAAGTTCATCTGGATGCGGTGGTCGAGGTGAGCCTCCTGGAGCATCTCGCCCAGATCGCCGGTGCGCAGGTGAGTGGGCAGGGTCTCCTCTTCAAAATCTTCCAGGTCGTGGTCTTCGGATTTGCCGTGATGAGGATGACGGGGCGCATCGAACTCCTCGCCTTCGATGACCTCTTCAACGATGTGGCCGCTGCCGGGTTTGTAGCTTGAGACCGGGGAGCCGGATTTGGATTTTGCCGGGGCGGCCTTTTCGTCCTTCTTCTTGCCCAGGCCAAAGAGGCGGAAGCCGGTGGGGAGAAAGGGGTCGAAGCGATGAGAGGCGGATGCGTCGGTTTCAGGTTCGGTCTCTTCGGATTCGGTTTCTGTGAATTCGGTCTCCGGGGGTTCAGGAATGGACGGCTCGCCGGTCGCGGTTTCAGCCGTCTCCTCAAACTGGCCCTCTTCTTCCAGGGGATCTTCCCAGGCCAGGTGGTCTTCCTCCAGTACGGGGGCAAGTTCTTCCGAAGTTGGCTCGACCGCCGGCTCAGGGGTAGGCTCCGGGGCGGACTGAGCGCGCTCCGCGAAGTACTCTTCCTCTTCGATCTCATCTGGAGAAGCGGCGCTCTGCCGGGGCTCGGTCTCCACGGCAGGCTCCGGGCGGCTGGAGCGATGCTTGGAGAGCGACTCGCCGGGGAGCAGGCCGCTGCCGTCCCACGAGAGGGGCGCTTCGATCAGCGTTGAAGGCTTAAAGGAACTGGCCGGGCGTGCCGGCGCGGCAGTTTCCTGCGCGGATTTTGGAGCATCCTCTTCCGGGGTAGCGCCGTACTTCGAGAGCAACTCGCCGGGGAGGACAAAGGGGACTGGGGGAGCTTGGGAACGGCCGGCGCGGGGAGTTGACGCGGGGGCTGAGGAAGTCCACCCCGGCGACGAAGACCTGTCGCCGGGGACCCCGGCATTGGCGTGGATCACCGGCGCTACTTCGGATTTCGCGGGCGTCTGGGTGTGGCTCTCAGCGGCCTCTTCGGAGCTGCCGGTCTCGGCCTGGCTCTCGGGCAAGCCGGCAGGCGCACTGCTGCCGCGACGGCGGCGGCGTCCACGCCAGCGCTTGGCGCCCTGGCCGCTCAAATCTTCCTGGGTGCTGCCGGTCTGCCCGGAGACGGCGAGGGATTCAGGGGCCGGTGCGTCGGCGGCCTCGGGAACGGCCTCCACGGTAAGACGGCGGCCCCTGGGCTGGCGTTCCGGCCGAGGTTCCTGTTTCTCGCCGTTCTTCGGACCGGGACGCTGGCCGCGGTCATCGCCACGACCGCCATCGCGGGCAACCTGACCGGTATTCTCGCCGGGGGCGTTCAGGTGCCGGACCTCGCGGGGAGGCTGGCTGCCGCCGGCGACCGCGGCTTTTTCCAGCTCGTCGGTCTCTTCCGAGTCTTCGAGCTCAAGGAAGTCGGTTACATACAGGAAGGCGTCGCGCTCCAGGCCCACGTCCACAAAGGCGGACTGCATGCCGGGCAGGACGCGGGTAACGCGCCCGTTGTAAATGGAGCCGGCCAAAGTGTATTCGTTTTCGCGTTCGTAGTAGATTTCCGCGAGTTGATCGTCTTCAAGAATTGCCAGCCGCGTTTCATGCGGCGTGCTGGAGATACAAATCTCTTTTCCCATCGTACCTTTCCGTCCAGCGGCTTAAGCCTGCCGGGAACTGGGGCTAGGCGGTATGGAGAGGCTCGAAGGCGGAAGGAGAGGAGATGAGTGGATGGGATGACCTGTAAGTCGCCGGTGTGCCGGTTGCCGCGCGTTTGCCGGCCCCTGAGGGCGGCGAGCTGCGCGAAATGTGGCCAATGTGCTGCCGAACGAACTGTGTGGTGCGGTAATCCGATTGCAGAGAGTTTGTGGCCAACCTTGCCGGAGCCCCCGGCGACGGATTTTTGTCGCTGGGGTGTAAGCGCTCCGCTGTGTGCGGCGGGGCCGTTCCAACCTTGGCGTATGCACGAACTTGCCGCGCGAACGGAGCAAAATTTTTCTGTCTCAATGCTCCAGCGCTATCCGTGCAATTTGTACGCTGCCAACGGTTCCGGGGTCCCCGGCGATGCCCCACCCAGAGGGTTCCCGGCGCCCACTTCGTCGCTGGGGTGGAATGGTTTTCCCGTCTCTGCGTGCTCATGAATCCTTGTCCTGCCTGGCTCGAGATCCATCCGGACCTGGCCGGCTAGAGCGGTTCCACAATTTACGTGCCCTTTCGAGCATCGTGCAAGGTGGCATTTTCTTGAGGAAAATGCCACTGGAGCGCGGTGGCTTCGAGGTACAGCAATTGTGAAACCGCTGTATCGCGTTTTTCCAATAGCTGCAGTCCAAAACCACAACTGCCAAGTGGCTTTTTCAAAATGAAAAAACGCCGTGAATGCTTGCAACTTCTTCTCTTGTGGGCCGGACAGTTCGCGGGGACACAAGAAGAAACCTGGTGAAACTCAGTCGGGGCGAACACGTCACCCCTGCGACGAAGACCCATCGTTCACCCCGGCAAGCAAAGTTCACTTGCCGGGGACCCCGAATGTCGCCGGGGACCCCGATTCACCCCGAAACGCTCAGTTGACGAACCTGCGCATGCGGACATTCATCGCCACACCCAGCGACAGGAACGAAAACAACACCGAAGATCCGCCGTAACTCATTAACGGCAAAGGGATTCCGGTGACGGGCATAAACCCGATGACCATACCCACGTTGACCCCGATCTGGAAGGTCAACACAGCCACTACTCCCATGATAATCAAGGAACCGGACAGGTCCGCGGCTGTTTGTGCGTTCTGAATCAAACGCATCAATATAAAGAAGTATAACAGCAGCACCAAAAGCGCGCCCACAAAGCCGTGCTCCTCGCCGAAGGCGGCAAAGATGAAGTCGGCGTGGGGGATGGGGAGAAAATCGCCCTGGGTCTGGGTGCCCTTGGCCGCGCCTTTGCCCCAGACTCCGCCGGAACCGACGGCGATGAGGGACTGGCGCAGTTGGTAGCCGGTGCCTTTGGGATCGCTATCGGGGTTGAGGAAGCTGGAGAGGCGTGCCTTTTGATAGGGCTTGAGCATCTTGCCGCTGGACCATACGCCGACTACCAGCACGGTGCAGGTGACAAGCAGAACCAGCGACTGGCGGAGGTTGATGCCGCCCAGAAAGAGTCCGGTGACCAGGATGGGCGCGTAGGTAAGCGCGGTGCCCAGGTCGGGCTGCTTGAGTACCAGCAGCATAGGAACGGCGACCAGGGCGAAGGCCTTGAAGATATCCGGCCAGGTGAGCCGTCTGCCTCCCAGATTTGCAAAGTAGCGGGCGACGGCCAGAATCAGCACCAGCTTGACCCACTCCGAGGGCTGAAAGTGCATGGGACCGATCCTGATCCAACGGCGCGCATGCAGCACAGGGACTCCTACCGCCAACACCGCAGCCAGGGCCACGAGGCAGAGGCCATAGGCCCAGGAAACCCAATCGAGCAGCCAGTGATAGTCGATCTTGGCGAAGATGAACATGGCCGCGAGGCCGGCGGCGATCCAGAAGAGTTGCCTGGTGTGGTAGCCGGAATACTTGGTGTGGATCGTGGCCGAGTAGATTTCAAAGACTGAAACGGCGCACAGGAGCAGCACCATGGCCAACAAGGTCCAGTCGAAGTCGCGGAAGCTGAGAAAGCGGCGCATCAGGGGGACCCTTGCTTGCCGATGGTTGCGGAGAAGGGGCTGATTTGACTTCCCACCCTTGCGACAGAAAGACGAACCGCAGGTCCTTCGACTCGTCCGCCGCGGCGGACTCGCTCAGGATGACAGCAGGATGGGGCACCCAGCGTAGAAAGAGAGGAAAGTTTGGGTTCGTGGTCTCCCACCCTTGCGCCAAAAAAAAAGCGCAAGGATGGGGCACGGAATGCTGTTGTCTTTGAAGCGGCGACGAGCTGGCCGGGATCAACGGTGAAATGACCTGCATGAAGTACTGAATCATTCCCAGGAAGACTGCCGGCGCCGGAACGCTTGCGGTCTTGCGGCGCCGGTTCTGACCAGACGGCGCCCACGTCAACCGGCTTGCCGCTTCCTGCCTGGTCAAGGACGTTATTGTCCTGCATGCGCTTCTTGTTCACGTAGGCGGCCACGATCTGTGCGGCGATGCGGGCCGAGTTCGCGCCCCAGTCGCCGTGCTCCTGCAGGACGGCAATCACGATTTCGGGATTGCGCCGGGGCACCATGCCGACAAACCAGGAATTAGGAGTTTTGGCGCCGCCTTTGACGTGGGTATCGCCGCCGCCCACCACCTGGGCGGTGCCGGTCTTGCCGGCAAAGTCGATGCCTTGCATATGCGCGGACGCGGCCGTGCCGGTGGTGGTGGCGGCAGCCATGCCGTCGGTGATGATGGACCAGGTATCGGGGTTGAGAGGAAAGTCCACATCGCCCGAACCGGGAAAGCTGTCAAGAACGGCTTGATGGAACTCGGCCGGAATCTGGCCGGGCGCAACCACGTGGGGCCGGACCAGATGCCCGCCGGAAGCGATGCCGCCCAAAGCCCTGGCCAGTTGCAGAGGCGTGACCTGCGTCTCGCCCTGGCCGATGCCCACCGAAATCGTGTTGCCGGGGTAATACCGCTGGTGAAAGTTCTTCAACTCCCACTGCGTGGAGGGCATGACGCCGGCCATCTCGTTGGGCAGGTCGATGCCGGTCCTGGAACCCAGGCCAAGCGCGGTGGCATACTTCGCAATGGTGTCGATGCCCAGTTTCTGCGCCAGCGTATAGAAGAAGGTGTCGCAGGAGAGGGGAATGGCCTGCGTGATATTCAGCACGCCATGGTGGCGATCGCAGTGGAAGAAGCGCCCGTAGAAAGTGCCTCCGCCGACGCAATTCACATGCATATTCTGGGCCACACCTTCCTGCAGGCCGGCAGCGGCCATGATGATCTTGAAGGTGGAACCGGGAGCCAGCTGGTCCTGAATGGCCTTGTTCATCAGCGGGTGGCCGGGGTCGTTGATCAGCTTGTTCCAGTCCGCGCGGTTGATGCGCACGGCGAAGGCATTGGGGTCGTAGCTGGGGTGGGAGACCAGGGCGAGAATCTCGCCGTTGCGGGGGTCCATGGCGACCACCGCGCCGTTGGCGTCGCCGAGGGCCAATTCCGCGGTGCGCTGCAGGTCAATGTCGATGGTCAGCTTGAGGTCCTGGCCGGGTGTGGCGTGCTGGACTCCCAGGTAGCCGACCTCGCGGCCGTGGCTGTCCACAATCACGTCGCGGGATCCGTCCTTGCCGCGCAGCAACTCGTCGTAGGTTTCCTCCACGCCCGCCTTGCCCGCCACGTCGCCGGGCTCGTAGCCTTCATAGCGCGGGTCGTTGAGCATCTCCTCGCTCACCTCACCCACATAGCCGATGAGGTGGGCGGCAAAGCCGTCGCGGGGATAGAGGCGGCGCTCTTCGTCGATGGTTTCCAGCTCCGGCAACTCGTTGCGGTGGGCCTCGATGAAGGCTTCTTCGTCGGCGGTGACCTCCTGCTTGATGGGAATGGGCTGGTAGCCGGGCGCGGTGCGATAGCGGCGCAGGGTGGCGCGCAACTGTTCGAGATCGAGGTCGAGACCCTTGGCGATCAGCGGCAGATCGTCGTCCACATTGCGGTTCTGCTCGCGGACCAGGAAGCAGGAGACCGATGGATAATTATCCACCAGCAGGCGGCCCTCGCGGTCAAAGAGCTTGCCGCGGGCGGCCAGCACGGGAACCTTGCGGACGCGGTTCTGCTCGGCCAGCTGGCGGAAGTTCTCCGCGCCCAGCACCTGCAGGCGCCACAGGCCGGCGGCCAGGGCCAGCATCATGAGCAGAATGCAGTACTGCACCACCGTCAACTTGAGGGTGGAGAGCTTTTCGCCGCGGCTGCCGCTGCTCAAATGCATATCTCTCGTTTAGATTACCGCCGTTTTCGCGGCATTGCCTGGATTCATTGCATTTTGATTGGCCACAACCAGCCCGATTCCTGTTCCCTATTCCCTATTCCCTGTTTTCTCAGTCCCTTATCTGCAGACGGTCCAGCAGGGGAAACAGCACCAGGGCGATGAGCGAGTTTCCGATGGCCTTGAAGAATTCGGTGAACCAGCTCCACTCCAGATCCAGCCCCAGCAGGAAGTGGTAGGTGAAGACATAGATCGCGCTGGCCAGCAGGGAGAGCAGAAAGTTGAGCATCAGGCGGATGGTGACGTTCTCGACGTCGATGCGGATTCCCACCGAGGCGGCCAGAAAGCCGGCCACGGTTTTGGCGATGCCGTTGACGCCGATGGCGTGGTGGGAGAGCGCATCCTCGAAGAGGCCCATGGCCGCGCCCATCAGCGTGCCCTGGATGGGACTTCGCCGGCCCAAAGCGAAGTAGACGGTGACCACCAGGGGAAGGTCAAACCAGGCATAGCGCCCCACGACCCTGGGCAACCAGGCCTGCAACACGATGGCCGCCAGCGGCACCAGGGTGTAGACCAGCAGCGGATAGCGGCGAATCTCCAGATCGCGGCGGAAGTTCGTGCCCAGGACGGACATGGCTATGGATTCCTCCGCGGATCGGGTTGCTGGGTCTCGGTTTTCTGGCCGGGCTTCGCGTCCGGTTGCGCGTCCGGTTTCGAATCCGGATTTGCGCCCGGCGCGATCTCCGGCGCCGAACCCGGAGTGAAGCGGTCAGGATGCCGTGGGCGCAGCAGCCTGGGAGGGCCTTGCTCGGGAACAGGCGTGGGCGGGTTCAGTCCCGGTTGAGGAGAGCCCCGGCCTGGAGCGGGGTTTGCCGGCGGAAGGTTGGAGTCGGTGAGGCCGGGAAGCCGTTCGGCCATGATCTGGGATGCCTTTTGCTGCTCCTTGATGGCCGCCGCCTCAGGACCCTTGAGCGCTTCGCTGGCGGCCAGGTCCTGCTGCTGCTCCGGCGAGAAGCGCGGCTGGGTCGAAGTGATGACCAGCACCTCGTCCAGCCGGTCGAGATGGGCGGCCGGGTTGACGATGACATCAATGAAGTTTTCGCGCTCCGGATCGCGGACGACTTTCTCCACCACGCCCACCGGGAGTCCTCGCGGGAAGATTTGGTCGCCCCCGGCGGTGAACACTGCTTCGCCCGGCTGGATGCGCCGGTCGGCCAGGATGCCGATAATTTGCGGCTGGCCGGCGGCGTTGCCGCGCAGGATGCCGCGAATGCGCGTGGTTTGCAGGATCACTCCCGCGCCGCTGGTCTGGTCGTTGATGGCCAGCACCTGGGCCGAATGGGGAAAGACCTCGCGCACCTTGCCCACGATCCCGTCCGCGGTAATGACCGCCATATCGCGGTCCAGGCCGTCCGCCGAACCCTTGTCCAGATAGAAGACGCACGACTGATCGCTGCCGCTGGAGCCGATGGCCTGCGCGGCGACCGTGGTGTAGATGTACTTCTGCTGGAAGCCGAGGAGGGCTTGCAGGCGCTGGCCCTGGCGGGCATCTTCAAGCAGGGCACCCTGCTCCAGGCGCAGCCGGTCGATGGTCTTCTGCAGCTCGCTGTTCTGTTCGCGAACGTGGCGCAGGTCAAGATAGTTTTGCCACAGGTATCCAGCCTCCAGCTTGGAGGACTGGATAACCCGCTCTGTTGGCGAGACCAGCGCATTGGCCCACAGCCGGATCAGCCGCACACTGGGCCCGTCTTGCGGGTCGAGGGTGTTGCGCCCGTCGCCGGTGCGGCGCACCTGCACGGCGAGGCCGACGATCTGCGCTCCCAGGATGGCCAGCAGCACCAATAGATTCCGATAGCGGATGAAGAACGATTCCATGGCAGCCGAAGAGCAGGGACTAGGGACTAAGGGACCAGGGACTAGGGATGATCAAACATTGGAGGTCTTTGCTCTGCATATCGGTTGAACCTCGTAGGGATGCCTGGACCGCTGGTCGTTAGCCGAGCTTTAGTCCCTAGTCCCTTAGTCCCTAGTCCCTCGTTAATCGATCTTGATCTTGCGCAGGAGGCGGAAGTCGGAGAGCATTTTTCCGGTGCCCAGCACCACCGAGGCCAGCGGATCGTCGGCCACGGAGACCGGGAGGCCGGTTTCCTCGCGGATGCGCTTGTCGAGATTCTTGAGCAGTGCGCCGCCGCCGGTGAGGACGATGCCGCGGTCGCTGATGTCGGCGGAGAGCTCGGGAGGGGTGCGCTCCAGGGCCACGCGGATGGCGTTCATGATGACGGCGATGCACTCGCCGAGAGCTTCGCGAATTTCGCTGTCGTCGATGGTGATGGTCTTGGGGACGCCTTCGATGAGGTTGCGGCCCTTGATCTCCATGCTCAGCGGCTTATCGAGCGGGAAGGCCGAGCCGATCTCGATTTTGACGTGCTCGGCGGTGCGCTCGCCGATGAGCAGGTTGTACTTGCGCTTGAGATAGTTGGTGATGGCTTCGTCCATTTGATTGCCGGCCATGCGCACGGTGCGCGAATAGACGATGCCGGAGAGCGAAATGACTGCAATATCTGTGGTCCCGCCGCCGATGTCGACGACCATGTTGCCGGAGGGCTCGGTGACGGGCAGTCCGGCGCCGATGGCCGCCACCATGGCCTGTTCGACGAGATACACTTCGCTGGCCTTGGCGCGGTAGGCGGAGTCCTCGACGGCGCGCTTTTCAACCTGGGTGATCTCAGAAGGCACGCCGATGACAATGCGGGGATGGACCAGCATCTTGCGGTTGTGGGCCTTCTGGATGAAGTAGTTGAGCATCTTCTCGGTGACTTTGAAGTCGGCGATGACACCGTCCTTCATGGGCTTGATGGCCACGATGTTGCCGGGGGTGCGGCCCAGCATCTCCTTGGCCTCGGTACCCACGGCCTCCACTTCGCCGGTGTTTTTGTTGATGGCCACAATGGAAGGCTCATTGACCACGATGCCCTTGCCGGCCGCGAAGACCAGGGTATTGGCGGTGCCGAGATCGATGGCCAGATCGCTGGAAAACATGCTGAAGAGCGAGCGCAGGCCGTGCGAGCGCGAGGAGCGCGAAGGGTAACCGTTCACTGACATTGGGAGATTGGAACTACCTCAAGACTTATTGTACGGCTTATGAGCCGGAGCCGTTGGAAACGCCCGCAAAGGGGCGAAAAGGGGTGCTGACGGGTGGTATCAGACCACATTCTGCGCTAGAATCTTTCCATGCCGTACTCCTACGAGGAAGTCCGACAAATCGCCTCCGAATTGCCCCAGGACCAGCGTATCCTGCTGGCCAACTCGCTGTGGGAGAGTATTGGCCTCGATAAGGACGATGCGGCCGCGATCGAGGCCGCGTGGGACCACGAGATCAAACGACGCCTCGACGAGATCGATTCCGGGGCCGTTGAGATGATTCCAGGGGAACAGGTACGGGCTGAGATCATTGAGAGTCTTTCCCCGCAGGCACGCGCCCGGCTGCGCGATTGAAGCCGTTAAGCTATCATTCCGCGGCCAGGCAGGAGATAAAGGCCGCCCACGCGTGGTATAGAGGGCAAAGTCTTCAAGCTGCCGATGGCTTTTACGAGGAGCTTCTTCCGGCTCTTGACCGCATACATGACCGGCCGGGACTATATCCCCAACACCTTTACGGGACCCAGCGCGTGGTTCTGTTGAAGTATCCGTTTTCCATCATCCATAGGGAACTTCCGCATGAGATTCAGATCGTTGCCGTAGCCCATGCCAAGCGCAGTCCAGGCTATTGGGCCAAACGCGTCTAAACATGAAAAAGGAGAAATGTACAAATGAGTTATGTAGCCGATGCGAAGCGGTATGACGGGGCGCAGTTTCGCCGCTGCGGGCAATCGGGGCTGGTGTTGCCGCCGGTGTCGCTGGGGCTGTGGCAGAACTTTGGCGGCGCCGATGTTTTCGAAACCGGGCGGGCGATGGTCCGGCGGGCCTTCGACCGGGGTGTGACGCACTTCGACCTGGCCAACAACTATGGGCCGCCGTACGGGTCGGCGGAGGAGAACTTCGGGGAGATTCTGCGCAAGGATTTTCGCGGGCTTCGCAATGAGCTGGTGATCTCAAGCAAAGCGGGATGGGATATGTGGCCGGGGCCGTACGGCATCGGCGGATCGCGCAAGTATCTGCTGGCCTCGCTGGACGAAAGTTTACAGCGCATGGGGCTGGAGTATGTGGATATCTTCTACTCCCACCGGCCGGCGATGGATGCGCCTCTGGAAGAAACCATGGGCGCGCTGGCGCAGGCGGTGCACCAGGGCAAGGCGCTGTATGTGGGCATCTCCTCCTACAGTCCGGAACGGACCCGCGAGGCGGCGGGAATCCTGAAGAGCATGGGCGTGGCGCTGCTGATTCATCAGCCTTCTTACTCGATGCTGAACCGCTGGGTGGAGGAGGGGTTGCTGGCTACGCTGGAGGAGCTGGGCGTGGGCTGCATTGCATTTTCCGCGCTGGGCCAGTGACTGCTGACCGGCAAATATCTGAAGGGGGTTCCAGAGAACTCGCGCGCCAAATTGGGAGAAACTTTTGACAAGGGGTTTCTGAGCGAGGAAATCCTGAAACGCGTGCGGGCGCTGAACGAAATTGCGCGAGGGCGCGGGCAGACGCTGGCGCAAATGGCCATTGCCTGGGTGCTGCGCGACAAGCGGGTGACCACGGCGCTGATCGGAGCGAGGAACGTGGATCAGCTTGACGACTCGCTCGATGCGGTAAAGAAACTTGGATTCACGGATGCGGAGCTGAAGGAGATCGATCGTTATGCGCAGGACGCGGGGATCGATATCTGGAAAGACGCTCGCGCGGGCACGGCGTGAGCTCGTCTGTAATGAGCTGATTTATTGATTTTCACCTTTAGCCGCTGGGGGAATGTAAGCATGCGGAAACACATTCCCTCGGGGGCTAAATGTCGTGTCTCAAGAGGTTGTTTACATCGAAATCGAGCCCTGATCGGCTGATGGGCGGCATCTGATTCAGGCTAGCATGCGGCCTGTGCCAGTTGTACTGATGTATCCAGGGCA
>Ga0187866_1000933_pt1 | contig 30336 bp, 22 predicted proteins | sample June2016WEW_11_1_3_FD_133013 | JGI IMG/M metagenome (GOLD analysis project Ga0187866, IMG submission 133013) | Peatland microbial communities from SPRUCE experiment site at the Marcell Experimental Forest, Minnesota, USA - June2016WEW_11_150 | ecosystem: Environmental > Terrestrial > Soil >...
CGATATGGCGCGGCATTTCTTCGGGTTTTATACCCAGCCGAGAGGCGGTTTGTGTAAGTTTGTTTTTCATCGATTTGATAATCGACAGCAATCCTATCGTCTAAAAATCGTCTGCTTTCGATTAGGCCCCACGCCTATCATCGTAACAGGTCTCTTTACGCTCTTTTCTATGAAACTCACGTAGTTTTGAGCATTCAACGGCAACTGGCCAAAATCTGTTACTTGTGTGATGTCTTCTTTCCAGCCGGGGAGGGTCTGATAGATACATTTAGCTTTTTCGAGCTTATCGATATTGGCGGGGAAAAACGAGGTCTGCTTGCCGTCGATTTCATAACCAACACAAACCTTCAGTTCATCGAGGCCGGTAAGAGTATCGAGGTGCATCATCGCGACCGAATCGATCCCCCCTATTGTTGCGGAATAAGAAACAACGACGGCGTCGAACCAGCCGCATCTCCTGGGCCTGCCGGTTGTTGTGCCGTATTCGTGCCCTTTGTCGCGAATATACTGGCCGATTTCGTTATCCAGCTCCGAGGGGAAGGGGCCTGCACCAACTCTTGTCGTATATGCCTTTGAGATGCCTACGAACTCATCGACCATTTTCGCAGGCACGCCGGAACCGGAGGGCATACCCAGGCCGCTGACATTTGCGCTGGTTACGAAAGGAAACGTGCCGTGGTCGATATCGAGCATACTGCCCTGCGCGCCTTCAAAAAGAATCGATTTGCCTTCGGCAATAGCGTCGTGTATGTATTCCGTCGTATCGATGGTAAAAGGCAGGAGCTTCTGGGCGTAGGATTTGCATTTTTCGATTATCGATTTGGCGTCAATCGGCTCCGCTTTATACAGGGCCGAGAACAATTTGTTTTTGTAATCCACAATCGCTCGCAATTTTATCTCAAGTGAGGCGAGGTCGCGCAGGTCGCCCATTCTAACGGCATAACTTCTGCCCATCTTGTCGGCGTTGCAGGGGCCGATACCGCGAATGGTTGTGCCTATTTTCTTTTTGCCTAAGGACTCCTCGCGCAGCTGGTCTTCTTTCTTGTGATAATCCAGCACCAGATGGGCATTTTCACTGATAAAGAGACGCTTGTCTAACTTGATGCCTTTTTGGGCAAGGGAATCTATTTCGCCGAGCAGCGTTTCGGGGTCAACGACAACCGCGTTTGTGATTACGCAAATTGCTTTGGGCCTGACCGCGCCGCTGGGCAGCAGGTGCAGCGCAAATTTCTCGTTTCCCACTACAACGGTATGTCCCGCGTTTGCGCCGCCGTTATAACGAACTACGACGTCGCTGTCTTCGGCGAGGATATCGACAACCTTACCCTTGCCTTCATCGCCCCACTGCAATCCTATAACGCAACGATTCACGCTCAACCTCTTAAATTACGTTTAATATAACCGGCAAGCCCCCAGGTTTATCCCGGGGGTTTATGAAAAGAGAAGTTTAATCGCCAATGGGAAGGATTTCAACTGATTTTCGCCACAAGATGGTCCAGTACGGCTTTCAGGTTGTCGTAATTCCTGTCGCTGATTTTAAGGTCGATTTCTTTGCCGTCAGGTGTTTTGTAAGTAAAGGTGAAATAGCCCTTTTTGTCGAAATCGGTCTTGTCGATTTTCTGGACTGATTCGTAAGGGATGCTTGTTTTGCCGTCGATTACAAAGGCGTTATCATCCGCCACGATTTTCCTGTTGCGAATAACCAGCAAATACACACCTAACAATGCCGCCGCGCCTACAAGATAAGCCGGGGCTTTCTGGTTAAATACCATTGTGCCATCGGGTTTGCCGTCAGGGGAATGTTTTTCCCTGAACGACTCATTGAAGCGGCCGTCGTAAACGCAATAAGCAGCGAAACCAACCAGGACAGCCATATAAATCAGGTATGTTTTTACCTTGTATTTGCTTACGGGGGCTACAATCACCATAGTCAATCTCTTCCTGTGTTTTAGGTCAGTCGTTTTTGCGCGATAACATTTATAAGCGGGTGAACAAGATTCGGGACGATTTTGTCCGCCATCAGCTCGTCGGCGAGCATACACTGCCGGTCAAACGATTCCAGCGTGTCGAATTTGCCGGAGGCCGCGCGGTATTGGCGAACTGTGAACGACAAGCTTATCGCCTCTTCGAGCGTCTGCGGGGGCTTATCGGGGTCGAAAATACTGGTTCGCGATTCGACGCTGATTCTGGCCTGGGTGCGGCAATCCTCGGAGAGCGCCACCACTATTTCGGGCGAATGGTCAATCGCTTTTGCCAGCGGTATATCCAGCAGGCAGTTGAAAGCCGAGGAGCCAAGAGCTTCGGCGATAATCTGGTCGTGATTGCCTGCGCAGAAAAAGTCCATCGCATAAGTAACGTCGAGAGAATCCACGTCGAGATGACTTATGCCCAGCATATACGGAATCAGGCCCAGAACGAATTTGTCCTGATTGTAAACTTCCGCGAACTCCACGGGGTTGACGATGCCGGAACTGACACGGTCAGCTTCGAGGGCAACCCAGCGGTACTGGCCGCTGCCGTGCTCCTCTTCGAGACAGTATTCTGTGTTTTCCCGGCGGGTAAAGCAGCCCATCGTGGGATACTGCTTTTGAAGCCGCTCAAAAAACGATAGAACGGTATCGCTCTGGAGGGGTAAGTCAAGCTCGGTGTTGACAAACATATCCAGATAAAAATCATCGCACAGGGAGCTATAGCCATTGGCCATAATTGAAGCCACTCTCTACACAAACCACCCAAACATCGACCCGGCAGTATCCGCAATTCGGCGGATATCCCCAAACCAGGGTCCGCTGTTAATTATACGTTAAAAAGTTCGCTTTGCCAGATTTTTTTGAGTCGAATTTGCAGCCGAATAACGCGGCAGCTCAAATGCCCATACGTTTCAGGTCGGGGTCGGGCAGCATCATTTCGGCAACAATAGCCGCGATTGTGGCGAGAATCGCGGAAGCAAAGGTGTGCATTGCGCACAAAGTTATCAGTTCCGATGCCGTCGCGCTATGGTCAAGTATTGCCGCGGCAACAGTGGCGAATATCCCGATAGCAGCACCCGAGACGGTCGCAGTAATAATTCGTCTCCACAACGCCGCCCCGCCCGCGCCGAGGGTTACAGCAACCCCGCAAAGTATTGGCGCGAAAATAACAAGCAGCCGGATATCTCTTAACCGGGGCAGTACCCAGTACTCATCCAGATAGCTGTTATATGCAAAGGCAAATGCCGCAGCCGCAGCGATGACACAGCCGACAGCGTGCCAATAGCGGACAGGATACGCCGAGCGGACTTCGGCGCGGCGGGCCATACGCCTGCGAATCGTCAAAGGCCAGTTATAGAACAGGCAGAACACCCAATGCTCCAGTAACGCCCCCCTTTCGCCGAATACCGGTACTATGTGAACAATTTCGGTTGCCCAGTGCCCCGCCATAAACCTCGCAAGAACCGGGTAGCGATAGGTCATCTGAATCGGAAACGCCAGATACCCTATATACTTGAAGAAACTAAGAAACAGCGCGATATTATAATCTTTGAAACTACGGTCATGAATCGCCAAGCTGACGGTATAACACCCCCTTGCAATCGAACCGGGCGAAATGGGTATAACCTGAAACAACACAACAATACCCAGCCCTATCGCCCATGCTTTTTCGCGGGGCAACTCAGGGTGCATATACACATAAGCCAACGCACATATTACCGCCACAATGTGCGTCGTCGGCATCAGCAGCAGATGAACAACTAAACTGACGAGGTACTTTTGAATATACGGCTCTTTAATCTGCGAAAGAATCGTGCCCGCGTCGTTATCCGTCAGAATATGTTTTTTTTGTCCCTCGGCGACCATATCGCGAAGCCACTGCTCGCGCAATGAGGCGTGAAAATACAATTTAAAAGGCCTTATAAATATGGCGTAAAGTTTCTCATTTCTGAAAGCCGAATCCGTCAGGAACCGATGCAGACCCGCAGAGATAAGGAGTAAAAATGGCAAATGCAGGAAAAATCGCCACTGCTGGTCATAGATTCTTAACGCCTGGTCGATGCTGATGCGCCCGCATCGATACCAGTCGATAGTTTTTTCGAGAATTTTCCCATCGGCCGCCCTGCAAAAATAATTCCAGCGGGTAAACAGCTCCGTGTAATGGCGTCGCCAGTCGGCCCTTGCCCAAAGCCGGCGGAAAATAGTGCCTAAGAAAGGTATCAGGCCGAGAAGTAAAAACATCACCGTCCGCGATTTTTTGCCGCGGAGTTTTGTCTCGCTTTCGTCGTCGATGAGATTACGGACCTTCCAGCCGATTATTGAGCCGGCGAGAATCTGCGACCATAATTTGCCGTCATAAAACAGCCGGATATTGTTTTGAGTAACGTCCGGGACGCTGCTGCGGTAAACCTGTTCGTCGGCTTTAAGCTCGTCGAGCATTCCCCGCATATCCGCGAAATGTTGCGGGTTCGCCAGCACAAACGATTCGAGCTTCGATATGTCTCCGCGGTCGAATTGCACGATTGAGCCGCGCATAATGCCTTTCGCTATCAGCAAAAAATCGCCTGGACTCATCGGTAAAAAAGGAAGCAGCACAAGCCCGGGCCTGAAATCGACGGCCGTCAATCCTTTCGCGGGCTGGTCCTCGACGCCCTTGCGTTTGAGGCAATTGGGCTGGCTCTTGCAGGTTGACCATTCGTATTGCCTGGCGAATTCGTATGCGCCGATATCGTGAAGCATATTCACGAAATCAGCCATAAATTGCTTTTTTGCGCGGTATTCGGGCGAACCAAGATAGCGAGTGTCAGCGATTTTGCCTCGTCGCCAGAATTTAAGCAGGTCCATTCTGTCATCAGCTTCCAGCCGCCAGGTGCGTCCCTCGACCCATTCGCTCAGCTCGCCGCAACTGCCGATTTTCTCATCAACAAAGGTGGCGTGAATATTAACGACGGTCATCTCTTCGCCGAAACGTATTTTGGCCGCCTGCCTGATGAATTTTTGCCAAAGCGCACCCGCTCTTGCCGCCGCGGGATTGACCTGAAGCTGAAAAGGCCCCTGAAAACCAATCTTATAAAGGATATCGCGGAACAGGCAGGCAAAACCCGACGGCGGGACAAGAATCTTTATCGCGTAAACGCCGCCCTGCTCAATGCCCGCAATGGGGCCGGTCGCGTTTTGAATATCGAGGATTTTAACCCTGTAAACCTGGCCCGCGAACCCGCCTCCGATGAATTTTTCTATCAGCAAATTCACCCGGGCGGTGTCCGGTTTTTCCAGGCCTGTAACATTGTAAACCAGCTCGGTTCCCGCGTCATACCTGCTGACCCGCATCGGACGATGAAGACCAAGACCCTGATACTTCGCCTGAAGCTTCCTGCATATATCGGGGCTGTATTCCGTTGTCGCCATTAACGCTCCCTGCTACTGTTGACAGCAAAATTATTTAAGAATCCAGAATTTGGCGGAAATAAACAACACGATTCCCGCATAAACCCCCGCCATCAAGTCGTCGGCGAGAATCCCCCAGCCGGCGGGCAATTCTTCGAGCCGATACGAGGGCCAGGGCTTGACCGTATCAAACAAACGAAACAAAAAATAACCGAGCACAGCAATCGAAACAATCTGACCGCCTGAGGCGTCAGCTATAAGCAACGGCATCACCAGAAAAGTCAACGCCTGTCCCGCAACCTCATCGGCTACAACCTCATTTGGGTCTTCATTACCTGTCGCGGCAACGGCAACATGTGAGAATTTAACGCATACAAACGAGCCGGCTATTACAAGCGCAATCATCAGCAATACCACAACCGCCGCTGACCCGCCGAAATAACAGGCAAGACCGAAGATAATCGCGGAAGGCAACGACCCCCACGAACCTGGCGCCACAGGCAGCCAGCCAAGTCCGAAACAAGATGTAAGAAGACGTTTCATAAAACCAGCAAATCCGCAGAAAAATTAAATGTAAGGATTATAACGATTCGGCCTTAGATTTCCTCAACCATTTTCAGGCAGAAACGGTCCGTCATACCCGCGATGTAATCGCAGACGGCCCGCTGGAGGCCCTGTTTCTCAATGAAACGCTGGAAATAGCCCGGCATAAGCTTTGGCTGGTTACAAAGATGCTCGAAAAGCCGGGTAAGCCACTGCTCGACTTTTTTGCCGGCGGAAAGCAGCGAAGGATGCTGATAAAAATTAGCGAGAAGGAATCGCTCCAGCTCTTCCAACTCAGCATTACTTTCTTCAGGCAGGACAATCAAACTTTCCCGCCGGTTATATACATCATCAAGCGTTTTAATTTTCGCCTGACGAATTGCCTGGCTGCTTTGCTCGATACAATCGCCTACGAGTATATCTATAATCGCCTTGGCGCTCCTTGTCCGGCGGACAATTCTATCCTCAATCCTGTCCGCCTGTGCACGCTGTTTGGCTTCCTGAAACAACCTTATGTCTTTCAACTGCTCCGCCTCGATAAGCCCCGCCCGCATACCATCTTCGAGGTCATGCGAATTAAAGGCAACCATATCCGCGATATTCGCTATCTGGCCTTCGAGCGAACAATTGAACTCAGGAAAATCGGCATCCTCGGGTTTATCGTAAGGGCTGCTGTGTTTTGCCAGCCCCAGCCGGGTTTCGTAAGTCAGGTTAAGTCCCGCGAAATCCGGGTAAGGATGCTCAAGCAAATCAACGACCCGCAGCGATTGCCTGTTGTGCTCGAAGCCGCCGAAATCAGCCATCAGCTTATTGAGGACGCTTTCGCCGGTGTGGCCGAAAGGCGAATGACCCAAATCATGCGCCAGACATATCGCCTCGGTCAGTTGCTCGTTGAGACCCAGCGCCCTTGCGATGGTCCTGCCAATCTGGGCGACCTCGATTGTATGAGTAAGGCGTGTGCGGTAATGGTCATCGAGGCCGGGCGTGAAGACCTGCGTTTTGCCTTCGAGCCGGCGAAACGCCGCACAGTGAATTATCCTGTCGCGGTCGCGGTCGAAATCCAGCCGATAGGGATGCGGCTCTTCCACAAACAACCGGCCTTTGCCGGATTTCTCACTGACCGCGTAAGGAACAAGCTCTGAACGCATAATCACAGAATTGGAAGATTGTTTTGGGCGCTTATTTGTTTTAATATCGCGAGAAGCTCCTCTATGCTCTGGCTGATGAGGTGTGTATCGCTGCAAACCCGGACGAAATTGGTGTCGCCATTCCAGCGAGGGACAACGTGGATATGCATATGGTTGGGCAATCCCGCGCCGGCGCATCTGCCGAAATTGATGCCGATGTTGAAGCCGTGGGGCTTAATCGCAAGAGAAAGGACCTTCTGAGCGTCCCTTGTCAATTTGGTCATCTCAAGAAGTTCTTCGTCGTTCGCCTCGCTGAAATCGGGGATGTGTCGGACAGGCGCAATGAGCAGATGCCCGTTGTTATAAGGGAAGCGATTCATCACCGCGATGCAGTTTTTGGAATGCCACAAGACAAGATTTTTGTCGTCATCCTGCGGGGTTTTGATATTCTTGCAGATGAAGCACTCGTTTTTGTCGGCGAGGCCCTGTATATACCCGATTCGCCACGGAGCCCAGAGATTCTTTTTTTTCAAACTGCCATAACCTCCAAAACACTTTCCTCTTGATAATCAATTATTTTTCGCCGCGGCTATAAGCTGCATTGTTATTGTCTGCTCAATTGTTATCTTCGGATTTACACCGCCCAGCCCCATGGGCAAAGACGCCGTGGCCCGCATCGTATATTTTTGAGTGTACTGCTCGGTTCTTCCGGCCTCTATATTGAAAAGCTCCTGTCCATGTCCCTGTATATCGAGCACTTTATATTCCCGCAGAAAACCGAATATCCCGCTCATCTGGAACACCTCCGTATAAGGAACAGGCCATTCGGAGGGATTCGGCCACAGCAGAGAATAGGAACCGCCTATGACGGCTACACGGTTATTGGGGTCATTGGGGTCCTGGCGGATTTCTTCCAGTGTGTAATTCACGTCTCTGGCCGCAAAAAGAATCATCGTTGCGGGAACCGGGAGCACGGACTTCCACTTTTCGCCTACGGCAACACCTTTTGCCGGGTTGCTTATATGCGACACGGAATCCCACAGGAACCACTGCGTGGCAATGACATCATAAAGCATATCCGGTTCTTTGATGGGGCCTTTGCTCCTGTCGGCCCTGAATGCCCGCTGACCCGCCTGATGAAGCACGTCAACAAATTGTGAACCGTCCACAATTTTACCCCTCGCGTCAACGGTAAACGTCCAGCTCTTGCCGGCGAAATCTTCCGCCGCCTCCTTCCAGCTCTGCGCGCGGGCCGACGACAAGGTGCGTTTTACTCTCGCGGATTCACAATTTGCCCTGATTGTCGAAATACCGTATGGGTCCACTGTAACAGGCGTATAAGAAACAATCATTTCCAGCGATTCCGACGAGCTGTTTATCTTGTTTGCATCTCCCCCTCTCGGCGGGCCCCAGTCCACCGCCATATTCCTGCTGCTGACGAACTTGTATTTAAGGGGCTGGTCGGGCTTGAAATCAACGGTCAGCAGCGTTCTTTTTGAAGTCAACGCCGACTTTTGCGCCGTGGTGCAGCCGGCGATAATCCCGACAACAAGAGCCACTATAAGAATTTTCGTCTGGTTCAATTCGGTCCCTTTCATTCAAATCCGAATTATTTAATTCTTTCAATGCTGTACCCGCGTTCCGCGGACATATTAAGCACCACCGGCTCCGAGGCATCACCCTGCTTTCCCGGAAGCACAACAGTCCAGGTCGCCTGGAGATTTTCATGGTAATTTTCTATCCTGCCCGCTTTCACGTCAAATTCGCCGGCTCCCGTATATAATTCCTTCGAGTCGAATTTCTGCGACGCACCTTCTTCAGCTTTCTTGCCGGCGAATTTTGGCTCAACTTCGGAGGTTGGTATCGCGTTCATATCGATAACCGCAATTTCTCGCCCGTCGTTTCGCAGTTCCTTAAGGGTGTAAATTTTTTCGTAGGATTTAAGCCCCATTTTCCCGAACATAAAGGTCTTTATTGAGCTCCACTTGCCCCCCGGCTTAAGTATTTCCTGCCCCTGTTTGGGCAATTGCATTGTGCTGTGCCTTTCCATTATCGAATCCGGCAAAACAATCTCGGTTCCTATCTTGTCGGAAACAGTATCACCTTTCATCATAATAGTCGTGACCGGCGGCAAATCATCAACAAAAGACACAATGTTCCGCGGATTGAATTCTATGGTATAGGTTTCGCCGATTAACTTTATTAACGGGTTGCTGGAATCCGAATTCCTTGTGCTGTTGAAATCCAGGATTGCCTGCCCCTTGCTCGTGTAAAAGCATTTTAATTTGTCGATTGATACCTTCGCGGTGGCTACGCCGTTGGCGTCAACGGTTTGTATCCGTCGCGTAACGGCCATTTCGACGCGTTCTTCACTGAAGCTCTCGTCAAACGCGGCTTTCTCGGGAACCGGCCCCTGCCATTTTGTGGTTCTGCGAGCTATGGTTGTAATCTTATATTTATCCAGCCCGCCGACGGTCGATTTCAACGCGATTTTAACCGGCCCATTTGACTGTTTTTGTGGTTGCGCCGTTTCACAGCCCCATGCGAACACTCCACAGCATATCCCCGCTACCACTAAACCCCTGAAAATACCGTTTTTTTCCATAATTTCGTTCTCCGTATAGTTTCCGTGTAGTTTAAATTTATCCAAATTAAAACAGTTATTATACCCGCCGGTGATACCGAAACAACCTATTTTTCTTCAACAACAGTCGCCTAAACGTTACAATATATGCTTTGAAAATGCCCTGGTTTGGGTATGATTTTGCAGAAAGGAAGATAAATGAGAAGCGACAAAATAAAGAGTGGTTTTCAGCGAGCGCCCCACCGCGGGCTTCTTCACGCCTGCGGCGTAGCCGAAGCCGATATCAAAAAGCCATTTATAGCCATCGCAAACAGCTTTTGCGAGATAGTTCCCGGCCACGTTCATCTCGACAAAGTAGCCCGGATTGTCAAACAGGCCGTGCGCGAGGCGGGCGGCGTGCCCTTCGAGTTCAATACCATAGCCGTCTGCGATGGAATTGCGATGGGACATACAGGTATGAAATACTCGCTTGCGTCGCGCGAAATAATCGCCGACTCGGTCGAGACAATGCTGCAGGCACACTGCTTCGATGGAATGATTTGTATCCCGAACTGCGACAAGATTATCCCCGGTATGCTGATGGCGTCTGTCCGGCTCAATATCCCCACGATTTTCGTCTCAGGCGGACCTATGGCAGCGGGAAAAACCAAAGACGGCAGGAGCGTTGACCTTATAAGCATCTTCGAGGGCGTCGCCAAATTCAATGCGGGCAAAATCACCGAAGAACAGTTAAAAGAGCTTGAAGCCACGGGCTGCCCCGGTTGCGGAAGCTGTTCAGGGATGTTCACCGCCAACTCGATGAATTGTCTTTGCGAGGCAATCGGCATCGCCCTGCCCGGCAACGGCACCGTGTTGGCAGTCAACCCGAAACGCGAAGAGCTTTATAAACAGGCGGGCAGGCAAATCATCCAGTTAATCGAAAAGAACATCAAACCGCTGGATATAATCAGCGCCAAATCGATGGATAACGCCCTTGCGCTCGATATGGCAATGGGCGGCTCGACAAATACCGTCCTGCACACATTGGCCATCGCAAGCGAAGCGGGCATCAAATATGACCTCGACCGGATAAACAAAATCTCCGCGAAGTGTCCCAATATCTGCAAGGTCTCTCCGTCAAGTGCGTTCCACGTCGAGGACGTTGACGCGGCGGGCGGCATCAGCGCAATACTAAAGGAAATAAGCAAGGTTCCCAAGCTGCTGAACCTCGACACGCTTACCGTTACGGGCAAAAAACTCGGCGAAAATATCGCGGACGCAAAAATTAATAATACCGCGGTTATTCACACAATCGAAAATGCCTACTCGAAGACGGGCGGATTGGCAATTCTCAAGGGCAACCTTGCACCAAATGGAGCCGTAATCAAATCGGCAGGCGTTGCGGCAAATATGCTCACCCACACAGGCCCTGCTGTTATATTCGACAGCCAGGAAGACGCCTGCGATGGAATCCTCGCGGGCAAGGTCAAGGCGGGCGACGTCGTCATCATCCGCTACGAAGGCCCCAAAGGCGGCCCGGGTATGCAGGAAATGCTCAGCCCCACAAGTTACATTATGGGCGCCGGTCTCGGCGAATCAGTCGCCCTCATCACCGACGGCAGATTCAGCGGCGGCACACGCGGCGCATGTATAGGCCACGTCAGCCCAGAAGCAGCGGTCGGCGGGCCAATCGGACTGTTGAAAAAAGGAGACATAATCGAAATCGACATACCTCACAACAAGATAAACGTGAAACTGTCCGCCAAAGAGCTCGCCGCCCGCAAAAAGAAATGGAAGCCGAGAAAACCGAATATCACCACCGGCTGCCTTGCCAAATACGCCTCTATGACCACTAGCGCAGACACCGGGGCAGTACTGAAGTGGTAAGCCGGGATATTTGACGCGAAAAAATTGGTTTGAAATGCACCATCAGGATTAACACCCAAGCCGGAATTGGGCGACCAAGTCCCATAAAATCTTTTGTGCTTGAAAATTCTGCGGGAAATTGTTAGAAGAATGGAGCGGAGGAGTGGAAGTGAAATTTCACTCCCGGCTGCGATTCCCAGCGCCTGTTTTGTAAACTGGGCATAATTCGCCGTACAGGTGATTTTGTCGCCAAAACAGGCGATGGCAGAACTTCGACCATCGCAATCAGAACGGAAACTGATACAGGAGTTTTTTGGGCTGACAATGGACGTTGACAGGACAAGGGAAAAAGGGGGTTCAAACCCACAGGATGGTCAGGAGAGATTTGTCCCGACCTGCCCGATATGCGGAGATAAGCACTGGCCGCATCATCCCCTTGCGCCCTGCTTCAACGCCAAAAAAGTAAAAGAGAGAGTCAAAGCAGAAGCGGCGGCAAAGGTGCTCGCTGAAAAACAGGCGAGGATTGACGCCAAGCTTCAGGCAAAAGAGCAGGCCCACGCGGAAAAGCTCGCAAAAATCGAAGCTAAGGAGCAGGAAAAAGCCGATAAGCAGGCGTATTACGAAGCGATAAAAAAAGCGGAGGAAATCGCTAATAACGAGGCACAGGCAAGGGCCGAGGCGCAGAGAATCGCCCAGGCGGAAACCAGGGCAAGAATCGTCGCGGAGGAAAAGGCGAGGACTGAAACCGAGGCCAGAATCAGGGCCGAACAGCAAACGCGAGCCAAGCTCGAAGAAAAAACCCGCGATTTTCAAGAATCCCAGCGGCAGCTCGAAGGAAGATTGCAGGCCGAATTATCGGCCAAAGCCCAGTTGCAAAAACAAATTGACGAATACCACCTGCTGATTAGCGAAATGCGGGAAAAACTCGAGGCACAAACAAAAGCCCGCGGTATCGTAGAACAGCAGCTTTACGCCGAATCGCAGGCCAGAAAACAAACCGAATCGGATTTGCACGAAAAGGCACAAACCTACGGCCAGGCGATAGAGGATATCCAGGTAAAATTGAACGCCCAGACGCAGTCGCTCCAGGATGCCGAAGACAAGCTCAAACAATACGTCGGGAACCTGATTCAGACGGAAACCCGGCTGCGAGAAGAACAACAAGCCCGGCGCGAGGCGGAAGAAAAATCGGGAAGCCAATCGCAGGCCAGAGCCATTGCCGAGGAGCAGGCAAAGCAACAGGGCGAACAGAGAATCAAGGCCGAGGCCCGGGCCGAACAGGCCGAACACCAGATACAAATAGAAACACAGGCGAAAATCAGGGCTCAACAGCAGGCAAGGGCCGAGTTAGAGCAAAAAGCGACCGCTTACGGCCAGGCAATCACCTCAGCCGAAGAAAAAATACGTCAATATGCAGAATCGCTCGCCGAGGCAAAGCAACAAGCAGAGACACAAACCGGGGAAATCGTAAAATACCAGCAGCAACTAAACAGCCAGGCCCAACAAATCGCGGAATTGAAAAACACCATCGAGGCGCAAACGCGAACAATTGTCCAGCTGCGCGAAAAGTCGGAAATTAGCGACGCCCTGCTGACCGCCGCCAGGGAACGCTCACAGGCCGAAATCGAAAAAAGAGCGAAGGCCGAAGCGATGGCGGAAACCCAGGCAAAAGCCAGAAGCGAGGCACAAGAGCAAATTCAGATTGAAAAACAGCTGCGCCTGCAGGCCGAAGAAAAAATGCGGGCACAGATTGAGGAAAAAGCACAAACCTACGGTCAGGCAATATCGCGACTTGAAGAGCGACGAAACAACGCCGTGGAAGCAAAACGACTCGCTGAAGAACAACTGCGTTCTGAAACGCAATCGCGAATTGAAACCGAAGCAAAAACAAAAAACATCACAGCCGAATTAAAGCAGCTGCAATCGCAGCTTGACTCACAAATCAAAAAGCAGGCGGACATCGAACAACACCTTAAATCGGAAAGTCAGGCACGAACAGCCGCTGATGAGAAGGCACGCCGGCTAAGTGAAGAAGTTATCAAAGAAATAGCGACTGTGCAAGCCGAACAACAGGCCAGAATCGAGGCGGAAAAGAAAACGGAAGCCGCGATACAGGCCGCTATGCAAACCGAAAGGCAGGTAAGGGCGGAACTGGAGGAAAAAGCCAAAGCTTATGGCCAGGCGATAGCGAAAGCCGAAGAAAAAATCCGGACGCTGACGGAAGCCCTCAAACAAACAGAGGAATCGCTCAACGCCGGGGAGCAGGCAAAAGGGCTCGCCGAACAGCAGATAAAAGTAATCACGGCCCAATCAGCGGAATTATCTCAACAGCTCGAATCGCAGACAAACGCAAGATTGGAAGTCGAGGAAAAACTCAAAGCGGAAAATATGGCAAGGTTAAAAGCCCAGGAAACCCTCGCCCGGACAGCCGAAGAGAAATTACAGGCACAAACCATCGCGCAAACCGAGGCAAAGGCGAGGGTCCAGGCCCAGCAGTCGGCAAAAACCGAGGGCGAAGCGAAAACCCGGCTGGCGGAACAGTTGGTCTCGGCAATCGCCGCTAAAGCACAGGCCGAAAAGCAGCTCGAACAGCAAAACAACGCACGCCTGCTCGCCGAGAAAAATGCCCGGCTCGAATCGGAAAAACGGGCACAGGCCGAGGCGAGGGCGACATCAGCCGAAGAAGCGAGGAAGCGAGCCGAACAGACGGCAAAAGAACAGGCACAGGCACGCGCCGAATTTGAACGGCAGGCAACATCGCAATTAGAGGAAAAGACGCGGACCTATACCCGTGAAACAACGACCGCGCAGGAAAGAGCCAAATCATATCAGGCGCAGGCCGAACATCTCGCGAAACAATTAGACGCCGAATCACAAACGAGGGTCTTGCTGGCGGAACAATTAGCCGCTGAACAAAAAGCAAAAATAGATGCAGCCGAACAAATCAAACGTCTGACGGAACAGCTCGAACGCCTAAAGGCCGAATCGAAATCGGCAAACGAGGCAAAGGCCCAGGCAGAACGAAAACTAAACGAAGAAACACAGGCACGGGCAAAGGCGGAATCAGCCGCTCGCTCGCAGGCGGAAAAATCGGCCGCACTGGAAGTGAAATTCAAACAGGATATCGAGAAGCTACTGTCGGAATTAAACGAGACAAAACAGCAAATCATCCTCGAAACCAATGTCGCACAGGACGCCGAAGACCGGCTAAAAACGGAAAAAGAAGCTCGGTTAAAGGCGGAGGAAAAAACACAAAACGAGGCGCAACAAAGAGCAAGAGCGGAAGCCCTTGCCGAAGCACAATCAAAAGAAACGGCTCAAGCACAGGCAAAGGTCGAGGAACAGGCACAAAAATGGCAACAGGTCGAGCTGCAGATAAGGACTGAGCTTGAAGAAAAAGCGACAAGATATGGCCAGGCGATAGCGAAAGCCGAAGAAAAAACCAGGACAATCGCCGAGTTACTTAAATCAGCACAGGACCGCCTGAAAGAGGAAACAGACCAGCGAAGCCAAATTGAGGAAACACTGCGCAGTTATCAGAAAACGTTAGCAGACGCGCAAAACCAGTTAAGCCGCGAGGAAGAAACAAGGTCGCAAACAGAGGAACAGCTTGTCGCCGAACGCGAGATTACGTCGCAATTGCAGGAGCAGATATCGGCTTACGCTGAGCGCCTCAACCAGATAGAACGGGAACTCAATAGCGAAGCCGCGGGCAAAGCAAAAGCCCAGGAACAGCTCAAGGCGATTCTCGAAGAAAGACAACAGCTCGAAGAAAAGGCGAAACTGGAAGCAATGGAAAGGGTCAGGGTGCAGGCGATTGCGCAATCGCAGACGGAAGCGAGAGAAAAAGCGGAAAAGCAATTACGCGATTACACCGGGCAGTTTGACGAGCTTAAGAGCAACCTTGAAACACAAGCCGCCGTTACGGCACAACTGCAAACAAACCTCGCAAATGAAACACAGCTAAAAACAGAATCGCAGACCCTTGCGCAAAAACACGCCGAAGAAAAGGTGCGAGCCGAAGCAATCGCGCAGGCCGAAACACAGGCGCGGATACAAACAGAGCAAAGAGCCAAAGAAACAATTGAGTCAGCAGAACGAAAAGCCAGAGAAGCAATCGAATCCGCAGAACAAAGCACCAAAGAGGCGATTGAATCGGCGGAGCTAAAAACCAAAGAAGCAATAGAATCAGCGGAGCAGACAAGACAGCAGACCAAAGTCGAACTTCAGGAACAAATGAAGGGTTTCAACGCGACGCTGGCCAATATTCAGGAACAGTTAAACCGCCAAATCGAAACCCGGGCCGAGGCCCAGCAGCAGATAAGAACGCTTACGACAACAATAGAGGAATTAAAAGAACAGGTCTCCTCGCAGTCGCAAGACAGGGCCAACGTAGAACGAAGCATTAAAGACCTTGGCGATGCGCTTGCCGAAGCCCGCAGGAAACTTGACGCCGAGAGCCAGGCAAGAAGCCGGGCCGAAGAGCAACTGGAAGCCGAAGCAGCCACAAGAACGGATGCCGAGGAAAGAGCCGTCGGTTTGGCGTCGGCACTCGCCAAGGCCGAAGGCAGAGTGGAAGCCGAAGAAAAGGCGAGACGATTATCGGAGGAGAAAGCCCGCGTCGAAATCGAGGCAAAAGCGAAAGCCGAACAACAGTCGCGGGCACAACTGGAAGAAAAAGCAATAAGCTATGGCGAAGCGATAGCCACCGCACAGGAAAAAGCAAGGTATTACGCCGAAGCCCTCACCGAAGCGAAAAACAAGCTTGCCGAACGGGAAAAATCAACCGAAGATATTCGCAATCGGCTTAACAGTGAACTCCAGATACATCAGAAGCTCGAAGAGCAGGTCGAGCTTTATCGCCGGCAGGTCGCGCAGGCCGAGGCACAGGCCAAAACACAGACCTCGGAATTGACCGGCATCGAAAAACAATTGCGTTCCCAGTTGACCAGCCAGGCAAAAGTTTACGAGGAACGAATCACCCATCTCGAAGAAACGCTTGTTTCCGAAACAGACGAAAAAGAAAAACTCCGCCGCCAATACGAAATTGAATCCGAAACCAAAAATGCCGCTGAGCAGCAGTTGCAACAAAAAACCGAGGCATACGAGCGGGTAATCGAAGCCGCGGAAGAACATCTAAAAAGTGAATCTCGAAAGGTCTCGCAAATCGAGGCGCAGTTGACGGCGTTGCAGCAGGCAAAAGCTGAAGCCGAACGCAAACTGGAAGCGGAAACCGAATACAGAATATCCGCACAGGAAAATCTCAGGACCTACGCCGACCGATTAGCAGAGCTTGAAAAACATCAGGCAAATCTTGCCTCCACAAACGACGAATCACTGAAGAAAATCGTCGCCGAAACGGAAGCAAAAGAGCAAATGCAAACGCAAATCGAACTGCTGACCGCCGAGTTCACAAAAACCGAACAACAATTGCGCCAGGAACGCCAGGCAAGAACAGAGCTGGAACAAAAACTCAAGACAGAGACCGACGCCCGATTAAAAGCCGAAGAGCAGGCAAAAATAGAATCGCAGAAACGCACCGATATGGAGGAAGAGCTTAGTATCCAGAAGGAATTAACGGCCCAGGCCAACGCCGAAGCCGGCGTGCAGGAAGAGGCAAACGCACAACAGAGAAAAACGCTGCCTTTCGATATCCGCGAAATACCCGTCCCCGAAAAGACCCAGCCCTGCGACTGCTGCGGCAGAAACGACCTTACGCCAGGCGAACTGCACAAAATCGATTCCGGCCACCTCTTCTGCCCCGACTGTTTCGCTGCGTTAAGAAGATAACCTTAAACGGGCGTGTTTGTAAAAATCCGGACGGAAAATAGATTTGACGCAACGGCGACGCATTACTATACTTATCCGTTTAATAACAACAGGACCAGCCCGCTTCGCCGAGAGGCGAGCATAATTTCGGAGAATAAGATGGATAAGAATAAAATCATCGCAGAAGGTATAACATTCGATGATGTCCTGCTGATACCCGCCAAGAGCGACGTAGTGCCCAGCCAGGCCGACACAAGAACCCGCCTCACCAACAACATCATGATAAATATCCCCCTTGTCTCCGCGGCAATGGACACCGTTACAGAATCCTCGCTGGCAATCGCGCTCGCTCAGGAAGGCGGCATCGGCATAATCCACAAAAATCTGCCCGTCGCCGACCAGAAAAGAGAAGTCGTCAAGGTCAAACGCTCCGAAAACGGCGTCATCATAGACCCGATTACCCTCTCGCCCGATGAGCCGGTCCGAAAAGCTCAACAGATGATGAGCGAGCAAAACGTCTCAGGCATACCCATCGTCGAGGGCAGAAAACTTCGCGGCATCCTCACCAAACGAGACCTCAAATTCCTCAAGGACTACGACGCCAAAATCAGTTCGGTAATGGTGAAGAACAACCTCGTAACAGCCCCGCCCAACACCACGCTCGAACAGGCCAAAGGAATCCTGCAGGAACATAAAGTCGAAAAGCTGCTGCTGGTCAACGATAACGGCGACCTGACGGGCCTGATAACAATGAGAGATATCGACCGGGTCGAGCGATATTCAATCGCCGCCCGCGACCAGAGAGGCCGATTAAGAGTCGGTGCCGCCGTCGGCGTCCACGATTACGAAAGAGTCGAGGCCCTCATAGCCGCCGAAGTCGATGTAATCGTTGTCGATACCGCTCATGGCCATTCGCAAAACGTCATCGACACCGTAAAAACAATCAAAAGCAATTACAGTATCGACGTCATCGCGGGCAATATCGCGACTGCTGATGCCACCAAAGACCTCATCGACGCCGGCGTAAACGCCGTAAAAGTCGGAATCGGCCCCGGTGCCATTTGCACCACAAGAATCATCTCCGGCGCAGGTATGCCCCAGGTCTCCGCGATAATGAACTGCCTCTTAGAGGCCTCTAAACACGATATCCCCGTCATCGCCGATGGCGGTATCCGCCACTCAGGTGACATCACCAAGGCCATTGCCGCCGGCGCATCAACCGTGATGCTCGGTTCGCTCTTCGCAGGCCTTCGAGAAAGCCCCGGCCAGTTAGTCATCTACAAAGGCAGGCAGTTCAAGGAATACAGGGGTATGGGTTCTCTCGGTGCGATGATCAAAGGTTCCGCCGACAGATACGGACAGAAAGCCACCGCCTCCAAAGACAAGCTCGTCCCCGAAGGTGTCGAAGGTCGTGTCCCCTACCGCGGCTCGCTCAGCGATTTTGTTTATCAGCTCGTCGGCGGACTAAGGGCCGGGATGGGTTACTGCGGAACCCGAAGCATCGAAGAGCTTCGGACCAAATCGCGTTTCGTCCGCGTAAGCTCTGCCTCCGTCAGCGAATCGCACCCGCACGATATAAAAATAACCAAAGAATCGCCAAACTATTCGACAGTCGAACCACTTGAAGATTAATAGCGGGTTTTTCAAAGGCCTGTTTTGAGCAGGACTATATGAATCACGAAACAATTGCGATTCTCGATTTCGGCAGCCAATATGTGCAGCTCATCGCAAGGCGTGTCCGCGAGCATAACGTTTACTCCCAAATCTTCCCCGCCAATACCCCCGCAAAAACTCTGGCGAAAGAAAACCTCAAAGGAATAATACTCTCAGGCGGCCCAGCAAGCGTCTATGACAAAGACGCAATCAAATGCGATGAGAAAATTTTCGACCTCGGCGTCCCAATCCTCGGCATCTGCTACGGAATGCAGCTCGGCTGCTCCGTCCTCGGCGCAAAGGTCGTCCCCGCCCAGAACAGGGAATTCGGCAGGACAAACCTCACCATCACGAGTAAATCCGGCCTCTTCGCGAACCTCCCCGATTCAACTACCGTCTGGGCAAGCCACGGCGACCAGATTGAGGACGCGAACCATAACTTCATCAAGCTCGCCCAAACAAAGACCTGCCCCTTCGCCGCGGTAAAACACAAAAAACAAAAATTCTTCGGCGTCCAATTCCACCCCGAGGTCTCGCACACGCCCAAAGGCGCGGTCATCCTCAAAAATTTCCTTTACGATATCTGCGCCTGTGCGGGCGACTGGAAAATGAGCGACTTCGTCGCCGATACCGTCAAAAAAATCCAAAAACAGGTCGATGACCACACTGCTCGCCACGACGTAGCCGAAGGCGAAGCCAGGGTTATCTGCGGCCTCAGCGGGGGCGTCGATTCCTCCGTTACCGCCGCCCTGCTCCACAAAGCCGTAGGCGAACGCCTCGTCTGCATTTTCGTCGATAATGGACTTCTCCGCAAAAACGAACGCGAACAAGTCGAATCCACCTTCCGCGACCACTTCCACATCAACCTGCGCGTCGTTGACTGGTCCAAACAATTCCTCTCCAAACTCACGGGCATAACCGACCCTCAGCAAAAACGCAAAGTCATCGGCGCTGAATTCATCGCCGCCTTCAAATCCGAAGCGTCTAAAATCAAAAACGCCAAATTCCTCGCTCAGGGAACCCTCTACCCCGACGTCATCGAGTCAGGAGCCAAAGATGGCAACCCCGCAGCGAATATAAAACTGCACCACAACGTGGGCGGATTGCCAAAGGAACTTGGCTTTGAACTGGTCGAGCCGTTAAGGGATTTGTTCAAAGACGAAGTTAGAGTCGTCGGCGAATACCTCGGACTGCCCGAACACATCGTTTGGCGTCATCCATTCCCCGGGCCCGGATTAGCTGTGCGTGTAATAGGCGAAATAACCCCCAAACGTCTCGAAGTCCTGCGTGCCGCCGACGAAATCCTCATCGACGAAATCAAATCCGCAGGTCTTTATAGAAAAATCTCGCAGGCCCTCGCCGTCCTTGTCCCCGTCCAAACCGTCGGCGTTATGGGCGATGGCCGAACATTCGAAAACGTCATCGCAATCCGCGCCGTCGAAACCACCGACTTTATGACCGCCGACTTTTCGCAAATCCCTTACGAGGTGCTGGGGCTGATTTCGAGCAGAATCATAAACGAGGTCCGCGGCGTAAATCGTGTCGTTTACGACATCTCCAGCAAACCCCCCGCGACTATCGAATGGGAATAACAAAATGTTTAGCCGCCGCCGGCACGGCGGCGCATCCAAATAATATTTAGCCCCCAGGCCTGCCTAGGGGTTATTCTTTTTATGGCGGGGTTATTTATTACCGCACAATATTTAATTGTTTCCGGTTACAGTAAAGCTCCCGTCCCATTCGGCCTGTATCTTGATATCGCCGTCCTTCGCCGTCGTATATATCCTTTGCGTCAGCGTGTACGGGACAAATTTTTCCTTACCTTCTGCCGCCTCGATTGTAACGGACGGGCTTCGCGTTTCCCTTATGTTATTACTATCATTCAGCAGCTTAAGCGTCTCTATTCTCGGAAGTCCGTAAGACCAGGCGGTCTTGGAGCCCTTTTTGTAATCAGACCGGCCTACGGAAATCACCGCGATTGTCGGCGTCATCGCTTTGAGCAATTCGAGAGTAGTGCCGTTCTGAGAACCGTGATGGCCCACGTGATAAACGTTTACGTCGAGGATGGCGGGCGGTTCTTCGCCTTCATCGACGATTCCGTCGTAGTAATTAAGCATGGCGTATGTCTCTTTTTTCTCCGCATCTCCGGTAAAAAGAAAAGACGCTTTGCCGAAATCCACTCTTATGACTAAGCTTTGCTCATTTAGATTGGTCTTATACTCACCGCGCAGCTCGCTCGGCCGTGACCACAGAATAACAATTTTGGGGTCGCATCCTTCGCAATTTATCGGGTCTATAATGCCGTCGGTAACGCCTTTTTTATTGCCGTTGGCTGTTATTTCGTCATTGTTCACGTCCCTGAGTATTATGCCATTCGCGTCCGCGATTTTTTTTAACCAACTCGGGCCATCTCCTCCCGTATTCCCGTTGTCAACATATCGCTTGACTGTAAAGTTATCGCAGACCTCTTTCAGCGCACTCGTGTGGTCTTCATGACCGTGAGTAATAATGACCGATTCAAGGGTCCTGTTCAGGTCAGGCCTTTTATCGAAGAAACTTTTAAGATACGAGATGAGGTGGTCCGGCTTTTCCCCATCCTGGAAGCCGGCATCGATTAAAATAGCTCCGCACGGGAATTCAAGCAGGGTTGAGTCGCCCTGCCCGACATAGATAAAATGTGCGGTCATTTCACAGGAGTTGACATCCGCGGCGATTGTCTTGTTCCCTGAACACCCAAAGCAAAAGACAGCCAGAGCTATTACCAGAACACGAACTAATGCCGTTCTCATAATTGTCTCCTTTCCGATATCCCGCCCTTGAATTTGAAAAGAAGTTGTCCTCTTGGCGTTACCTCTATGCCTCCAATATTTGAATGGTCTGTCTCCCGATGATGTAATTATCAATTAAATTATCTTCTATGCAAATAGCAAGATAATTACCACCCCCCTGCGACAGAACCTGTCATTCCCGCCGTTTTTTATATCGCCTCTATTGCTCTACCCTCTAATTTCTCACCCGGTGCAGGCGGATAATTCTTGCCTTTATGGTCTTGAAACACGGGCAAAGAAGGGTAGAATTGGGAAATTAGAAAAAAGGATGGTAAGAACATGCTGAGACCAGATGAAAATACTCACAAGTTCATAATTTCATCGACTAGTCGATTTGTTGGCGAATATGAAAATGAAAACCTCCTGATAACTCACGCTTGGCCGTCAACCGAGAATATAGGACAATTATATGCCGGACAAACAGAAAATCCATATTCTCGCAACTATTTTATTATTGTTTATAAAAGCGAACCTTACGAAAAAGCCCCAGGTGTAGCTATCCCAAACTATGACTGGCTTAGCGAATTTATTTGTATATACCTCGGCATTCTTTTTGGGAAAAGATTCGATAATCACGGTGCTGTAGAGACAAATGGGTTCTTTTTCTTAGCAAACACCAACGAAGTTGGGACTCCAATAAGATTCCATGATATCGGCGTAAACAACCACAGACCAAGATGTGACCTCCAATTTCCGTTGAATCTGTCCGAGTTTAAACTGCTTGAACCACTAATATCGGGTAAGGTTGACGAAAGAGTTATCTCTATTGCGAATGCGGCTGGGAGATTCTATCTGAGGTCAGTAAGATTATTCGAAACTGATCCAGAGGTTGCATTCTTGGATCTGGTGACATGTGGTGAAATCCTATCAAACTATTATCAATATACTGACGAAGAACTATACGATGATGGCATTCGGCATATTCTCAACACCATAGAGCAAAATAATGGGTCTGAGGTTGCAAACACGATTAAAAGTCGTCTTTATCAAGTTCGTAGGAAATATGTTCTAACAATTACCAAATTGCTCAATGCGTACTTCTTTCAAAACACGGAAAGTAAACAAGGTTTCGCATCATTGAAACGGGAAGATATCATAGATAGAATAAAAGCATCGTATGATCTAAGAAGCTTATATGTTCATAATGGAATAAAAATTGGCAACTGGCTGGATCCCCATTCTTTCCTTAATGAGGTCCAAGTTGGAATACCGGTCGTCGAATCAAAAGATTTACAGAAACTTCTTTGCTTGACACCGACATGGACCGGTATGGAAAGAATAATGAGATATTGTTTGTTACGGTTCCTTCATTTGAACGGTGTATCCATAGACAAAAGATTAGACGGAGACAAAGATGTTCAAGACAAACGAATACTTCGGCGGAAAGGTTAAATCCATCGCCTTTGAAACCAGCCAGTGCCCCGCCACCGTCGGCGTCATCGCCCCGGGCGAATATGAGTTCGGCACAGCAACCGTCGAAATTATGACCGTTATCACGGGCAAACTGGCCGCGATGCTGCCGGATAGCGCAAAATGGGCCGACTTCGGCCCAGGCAAATCATTCACCGTCCCCGCCAATAAAAAATTCAAGGTAAAAGCCGACGAGGATACCTCCTACCTTTGTCTTTATAAATGAAGTCAAACCCATCCGCCGAAGGCGCATCCGCATCCCAAAATTGAAAATCGAAAATTGGAAATCGTAAATCTTCTGTGCCACTGCGGCAAAAAATATTCAGCAATGCGGCAAGTTCCGCACATACTGCCCTGCGATATTTGCAATTGCCCCCCAGTCGCCCTTCTCGATGAATTCTTTTCTCACGACTGATGCGCCGATGCCGATAGCCACGCAGCCGACGGCGAAAAATTCCGCCATATTCTCAGGACGCACGCCATCGACCGCCACAAAGTCCACGTCGTCAATCGGCCCCCGCAGCGCCTTTATGTAATTGACGCCGAGAGCCGACGCGGGAAAGATTTTGACCATTTTCGCCCCGTGCCGTTTTGCAGTTAGAATCTCCGTAGCAGTCGCCGCCCCGGGTAAAATCGCGACATCCTTTTTGACGCAATAATCAATCACCTCGGTATTGGTATCCGGCGCAATGATAAATTCCGCGCCCGTACGAATCGCCTTTTCTGCCAATTGCGTCGTTATTACGGTCCCCGCGCCGATGCACATTTTGTCTGCCATTTTCTCGCGGAGCATCTTTATCATTTCAAATACGCCCTCGGTGTTGCAGGTAACTTCGAGCATCTTTATGCCGCCAGCCAGAATCGCCTCGGCAAGGTTGATTATCTGGTCACCCCTGACGCCCCTCGCAATAACGATTATCTTCTCTTCTCGTATAAGCTCGTAAACCTTTTCCGCCCGCATATCAGCTCCAGTAATCTTTAACCGTCCATTTTGCCAGCGATTATACCCGCCCCTCGCCAAACGTCAATTTCTCGAAGCGCAGCGAAGACCTCGGCGTAGTTCTTTAACGAAGCCGGGCATCTGCCGACTCCCGCCAGTCCCTCCCGACCGTAAGTATCCGGTAAACGTTTTCACTCGACCAGTAAAGGTCTTATAAAAACAGCATAATCATCGAAATAATGGGGGTTTACCAACGAAAAACCACAAGGAACACCGATACCCCCTATAAAACACTGGGTAATTATACTAAAAAACGGGTTTTAGAAATAATTTTTTATGCTTGACAAACCCCCTATCCGAAGTTAAATTAGGGCAATGAGGTAATTTAGATAGTCCGGTGAAGTAAGGGTATATAAAGCAGGAGAGTGTGATATGAAGGAGCTATTCACAACTGGAGAGGCCGCTGAGATATGCCGGGTCAGCCAACAGACAATAATCCGCTGTTTCGACTCCGGCCGGCTGGAAGGTTTCCGCGTGCCCGGGTCGAAGTTCAGAAGAATCCCCCGCGAAAGCTTAGTAAAATTCATGAAGAACAATGCCATACCATTGGACGGTATGGAGACGGGGAAAAAGAAGGTGCTGGTCGTCGATGATGACGCTGAAATCGTCGATTTGCTGGTTGAGGTGCTGACGCGGGACGGCAGATTCGACGTCAAGACGGCCACCAGCGGATATGAGGCGGGGATACAGACGCAGCGGTTCAGGCCTGATTGCATACTGCTGGATTATATGCTGCCAGATGTAAACGGGAACGTGGTTTGCCATACTATCCGGAAAAACCCGGAGTTCGAGAATATAAGGATTATCATAGTAAGCGGGGTAATAAAGCAGGAAGAAATAGACCAGCTATTGAAGTCCGGGGCACAGGATTTTGTGAAGAAGCCGTTCGATGTTAATGATTTGATAAATAGAATTTGCGCTTCGCTTGAGATGCTGCAAAAAAGCGCGTAGGGCCGGCTGGTTAGCATACCTGTAAAAAATAGCTCTGGGAAGCACCGAAAATTGACAAGAAAGCAGCGATAGCTGATAAGTGAGGATGGGTAATATGCCGGAACAAAATCCGGACAATTCCGCCGGCCGCAGGGTTGAGCTTGCGGTGGGCCAGTGTGGAACAATCTCAATTCTGCCCTCGGTGGCCGCAAGGTTTCTTTCGCAACTGGGCAGGATGGAGCTTACTCCCGGCTCGCTGGCGGAGCTTGTGGAATCCGACCCGGCGATTACGGCATTAGTATTGCGCCTCTGCCACAACAAGGGAATCATAATCAAACAATGCGACACCTGGCTTTTGCAGGTGATGGAAAACATATCGCTGCGGGAGATTCGGGACGCGGTTTTGTCGGCAGACGTTTTCGGGGGATTGTCGGACGACGGGGGGAGCGAATTCAGGAAAGAATTGACCCGCCATTCATTAGCGTCGGCCTGCTGCGCCAAACAATTAGCGAAACTCGTATCGCCTGCAATTGACGGTGATACCGCTTATTTGGCGGGCCTGCTGCACGACATAGGTAAATTCCTGCTCGATGAAACGATGCCGAAAAGTTTCGATACGCTACTCGAACAGGCGAAGGCAGGCAAAACGAGTTTTTGCCAGGTCGAGCAGGCCAATCTCGGTATTGACCATACGATATTAGCCAAGCGATTCGCGCAGAGTATTCGGCTGCCGAGCGATATTATATTGGGGCTTTGGCTGCATCACAGCCACGCGGGGGCGATACCGCGGATGCCGCAGGCGAGGATAGCCGGGGTCGTGGAGGTTGCGGATATTATCGTTCGCCGGGCGGGTATCGGCGAATCGGGGAATTACGAGGAGCAACTTTCGGCTGAAGTAATCGCGGGGACACTGGGGCTGACCGCTGAACAGGTGAAACAGGTTGAGCAACAGCTACCAGATTTGGTCCATCAAAAAAGCGAGGCGGTGGGGCTGAACATCCTGAAGCCGGGGTGGGCATATTGCGACGCGTTGCGAACCACGGCGGGACAGTTGGCTTCCGACGGCTCAAAATTATTCGAGGAAAGCTCACGACTGCAAAGCAGCGCGAGCTATTTCGATTTTATTAAAGAGCTGATACCTAAAATCAACTCATCAATGCCCGCGATTGAGCTGGCGAAAAATTACGCATTAGTCTGGCAGGATTTTTATCATACGGGGCCTGTGTGCGTTTATCTTACCGACCAGCTCGAAGAAGGCATCATCGAGGGAACAGTCGCCCAGGACCAGACCAACACAAAAACACTTTTGCTTGAAGTGCCCGGCGACGCGGAATTAATTCCGGAGCCGATGAGCGAAAAATTCGTCGTATTGGACGCTGAAGATAATATCGATTGGCTGTTCGAGCAGTGCGACGTCAAGTTCGACCTGAGCCGCACCAAGATTGCCCCGCTCCAGGCAGCCGGACGGACGGTTGGCGTAATCATATTCGAGCTTCGTCATCCAGCCGGGGGCGATATTGCTGAACGGTTCGCACCTGCCGCGAGATTTGGGGGCACAATCCTCGATATGCTTGGGACAATCGGCAACCATCAATGGTATGCGGAACGGTTTGCGCAAGCGATGGGCGGGCAGCGTTCAGCGGATAGTGAGCGAAAAACGGAAGACCCTTCTTCGCTTCGCTACGAAGGGCAGGCCACCGAACTTCCAACAGAAGAGAAGAAACAGCAAACGGGAGATGCGGAGGCGATGGTGGAAATGGCGGCGGGAGCGGCACACGAATTGAATAATCCGCTGTCGGTTATTTCGGGACGGGCACAATTGCTCGCTAAAAGTGAAAACGACCCGGACAGGAAACGCATCTTAGAGCAGATTCAGCAAAACGCGGGCGAGCTATCGGCGATTATCGACGACCTGATGAGCTACGCAAACCCGGAACAGCCCAGGGCAACCGAAACAGCCGTGGGGCAAATAATCAATGACGCGATTGATTTGACAAAACAGAAAAAGCAAATGGAGCAGTTCGATATCAAAATCAATATTGCGACTGATACGCCTGAGGTATTTGTTGACTCGGCACAGATTTCCTGCGCGATATCAAATATTCTCTGCAACGGTCTTGAGGCATATCCGTCGAACCTTGCGGATAAAGACCAAACCCTTCGACAGAGCTCAGGGCAGGCAGGGCCGATTGCAATAGAGGTTACAGCCGACAAAACAAATAATACTGTTAGTATGCAGGTTGTTGATTCGGGTAGAGGGATGGATGAGCAGACGCTTGCCAAGGCGACGCATCCGTTCTTTTCGGCGAGGGCGGCGGGGAGAAAACGCGGAATGGGCCTTGCGCACGCGCAACGGCTGATAGAGATAAACCACGGAAAACTCTCATTAGCGAGCCAGCCGGATAAAGGGACGACGGTAACTGTCATCTTGCCCTGCAAGTGACAGACCAAAGACACCAGACCACAGACGCCTGTCATTGCCGAAGCGGGCTCTACGCTCCGCTACGTGTCTGATTTATAATTTATGATTTATGAATGGGTCCCCTGTTGCAAAGCCATGTAAGCAGATTCTCGGGGAGAGCCGGGCGGATGAGGAAGTTTGCGCTGCAAAAAACTGGGTCCCGGATAACGGCATTCCGGGATCTTCGCTGCGCTTCGAGGGTCTTCGCCCGCCAAACTGACTGGCGGGTAAACTGCGCTACGATAGGTCCTAAAAACAGTGTGTTTGGGGGGAATCAAACAACAAACGATACAATCGTCAGGTTGGGCGACGCCATAAAACTGATAGGACGTTAGTTATGGGGCTGGTGGGGTTTAAAACAGGCGGGTTAAGCCGATGGCGGGAAAGGTCGATTTTAATACGTAGGAAGGGACACCAACTATCCACAACTTTATGATTTTAAAGCGAGGACGCGGTGAACAACGAAATACGAAATAAACGGCTGCGCCTGTTGATTAGGAAATTTAACAAGCAGCGCAAAAAGCAGGCGATGCAAATTGATATTCTTTGCAATGATATTATGACAGCGCACAAGGACTTTCTAAAGGCGCTTAAGGTCCTCGGGTTCGCAGCGGACTTTTACAACGCGATAACGGGTATCACCGACCTCAACGAATTACTTTGCACCGCGGGCAGTTACATCCAGAAGCATACGCCGGACGTGCATATAGCGTTTTTCCTGCTGGCCCAGGGTGGAGTCGAGGGGGTACAGCCGGAGAATTTCGAGATGCACGTGTTCGAGAGCGACCAGCCGATTGACCCCGATGACAGACGGGTGGAAAACTTTTTTAACACCGAATTAGTTATCAATATCAGCAAATCCAACCAAATTTGCACAGTCGAAGATATGCTGGGAATGGGACTTCAGTACTCTCCTGTCTTCTTAGAGAAAATCTCGACGGCCGCGATACCATTATCGACGGCGGGCAGCTCAATGGGTTTTATGCTTATTTACCGGTCATCGCGTAATCCATTAACAGCCGACGAACTCAAGGCCGTCGCGCAGATTACGCCCGGACTGGCGCGTTCAATCGCATCCTGCCGGGCGTTAGTGAACAACATTTAATTATTCCCGCAACAAGCCCCATTCAAAACAGTTGCACAAACCCCGATATCCTGCGCATAATAATGGCGTAAAATAACTGAGCTAAGAAAGATTGGATATGGCAGGCAAAAACCAAAATAGCGAAGAGGCCTTTGAGACGGTCGAGCCGGTAGGCAAACGGGTGCTTATCCGCAAAGACGAGGACAAAAAACAGACCAAGGGCGGGATTCAACTGCCGGACAATATCGAGATTCCCACAATAACGGGCAGAATCGTGGCGATATCGGCGGAGGTTGAAAATATGCCTGAGATACCGCTTGCAAAATACGACAAGGTGCTGTTCAATCCCAAGGGTGCCATACCTGTTGACTTCGAGGGAAATAACCGGCTGTTTGTGGTAGAGGTTGAGAACGTCGTGGCGGTATTCAGAAAGACATAGCCGGCTTATCGCGGCAATTCTTGGAACGGGGACAAAAAAAATATGCCAGAAGGCGCTTGAATCCTTCTGGCATTTCCGGGTTGCCGGACCGATAATCGGCAAACAGGGGGATAAGCTCTGATTATTACATTTTGTCTGTTAGATTTACGCCATTTTTGCGGCGATTGACGAGCATAAGGAACCCTGTAACGAACAATGTTACCGTCGCGGGCTCAGGGGTCGGAACCGGAGGTGGTGGTTCAGGGGGCGGAGGATTGGAGTGCGGAGGATTTCCGGGGGGGGAGCCGCCGCCGCCGTCCTCAGATGTGTAAGATAACCCTGGGCTTGGCGTCATCCCGCCGCCACCGCCGCTGCCAATCACCGTAGAGCCGCCAGTTTCATCCCCGGGCGTCGAAAATTCATCCCGCTCAAAAACAGCGATGACCATTTTGGGCGAATTAAGAAATACGGTGGTGGAGCTGTTTACGGAGTTACTGACGCTGCCCAGCCAGCAAACGAACTGATAGCCGGGCTTAGGTGTGGCTTTCAGCGTAACAGCCGAGTACATGTCGTAAGCATGCACGCCTGTCGGGATATTAAGATAACCACCTTGCACGGGACTCGTCTCCAACATCAAAGCTGTCCCGTTTTCCTGAACTGCTGCCTGGGCGGAAAAACAAGAAAACAGAGTTGCACAGCAAATAATCACCGCAGAACACCATAACTTCAGATTGCTTCTTTTCATCTTATTCATCCCTTTATTCCACCCTTACACAGTCCCCACGGGCAAACCAGGCGTGTCCGACTTCTACACCGCCTGGCGTTTTCTACCCCGCTTCGCTGCGTATAAAACCGATGCAACACCAAACAAAACAATGCCATTGTGCCCGGTTCCGGAAGTCGGAACAGGAGCAGCGCTTTCATTACTTACCGCAAAATTGCTGTTGGTTGGTGCGTAGTTAATGTTTAGACCGTGACCCTCCGAGCAAGTATCGCATCCACCCCGTTTTCCCCCATCGAGAGAGCTGGAAGGCAAAGCTAAAGCATTCTGTGCCAACACAACTCCCTCCTTTATTACGGAGAATACAGCAATTATGTTCTTCATCACCTTCATTGTTTCCTTCACACACACTTTAGTTTTTTGCCAAGTTGCACAAAAACCGGATACAATTCGTCTCCTCCGGTTAAGCTTTTTTTTGCTTTCTTCGGAGAGCCATAAAAGCCCCGCCGATTAACAGTCCAAACGTTGCCGGCTCGGGAATGCACTGTGTATCAATTGTTATCTCATCGATATAAATATCCCCCTTGACGGTAATCCACTCGCTTA
>Ga0187866_1000936_pt1 | contig 30240 bp, 17 predicted proteins | sample June2016WEW_11_1_3_FD_133013 | JGI IMG/M metagenome (GOLD analysis project Ga0187866, IMG submission 133013) | Peatland microbial communities from SPRUCE experiment site at the Marcell Experimental Forest, Minnesota, USA - June2016WEW_11_150 | ecosystem: Environmental > Terrestrial > Soil >...
CACGTCCGAGACCGGCGTGGCTGCGGGCATCCGGCGAATTGAGGCGCTGGTCGGCAAGGCCGCCCTGGCGAAGGTGATGGCCGAGAGCCTGACCCTCGACGCGCTGCAGGAGAAGCTCGGCGTGAGCGAGGACGCGGTCGTGAAGAAGGTCGAGAGCCTGACCGAGGAGAGAAAGCGGCTTGAGTCGCAGCTGGCCAGCCTGTTAGCTCAGTTGGCGCGCTTAACCGGCAACGAACTGGTGGACGAGACGTCTGAGAGAATCGGCAGAATCAGGGTGTTCGTCAGAGACGAGCCCAAATTCGAGGTTTTCGGGCTGAGGCTGGTTGCGGACCGCGTGCGTGAGAGGCTGGGTGAGAGCTACGCTGGGTTTCTGACGTGCGAGAAAATGGGTCGAGTCTACTACGTGATATTCGTCAGCCCGGACTTGCAGGCGACTCTGCCCGCGGGCAAGCTGGCCAAGAGAGTTAGCTCAGTGATGGGCGGTGGCGGCGGTGGCAAGCCTGACCTTGCGCTGGGCGGTGGTGACCTCGCGAAGCTCGGCGCAGGTCAGGACGCGTTCAGGAACGCGGTCCGAGAAGCGGCCACAGCTTCACCTGCCGCGTAGTTCAACATCGCGTCACTCGGGACACGATCCGAAATCCCAGGAGGATTTCGGTCATGTCCCTTCGCAATGACCAATCAAGCCCGAAGGACCCAATGCGAAGGATGCGCGGGCATTCTGACTTGGTCATTTCCTCTTTGAATGGTCATTGGGGTTTGGGACTTGGTGCTTTCGTCTGCCTGCGCGCCCGGTCGAATTCCTTCAGCTTCCTTGAAATGACGTGTGTGTCCCTACTGACTGTGTCGAGGGCTCGGAGCGAGGCTGAGTCAATCGTGTCAATCGGCAGGACGTAGGTTGACTCGAAGTAGTTCGGAACCCGAAAGCGCTCGTTGCTCATGAAGTCGAGCGCGGCCACGTCCTTCTTGTCGAACAGGTAGTGGTCAACCTGCTTCTCGATTTCCCTGTACGCAGGCAGGTAGCATGACAGGGTCTGGTCGTACCGGGTCAGAGTTACGTCCGTACCCTCGCTGACCAGCACCGCGGTCTTGGTCCACTCCGGCTTGAACCCGGCCAGGCGCAGGTCCGCGATAACCTGGTGAATCTCGTCCTCGGTCAGGTCGGTGTCGGAGCCGACAATGGCCAGCAGGCGATGGATGAGCATATCCCCTAGCCGGGTGTTACCCAGCCACCACGTCCGGTTGACGACGCCGCGCACCAGCGACAGAGCGTGGCGGCACCGGTCCGCATCGTCGAACTCCAGGCCGTAGCGCTTGCGCGCGAACATGAGGGCCTGGCCGCGTTCGACGAGGTTGACCCCGCCGATGCGCAGGATGCCCACGAACGGCCGCAGCAAATCGAAGACCATCCTGAACGTGTCGAAGTCGAAGGCGATGGAGCGCTGAATCGAGATGCCCAGCAGGTTCTCCAGGGTCCGGCGCAGCATCTTGTCGCCGCCGATGGCGTAGGTGTGAGTAATCTTCTCCATGTGGGTGAAGTCGGTGGGCGACATCGCAAAGGTGATGCCCGGCACCTGCACCAGCAGGTCGCGCGGCACCGCCACAAGGTTGAGGGAGGGGAGAGAGAAGTTGACGTGGCAGATGATGATGATGTCGGAGTGGGACTGCTCCTCCCGCTGGTTCCGCTGCCGGCCTTCGTTGATTACGGGCCCGATGGCGCGGGCGTCCTTGCCGATAATCAGGATGTTGATCGTACCGGCAGGCGTGGGCTGGAGCACGGTGGGTTTGTGGCCGCGGTGGCGCGGGCCGAGCAGGTACGCTGCGACCAGCAATACAAGGAGCAGAGCGGCAAGCACGACCCAGACTGCCGGGTGGATTCTTGAGCGGGCAGGCATCTAGCGCGTGATGACGAGGCGAATCGGGTAGCCGGTGAACGTGAACCGGTGCCGGATTTCCGAAATCACGTACCGCTGGTAAGCCTGGGTCAGCGCCTTCGGGTTGGTCACGCGTAGCCGGAAAACCGGGGGCCGCGTGCCGGTCTGGCTCAGGCCGACGACGCGGATGTCGAACCGGGGCTGGTTGCGTTCGAGTTTGGGAAGAACCAGGCTGCGCAGCTTCGAATTGGGCACCTGCGTGCCGCCAGCGGTCCAAACTTCGCGGGCCTTGAGCACGGCCTCGGTGACACCCATGCCTTTCAGCACGGAGGCGTAGACAACCGGCGCGTAGCGCACGAATTCGATATTGGTGCGGGTCCAGTCGCGCACCTTCTGCTTCAACTCTCCCCGCACCGTGTCCATCTTGTTAGCGATGACGACCATGCCTTTGCCGCGGTCTTCGACAAGACCGAGGATGCGTTTGTCCTGCTGGTTCGGGCCGTCGAACGCGTCGAACATGACCAGGGCCACGTCGCAGCGCTGAATCTGGTCAATGGCGCGGGTGACCGAGTAATACTCGACCGGTTCGGTTACCTTGGGCTTACGTCTGATGCCGGCGGTGTCGAGCAGGCGGTAATGGTGGCCTTCGATTTCGATGGTGTCCTCGACCACGTCGCGGGTCGTGCCGGGCGTGGGCGTCACGATTGCCCGTTCTCGGCCCAGCAGCCGGTTGAGCATGGACGACTTGCCGACGTTGGGCCGGCCCAGAATCGCGAGGGTCAGCAACTCCTCGGGATGCTTGCGCGGCGCTTCAGACAGGCGGGCAAGGATTTCATCCAGCAGGTCGTCCACGCCGGTGCCCAGTTCCGCGGAGATGGGCACGAGCACCTTTGCGCCGAACTTGTGGAAGTCGGAGGTTTCGTACTTGCGGCGGATGTCGAGCTTGTTGACGGCCACAATGAACTCCCGGCCTTCGTCGCGCAGGCGGGCGGCGATTTCCTCGTCCAGCGGCTGGCGCCCGACCGAGCCGTCAACCACCAGCACGATGACCTGCGCCTCGTTCAGCGCAATCCGCACCTGGCGCTCGACCTCGTGGGCGATTTCCTCCTTCGAGTCAGGGACCAACCCGCCCGTGTCCACGACCTTGAAGCGCCGGCCCAGCCATTCCACATCGCGGATGATGCGGTCGCGGGTGATGCCCGGTTCCTTCAGCGTGATGGCGACCCGGCCGCCGACCAGGCGGTTGAACAGCGTGGACTTGCCGGTATTCGGCCGGCCGACGATGACGACCATGACACGGATTATACAGAAAGGAACCGAGGATTCGAGGAATCAAGGATTCTCAAGAACCGAGACAGGAGTTCACCACCAAAGAGGGTGCTGCAGGGAATGGCCAATTCCCAAGCCCCAATGACCAATCAACAAGGAAATGCCGAATGACCGACGTCCGAGCCTCTGGCGGTCGTCTCTCCGCCGTCCGCACTTCGACATTTCCACTTTCCCTCTTGCTTTGTCCTTTCCACTTTCTCCTTCTCACCTTGGCGTCTTGGTTGTTCGATTCCGGTTTCCGGGAGTTTGCGTGTGCTTGACAATCGCGTATCCGGATTATAATTGATGGGTTAGCAGGTTCGTAGCCCGCTCAAAGGAGGAACCGTGAGTGCGCCGAGAAAAGTCTGGTTTATCCAGCCGGTGAGAGTCCGGCTTGAGGAAGGTTGGCAACCACCTCGATAGTGAACGCTGCATAGTCAGGGTAACCGAAGCTATGAAGCCAGCGGGAGCGAGTTACCGAGCCACAACGCAAGTGAAGGGATTGAGCCCCGTAATTCCTGTCATCCCAGTTGCCGATGCTGTTCATAAAGCCGCAGGCAATACTCTCCTCACCGTCAGGCAAGGCGAGGCGAGACTGGCGGGGTCTGAGACCGTGGCGAGGTATCATACGGATAGGCCAGGAACTCGGGAGACCCATGACGCTCTCAGTAGAGTATGGGCGGCCAAGTCCCGGAAAGACAAGGCGGTCCAGACGGCGTTATGGGAGTCGGATAGGCCCATAGTAGCGATGAAGCCCGTTAACGCGGGTGGAGCGAAGGGGCTTACAGGAATGCGACGGGACTTGAGGGACAGAACTGCCGGACTCAGAACCGGAGCACGGTTCTCAACAAAACTCAAGTCCCTAACTCTAAGGGCCAGGAAGAATCCTCGGAATCGATTCTGTGCTCTAATGCACCTACTTACTGAGGACTTCCTACTGGCGTGCTTCGGGGAGCTGAAACGTAACAAAGCCCCGGGCATAGATGCGGTAACGGTTGAAGACTACGAAGCGAATCTGGCGGCCAATCTCAGAGGCCTGGTCCAGCGGTTGAAGGCCCGGCAGTATCGTCCGCGACCGACCCGGCGGGTATACATCCCCAAGCCCAATGGCGACCGGAGGCCATTAGGCATACCGGCGGTAGAGGACAAGATTGTGCAGATGGCCTGCAAGCGCATACTGGAAGCGGTCTTTGCGGTTGACTTTCTGGAAGTATCCTACGGTTTCCGGGCGGGACGGGGCGCACATGACGCCTTAGACGCGCTCGACCGGACAATCATGACGCGACCGGTCAACTACGTGGTGGATGCGGACATCGAGCGGTTCTTCGACACGGTGAATCACGAATGGCTGATGCGGTGCTTGGGGCAGCGCATTACCGACAGTGCCTTTCTGCGACTGATAGCGCGATTTCTGACGGCGGGCGTAGTCAGTGAAGGTCGGAAGAGTGCCACAACTGAAGGTACACCCCAAGGCAGCGTTCTGAGTCCGGTGCTGGCAAACATCTACCTGCACTATGTACTCGACTTATGGTTTGAGCGCAAGGTCAAGCGGCAGACGAAAGGTTATGCTCACCTGACCCGCTATGCGGACGACTTTGTGGTCTGCGTGCAGAGCGGGCAGGAGGCCCGGCGTTTCATGCAGTGGCTGAAGGAACGGCTGGGTAAGTTCGGGCTGCGTTTGGCTGAGGCCAAGAGTCGGGTAATCGAGTTCGGGCGCTACCAATGGGCGGCGGCAAGACGACAGGCGAAGCGACTGGCAACCTTCGACTTCTTAGGGTTTACGCACTACTGCGAGCAGGCGCGAACGGGCGGATTCAAGCTGGGGCGAAAGACGGAGCGGAAGCGACTACGACGGGCACTGGTACAGATGAACGACTGGCTGCGGAGCATACGGAATCGGATGCGGCTTGCCGACTGGTGGCCGCTGCTGGTGGCGAAAGTCACGGGATACTATCGCTACTACGGGATAAGCGGGAATCTGCGGAGCGTGCAGAGCTTCTACCGGCGCGTGGTTGGGCTGGCGTACAAGTGGCTGAATCGGCGGAGCCAGCTACGGAGCTACGACTGGCAGCGGTTCAAGCGCTGGCTTGAGTATCATCCGCTTCCCCAACCGAGGATATGTCGGCGTTACCCCCTCCTTAGCGGAAGTGTTCATGAAGAGCCGAATGACCGAAATGGTCACGTTCGGTTCTGTGAGGGGAACCTATAACCCGAAGGAGGCAAGAAATGGTTTCTACTCGACACGTCCATCCGATCCGAAGTCCGTACGGTCTCGCCGCAGGCTCGATTCCAATACTGACAAGACGTATTCTTGCCCTGGCTGTCCTGTGCGCGTGCGCCAGCGTCGGCTCACCCCAGTATCTTGAAACCAATATTTACCTACCGGATGCACTGGGCGCCGTCAGGAACCTCCAGGCAGTGGCCTGGGATTCGGTCGACAATAAGGTCTTCGTGGGCGGTGACTCCGGGGTTCTCGTCATTGACGGCGCCTCGAGTGCGCGGATTGCGGTCGTCCCCACCAACGGTCTGGCGGTCGCTTTGTGCTACAGCCCGGAGAACAACAGAGTCTATGCCGCGAACCAGTCGAGCAACGACGTGACCGTCATTGACGCGGGGACGAATGAGGTGCTGGCAACGGTTTCCACGGGCACCGCTCCATCCGTCCTGTGCTACAACACTCAGTACAACAGGGTCTACTGCGCGAACTACGGCAGCGGCAACGTGACGGTCATTGACGGCGGGACGAACGGCGTGCTCGCGACGGTCGAAGCCGGAGACCATCCTGTCTCGCTTTCCTACAATGACGCCAACAATGAGGTCTACTGCGCGAACTTCTGCGGCGAGGACGTGACAGTGATTGACGGCGCAACCAGCCAGGTCGTCGCAACCGTGGCCACCGGCTACGACCCGCAGGCGCTGGTCAGCAACACGGAGCACAACAAAGTCTACTGCATAGACGCCAACGGGGATGGTTGGGTTGTAAGCGTGATAGACGGCTCGGCTCACTACGTCGTGGCGAACATACCGGTCGAGGAGGACCCCTTCGCCATGTGTTACAGCCGACAGAACGACAGAGTCTACTGTGGCAACGGTGTCGTCGTTACCGTGATTGACGGCGGAACCAACGCGGTGCTCGATTCCATCAGCGTGAATGCTGTACCGAATGCGCTCTGTTACAGCCCTCAGGAAAACAGAATCTACGTCGCGAACTGCGACGACGAGGGTGTGGTCGTGATAGATGGTGCGACGGATTCGGTGCTGGTGATGGTCCCAACCGGGGAGTGGCCGGTAGCGCTCTGCTGCAACCCGCTGAACAACAAGGTCTATTCCGCGAATACGAGCTGCGACAACGTCACCGTGATTGATGCCGCCACGGATTCCGTTCTGGCAACGGTGCCGGGGCATGATGAACCGCAGGCCTTCTGTTACAATCCGCGGAACGACAGGGTCTATTGCGCGAACTTCAACGACGACGTGACGGTGATAGACGGCGCGACCAATCGGGTCCTCGCCAGCGTTGCAGCGGGATGCCAGCCCGAGGCACTTTGCTACAGTTCGCGGGGCAACAAGGTCTACTGCGCAAACGGTGGCAGCGATGATGTAACCGTGATTGACGGCGCAACCTGCGCGGTGTTGACGACGGTAGGCGTCGGCGGGGAGCCCCGCGCGCTCTGTTACAATCCGCTGAAGAACAAGGTCTACTGTGCCAGCGGCTATCGCAACGACCTGACCATCATTGACTGTCGAGGCGATACGGTTCTTGCCACGCTGGATGTCGGCTGCGGAGGCCGTCAGGACATGTGCTACAACTCACGGGACAACAAGGTGTGCTGCGCGGGAGGGGACTTGTGGATAATTGACGGCACCGGCGACTGCGTCCGGGCGACTATCCCCGTGAGCAGCAGTGCTGTGTGCTACAACCCGGTGAACGACAAGGTCTATTGTGCATCCACATACCTGGACGTAATTGACGGTGCCGGCGATACGCTCATGGGTGTCATCCCGCTGACCGTCAGCGCGCTTTGCTATGACTGCCGCGACAACACGGTCTTTTGCGCGAAAACGGGCGGCGGCGTGGCGGTCCTTGACGGCGCGTCGAACATGGAGGTCGCGACTGTCGAGGTCGGGCAGCAGCCCAGTCTGTTCTGCTACGATTCTCTGAGAGACAAGATGTACTGCGTGAATGAGGGCAGCCACGACGTGTCCGTGATTTACGGGGGGACGAATGCCGTGGTCGCGACAATCAGCACCGGAACCGCACCGGTGGACATGGTCTGGGATCCCGCGCGGAGTCGCATGTATCTGGCGAACTTCGACAGTTCCAGCATCTCGGTCCTGCGGGACTCGGGCAGTGGCATTGAGGAAACGCCGAACGGCGAGGTGCGAACGACGAACGCTGCCACTGTTGTCCGCGGAATCCTGTTCCTGCCCTGTGGGAGCGACTTCCCAGTCGCGAGGAGTCGAGGCTTGGAAGCCTCTCCCACTCTACTGGATGCGACCGGGCGTCGCGTCGCTGTATTGCATTCCGGCGCGAATGACGTGAGCCGACTCGCGCCCGGCGTCTACTTCGTCAGGGAGGAGAGAGCAGGGAGCAGGGAGCAGTCGGCCGTGAGCATTCGGAGGGTGGTTATCACCAGATAAGGAGGCGAGATGAGGTCCAAGCTCGTCCTGTGTACTGTGTTCTGTGTCCTGTGCTCGGCTTGCCTGGCCCAGTGGCCTCTGACGACGGTGTACATGCCCGATTCGTTCTGCGGGCTGTTACACCCGCAGTGCCTCGCGTACGACTCAGCCTCAAATACCGTCTTCGTCAGCGGGCAGGCCGGCGACTGCATTATCGCGATTGACGGTGCCACGAACCGGAAAATGGCGAGGATTCCGACCGACTCGAACGTCTTTGCCATTTACTACGTCATCCAGAACAGCAACATCTACTGCGCGAACTACGGCAGCAGGGTGACCGTGATAGACGGTGCGACGAACAACGTGCTCAGGTCAATCGGGGTGGGCGACGGCCCCCGGGCTTTTGCCTGGAACCCTGTTCAGAACCGGGTGTACGTTGCCAACTACGCGGGTTCGAGCATCTCTGTGCTGCGCGACTCGTCGTCGGGCATCGAGGATGGCCCCGGGCCGCAAGCCTCATGCTTCAAGCCCGCCGCCACGGTCGTACGCGGAGTGCTGAACTTGGGAGTGGACAGTAGACAGCATACAGCATTCAGGGCGGAATTGCTGGACGCGACCGGGCGTCGCGTCGCTGCCCTGCGTCCCGGCGCGAATGACGTGAGCCGGCTCGCGCCCGGCGTCTACTTCGTGCGTCAGGCGTCTGGCGTCAAGCGTGATGCGTCGAACGTTAGGAAGGTGATTCTGACGAGGTAGCGTGTCCGGAGGGCTGATGGGATTACCGATGAGGCTTGGCATGAAACGGAACCCGCATCACAATCTTCCCGAGGTTAGCAGGTCATGAACTACAAATCCAGGCTGGGGCTGCTGCTACCTGGCGGCAGCGACGCTGTTCGCCCGCGAACCGGGCTTCGGCGAGTATCGGGCCGTGCAGGAGTCGCTGAGATTCGTGCATCCGAGTATCGGCGGGCGGAATGCAGGTTGACCGCAGAATGATTCGGACTACAATGGTCTTGTGAAAAGGACAACTGTTCTCCTATTGGGTTTGGGCATGGTTGTGCTGGCTGTTGCCGGGCCGTCGGTACTGGACGAAATGGCCTTGCACGACTCGCTGAGTCGGGTGCATCCGAGGATGCGGGCGAGTTGGCTCCGAGAGCACGGGCTGGACGATTCGTACTACACGACGTTCCACAGGCCGGAGAGTACTGGACTCTCCTGCCTTGGCCGCTGGCCGTGGGGACCAAGCTGGGAACTCGCAGGCCGGGACACGTTCCTCTACCTCGGTTCCGGATCAGGGGTCAGAATCCTATCCATAGCCGATTCGGTTCAGCCGAGGATGCTCGGGCAAATCAATGCCCGCGGCTTGGTCAGCCAAGTCGTCGTTGAAGACACCCTGCTTTTCGTTGCCTGCGGCTCATGGGGCGCACAGATATACTCGGTATCCGACCCGGCTAACCCTCGCGAGCTAGGCTCCATGGACGCGGTCATCGGCGACCTGTGCGTGAAGGATACGTTCTGCTACACAGTCGGCAGCGACAGCTTCCGAATCTACAACGTCGCCAGCCCGACGCAGCCGGCCCAACTCAGCGCCATACGCGACAGCGGCGACGTCTTGGTGGAGGCCAACGGGTACGCATACGTCGGCTGCGGTGCCTCTGGCACGGCGCTCAACGTTTACGATGTGCGAAACCCGCACTCGCCGACGCTGGTCAACACCTTGGGCGGCGTCCAGCTTGCGCTGTTTGTGCGAGGGAACCTGCTGTTTCGGACCTCGGTGCAGCCCTCCTATTTCTCCATTCTGGACATCAGCAATCCGAGTTCAATCCATGAGGTCGGCCGCATCGACGGATACGGAGGGATGGCTCTGTACGCAGACGACAAGTATGCCTATCTAAGTTGCATGTACGACCACTCGGGCCTGTTTGTGATAGACATCTCGGATTCATCTCACCCGCAGTTGAGAGACAGCATCAATCCGGTGGGTGTTACTGAATGGGACCCCTACGTCCCGCACTCTCCGGGCTATGGCTATCTCGCGGATGACTATGGCGGGCTTGTCGTTGTGGACGTGCACGATGTGAACAACCTGAGCGAAGCATGGTCAGGCTACAGGGCAGACCAGTCCGTAGACATTGCCGTTGACAACGGTCGGGCCTATGTCGCCGACCATTGGGTGGGAACGGAGATAATAGACGTAACTGACCCGACGAGACCTGTGTCGTTAGGTGTCTACGATACATCTGATTCGCGCGGGACGAACACGGTTATGGCGCGGGATTCCTTCGCGTTCGCCGGCATGTCGGGCGTCGCGGGCCGCCGTTCGCTTCGAGTGCTGGACGTCAGTGCCCCGTCGCACCCGACGCTAGTGGCAGAAGACTCGTGCTACAGTTGGCCTGAGGACATGGTCCTCCGTGACTCGCTGCTATATGCTGCAGAGATGAACTGGTTCCAGGTCTTCAACGTCGCCCGGCCGCGACAGCCGGTACTGGTGGGGAGTTGCGTGACGAACACCTATGCCACTAACTTGGAGCTTGTGGACACGTTCGCCTACATCTCAGGTTCCCCGCTCAACGTCATCAACGTCGCACGACCGGACAGCCCGTTCGTGGGCGGTGAGTTCTACTTCGGTGTCTCCGGCTTGGATGTAGTAGACACGGTCATGTACGCGGTCGGCCAGAACGCTCAGTTCTGGGCTGTCAGCGTGGCCAACCCGACGGCACCTCGCCTACTTGATAGTCTCCGTCTTCCGAGTTACGATGCTGCCGACGTTGTCGTCGTTGGCTCGATTGCCTATGCCTGTGAGAATGTCATCCGGCTCGTAGATGTGTCGGACCCCACGCATCTGGTCCTGCGTGGCTCCGCTGGCGTTCCCTACGCCACGTGGCGACTGAAGTATGCGGCGCCGTACGTGTATGCCTGCTGTGAGGACGGCGGTGTGTGCGTGCTAGAGACCATCCCGGTCGGGGTCAGCGAACGGTACGAAGGCCGGCTGAGGGACAAGGCGCTGTCGGTGTGCCCGACCATCACCCGTGGGCCGCTGGTGCTGGAGGTTGCGACGCCCTTGGCGAGCGCGAAGTTGTCAGTGTATGACGTGGCCGGAAAGGAGGTGTTGAGGCTTCAAGCGCCTGCCAAGCGCAGCGGCCTGACCGGACGATGGCCCGTTGACCTGTCACGCCTGTCAGCGGGCGTCTACGTGCTCAGGCTTGACGTCAATGGCGTGACTGAAGTCGGTAAGGTCATAATCACGAGGAGGTAGAAGATGAAGACCGTCTGTCTGTTGTTGGTCGGGGTCGTGACAGGCGCAAGCGCACTAGTCTGCGCCTACCACATAGACCCCAAGACTGCCGCCATGAGCGGCAAGGTGTCGGGCAACCCGAGCAACGGTGGCGTCACGCAGTCGGTCGTTTGTTGCTGGGACACGCTCGTTCGGGTAGAGCTCCTTGCGGGAGCGAAGGGCAATGGCGGTGTCTACACTGCGACCGTACTGGATGGCGGCACTCCACTCGTGTGGAGCACCGGGACCCAGTCACAGAACGAGAGCTGGGTGAAGTTCGAGAACTGGAGCAGCCAAGTCGCCTTCACGAAGGGCAAACTCCTGACCATCCAGTTCACCCGTGGCGGGAATGACAGTATCCAATACTACTTCCAGGAAGGCAATCCGTATCCCTACGGCGAGCTTTCGACGACTTCGCCGCACGCGGGGCAGGATTTGGCCATTCGGTGCTACGGGCATCCGAGGGTCGGTGGGCAGGCGACTGCGGTTTGACTTCCTGATGTCGAGTTCTAGAATCTAGCTATGACCCTGCGACGGCTGGGCGTCGTTTTCCTGCTGCTCGCGACGGCAGTGGCCCGAGGCAACGGGCTATCGTTCCAGGAGCACGCGGCGGTGCAGGAGTCGCTGGCCCGCGTGCATCCGAGGATGCGGGCAAGCTGGCTTCGAGAGCGCGGGCTGGATGACTCGTACTACACGACGTTCCACAAGCCTGAGAGCACGGGCTTAGCCTGCGTCGGCCGCTGGCCCTGGGGGCCAAGCTGGGAACTCTGCGGCAGAGATACGTTCATGTATCTCGGCTCCGGCTCAGGCGTCCGTATCCTCTCCATATCCGACTCAGTTCACCCGCGCCAACTCGGCCAGATTGCCTGCCGCAGTCTGGTGAGCCAAGTGGTCGTGCAGGACAGCCTGCTGTTTGTCGCCTGCGGCAGTTGGGGCGCGCAGGTCTACTCGGTATCCGACCCGGCCAACCCGCGGGAACTTGGTTCGTTGGACGCAGTCATCGGCGACCTTTGCGTGAAAGACTCACTCTGCTACACGGCAGGTGGTGACTCCTTCCGTATCTACAGCGCAGCCGACCCATCCTCACCGAGACAGCTTGGCGCTCACTCCGACACTGGTGCCTTGGTAGTCGTGGTCGGGTCGCACGCCTTTGTCGCCGACGGCTCGGGCATGAACGTGTACGACGTTTCAATACCGTCTTCGCCGCAACTGGTCAACTCCCGGGGCGGGTCATACGCAACGCTTTTCGTCCGGGACACGCTGCTGTTCTGCTCCGACGCACAGCCGTCGTACTTCGCCATACTCAACGTCAGCGACCCTCTGAATATCCGGCAGGTCGGCAACCTGAGCGGCTACGGCGGCCACGGGTTGTACGTAGACGACTACTTCGCCTACCTTAGCTGTACCTATGACCACGAGGGCATCTTCGTGATCGACGTCACGAATCCCAGCAACCCGCAGTTGCACGATAGTCTCAACCCCGAGGGCACGGAGAACTGGGACCCATATGTGCCTGTGCCGCTGTCATACGGCTACCTGGCTTCGGACTACGGCGGGCTTGTGACCGTGGACATGCACAACGTCAACTCTATCTCCGAGGCGTGGTCCGGGTACAAGGCCGACCAGGCGGTGGACGTGCATGTTGACGGCCAGCGGGCCTACATTGCCAACGAATGCTCAGGGCTACAGATACTTGACGTAACAAACCCATCTGACCCCGCGTCGCTCGGGCTATTCGACACCGTAGGCGCGAAGGTCACATATACAGCCACAGCGCGGGATTCCTTCGCGTTCATTGGCATGTCCGGCATCGCCGGACGCAAGTTCCTGCGCGTGCTGGACGTTCTCGACCCGTCGAACCCTACGCTGGTGGCACAGGAGTCATGCTTCAACCCACCGCAGGACCTAGTCGTCCGCGACAGCTTCATCTACGTCGCTGAGGAGAGCCGCTTCCAGGTCTTCAACGTCGCCCGGCCGCGTCAACCGGTGCGGGTGGGGAGCTGCGATGGCGACGGTGTTTCGATTGTGCTGCGGGACACGTTTGCCTACACGGCGGCCGGAGCAATACGGGTCACGAACATCGCTCGACCGGACAGTCCCTTCGTTGTGACCACCATAGGTCGCTCCTCCTGGGATTTGAGCATCGTGGACTCGATGTTGTTCTGCCAGCCGGGCCCCGCAATATGGTACAGCTTGGCGAATCCTGCAGTGCCGGTTCCCGTAGACTCCATAGACATGGGACACTGGATAGTAGGGATGACCGCCGTGAACAGAACAATCTACGCGTGCAGCGGTCCATCCTACACGACGCTGTATGCCATCAGCATTGCGGATCTCCACCAGCCGCGCGTGATTGACCAAACAACCCTGCCGTATACAGTCAAACGTATCACCTACGCGGCACCATACCTGTATTTGTCGTGCTGGGAAGCCGGTGTCGCCATCTACGAGACGACGGCTGTCGGTATTGGCGAGCGGGGGCCGGGGGCGCCCAAGCCAGCGGCGCTACGGCTCTGGCCGACGCTGACAACTGGAGAAGTCCGCCTCGCAGTTGGCGAAGCGGCGCGGAGTTCTGACATTGCAGTCTATGATATGTCGGGAAAGCGACTCGGGCACGTACCACTGCGCGTCAACGTGAAAGGAGGTGCCGCAGAAGGCGTAGCAGACCTGACTGGTTTGCCTGCAGGCGTGTACGTTGTCAGAGTTGATTGTGAAGGAACAAACCTCACGGCGAAAGTCGTGAGAACGAAAGGAAGGTAAGGTATGAAAGGTGCGGCATTGCTGCTCCTAGCGGTGGGAGTGGCTGCGACTGGAGAGCTTGACAGCAGGCCGGTTAAGCTGAGAATAGCTTAGGAGTTCTGCTTGAACCTGACACGGCTTGTCGTGATGTTCGCAGCGCTGGTGCAGTTGGCCGGCGCGGGCATGATGGACCAGGTGTTGGTCCGCGACTCGCTGAGCCGGGTGCACCCGAGGATGCGGGCGAGTTGGCTCCGAGAGCACGGGCTGGACGATTCGTACTACACGACGTTCCAGAGGCCGGAGAGCACCGGACTAGCTTGCGTCGGGCGCTGGCCTTGGGGGCCAAGCTGGGAGCTTTGCGGCAGAGACACGTTCCTGTATCTTGGCTCCGGCTCGGGTGTGCGGATTCTCTCAATCTCGGACTCGGTTCATCCCCGGATGCTCGGCCAAATCAACGCCCGAAGCTTAGTCAGCCAGGTGGTCGTTCAGGATTCGCTTCTCTTTGTCGCCTGCGGCTCCTGGGGCGCGCAAATCTACTCGGTTGCCGACCCGGCCTACCCGCGCGAAGTCGGTTCGATGGACGCAGTCATCGGCGACCTCTGCGCTAAGGACATCTTCTGCTATGCCGTCGGCGGCGGCAGCTTCCGCATCTACGACGTTGCCGACCCGACGCAGCCAACACAAGTCGGCGCAATCACCGACAGCGGCGATGTCATCGAGGTCGCCAACGGACACGTCTTCATCGGTGGCCCGGGGCCTATGAACGTCTACGACGTCACGGACCCCGCCCACCCGACACTGGTCAACTCACTCGGAGGACCGACCTACGACATGTACGTGCGGCGGAACCTGCTCTTCTGCACAATGGGTGCCAGCCCGACACGGTTCTCCATCTTGAACATCACGGACCCGCTCAACATCACCGAGGTGAGCAGGTTGAGCGGCTACGCTGGCGACGGGGTGTACGCCAACGACTCCTTCGCCTTCGTCTCCTGCATTCGAGACCATGTGGGCTTGTTTGTCGTTGACGTCAGCGATTCCAGCCGGCCATCGCTGCGCGACAGCATCAACCCCGAGGGTGTCGTCGAATGGCAACCCTACGCGCCCAGCCCGAATTCCTACGGCTATCTGGCGGACGACTACGGCGGGCTGATCACGCTCGACCTTCACGACGCTAATTCAATATCAGAGGTCTGGTCCGGCTACAAGGCGCACGAGGCGGTGGACATCGTTATTGACGGCCACCGAGCCTACGTGGCGGACCAGTGTTCGGGATTGCAGATAGTAGATGTCGCTGACCCGACCAGACCAGCTTCTCTTGGCATCTTCGACACGGTAGGTTCCAAGATTACCTACACGGCGACGGCGCGGGATTCCTTTGCGTTCAGCGCGATGTCGGGCATGTCCGGACGCCGCGACCTCTTATCGCTGAGCGTCCTCGACCCCACGAACCCGGTCCTGGTGGCTCAGGAATCATGCTTCAACCCGCCGCAGGACGTTGTGCTTAGGGATACGTTCATCTACGCTGCTGAGTCATACGAATTCCAGGTCTTCAACGTCGCTCGGCCGAGAGAGCCGGTGCTGGTGGGGAGCTGCGATGGTGATGGCGTCGCTGTTGTCGTGCAAGACTCGTTCGCGTACACGGCAGCCGGTGCGATACGCATCACCAACGTCAGCAGATCGGACAGCCCGTTTGTAGTCAGTACGATATCAGGACACAACGCCACAGGCGTGGCCGTGCGCGACACGTTCTTGTACATCCCCTACGTTTACGACACGCTTTTCACCTACAGCACGGCCGACCCGGCCCATCCAAGGTTGCTGTCGTCCACCCGCGTCGGGGTATGGCCATCGGACGTAGTGCTCGGCGACGAGCGGGGGTACGTGGCGTTGAACGGAGCGGAAGGAGTCGAAGTGCTTGACCTGACCAATCCCGGCTATCCAGTCAGCCGAGGACAGACGAGCGCGCCCTACGCCGTGCGGCGGCTGTGTTACAGCAACGGTTTGGTGTATGCCGCGATGTGGGAAGCCGGCGTCGCCATCTACGAAACCACGGTCATCGGCATCCACGAGCAGACCTCGATAGCCGAGGAGTCGAGAGGACTTCGGGTCTGGCCGAGCGTGACGGTCGGCGACGTGCGCTTCATGGTCGGCCCGGCTGGGCGGAGTTCTGATATTGGGGTGTATGACATTTCAGGAAAACGACTCAGAGACGTACGCCTACAGACTGAACTGAAAGGAGGTACCGCAGAGGGCGTAATAGACTTGGCTGGTCTGGCCGCAGGCGTATACGTCGTCAGAGTCGAATCCGAAGGCAAGAATCTCACGACGAAGGTCGTGAAGACAAACAGGAGGTAAAGTATGAAAGGTGCAGTATTGCTGCTCCTGATTGCAGGGGTGGCGTTTCCGAGCGTGGTCGGATATCACTTAGACCCGGTGAAAGCACAGTGGTCCGGATGGACGCACCGTGGGGACTCGGTCTCGCAGACGGTATGCTGTTGCTGGGACTCGCTCGAAAGGGTAGAACTCTTTGCTGGGGCGAGAGGCAATGGCGGGACGTACTATGCGACTGTGTACGATGGCAACACTCAACTCATGACCAGTCCGGGGGATACAGTCCCAGACCAGGGTTGGGTCAGATTCAGTGAGTGGGACCAGCACGTCGCGTTCACGAACGGCAAGCTCCTGACCATCAAATTCACCCGCGGAGGCAACGACAGCATCGAATTCTACTGGGCCGAGGACCCGAACAGCCCGAGCGGGCAAGGGCCATACCTGTACGGGCATATGATTGTCGGCGGGCAGAGTCAGACGACAAGGGACTTGGCTATGCGGTGCTACACGAGACTCAACGCCATAGACTCGACTCTGTGGGGCGCGACGAGCGCACTCCCTGACCCCGACCATCAGCCCCTGCGGAATGCCTGGGCCGACAGCATGCGTACGTCCGGTGCTCACTGGGGTACATTCTACCAGTGGTGGGACGCGACCGAGTTCGCGAACCATCAATACTGGCTCAAGACATTCGATGGGATAGTCAGGACCATCGCGGAGAGCGCACAGATGGAGCCGGTCGCCGTGCTGATCGGCACGCCCAAATGGGCCAGCGCGCGGATAGATTCGCATCCTCCGCTCGACTCGGGCATCGCCTACGACTCCGACACATCAACCTACTGCGCTCCGCGCGGACTGGCGGTCGGCGACACCGCGCCGAACTACTGGGTGCGCTACCTCGATACGCTGCTCACGCATCGCTGGTCCGACGACACCACCGACACGACTCGTCCCGCAAGCCTGGTTCACTCTTGGTCTATCTGGAACGAAGAAAACGAAGGCGCTACGACGTGGGTTCGTGGTGACAGTTGGCCCGGTTATACCGGTTGGTGGCGCCGGCCGAATGTCTACTACGACATCGCCAACAGCGTTCACGACATGTGCTCGCTGTACGTGCGGCTCTGCGTTCTGGCAGCGGAGAGCATCCGGGCGCACCCCGGGCACGATAGCGACCGGATAATCATCGGTGAACTGGGACGAGTGAACTATGCGCAGGAGGATATTCGGCTGGTCCCGGGCAAGGAGTGGTTACGAACGTTCTACGGCATAGTTGAGCGTAACCAAATCCCCCACTTCTGGAGCACCGTGTCGGTGCATCCGTATCAGACGGGCTGGAACCTGTTCTGCCCAGACAGCTTCGCAGCCAACGCCGAGACCTTGCGCGCGGTGATGCGCGAGCACGGCGACACGGTGCAGTTGTGGAACAGCGAGTTCGACTGCGGCACGCGCGGCACGGTAACAGCGAAGCAGAACGCCAACAGCCTGTGCGAGGCATTCACCTCTGTACCGGCGCAGGCAGGGCTGCCCGGAGGGACCTTTGACCGGATCTGCTGGTGGCGTTCGTGGTGCGATTCCGGCTGCGGGTCGTGGTCGCTATTCGACTCAATCATGAAGCCACGCCCCGGCTTCTTTGCGTTCAAACAGGTGATTCGCGCTCTAACCGGCAAGCGGTTCAACGGTCGGGTGATGACGGGCGATGCGGGAACTGACGCGCTGGTGCGGATGTATGAGTTTGAGGACACGACAACCTTGAAGCGGACTTGGGTGTGCTGGAAGAACGGCGGGCAGGGCTCCGGCGCAGTAAGCGTCAAAGTGCCGGCGCGGGCCGACTCCGTGACTGCCGAGTCTCTGGCTTACGACCCGAACAGCGATGCCGTCACCAGGCCTGCGAGCCTCGACGGCTGGTTCCCGGCGGCGTTGACCGACAGGCCCGTGTTCATGACCGAGACCGGCGATACCTCCCGGCCGGACCTGCGGACGGACAGCATCCGGCTCGACCCGCCGCACCCGCGCGTCGGCATGCCGGAGACCGTGCACGCATGGGTGAAGAACCACGGCACCCGCTCGACGCCGTGGAATCGGAACGAGCCTGGCCCGTTTCCTACTGAAGCTGTACTTTTCTGGAACGGAGAGTCCATAGCCCGGCAAATTCACTACGAGATGATTGACACCGGCGAAACGGTGCAGTTCGACATCACGCTGGCCTGTGTGTCGGACTCGCTCCACGGGCTGTCGTTGTTCTCGGTGCAGGCCAACCCCGGGCAGCGGGACTACGTGGAACTGGCCGGGACCGATGACAATGCAGGGTACAAGCGCGTGTACATTCCTCTGTACCCGACCGGCGTGGTTGACGCTATCGTCCCGCCGGGCGGGAAGACCAATGTGGCGCTGCTGCCGATGCGGTTCACGAGTCATAGCTGGGAGTCAGACTCCACGGGACAGCAGAGCGCCGACAGTATGCGGATTATCTTCTCTTGGTTCGGGCAGCGGGACAGCGTGGTCCATGCGGCGGACACAACGGCTTGGTTCCCGTTCTGCCAAGACACGGTGCTGCGGTTCCCAAGGGGGAGCGGGAAGTATCGGGCATATGTCCAGTATCGCGACTCCGGGGCAGACGATAGTCCCCTCATCTGCGACCCGCAGGATTCGATAATCGTCTTCGACACGACTGCGGCAATCGGCAGCGTCGTTATAAACCACGGTGGGCGGTTTGCACCCTGCCCCATCTGTACGCTCAGGCTGTCAGCCCATGACTCGGCATCGGGAGTGGGCTGGATGCACTTCAGCAACGGTCAGCCTCGGAATCTCGTCCGTAACAGCGCATTCGTGGCGTCGGACGGCATCTGGGAGTTCTATGGCAGCGGCGGGTATGATACCAGCGTGAACATGGCCTGGCTGAAGGTCGACCAGTACGGAGAGTACGTACGGCAGTTCATTGCGCCTGAGTCCATCCAAGCCCACTTCAACGATTCGTGCGTGCTGGAGGCGTCTATCCTCAGCCGGGTGCGCGGTCAGGTCTCAGGCGACGTGTCGTTCTCGTACTGGTACACCAGACAGGACACCAGCCAGCACGACACGCTCTGGACGCAGGTCAGTTCTGCCTCGTACTCCGGCGACTTCCTGTCGCTCACCGGCCGGTACAACCTCGCGAGCCACTTCCAGCTTGCTCCGCCCGCACCGTATCAGGACTGGGTCTGGCGCGGGGGCGTGGTGAAGGTCAAAGGTCAGACCGATGGCAACGTCTCAGGTACGGTCTGGACCGACAACGTCTCCATGGGCCTGTTCCAGGTCCAGCCGGGTCTGGCCTGGTGGGGTACGTATGACACGCTCTCGGAGTGGAGCCTTGGCGGGCCAGCCGGTGAGCACATTGTCAGAGGAATGCTCCTGGACTCGGCAGGCACAGCGAACGCCGTGCCCTTTGCCGATTCCATCATCCTCGACCCGACACCGCCGGACGCTCACATCAGCCTGCCCCAGGAAGGGCAATATGTAAACGGCCAGGTGGAAATCACAGGATGGGCCTATGACCCGATTGAGGTCGCGGGCGACACCTGGTTTGTGGCCCGACGCCTGTTCTACCGCCCTGCCGACTCTACGAACTGGTTGCCGGTGCAGCCGGACAGTGTCTCATTCGCGCCTGCCTATCCAAACTGGAACAACCCCGGCAGCCCTGCCGTACACCTTGGCTATTGGTGCACCGATTCCCTCGCTGACGGCGAGTATTGGCTTCGGGTAGCTGCGACCGACTCTTCGGGTCACCTGACCACCGACGACGTCTGGGTCGTGGTCAAGAACGACACCACTGGAGACAGTAGCCACGCCGGGCCGGGCGGCGGCGGGTCGGGCATGGGCGGCGGAAGCGTTTACATCGGGAGCAGCACCGGCCGAGTGCTGCATTTGTCCGACGCCCTTGATTCACTCGGCGGTTTCACGGTGACAGATTCAGGCTCGGCGGCCTACGTTACAGCAATACTTGAAGTCGGGAACGACTCACTGCTCGTGCTCGATGCCCGCAATAGGCGCATCCACAAGATGCACAGGAGCGGCCAGAACCGCAGAAGGCTGGTATCAAGTCTGACCCTGCCAGTTGCCCTCGTTCAGGATAGCCACTCCAACTTCTGGTTGGTCGACAAGGGTGTCAGCCGCATCGGCAAGTTCCGCCGGGACGGCACGTTGGTCTTCACCAGAGGCGGTCTGGGTGCGGACTCGCTCCACTTCAACTCGCCTGAAGCCATTGCGGTCAAGCGTAGCTTGGTCTACGTGGCTGACACGAAAAATGACAGAGTAGTCGTATGGGACACCAACGGCGTTTACAAGGCAAACATCAAGGGCGACTTCTCTAACCCGACCGCGGTCATGGTCACGGATTCAGGCACAATCTACCTGACTGACGGCTCTGACGGCAAGCTCAAGGGCATCACGCCATTGGGCGGCAGCATCGTCATCATCAGTGCATCGGGCGGCAGCAAGCTCCGGGGATTGGTCCCAAGCGAGAACGGGCACAGCCTGTTCTCACTCGCGCCGCAGCCGAACGTCGTGCACAAACTCCGCATCCAGAGCGACGACAGCCTGCCCGGTGGCGTGCAATCAGCGGGCAACCTCAACCTGCCCAAGCTCCTGACCCTTGCTCAACCCTTCCCGAACCCGGCAAGGACAAGGCTCACAATCAACTACGCCCTACCCAGACAGGCCAGAGTCACGCTCAAGCTCTACGACATCGCGGGCAAGTTGGTGACCACGCTGGCGAACGGAGACCAGAGACCGGGATACTACCACATCGCCTGGAACCGGCAGGACTCAAGAGGCCGTAGCGTGCCGGCAGGCGTGTACTTCTGTTCACTGGCGGCTGAGGGACAGAGGTTCAGTAGGAAGGTGGTCCTGACCGAATAGCCGAGGGTGAGTCGGCTGATTCGACGAGGGCCGCCCGACGAGAGTCGGGCGGCTCTCCGGTTTGTGGCGCAGGATGGAGACTGGCACGCCGCATCGTTCAGGACGGAGGCCGGGAGTCTGGAGGCTCCGGACGTTTCGGTCTTCGACTTATCCCATCCAAAGGACTAGCTTGGAGCCGGTCAGAAGGCCATCTTGGCGTCCAGTATCGGCTAAGTCACAATTTCAGAGCATGTTGCACTTACCAAGGCCTGACCTGCGATTTGCGCCATGATTCCCAGGGTCATCTGTATGGTCATCCTGGGGACCGTCTAGGGGACGGTCCCCAGGGTCGTTCTGGAGGTCATCTCAAAGACCGCCTCCGAGGTCGTCTATTGGGTCGCCTTGAGGATTGTCTCATGGGTCGTCCTTGGGTTAATCCCTTGAATCGTCTAAGGATAGGTCTTCAGGGTCGTCGCAATGGTCGTCTGTAGGGTCGTTTCCCAGGTTGTCTTGCAGGTCGTACCCATGGTTGTCTCCTGAATCGTCTCTAAGGTCGTCCCTGGAATCACCCTAAAGACGACCTCTGGGACGACCTTCGAGGTCATCTTTGGGACGAACTCCGGAATCGTGGTGCACATCGCAATGCGTGTTACGGGTCGCGGGCTGGGCCGTGTGCTGTGCCGCGTTCTGGCTTGAGCGATGCGCGAAGCTCTGAGAGGCGTTCCAAGTCGTGTACTCTGCCGTGCCCCGTGCCGACCACTGTGTCAGGTTCCGTGTGACGTTATGCGTTGAGTGCTGTGTTCCGTCCCGAGTCGAGCGCTGCGTGAGGCCCTGAGCGGCGTTCTGTGTTGGGCAATGTGCGCGGGCATTGGCGAAGTCCCATCACGGACGGCAACGCGAGTCGCACTCACCGGGCTGTGCGGCGTGCCATGCCTGGTGTCCATGCCGATGCTTCGTCAGTCAGTCCCATTGGCTGGCTGTCAAGGGCCGGGGTGGGGTAAGGTTGACTTTGCCCCTGAATCGGGTATTGTTTTGGCGCAAAGAATCGGAGGAACGCTTAAATGGCTCTGACCAAAGAGAAAAAAGAAAAACTCATAGGAGACCACAAGATTCACGATAGTGATACCGGGTCTCCCGAGGTGCAAATCGCCATCCTGACCGAGAGAATCGGGATGTTGACCGAGCACCTGAAGGTCCATAAGAAGGACAAGCACTCGCGCCGCGGGCTCATCAAGCTCGTGAACGAGCGCCGTCGCCATCTGGACTATCTCGCCAAGTATCATAAACCTCGCTACGAGAAAATCGTAGCCAACCTCAAATTGAGGGGTTAGCGTGTACCGCATTGAGAAAGAGGTGTGCGGCCGCACACTGTCCCTCGAATTCGGCCGCGTCGCAAGGCAGTCCGATGGCGGAGTGCTGGCCCGCTACGGCGATACCGTAATCCTCGCCAGCGCAGTCTACCGGAAAGAGCCGCCGACAACCTACCAGGATTTCTTTCCGCTCACGGTTGACTACCGGGAGCTGGCCTATGCGGCCGGGAAGATTCCGGGCGGGTTCTTTAAGCGTGAGGGCAAGCCGCGGGACAAGGAGACCCTGACCTGCCGGCTTATTGACCGGCCCGTCAGGCCGCTGTTCCCGCCCAATTTCCGCAATGAGACCCAGATTGTCGCGTACCTGCTCTCGACCGACTTTGAGAATGAGAGCGACCCGCTGGCGCTCATTGCGGCCTCAGCCGCGCTCCACATTTCCGAGATCCCGTTCCTCGGGCCGATAGGCGCGTGCCGAGTCGGCAAGCTTGGCGGCGAGTTCGTCCTGAACCCGCTGATGGGCAAGGAGAACGAGGCCGAGATGTGGATGATTTACGTCGGCATCGGGGACGAGGTAATGACGATTGCCGGCCAGGCCAAGGAAGCCAGCCCTGAGGACATAGATAAGGGCTGGGAGCTGGCAAGGCCGGTCATCAAGCAGACGATTGACATGCAGAACGAGCTGCGGGCAGCCATCGGCAAGCCCAAGCTCGCGTTCGTGAAGCCGCTGGTTCCGCCCGAGCTTCTGACCGAAGTCAAGCGGCTGGGCGCGGACAAGGTGAAGGCAGCGAATGACATCGTGGACAAGCTGGCCCGGGGCAATACCCGGACGCAGTTGACCCAGGATGTAATCGCCGCGCTGGCCGAGAAGTTCCCGGATTCCGACAAGGCAATCAAGGAGCTCTTGGACGAGATGGCTGGGGAGGACATGCGCCGCCGGGTGCTTGAAACCGGCATCAGGCTGGACGGCCGCAAGGAGACCGAGGTGCGGCCGATTGAGTGCGCCATAGGCATCCTGCCGCGGGCGCACGGTTCGGCCCTGTTCACGCGCGGGCAGACCCAGTCGCTCGCCGCGACCACGCTCGGCACCAAGCAGGACGAGCAGGTGATTGACGACGTGGAGCTGGAGATGGAGGAGAAGAAGTCCTTCATGCTCCACTACAACTTCCCGCCGTTCTCGGTGGGCGAAGTCAAGTTCCTGCGCGGCCCGGGCCGGAGAGACATCGGCCATGGCGATCTGGCCGAACGCGGGCTCGCCGCGGTCATACCCGGGGAAGGGGACTTCCCGTACACGGTCCGCATCGTCTCCGACATCCTCGAATCGAACGGCAGTTCTTCGATGGCGTCGGTGTGCGCGGGCTCGCTGTCGCTGATGGACGCGGGCGTGCCGATAAAGGCCGCAGTGGCGGGCATGGCCATGGGCCTGATAACCGACGGAGAAATCAGCAAGGGCGCGAAGTACCGCATCGTGACCGATATCCTCGGAGACGAGGACCACTACGGCTACATGGACTTCAAGATTGCGGGCACCCGCAAGGGCATCACCGCGATTCAGCTCGACCTGAAGCTGCCCGGAGTGCCGTATTCGGTGCTGGCCGAGGGCATCCGGCGGGCGACCACGGCGCGGCTCCATGTTCTGGACGTGATGGATGCGACGATTGACAAGCCGAGGCCGGACCTCTCGAAGTACGCGCCGCGAATCATCTCCATCGTGATTGACAAGGAGAAGATAGGCACGGTCATCGGGCCCGGCGGCAAGATGATCCGGAAGATCACCGAGGAGACCGGCGCGACGATTGATATCGAGGACGACGGCACGGTGACCATCGCTTCCAACAAGGTCGACTCGCTGAACGCGGCCAAGGCATGGGTCGAGTCGCTCGTGGAAGAGGTCGAGGTCGGCAAGCTGTACGAGGGTACGGTGACCAGGCTGATGAACTTCGGCGCGTTCGTCGAGGTGCTGCCCGGCAAGGAAGGGCTGGTCCATATCTCCCAGCTCGGGCCGGACCGGTATCGCCAAGTCGAGGACGCGGTGCACGTCGGAGACAAGGTCTGGGTCAAGGTCGTGGAGATTGACGACATGGGTCGCCTCAACCTGTCGCGGCGTAAGGCGATGGAAGAGCGCGGCGAGATACCGCCCTCCGACGACAGCGGCATCGCCTCGCGGCCGCCGAGGCGCGGCGGGCCGCCCGGACGCGGAGACCGTGGCCGCGATGACCACAGACGACGGAGATACTAGACATGCAAGAACCAATGTCCAATGACCAATTCCCAATGACCAATCAATGTCGAAAGGCAGACGACGAATGCCGAATGTCGGACTGGGCATTGGGTCATTGGGGTTTGACTGGTCATTGAGGCTTGGGAATTGGGTATTAAGCCGGCAGGGCTGGTGAGTTCCACCGGCCCTGCTTCTCCTATACAGACGACGCGGCTTCCGTCGGGCCTGGAGGTCATCACCGAGAGGCTTCCTTACATTCGCTCTGTGGCCTTGGGCGTCCATTTTCAGGTCGGGGGAAGGGACGACCCGGACGGCATGACCGGGCTCGCGCACATGATTGAGCACATGGTGTTCCGGGGCACGGTTGACCGGGACGCGATTGCCATCAACATCGCGGCCGAAACGCACGGCGCGGAACTGAACGCCGTGACCGAGAAGGAGACGACCTGTTTCTACGGCCGGTTCCCGAGCGACCAGACCGGGCCGGTGGTGGAACTGCTGGCCGACATCGTCACCCGGCCCGCGTTCCGGGCCGCGGAACTGGCCAAGGAGAAGGACGTCATCGCCGAGGAGGTGCGTTCGGCCCAGGAGGACCCGGACTCCCAGTGCGCGAACCTGGCGTACCGGGCAATGTACGGCACGCACCCGATGGGCCGGCCGATTGCCGGTACGCTTGAATCGGTGGCGGCGGTCAGCGAGGCAGGCATCTCGGAATTCCACCGGCGCTTGTACGGGCCCGCATGCGCGGTGGCAGTCGGAGTCGGCGACATCGAGCACGGGCAACTGGCCGACGGGCTCGCGCGTCTGCTGGAGGGACGGGAAGAATGCCGGCCGCCGCGAAGGACAGCGACCGACCCGCAGGCGCAGGTGGTTCTCTGCGAGACGCGCAAGGAGTTGAGCCAGGTTTATGTCTGGCTGACCCGACCCGGGCTGCAGTACGCCGACCCTCGGCGCTATGCCCTGTCGGTGCTGAACACCGCGCTGGGAGGCGGCGTGTCGTCGAGGTTGTTTCAACGCTTGCGCGAGCAGGAGGCATTGGTATATTCGGTGGGCAGTTTCGCGGAGATGTACTCGGATTCCGGGCTTCTGGACATCGTGTTTGTGACCGATGCCCGGAAGCTGGGGCGATGCCTGGAGGTCTTGCGCGAAGAGCTGGACCGGCTGCGCCGGGACCGGCTGAGCGATGAGGAGTTTGAACGCGCCCGGAACATGACCAAGAGTTCGATACTCCTGGCGCTGGAAAGTCCGAGCACACGGATGATGCGCCTTGCGCGCACGTGGCAGTTGATGGGCCGGGCTGTGACCGTAGATGAGACCGTGGAGGCTTACAACCGACTGACCCGCGCAGAAGTCGAGTCCCTCACGGACGAGCTTCTCGCCGGCGGCTTCGGCCATGCCGGAGTGGTCGGGCCTCTGCCCGAGGCTGAGGTCAGGCGGTTGGTGCAGGGAATAGGGGTCAGGGGATAGGGGTCAGGGCCCGAATCCCTAGTCCCTAGTCCCCAGGCCCTTTTGTGTTTGAGAGGAGCTAGTGTGAGCAAAGTGAGGCTTTCAAACCGCGCCGTCCAGATGCCGGCGTCGCCGATTCGGCGGCTGGTGCCCTATGCCGATAGGGCCAAGGCGCGCGGCATCAAAGTCTATCATCTCAACATCGGACAGCCGGACGTCGAAACTCCGGCCGAGATGATGGACGGCTACCACAAAGTCAACATCAAGGTGCTCTCCTACGGGCCGTCGCAGGGCCTCGCGGAGTACATTGACGCACTGGTGCAGTACTACCAGCGGGTCGGCATCAGCGTTCAGTCTAAGGACGTGCTCATCACGACCGGGGGCAGCGAGGCGATTTCCTTTGCTCTGGACGCGGTGGCCGACGCCGGGGACGAGGTCATAGTACCAGAGCCGTTCTACACCAACTACGCGGGCTTTGCCGTAACCGCCTGCGTGAAACTCGTGCCGGTGACGTGCCGGGCCGAGACCGGGTTTGCCCTGCCGCCGATGCAAGAGTTCGAGCAGGTCATCTCGAACCGCACCCGGGCGATAATCTACTCGAACCCGGGCAACCCGACCGGCGCGGTGTACTCGCGGCAGGAACTGGAGATGCTCCGCGACCTGTGCCTGGAGCACGACCTGTACCTTGTCGGCGACGAGGCGTACCGGGAGTTCATCTATGACGACGACACCGAGCACGTGAGCGTGTTGAACCTTTCAGGCATCGAGGACCGGGCAATCCTGGTGGACAGCGTTTCCAAGCGGTACAGCGCGTGCGGGGCGCGGGTCGGCTGCCTGGTGAGCCGGAACGCGGAGTTGATAGCGTCGGGCCTGAAGTTCGGACAGGCCCGGCTGTGTCCGCCGACCGTTGACCAGTTGGCGGCGATGGCCGCGGTGAATGTGCCGGACAGCTATTTCAAAGAAGTGAAGCGGGAGTACATGTGCCGGAGGGACATCGTGTGTGACGCCATCGCAAAGATGCCCGGCGCGCTCTGCCGCAAGCCGAAAGGTGCATTCTACGTTGTTGCCAAGCTGCCGATTCGGGACGGCGAGGAGTTCGCCACCTTCATGCTGGAGAAGTTCCAACTCAACGGGGAGACGGTCATGGTCGCGCCCGCCGACGGATTCTACGCCACGCCGGGCAAGGGCAAGGACGAGGTGCGCATCGCCTACGTGCTGAACTGCGCGGACCTGGAGCGAGCGATGAAGATTCTCGCGGCCGGGCTGGAAGCATACAACAGGAAGTGACGAGTGACGATTGTCGAGTGTCGAATGAGGACGGCAGTCCGGACCGGGCCTGATTCGACATCCGTGCTTCGTGCTTCGGGTTTCCTCATGGAGCCTGCTCCATGAGGGTCTGCATGGTCACCGACAACTACTACCCGTATGTGGGCGGTATTGCCGAGCACGTGCACTATCTCGCGGTCGAACTGCGCAAGCGCGGACACACAGTCAAGGTGCTGACGGCCCGGGTAAGCGGCCGGATGATGGAAGTGCTGCCTTCGAGCCCGGGCGAAGAGCACGTCAAGCGCATCGGCGAAGGCTGGGTGATTCGTTCCAACCAGTCGTTCGCCCGGGTTTCGGTGGCGTGGCGGCCGGTGGCCCAGATTCAGCGTTACTTCCGCGAGGAGGGGTTTGACGTCATCCACATCCATGGCTCGCTCGCGCCGGTGCTGCCGGTATGCGCGCTTCAGGCTTCACGCGCGGTGAACGTAGTCACCTTCCATGCCGGGCATGACCAGAGCCTGGGATATGCTCTGTTCCGCTCCATACTCCAGCCGTACTTCAACGCGGCCCACGGCCTGATTGCCGTGTCCGAGGCCGCGCGGGTGTCAACCGCCAAGTACTTCCCCGGACCGTACCGCATCATCCCGAACGGCATTGACATGACGTTCTTCCGGCCGGATGCGGAACGCATCCCGGAACTGGCCGACGGCCGGCCCCGCATCCTGTTCGTGGGCCGGTTCGAGCCGCGCAAGGGCCTCAAGCACCTGCTCTCGGCGATGCCCGCGATTGTGAAGCGCGTCCCCAACGTCGAACTGGTCGTGATCGGGACCGGGCTCTTGGGCTATTCGTACAAGTCGTACCTGAGCAAGGAAGTGCAGGCGCACGTGCGCTGGGCCGGACTCGTGCCCAGTGAGGCCCGGCCGCGCTACTACGCGAGCTGTGACGTATTCTGCTCGCCCGCCACCGGACAGGAGAGCTTTGGCATCGTGCTGCTGGAAGCGATGGCCACCGCCAAGCCGGTCGTCGCATCGGACATTGACGGGTACCGCACCGTGATAGCGAACGGAACGAACGGGCTCCTCGTACCGCCCTGTGAGCCGGAGGCGCTGGCCGAGGCTATTTCAAACGTCCTGACCGACAAGGACCTTGCCCGGCGTCTGTCCGTCAACGGGTTGAAGCGGGCGCAGGAGTTCGGCTGGCCGTCAATTGCAGTCCGGGTTGAGGACTATTTCACGGAGTTGCTGGACACCTATCAGCATCCGGAGTATGGGCGGCGGAGATGAAAGCTGAAGGGGTCAAGGGGTCAATGAATCAAGGGTTCCAGTGCCGGCCCGACTCGAGCCCTGGACCCCTCGAATCCTTGAATCCTCGAATCCTTCCTCTATGAGCGACTCTCAACTCCCTACTCCCGACTCCCGCCCCTCGCGGTTCGACCCGGAAACCGAAATCCGGCCCGCCGAAGTCGAAATCGCCGAGTCGGTCTACGAGGCGCGCGCCGGGGGCAAGAACCAGCTCCTGCCGGTGCTGAGGAATACGGAGTTCCAGGTATTCTCCTGGTCGCAGGCGGTCTCCCTGTTCGGGGACAAGCTCGATTACATGGCGCTGCTGGCCATGATAGCTTTCTACTCGCACAAGTACGGCTGGGAAAGCTCGCGGGCGATTTCCTACCTGACTGTGATCATCGCTTTGCCGGTCATCCTGTTCGGACCGCTCGCGGGCATACTCGTCGACCGCTGGGACCGCCGCAAAGTGATGATATTCTGCGACTCGGCCCGGACTCTGCTCGTGCTGTCCATACCGCTGGTCGCACTCGCTACCGGGAACCTGATACTCATCTACTCGATAGCCTTCATGGTGTTCACGTTCGGGCTCTTCTTCAATACATCAAGGATGTCAATCATCCCCAACCTCGTCGGGCAGGACCGGCTGCTCGGCGCCAATTCGTTCATGAGTTTCATCGGCCGGGTCGCGACGTTCCTGGGCATGCTCGTGGGCGGGCTCATCGTGGACTGGAAGTGGTGGCAGCACCTGGGCATCAAGCCGACGTGGAGCGCGGGTTTCTACATTGACGCCCTGAGTTACCTGGTGTCGGTGGCCGCCCTGCTCATCATCTTCAAGCGCCTTGCTCCGGTCTGGCGCCCGGCCGGGGCCGGCCACGGCAGGCCGTCCGAAGTGAAGCTGTTCCTGACCCAGCAGGCGCGCATGATACACGAGGTGAAAGAGGCCTTTAACCTGGTGCGCGGCCAGCCGTCCGTGCTCTTCGTCTATAGTTCGGTGTTCATGCTGGTGATAATCGGCGCGGCGGTCTTCGTCCTGTACATACCTATCATCCAGAACGCCAAGGAACTGGGCAGCGGACTCGGGCTCGGCACCAAGGGCGTCGGGTTCGTCGCGGCCATCGGGTCGGTCGGACTCGTTCTGTCCTCGATGGCGTACGGATTCCTCGGACACCGCCTGCGGAAGTACAAGGTGATGCTCGGTTCCTACCTGGTGCTGGGCGCGGTCGCGACGTGGCTGGCGGTCACACGGTCATTCGTGGCGGTCGTGCCGCTGGCGTTCGTGGCCGGCCTGGCCATGTCACCAGTCTTCATCGGCATGGACACTCTGCTGCACGAGTCGGTGCCGGAGGCGGCCCGCGGCCGGATATTCTCGACCCGCGACTGGCTGATGCACCTCTCCTTCGCGACGGCCTCGCTCATCATCGGGCAGTTGACCAATTTCTTCAGTACCCGGCATCTCCTGTTCGCAGTCGGGGTGCTGGTGGCAGCCTGCAGCATCACGGCGTTCTTCCTGACGCGCGGCAAGAAGGTCGGGTGAGGACAGAGCGGCCAGTGAAGGTGAGAGAGGTACAAAGGACAAAGTCCAACATGATTATGCGGTTAACTCAGCAGATGAAAGATAGTGATGTCACCTGCTTTGCTTGGCGAAGTAGACCCAGAGGCCCTGCATGCCTGTACCGGAACGCACTAAGTGCAGCTTTCCGTACAC
>Ga0187866_1000943_pt1 | contig 30135 bp, 25 predicted proteins | sample June2016WEW_11_1_3_FD_133013 | JGI IMG/M metagenome (GOLD analysis project Ga0187866, IMG submission 133013) | Peatland microbial communities from SPRUCE experiment site at the Marcell Experimental Forest, Minnesota, USA - June2016WEW_11_150 | ecosystem: Environmental > Terrestrial > Soil >...
GAGATTGACGAGTTGGCGCAACCCGGTCGATCCTGCCCCTTCTTTGAGCTCTTGCAAGAATGACGCAACAACGGATTTCCGCCACTCAAGCATTGGTTCGTAGAGGTCTGATGGCAGTTTCTCAATCGTCGGGTATAATTCCGCCGTACCAGCAGGATCAGCGAACCACCTTTCGAGCGTCTGCTTCGTGGAGCTTCGAACTGGTGTGAGGTCGAGACGCGACACACGCGCTCTTTTGAAACAGGAAGGACAGAAGCAGAGACCAAGCAAGAACCTCGCCGTTATGTTCAGTTCTATCCCCTCTCGCTCGTGGTGATAGCCATGGGTATATCCCTGGAATTGCAGTGCTTCGAGTTCGATGGCATCAACACCATGCGAGGCGATGTCGGTTACCAGAGAGCGAATGTATCGGCGCACGTCGTCGTTGCTCGGGCAGAGATTGTGGTAGAGTTTGTCGCCAAACGCATCCTCGCATGCAATATCCGGATACTGCGTACCCAACGGCGTGTTATGGCAACAAACGACCCAGGCCCGTGTGGTGAGGCCCAATTTGTCCGCGAATTTCTTCGCAGTTTCCAAACCATGCCCTGCTTTGACAAGGGAATTCAGTCTGGGGTGTATCCTTCCATACAATTTCGGGTTGGGCTTGAAATAGACCGTGCCGTCTTCCAGGAATACGACCTTTCGCCTTGGATTGTGTGGCTCCAGGAATTTCCCTGCATGGTAAGCAGTGGCCATGCTGATACCGGTCAATCGGTCTTCCGACAGCTTTCGCAGCACCGGCTCATATCCTTCATCTACAAGGTCCCAAAGATATATCCACATTGAGCCAGAAACAGGCTGAGAAGTTGAGAACTCTTTGAAAGGAAACGAAAGAGAATGCTGTCTGGCAGCCAGGGTCGCAAGAGGCAACAACGCCATCGAGGATAGGAAAGAGCGTCGGTCCATAACAAGCCCTTGTTTTGATAGAGTGAATGATCAACGATGGTGACGGCCAATCTACCATAATTAGCGTGTTCAATCAAGGAACTGAATCAGGATTGGGAATCGAAGCGCTTCCGCAGAGCCTTTTGAGTCTGGGAATCGGTCAATGGGGACTACAGCGGTTAGACGGTCCTGGTCATGGATCGGACCCAGCCAAGTTCTCGATGAAGACGCGCCGGCTCGACGAGCTGATCGGAACCAGATCTGTGAGGCGGGATATCCGCAGAGGAGACAATCCGATCGAGATTGCAAAACGCTGGAAAGCTGACGAAAGGGAATTTGGACTGAAACGCAAAAAGTACCTCCTGTATCCATAGACTTTTCGCCTGATATGCATCGACAGGAAAGAATCCTTTTCGTCATTCGGGCATCAGAGGAAAAGAAGGGAACGCACCTCAACATAGGTCTGTTGATAGACTGTGGACATGCTGAGAACCTCTAATCCTAAGTTCGAATCCAGAATCGGAAAGTGGCTATGAGCACAAGAAATGTAAGCATCATCCTCGTTGTCGCGCTTTTTGCAGTTGGGGTAACCGCCTTTCTCACAAGCTCAGGAGAAAGCGCTGCTGAGAGCTCTGCTGCGGAGATCAAATGGCACAGCTTTGACGAGGGTGTAGCCCTTGCCCGCCAGCAAAACAAGAAGATACTCGTCGATGTCTACACCGACTGGTGCGGTTGGTGCAAGAAAATGGACAAAGATGTTTATTCGAACGGAGCAGTAGGCCAGACGATGACGTCGAATTTCATCGCCGTCAAGCTCAACGCTGAATCTCAGAAGGGGGTGACATTCGACGGGACACCGATGAATGAAGCGTCCCTCGCCGGAGCCATGGGGGTCACGGGATATCCAACGATAGTATTTCTGGACCCCGCCGCCAAACCGATTACCAAAATATCAGGTTACATGGAGCCCAAGGAGTTTACAAGTGTGCTGCGCTTCATCGGCGAGAATCATTATAAAACGAAGTCGTTTGAGGAATACAAAAACTCCCGACGCAATTGAGGGTGAGCTTAGGCAGAGAGCTTGCATCTCACATCGAAGCTAAACATCTCCGATCCTTCGTGAACCAAGTTTCTCAGCAACCAGCAAGAGACCAACAACAAACCACCATCCCAGACAGTTGATGAATGTACCGTAGTAGTTCTGAAACATCGCTCCGATCATCAATCCCATCAGACAAAAAGTCGCCGCAAGTGCTGTTGCCCGCACAAGTTGATTGCTCGTGCCACGTGCCATCCTGAATCCCCTCGTCATGGCAATCCCCCACATCGACAGAAAAGCAAGTAGCCCCGGCACACCCGAAGAGACCAGAACCGTCAGGTAGTCATTGTGCGGATGGACTGTCGTATCGTAGTACCCTTCCACCCGATAGCGTTCGAACACAAGATCCCAATTATCTTCTCCCACTCCCACAACCGGATGATCCTGTGCGACTCTCACTGCGGTCTTCCAGAGATTTAATCGAGTCTCGTTTTGGCCCGGTTCGATGATGGATTCGGCTCTGTACCGAAGAGCCGGAACTGCCACAATTCCACCTATGATCACAATAAGCAGGACACTCGTGACGATGATCCCCGCTTTCCTGCCACGGGTGAACGCAAAGATCGGAATGGCTGCAAGAAACGAAAGCCAGATGCTCCTTGCGAATGTGCTGAGGACTGCAAGAAAGCTCAGCCCGGCCAATACTGTTGTGTACCATTTCTTGAACTCGAGGGAAAAGCTCGACGCGAAGAAGAAGGTCGTCATTGCGAAGGCCGCAAATGTCAGGTAGAACCCATAGAATCCGACGACCCTGTAGAATCCCCACCCCATAGGATCGAGCGGCTTTCCGCGATAAAGCTCGACCCCTCCAACGACCTGCCAGAGCGAGTATAGCACTGCGGCAGTTGAAGCCAGAAGAAAAACGTGAATGATTCGATTAAGAACCTCTTCGTCATCGACGGTCCAGTAGAGCATCAGCATAATCAACAATGGCCATTCATTGTCGAGCACCGCACCCAGCGAATGAGCGGGACGTTCAGAAAATCCAGATGCGATCAGATTCCAGGCCAGATAGACGATTAGTCCCCAGAACATTGGATGCCAGTGAACGGCCCAATTCTTCTTGAACAAACCTTCCCCCAACCAGCCAAGAAACGCAATGGCGATCCCAAATTGTGCCGGGACATGAGAAATTGGGATGCTGAAAGCAAAGAGGAGAATCCCAGCGTGCGAGATGTTTCTGTACAGCGACTGAGTTTTCATGAGCTCCTTGGAATTGCCGGCAAACCGCCTGGGAAGGTCGCCGTAATGAATTCATCGGTTTTCCGGATCACGCTCTCTATCGGAATGCCGGAAATCGATTTCTTCGCAGGCGTCAGGAGGATCCCATGTGGCACTCGATATGGGGACCATTCTTTCACCAACACCTGCTCTGTATAGAAGGCCAGCACAGGCGTTTGCATAGCAGAGGCGAAATGGACGAGCGAAGTGTCCATGGTTATCACACACATCGCTCCTTCAACGAGTGAAGCCAGCTGCATCAAAGGCCGATCCCCCATCCCCCTATACGCCGGGATTCCTCTGAGCTCAGGGACCATTGCAACAGTATGTTCCATGTCGTCGTCCCCTGGCGCAATCAGCAACACTATCTTCACTCCCTCCCTCTCTGACAGATATGTGACTAGGGCGGCAATCTGGTCTTCGGAAAACTGTCTCTTTCTATCCTTGACTGAGAGATTTAACAGGACATATGGATACAGCTTTTCGTCCATATGTGACCGCCTTCGGAGAGCCTGAGCGTTCAAGAATCGGTCTACCTGGTCTCTTGCAGCCTGAGGCACTTGAACTTCCAACCCGCGTTCCTCGTCCGACACTTTGATACCAAAAACCTGTTCTATGAAGAGCATGAGCGTCTCGGCCATATGCCGTTCGAAGCGCGGAAGTGCAAGCAGGCGGTTGAAGTAGAATGCATAGCGATCAGGTCCCTGTCCGACTTTGTACCCTTTCGGGGCGACGAGGTTCGCAAGGATGCCGGGAGACGTTGTCCGGTTGAAAATGAAATTCAGCAGCACATCATACTTCTGACGGCGGATTTGCAGAAGCTGTGAAATCAATGCCCGCCAGTTTTTCTTGAGCACATACACTTCATCAACGTACGGGTTGTTCACAACCAGCTCTTTATTTATCGAACTTGCGATGACGCCGATATGGATCTTTGGGTTCCGCGTTTTCAGAGCCCTGAACACCGGAGACGTGACGATCATGTCACCTATGCGGTCAAACCGGAAAATGAGAATCTTCTCGACCTTTCCCAGGTCGAGAGGTTCGCACGACATTTTGTTCCGAAAAATCTTCCGCAGAACCGGGTAGGCAACTCCATGCCGGAAGGCGCGTTCCAGGATTTCGAGGAGCCGTTTCATCAGGAAGCGGTCGATGACTGGGAAATCTTGCGTGGCGATGGAATGAGATGGCTCATCAAACGCTGGCAGGCTTGAGTTACCTGCTCCACCGGTATCGTTCGTAAATCGTCGACATCGGTCACCAGAGTTTCGCTCAAGGATCCATACGGCTCCCAGATTCGCAGCTCGGTGTCCGACTGGACATAGAGGACGACAGAAGGGATGGAGAACGCTGCCGCAAGGTGAACAGCCGATGTATCAGGTGTGATAAGCACCCACAAGCGTTGAACCAGCGCCGCAAACTGGTCAAATGTTCGCGTTTCCGGCGAAAGCAAAACGTCCGGAAACGGGAGGGCGATGAATTCAGCCACCGTCTTGTCCGAGGGTTGATAAAGAACCAGGACAGGATTCTCCGGTCGCTCCGATCGCAACCAGCGAATCAACGCCTGATAGCGTTCAGTTCCCCAGAAGCGAGTCCCTTCACCTGGTGAGATATTGACGCCGATGACCTGACTTCCCTTAGCAGAATTCTCGTTGAGGAATTTCGAGGCGAAAGTACTGCTCTCTTCGAGGACATTGTAGTGCACTTTGAGGTCCATCATCTCCCGCTCTAATCCAAAGACCGTCAGAAGGGCTGCCAGCCGATCGATAATGTGGTAGTCCCTGCGAGACAGGAGCGGGACAACAACGTCATATGCATACGCGTTATCTTTCGATAATCCCACGTTCCATCCCCCCCCAGCCAACATGCAGAGAACGGTCGAGGTCGCTGAAGGATTATCCATCAGGTCGATGACGAAGTCGTATTTCTCCGCTCGGATCGATTTGAGGACCTCCCAGGCACTCACGAGTGTCTTCCGATAGATCCACCTTTTTCGCACGAGCGGTTCATTCGACAGAACGAAGTGGTTGTTGCTGCTCAGGAGGAAATCGACTGTGGCGTTTGGATACCTCGACTTGAGTGCGTAGATGAGCGGCGTGGAGACAAGAACGTCACCGATGCGATCCTGGCGAACGAAAAGGTATTTCTTCGTGGAGAAGTCAATTGAGGCGGGAAGCGATCGTCCCCGTTTCACGAACAGGCCCAGCACCCGGAGGAGGAGACGGCGGAAGCCTATTTCGACGGGCTTCATGAACTGCATCTACAACTCCCCATTTTTTTCTTTTCCTTCATCAGAGAATTGCAGGGAGTACAGGCGCTTGTACAATCCCGAATCCTTGCGTACCAGCTCGTCGTGCGTCCCTTGTTCTGCGATCTGCCCACGGTCAAGCACGAAAATCTTGTCACAATGGTACACCGTAGAAAGCCTGTGGGCGATGATAAGCGACGTGCGCCCCTGCATCAAGCGGTCGAGCGCCTCCTGGACCATCAGCTCCGATTCGCTGTCAAGAGCGGAGGTAGCTTCGTCGAGCAGAAGTATTTTTGGATCTCTCAGAATCGCACGCGCAATCGCTAACCTCTGTCGTTGGCCGCCTGAGAGCTGCACTCCCCGTTCACCAATCTCCGTACCATACCCATGCTCCAGTTGCTCAACGAAGGAGTGCGCATTAGCCATCGTTGCCGCAGTGATCACCTCTTCCGCCGACGCATCGAGTTTTCCGTACCGGATGTTCTCCTCGATCGTACCGGCAAACAGGACCACTTCCTGAGGGACAATCCCAATTTGTGAGCGAAGATCAATCAGGTTCATCTCCCGGATGTCCCGACCGTCAATTCGAATGCACCCAGAGGTCAACTGATAGAATCTGGGGATAAGATTGATCAGCGTCGTCTTTCCGCTCCCGCTCGGACCCACAAGTGCAATCTTCTCCCCCGGCTTCACGACGAATGATACATGGGAAAGCGCCACCGCGTCGGAGTTGTAGGAGAATGAAACGTCCCGGAACTCTACCTCCCCTTTCTCGAACACTGTCTTTCCGACATTGGCCTGCAATTCCTCTTTCTCGAGATCCAGCATATCAAATATCAGCCCGGCCGATACCAGTGTCTTTTGAATGCGCGCGAAATTCTCTCCCAGCGCTTTGACCGGCTTCGCAAGGAAATTGACGAGGAGCAGGAACGTGACCACCGATTTCATATCGACGGCCCCCTGAAGAAACAAATATCCTGTAAAGACAACCAACATCGAGGCGACGAACGTATTGAAGAACTCGTTGGTGGGACTCAGGACCGCCATCGTACGGACGATTTTCATTGAATGGCGGTAGTTTTCCTCGACTTTTTTCCGGAACGCAGCGCGCTCGTAATCCTCGCGTGTGAAAGATTTCACAATACGAATGGAGGATATCTTCTCTTGAAGAAAAGCGGATATATCGGCAATCGTATTTGTGAGATCCATGCTGTAGGAGCGGATTCTCTCGCCGAACTTTCTCGAGATCAAGCCGGAGAGTGCAAAGATCAAGATCGTGAACACTGCCAGCTGCCAATTGCAGAAAAGGAGGAAACCGCCATAGATAAGCGAATACAGAAGGTTCTGTGCGATCTCAACGGTAAGATAGAGTGATTGTTCCATGTTGTTGACATCGTTCGTCAACCTGGACATCACTCTTCCGGTCTTCTGCTGGTCAAAATACTGAACAGGCAGCATCACTACTGTGTCGAACAATTCAATTCTGAACCTCATCAGAATCTTCTGCTGGGCCGAGCTCATCACGTATTCACGGATGTACACAAAACAGACCTTGATGAGTATGATCGCGAGGAGCGCTCCGGCAAACACCAGGATCAGCCGCATCGTCTCATCGCTTCCGTGAATGTTCAGCTGGGTGATCGCGTAGCCAAGAACCTTGACCGGCATGTCGAGAGCAATGGCAGCCCCCTTCGCGACCATTTCCCCGATCTTCTGCAGAATGTCAACGAGCTGACCGATAAGGAAGGCCGAGACCGCATCGGAGAGGCTCCATACCGCAACGGAGAAAAGGCCGGCTCCGATCCGCCACTTGTATGTGAAGAAGTATCTGAGGTAACGAGTGAAAACTTTCATCTCTGAGGTCTCATTCTTGTCAGCGTGACCATTGCTTGATCATGCCCGATCCCTGGCAATCTGTTCGGTGATAAGAAAAGCGACTCGTTTATTCGACAATTTTCTACCGCCTGCGTTTATTGCGGCGAATCGCTCTTTCTCGGGAAATTTGCAGTGTTCGAACAACAGGCATTCCCCACAGAGCGGTTTCCCTGCCTTGCACGTTTCGCGACCAAGTCGGATGAGGTTCACGTGAAATGCATACGCATGTCCTTGGGGGACAAGATCCTTCATCGTATCGAACGTTTCATCCGCCGATTTCGTCCTGACGAGGCCCAACCTGTTGCAGATCCTGTGAATGTGAGTATCAACGGGGAAGACATCGCGTCCAAGAGAGAAAACCAGGACACATGCAGCCGTCTTCGTCCCTACCCCCTTCATAGACATCAGATATGACATGATTTCTTCGTCTGTTTTCCCCCTGAGGAAATCGAGGTCGTATTTCCCTCTCTCACGGTGTACCGAGCGAAGAATCGTCTGTATCCGCCGCGCCTTCTGATTCTTTAATCCGCCAATTTCAATCGATTTTGCTATTTCCCGCCTGGGGGCAGAGGCGACCTTTTCCCAGGAGCGGAATTTCTTTCTGAGACTCAGCCACGCCCTGTAGCTGTTGTGATCATTCGTGTTCTGGGAGAGCAGTGTCGCAATGAGTGTGTCGAGCGGATTGGAACGCCTTCTTGATTTTGAAGGTCTGCCGAGATGCCCTTCCAGGAGATCCGCAATTTGCTTAACCCTTTTTGAGTGAATGGCAACAGGAATGGCCATTGGGCTTTAAGTCCGTTCGTTCTGCGCTCGGCACGATTCGCACTCACAAAGACCTCGGAGATGTTGCCACGTATAGATGCCGGTCTGATGGCCGTCTGCCCATGAGAGCGATAATGCGTACGAGCCGACCTGATGTGCTCCGACCAGCTTGTATTTTCCCGGCATTTCAGGAGTTTCCATTGGAGCGTAGGTTTTCAGAAGGACGGTTTCACCCTGGCATCCTGCGCATGGGCAATTGTCTCGCAGCGTTCGAAGCGAGATTGCCCCTGAATGACTGTCATCCCAAACCAGGAGAAGGATATCAGTCTGAGTATTCTGATCAACCGTAAGTTTGATTTGAGTTGGAATCACAGGGAATTGCCTGACGGCGGACGTATTCGTAACGGGAAAGAAAAAAAGGACAACCCACTGAGATTGTCCTTCCACGTTGCTTAGCTTGCGCCAGAGATCATACGATTTGTTGGTGGACCGTACCGGGGTCGAACCGGTGACCTCCACAATGCCATTGTGGCGCTCTCCCAAACTGAGCTAACGGCCCAACTATCCGTTCAAAATATACCCAAAGAGGTCAGAAAAGTCAACGAGAAACTTCTTGCCGAACAGCGCGGATTTCGGTAATTTACGGAAGTGTGAATAACATATTTGCTGGGAGGTGCTTCAAGAATGAGCTGGAAGATATGTGTTGAAGGAAAAGATTTGAAAGTGTGGATTGGATACGGCTTGCTCTCAGCCGCTCTGGTCCTCGCCGTGCCATCCTGCAAGGACCAAGTTACGGATCCAAACGCGAATCCGATCGTCTTCCCCGCTTCGAATGTGAGCTACTCCAAACACGTCGATCCGCTCTTCCAACAGCGGTGCGCGCTTGGCGGCTGCCACGCTGGAAGCTCTGCGCAGGCGGGTCTCGATCTGCTTGCTCCCTCCTACTCAAGCCTCATAAACCACCAACCCAGACTGGTAAATCCTGGTGCGAGCAACAACAGCCTCCTCGCGCAGCGAATTGACGGGCGGCTAGGACCTCAGATGCCATACCTCAGCCAGCCGTTGAATACGAATCAGATTACCGGGATAAAGAAATGGATTGATGAAGGGGCGAAGGATAACTGAGTCGAGCCTCGTACTTCTACCTGCCAGATTTTTCCGTCCTGACATCCCTGCCCCAATTCAGCTTCTTCCTCAGCAAGTCGTAATAGCTCGTGTTGCGCCTTTTCACAAGCCTGGCTATGTGAGGAGACTTCTTGACGCGGATCTCCGTCGGAGTGCGTAGTAGAACCTCATCCTGCCCATCCGCCGTAAGGTGCACCTTCGATTGCGCCGATGCCACCTTGATGCGGATGATCGAATCGTCGGGAACGATGACCGGTCTTGCGGTCAGGGTGTGGGGACAAATCGGGCTGATGGTGATGGATTTGTTGTGCGGTGTTACGATGGGACCGCCGTTAGAAAGCGCATAGGCAGTGGAACCCGTCGGCGTCGAAACAATCACTCCGTCACCGGTGAAGGTCGCAAGGTATTCCCCGTTAACGAACGTTTCGAGATCGAGGACGCGGGAGGTTCCGAACTTGTCAACCACAATATCATTGAGAGCAGAGTAAATTCTTGTGCCTTTGGTAGTTGTGGCCTGCAGCATCATTCTTTCCACGACAAAGTAATCCCCCTTCAAAACCTCAGAGAGACAGGCCTCAAGATCATCGATGGAAACTTCAGCCAGAAAGCCAAGCTTTCCAAGGTTCACTCCGAGGATCGGCGTCCCCTTCTCGGCGACCTGACGGGCCAGATTCAGAATCGTCCCGTCGCCCCCAAGTGAGATAAGCATGTCACCTGCGGTTGCCAGGTTCTTGACAGATACAGTCCTACCAGACAGCTTCGCGTGAAATCTCTTGCGAAGAACGACGGCCAGAGACCGTTCCACGACATAATCCGCGCCATCAGCTTCCAGGCGCTGTAGAACTCTTTGGGCGATCTTCGGGACTCCTTCTTTTCGAAGGTTTCCTGCGATGACGAATTTCATCACTAGTCCTTCTTTTCAAGTGCCGGCTCCCCCGGAGCAGCGGTCTCGGAAGTCTTGTCTTTGTCGAGTTCCTCGACGTAATTCAGCTTGAGCTCCTTAATGACATTCACCAGAAATCTCGACTCCTCTTCTGACAGGTTCCCTTTTGTCTTGGACGCAAGGGCGTCAAGTGTGTCAATGACGAACTGCGCCTGTTCCAGACTCCTCTCAATCTTGTCGGAGAGGGGGTTCTTCGTTTTTCCCATATGCTGCATCGCAGCGGCATGGAACATGAGCACCAAACCCATGAACAAGGCGGTTTCTTTGTCACTCTCGGCCATTAAGGTTTACTCCTTTCAGTACCAGTAGATAGCTCCCAAAGTTTGACGTACTTGGTGAAGACATAGCAGGATGAAAGGACACACAGGATGAAACCCTGAATCCCATCCAGAAAGCCAAGTCTCACAACGTACATCCTAATGAAAACCCACACGGGCCTCACTATGATCTGACTGAGGCGGAATACCGTTCGCTTCTCCAACATCTCATCAGCTGCAAGTGTAGTATACCAATTGAACTTCTCAAGATAGTGCCAGAGGTTCGGATCAGTAAAATGAAGAAGGTCGGAACGCAACCTGCCTACCTCCCCATTGAACTCAAACTTCTCATGCACCTTGTTCTCGGAAAACCGGCCAGCACCTTTCTTGAACAACCTTGAAACATAGCCCGGATACCACCCACAGTGCTTGATCCACTTACCCAGGAAGAAGGCTTTCCTAGGCATTTCATATACAATCGATGGCGTTCCTTCTTGACCTGTAGTCGCTTGGATCTCTTTGCGTAACTCATCAGTTACACGCTCATCAGCATCCAGCCACAAGATCCATGTGCCAGTGCACTGTTCGAGCGCGAAGTTCTTGGAGGCACCATATCCTTCCCAGGATTTGACAAAGACCTTGCTCGTAAATTTCCTGGCCAGCTCCAGCGTTCTGTCCTCGCTCCCGCCATCAACAACTACTATTTCCTGTGCCCAGCGAACAGAATTGAGGCAATCCTCAATGTTTCGCTCTTCATTCTTCGTGATTACGATGACAGACAACGAGCTCAAGTGGATGTGCCCCCTAGGACCCTACGACAATGTTGACCAACTTGTTCTTCACGACGATTGTGCGCAGCACTGTTTTGCCATCAAGATACTTCTGCGTGTTCGGATCCTGGCTCGCCAATCGCTCGAGCTCCTTGTCATCAGTTCCTTGCGAAACGAGGAGCTTACCTCTTACCTTTCCATTCACTTGCAGCACAACCTCAACCATTTCCTCGATGGTTTTGACGGGGTCGAAGACCGGCCACGCTTCATACGCCAACGATGTCTTGTGGCCCAGAAGCTCCCAGAGCTCTTCAGTAACATGCGGAGCAAACGGGGAGATGAGCAGGACAAACTGCTCCAATTCCTTCCGAGGCAGTTCCTGCAGCTTATATGCCTCATTGAGGAAAATCATAAGCTGTGATATGGCCGTATTGAAGCGGAGGGCATCAATGTCCTCCCCCACTTTCTTCACAGTCTGGTGGAACAGCCGTTCAAATTCCGGGGTGGGCGCTTTGTCAATGATGGCAGGGTTGAGTTTCCCAGACTCATCGACGAAGAGCCGCCAGACACGATTCAGGAAGCGAAATACACCTTCGACGCCCCGTGTGCTCCAGGGTTTCATCTCCTCAAGCGGCCCCATAAACATTTCGAACAGCCGCATTGAATCTGCGCCGTACTGAGAGATGACATCATCTGGGTTTACCACGTTACCGCGCGATTTTGACATTTTTCGCGAATCTTCCCCGAGGATGATCCCCTGATGGCGAAGCTGGGTAAACGGCTCCTTGGTGCTTACATAGCCGAGATCAAAAAGAAGTTTGTGCCAGAATCTGGCATACATCAGATGCAAAACGGCGTGCTCGGAGCCACCGACGTAGAGATCGATGGGCATCCAGTAGCGCTCCTTCTTTGCAGAACAAAACTCGTTCGGATTGGCCGGGTCAATGAAGCGCAGATAGTACCAACATGAACCCGCCCATTGGGGCATTGTGTTGGTTTCTCTTCTTCCCTTCAACCCCGTGTCCTTGTCCATCACGTTGACCCATTCCGTGGCCAGAGCGAGCGGCGATTCCGTCGTTCCGCTTGGCTGGAACTTTTTCAGGTCGGGCAACAAGAGCGGCAATTCGCTCTCAGGCAACGCGACCATCGTTCCATCTTCCAGATGCAAGATTGGAATCGGCTCGCCCCAATACCGTTGCCTGGAAAACAGCCAATCTCTCAGTTTAAACTGGACTGTAGCTTTTCCAAGCTTTTTCTTCTGCAACCAGGCCGCAATCGCTCTCTTGGCTTCCGCAGTCGGCAGTCCGTTCAGCGAAAGCTCCTCGTTCGCCGAATTGATCGCAACTCCATCGTCGACAAAAATCTCCGGTGCCTCAGGTCCTCCATCAACTACCTTGACGATGGGAAGATTGAACTTTTTCGCGAACTCGCCGTCGCGGTCATCGTGGCCGGGAACTGCCATGATTGCGCCGGTCCCATACCCCATCAGCACGTAGTCTGCGATCCAGATGGGAATCTCTTTGCCGGTCGCAGGGTTGATCGCATACGCTCCGATGAAGACACCGGATTTGTCCTTGTCTATGCCTCGCTCAAGCTCCGACTTGCGGGCTGCCTGGCCTTGATATTCCCGGACGGCTTCGCGCATCGGGGCGTCAGTCAGGATATCGACCAACGGATGCTCCGGGGCCAATACCATGTACGTCGCTCCAAACAACGTATCCGCACGCGTCGTGAACACGCGTAGACGCTCGCTGCGTCCTTTGATTGCAAAATCAATCTCCGCTCCTTCAGAACGACCTATCCAGTTTCGCTGTTGTTCCATCGTTGAAACCGGCCAATCCAGGTCCCCGGCATCTTCAAGCAATCGTTCAGCATACGCCGTAATCCGCATCATCCATTGACGCATTGGGCGTCGCTCAACCGTGTATCCCTTCTCGGTCCATTCAGCGACCTCCTCGTTCGCCAACACCGTCCCAAGCCCTTCACACCAATTGACCGGGATCTCTGCGACGTACGCTAAACGGTATCGGGCTATGAAATCGTGTTGCTCCTTGCGGCTCTTTTTCTTCCACTCGTCAGCTGAGAACGGTTGTTCCGAATCAAGGCCTGTGTTTCCTTTCGCTTCGAGTTCCTCCCGAAGGGTCTCTATCGGTCTTGCTTTCTTCGCCCTCGGATCGAACCAGGAATCATAGATCTTTAAGAATATCCACTGTGTCCATTTGTAGTACTGTGGATCGGTTGTATTGACTTCACGGGACCAGTCGTAGCTCAGTCCCAGCATCTTGATCTGACGTCTGAATGTGGAGATATTCTCTTCCGTCGTAGTCCGGGGATGAATGTTGGTTTGCATAGCATACCGCTCGGCTGGCAACCCAAACGCGTCCCATCCCATTGGGTGAAGAACGTTGAAGCCCTTCATCCTCTTGTATCTGCACAGAATATCTGTCGCCGTATATCCTTCCGGATGCCCAACGTGGAGACCTGCGCCAGACGGATACGGAAACATGTCAAGCACATAGATCTTCGGTTTCCCGGAGGGATCATCAGTCTTGAATGTCTGGTGCTTATCCCAGAATGACTGCCATTTCTTTTCGATATCCAGAAACTGGTACTTCATCAAATCTCAAAATCCTTTCTGACCATGCTGCTTCTCATTCATCCTGCCGGAACTTTCGGCAGAATCAAATCACACTCTCGTGCGAGAAGAGGCGGTAATCCTCTCTTCAATGCGCTCGACGTATGCAATGTAGTAAATAGGTGCCCCAATTTCAATGAAGAGAGGGGATCATAGGAAGGAACAGCAGGGGAAATAGTATGGATAGTCAATCTTCAGAGTGCTCGGAAGACAAGCATCGTGATGTCGTCCGATTGAGGAGTGCCTTCTGTGTGCTCCTCGAGTGCGAGCTGTATCTGTGTGATGATTTCAGAAGGAGACAACGCCCGTATCTTCACCAGGACTTGTTCGAGCCGCTCCTCCGTGAAATCCTCTTCTTCAGCGTTCATAGCCTCGCTTACGCCATCAGTAAACATCACCACGACGTCCCCTGATCCCAACACCACGCTTCCTTCCTGATACGGTGTCAAGGTCTTCATCAATCCCAAAATGATACCGCCGACGTCGAGCCTCTCGATGCTGCCATCTGCTCTGAGCAGGAACGGAGGATTGTGACCGGCATTGACGTAGCGAAACTCCTTTGTGTCGACGTTGAGAGAGCCCCAGAAAAACGTAATGAACTTATCCTGTCCTGTGTTTAACGACGTGAGGTCATTGATACGACCTGTCGCATCTGAAAGCGATAAGCCCATTGGTGCAAACGCTCGAAGGGATGCTTGCACGTTTGCCATGAGCAATGCGGCGGGCGTACCCTTCCCCGAGACGTCGCCTATGGCGAGGATATACTGATCATGCTGAATGGGGACAACGTCATAGTAGTCGCCACCAACCTGTTTGGATGTGATATTGATCGCGGCAGTTTCAAAACCCGGGATGGAGGGAAGTTTCGCCGGCAACAGGCCCTGCTGGATCTCCCGAGCGATCGCGAGTTCATCCTCCATACGTTGTTTTTCAATCGCCTCGCGGAATAATCGCGCGTTCTCAATGGAAATGATAGCGAGGTTCGCCAACGAATACAGAAACTCCAGGTCAGCTTTTGTGTACCCTCCACCTCTGAGCTTCTCCCCCAGCAACACCGCCCCTTTCACGTGATTCTGAATTTGCATCGGGACCACTGCAACGATGCCCACACGAGAGAGCTGTGCCGCCACAGCGCTGAACCGTTTCTGCTTAGCCAGGTTTTCAACAAGGTCTGCCCCCTTCAGTGCGCAGAGCTGCCTCAGTGTCTCCTGAGGACCAATATCCAGATCGAGCCTCGAGGCAACCAGTTTTAGTTTTCCCTGATCATCGAGGCAAAACGCGTATCGATGGACTCCAATCTGTCCGAGCAACGAAAACGTGAGCAAGCGAATAACCTTCTCTGCATCCAAGATAAAGTTGAATTCCTTGCTCAGATCAAACAGGGTATTCAATTCCTGGTATTTGCGGTCCAGACTTCGATTCACATCCCGCAGCTGCTCAATCATGATCGCTTTCTCGATGGCAGCCGCGGAGAGATTGACAAGCGAGTTGATGAGCTGGAGTTCGGTTTTCGAATATCGCTTTCCTCCCAAACGTTCGCCAAGGCTGAGCAAACCCACGACCCGTCGTTGAGCCATAATCGGCACAAGAAGCTTCTGTCCCCGTTCACGAAAGAACCCGGCCCACGGCTTCGACACTCCAGCTCTGTCGGTGTAATCGATACCCCGAATCGGTCTTTCGATGATGACGAGTTGCCCAACAGTTTCGGCACTCAATCCTTTCGCATTCACAACCTCAAATTGTCCCGGATCTCTTTTCAACAGCACCATTCCCTTCCCGACAAGCATCTTCCCCATCACCGTGAGAAGGACGGTACCGAGAATGAATTTGAGATCGACAGAAGAATTGACGACGTTGCTGAATTCAAACAGTGGGAGAATGTCGGACGCGCCGCGAGAGTCTGCTGTGACAGACCGTGCGCTTTGCACTACTGGTGAGCTGCCTTTCGGGGAGGATTTAGGACTGCGCTCTCGATTCACTGGCGGACAAGTACTTAGTAAGCCGGACTTCGTTTCGTTTTCCCGGAGCGTACTTGTATTCGACTTTGTCCATGAGGGTTCGCATCAGATAGATGCCTAACCCCCCGCGCCGGTAGTGGCTCAGGTGTTGTTTGAGGTCGGGTAGTTTTGCGATGGAAGGATTGAATGCCCTGCCGTCATCAATGACCGTGATCTGAAGACGGTCTTTGTCGGGCCGAATGACAATCTCGATCTTGCGGTCAGGCGCATATTGATAAGCGTGCTTGATGACATTCGTGCACGCTTCGTCCACTGCCAGGACAATCTTTGACGCTTCCTCCTCCTCGAACCCGAACTGGCGGGCAGCCTTCAACACAAACTCCCTCACCTCCAGCAGGTTCTCTGTGCGGCTTTCGATCGTCTTGGACAGTATTTGAGCCTTACCGGCCATATGGGAACACACTTTTCACGGTGAAGTGTTTCGTCGCTGGTCGACTACGGATTCTTTTGCGATCGGAAACGAACGATCGCTTCCTGCTCGTCCTTGTAAATTTCGTACAAAATTGGGAAGCCGAGCAGATCGAAGACGTTATATACCTTCGGAGACATGTTTGACAGCTTGATGTCGCCGCTATTCTTGCGAACGTCTTCGATGAACGCCATGAAGACACCCAACCCAGCGCTACTGATATAGGTAAGGTCTTTACAATTGACGATGATGTTGAATTTCCTGTCCGACAGCAGCTTTTGAAAGGCGCTTTCTAGATCCGGGGCTGTGTGGGCGTCGAGATACCCCTTCAGATCAATCACACTCACGCCTTCTCCGTCTCGCTGGTGGACCCTGAAATCAGCCATGGTGGTTTACTCCTTCTTGATTCGATAAAATAGCATATCGCCTACCCTCATCTCCCTCACGTTTCACATTCCCGGGTCGACGGGTTCCATGTTGATATTCTCTCATACGATTTTCACCACCACGAGCGTCATATCATCCCCATACGAGGAATTGCCCGTGTAGTTTCGAATTTCCTGAAGAATGGAATTCTTGATTGTCTCAGCTGATTGCTTCCGAGTACGGAGACCAACATCGACGATACGATCATACCCGAACTCTTCACCTTCCGAATTTCGCGACTCACTCAGACCATCGGTATAGAATATACAAATATCTCCATGTCGAAGTGATATCATTGTTTCCTGCGTCGAGTCATCGAAGATCTTGTCGTGTGTCAAACCGAGACCGAGCCCCGACGGACGAACCATCCGCGATGTCTCCCCCGAAATGTGAATCATGGGACAATGGCCCGCACGGGCGAGAGTCACTGACGACTTTGAACTGTCAAATATGGCGTAGAGAAGACTGATGAACGCATTGCGCTCAAGGCTGTCCACCAGCGCTTGATTTGCCCGCAGGAGAAGATCCCGTGGTGATGCGGCAACGCGACTCAGGGCCTGGAAAATGCCTTTGACCTCCGCCATATAGAACGCGGCGGAGACTCCTTTGCCCGATACGTCACCTATGACAACACCAAGCTTGTCGGAATCGAGGGCAATAAAATCATAATAATCTCCACCAACTTCAAGCGATGGTTCAGAAACAGCAGCGACATCCAGCGAAGGATAACTTGGAATCCTCTGCGGCAGAAGCCGTTTTTGCATCTGCTGCGCGACCATCATTTCCTGCTGGAATCTTTCACGTTCGAGCGATTTTGCAATCAGTTTGGAGTTTTCGATTGCGATCGTGACGTGATCCGCAAATGTCGTAAGGACGTCGATATCGTCCTGGTCAAATCCGTACTGGAATTCCTTTGTTGCGTGCAAGAATCCGATCAATTCCTGGTGCGATGCCAGGGGGACGCATATCAAGGACCCAACGGGCATTTCCAGCTTCTTGATATGCTTTGTCCGGCGATCATTCCCAACATCATCAATGACCAGCGGGCGTTTCGAATCGATCACGAACTGTCGAAGGGACAGATCGCTGTTGACTGCGATGGATTCAATCTGTTGCCGCGTTGTGTTTTTCAGAGAGACAACCTCGACCAACACTTCCCCCTGCTCATTGCGTCCCTTGATCAGTTCCAGCCAGGCACTGTTGGCACCCACAACCTCCAGCGTCATCCCGGTCACGCTATCAACGAGGTCGGAGAAATCGAAAACCTGCGTGACAAGCCGGCTCAGATTGTGCAACGAAGTCAACTCGGATTGTTTTCTTTCGTACACCTCAGCCGTAGGCATATGAAAGAGCGTGCTGACGAAGGCCATCCCAAAATAAATGACCCCAAAAATCGAATTGAGGTAAACAAAGCTGTGAAGTGGAGCGTGATATGCGATGAGTGGTCGCTCAAGAATGGATTGATTGATGAGCAGGCTGATACCGAGAAATGTCAGGAAGAGCAGCGCGGTGTAAGCGATCGTGTACATCTTCTCGCGCCGGGAAAGATAGACGACCCAGTTCTGTTTGAACGAGTTGACCACAATGAGAACAATGGCTACAGAGGAAAGCAGGGTGCCAAACAGCATACCTCCGCTCGGCAACAGCGGCATGGTAGCAGCATTAGCAACGAGAAGGACAGCCACAAATGCTATGAAATTCCTGTTCGTCCACTTCTTTCTTTTGTAGTACACGAGGTCTCGGATGGTGAGCAACGTCATCATCGCGAACACCCCAAGGACGACGGCGGTAATCGAAAGAAGCAGAGTGCCCAGGGCGCTCCCTGACCCGGCTTCTGAACCAGGTGGAACCCACGCCGGGTTTGCGTTCTCAGCTAGAATCGCGAGAACAACCACTCCGAGCGAATACGCGAGGAGTTTTCCGATGTTCTTGGGTACTGCGAGAGGCTTCGCTCCACGGATTCCCTGGAGATAGAGGAAAAGTAAAACGAATGAAGCGAACACAGCAGCTTCGCGAACGGTCAGCCAGCCCCCTTGTCCAAGGCTAACTGCCATCCGGACTACGTCGATGAGGTACACCCCCAGCAACAGGAGCAACGCACCGGCGAGAAGGAAAATCTTCTTTAGGCGAGACATGCGAAACCGGGATTTCACTCCTCGTTGATGGAGAGAGAATGCACCACTTCATGTTCTTCGTCAGAACGTGGGAAAAGTTACAACGCTCCCCCCAGTTTCTACAGCTCTTGACGATTCGTGGTTTTTGTCCGGAACGATGAACTCCCTGACCGTCAGATGCCTACTTCCTCAGGCGCTCGCTTCAGCGATCCAGCGGTCGATGTCGCGGCTCACGGCAGACGTGGGATAATCCTTTTTCACTTTCTTGAAAAGCTCGACAGCCTTTTCCTTGTTGCCGCCAAGCATGTAGTTCTGAGCGGCATGGAACAGATTTTCAGGGACGTTGACATCTTTCGAAGTTCTCAATGCGGCTTTTTCATAGAGAGGGGCAGCTTTCGCGTTATCGCCCTTCGCCTCATAACATGCTCCAGCACCAGCGAGAGCAGATGCAGTGATCAAGTCGTCCTTCACACTAACGTTGAGGTAATATTTCAACGCTTTGTCGTAGTCTCCCTGGGAGAAGTACGAATTCGCAAGGTAAAAGCCCGCGAGCTCACCCGCTTTTGTGCTCCCGTAGTCATCGACGATGGACTGGAGGCCGCGGATGTTGTCCTGCAGGTTTCCGCTAATCGCCAGGTCGTACTTTCCCTGATCATAGTACGGCAGCACCTTGCCGAGTTCTGTTGTCGCCTTCAGGTTGTTCGAGCTCACGTTGTTCACATAAGCGACAATCACGATCGCCAGCAGTACGACTCCCATCAGCGCTCCGTTGACAATCTTTTTGTTGTTCTCGTACCACCTCGTCGCTTCAACATATGATGTGACGAGACGATCCTCTTTGATTTCTTTCTTCGAGATTTTCTTCTTTGGCTTCAGCATACATCGTTCCTGTGTTGATGTGAAATGGGTTCGTTTGCTAGTGCGCCCGAGGCGATTCGAACGCCTGGCCTACAGCTCCGGAGGCTGTCGCTCTATCCAGCTGAGCTACGGGCGCGGGGAAATTGTAGATTTGAGATTGTAGATGTTCGATTGTCGTCAAAACCGGACGAATTGACTGCCAGGGTCCGAAAATCACACTCCAGTGATACAAGGTACGAAAGAATAGGCCATCCCGCAAGGGATTTTGAATACGTGCATGCGTTCTTGCCGGAACATTCCGACCGATTCTGCCTTCACCCCCCATTGTCAAGTCAGTTTGCTTGATGGTCTCCTTCAACGCCAGCTCATCTCAAGAACTTCATGACACCCATCTTTCTGCCGATTGTCGCCACATTGAATGCTCTCAGCCTCTTTCTTCTCGAGACCTTCACAGCATCATTCTCACCGTTTCCAGGTAGTCAGTGCGGCTTCGCGATTCCGACGAGGTATTCTTGCCGCAACAGCGGGACATTTGCAGGCCATCGTGTAGGAGAGTAGTAGGAAATGGCAGGTATGTCAGATGTACCAAAAAAAACGGGAGCTCACGCGTTCAGCGTAAACTCCCGGATACAAGTTGGATGAGGATTCTCTAGCTCCATCGCCCGTGCGACCAGACTCAACACATTCCTCGTCTCATCGAGGCGGAATGAGTTTCTTCACAATGTCAACAAATTCGTCCACGTCAAACGGCTTGTTCACGTATGCTGTAGCCCCCAACGCCTCTGCGCGCTCTTGCCCAAGCCGATCATCGAGGCCAGTCAGAAAGATGAAAGGAACACCGTTGTTGCTTGGCAGCGCTTTCATATGCTCGAACATCGCGAATCCGTCCATACATTCCATCTTCACATCGGATATGACGAGATCCGGCGAGTACGATACGTACGCATTCAACGCCTCTTCGGCGCTGAGCATAGTCTTCACTGCAAAGCCCTCGTCCTTCAGGACGCTGGCCATGATGCTGATGAGTTGTTCCTCATCATCGACGAGCAGTATCTTCTTCATAGAACACCTTTGGGAATAGTCGTTCTCTGCTGGTCGCGAGGAGGTTCTTTGTTCCATCGCTTGGAAATAATCTATATGAATGCAACTCTCAGAGCTATGATGGGAAGCACAGAGTAAAAGGGTCTGTCAAAACAGCGAGATAAGGAGGATTTTGACCTACTGAAGGAGGGCACGGTGACCAGAAGCACAAAAGGCTCAGGAACGTCCCGAGCCTTTTCGTGCAACGAACTGAATTACCTGAAGAGTTATTTCTTCTCTGCCGGTTTTCGGAGCCCTGAATCTGCGACAGTTTTCTGATTCTTCTTCATCATTTCCATCTCCATCTTCTTCGACGACACGAACTCCTTCACACCCCCTGCAGTGCCGTACGCTCTGTCGATCCGCTGCAACACATCGAGCGCTTTGTCATAATCGCCGAGCCCTTCATAGGTCTGCAAGAGAACAACGAGAGGATTGTACTGTGAGAGTGGCTCCAACGGCGCCGAATCAAGGCCAGCCGACAGTTCCTGAACTACCTCCGTCAGTGCCTGCCGGTACTGCTTCACATCTCCTGCCATGCTGTAGAATGATGCGAGGTCGGCTAGCAGCCGATAATCCATAGGATGGATACGTCGCGGAACCACCTGTTCCATTCTGTCGAGCACGCGCATAGCATCAGCCGGGTTGTTCTTGACGTTCGCCAGGTACGTGGCAAGATTAAAGAACGGCTGTCGATAGCTCGCGATCATGCGTCGCTGGTTTTCATCGAAGTGAATTGTAGAATCTAACAGACCACGCCAGAGACATCCGTACGCGGGACCTTTTGACGGTGTCGTGACATCCGTGAAGAGATGTGCCCTTGTTCGTTCCTCATTGACCGCGCTCCAATACGCCTGCTTCCGAGTCGGCACAATCTTGAAGGCGAGCCCCTGAAGTTCGAGATACTCTTTCAAACCGATGTTGTTGGCTTCTCCCCCCGTCGTGATCGCGAAGTAAATCGGCCGCTGCCAGCTTGATGTCCGAAGGATATCAAACACGAGGATATCCTGAACGCGCAGCGCGCTCACGTTGCCGTACTGGAGCGTTGCCGGCATCACGAATTTCATCGTGTCGACGATGGTAGTACTCTTCGGGTCATTGTTGTCAGGCGAGTTCCACCCTTCCATGGCAAACCGGGGTATGGGGATTTGAACCAGCTGCGTCTTGTACATCATCGGCTGGATGCCTTCGATCTGGTCATCCGGTATGCTGATCGGAACCGGCTTCGAGTCGTACGGCCTGTTGTGCTTGAGCTGCTTGATGTACCAATCGGTATTGGCAAGGCTCAAATTCACGATGCGAACATCGCGACGGATACCTTCAACATCCTGAAGATACCAGAGAGGAAACGTGTCATTATCCCCTGCCGTGATCAGGACGGCATCCTTCTCCACGCTCTGAAGAAGATTATATGAATAATCCCAAGCCAGGTAGTGTCCGCTGCGCGACATCGGATGGTAATTTGTGCGCAGCATGTTGCCCGGCACCAGTATCAGAATGAGGGCAAATGAGCTGAACGCAATCACATTCACGTTCTTGTCCGCAAGCCGTTCGCGCAAATAATCGAGGATGGCCTCAACTCCGATCCCGATCCACATGCAGAAACTGAAGACGGAGTAGACAAAAAAGTAATCGCGTTCCCTGGGTTGTTGCTCTTGCATGTTGAAGTACAACGCCAGAGCAAATCCCGCCAGGAGGAAGAAGACGGACATCACGAAGGCGATCTTCTGGTCTTTCTTCCAGTGATAGAAAAGGCCAATCAGACCGACGAGGAAAGGAATTCCGTACAACTGCGAGAACCGCACCCCGGAATCCTGCACATCCGATTCCTTGCCTATGAAATTCCATCCCATGTACCGCAGGTACATATGTTTGATCTGATACTCCCAGAGATAATCAAGATCGCTTGTATACTTCTTAAAGTTCTCGATCTTGTCGGGCTCGAGAGAAAAACGGCGATTCATAAGCGGCGTCTCGCCGTACTGATCGCGCTCGAGATAGGAAACAAGCCGCTTCAGGTTGCTCGGATCATTCTCATTGATCGGCGTGTCCGCGTTTGCACGTATGAACGTCACCAAATAGGTCGAATACCCAAGAACGATAAATAGAAACGCCAGCGAACCGATGTTGAGGATCCGGTTGTTCTTTCGGGTGGAATATCGGACGAGATAGATGGCCAGAAGCACCACGCCAATAGGAACCCCGATCCACAAATTGGTCTTAATGCCGAACACATCCCCGTCAAGCATCGATGGGATCCACTTCACGATTCCGGGATATGCCGTCCAGAAGATGAGCGATGCAACGATACCGAACTTCCAGACATCCGTCGAGAAGAGGAACTCCCTCAGCGTCTTCTTGTAAAATCTGAAATAGACGAGAAGAATGGCGACAAAGAAACCAAGGAGCCCGTGGATGTGGACCCCGACCGTCAATCCGACAAGAAACGTGATGAGCAAGAGATAAAGATCACTGTGTTTGTCTTCGGCCTTCTCGTACCAGACCATGACGAGCCAGATGATAAGCGCCGTGAACAAGAGACTTGTGTTCCTGGTCTCCACCTCGATAGAGTTGAACCAAAATGTTGTGCTGAATGTCAGGGCAAGTGCACCGACTGCAGCGGACCCATAGAGTGAGAGCGCGTCAAACGCAGTTGATGGAAGCGAACGCCACATTAGCATCACGCGCACAGTGATCAGATACAGGAGCATGATCACCACACAACTGGCCAGGACATTGACAAGGATCATCCTGAGCGCAATGTCACCTACAACTGGCACCATGGAGGCCACACGCATAGCGAGCACAAGAAGAGGAGATCCGGGAGGATGTTGTACTTGCACGGCGAACGCCGCGGCACAATGCTCGCCCACATCCCAGAATACGACCGTGGGAGGCAAAGTCCTCAGATATGTAACCAGAGAGACCAGAAAAACGGCAAATGCTACGATACGATTGAGTTGTTTGTGATTCATCTCGGCTCTTACGCTGAATTTATCTTTTAGACGTATGATACCCCTAAAAAGGGGCGTTTGAATTTTAAATGTAAGAAAAACTTGATGAGGAAGAAACGACTTTTGATCGCAAATTCTACTTTTCCCGACTAGCCCCCCAGACATCGGGAGACGGTTCATTCGATCGGACGGAAGGAACGGCAGCGTAGGGATGGAATTGTCAGCTCAGTTCGGACCCGGCCTTCTCGAGGCGCCTGTATGTTGGAGCCTCCCTCCTACTCAACCCTGTAATCCCACAGTTTGACCGGGAATTGGTTTGGCAGAACAACGATTTCATCGATTCTCACCCTCTCAGGCAGCGATGCAAGATAGGGTACCACCTCAGCGACATCCTCAGGATGCATCATCGCGTCCCGGACTTCCTTCGACAATGGCACAAGCTTCTTATCCCAAATAGTTGTATTCGTTGGACCAGGGTTCACCATCATGACACGAATGCCGTATTTGAAGTTTTCCGCGAGAAGTCCCTGGGTCAGTCCTACAGCTCCAAACTTACTCACGCCGTAGGGAGAGACCAGCGGAGCAGCTTCGCGTCCGGTGATTGAAACGACATTGATGATCGTGCCATGTCTTCGCTCGCGCATCGATGGAAGAACCGCACGACAGCACAGGAACGTCCCACGCAGGTTGACGTTCACGATCCGATCCCACTCAGCAATTTCATAATCTGCCACCTCATGGGGGGCAACGGTACCAACACCCGCGTTGTTTACAAGAATGTCGATTGAACCGAAGGCTGCAACCGCTTTCTTAAACGATTCTTCTACGTCCTTCGGATTCGCTACATCGCACCTGAAAGCCAACGCAGTTCCCCCATCCTTCGTGATGAGAGCTGCGCCTCTTCGACATCCGAGAGTGTTCGTGAGCATGCGATGACTTTTGCTCCAGCGCGTCCAAGTGCCAATGCAACAGCCCGACCGATTCCGCGCCCACTCCCCGTAACAAATGCAACATCGCCTTTTCGGATCATCGGTCTTATCCTTTCAGATGGACAATGGATGCAGTTTGTGCAGCCCGGATGATGGCGTCCTGGACTTCGACAACATGAATCGTCCGCCCGGCGGAGGTTGGAACATGAAAGTCTCGTTTCCGCGAGGCATCGACGAACGAGAGCAGCGATTTCACAAAAGCACCTTCGAGGCGACCTTGTACTTCGTTCGCTGTCGCGGGGCCGCTATAGGTCATTTTCTCTGCCCAATCGTTTTTGTAGAGTCGGAGCTCGCGGCCGGAGCCTGTCAGGAACAGTGACCCGGTTTCGCCCAACACCTCCAGGTATGAGTCCGCTGCCAAAGGAAAACCTGAAGGGAGGATCCATGATGAATGGAGAGAAACGACTGTGCCCTTCCGAAACCTGAGTATCGCGATTATACCGTCTACAATCTCCGGGTTCCCCAACGACGCCGAGAGTATCCCCTTGTGCGCCATTGCCTGCACGGAATCCACCTTGTCATCCAACCAATACGTAATCAGGTCGATGTCGTGACTTGACATGAAATGAATGGGAGTCGTCTTTGGTCCCCACCCTATCATCTTCTGCGGAACCCAGGCAGCATCCCACCGATGGGACTCGATGAATGCAATTGATCCGAGCGACGATGAACGTAGCAAGTCCTCGACGTGCCTGTGCTCGGGCAGCCAGCGTTGGCTGTAGTTCACGACAAGCACGCCTGAGTTCTTTGACGCCAGGGAAACCAGCGAGCTCGCCTCCCCCACATCCATCGTGAGCGGTTTCTCCACGAACGCATCAAGCCCCCCTTCCAGGCAGTCCCTGACGATTTCAAAATGGGCAAAGTCAGGCGTTGACACAGTCACCGCACCCATCTCCCCGCTTCCCTTCGGACCAAGAGCAGCGATCATGGCCCGGTGGTCAGCGTACGCACGCACGTTCAGCTTGGCCCCAAGTTCGTCGGACTTCTTCTGATCGGAATCAGCTATGGCAACGAGCTGCGTGGCATCCTGTTCCTGATACACTCTTGCATGACGCGATCCAAGGATACCGACACCAATCACACCTACACCCAGTTTAGCACTCATACGATTTTCGCCCAGTTCAGATTGAGTTCAGTGGGAGGTCCCCCGTACTTCGGTCACTCTCGCCAAAATCTCCATCACATTCCGGAATACGCGGTCGTGGGAAATATTATGCATGCAGTCAAATGTCTTAATGGGGCACTTCTCGCTTCCGTGAATCGAGCAAGGACGGCATTTCAATCCCTGAGTCTCGACGACGATGTCGAACGGTCCGGTAGGACCGAATCCGAATGCGGGGACGGTGGCACCGAAGATCGCGACTACAGGTGTCCCCACAGCCGTCGCCAGATGCATTGGAGCGCTGTCGTTGCTGACCAGGATCCGACATCGCCTGATCAATTCGGCAGATTGGGGAAGGGTCAGGGTTCCGGAAGCGTCGTAGACCATGGACGACTTGCTCAGCGTCCGGATTTCATTGCAGATCTCTTCATCCTCTTTCCCGCCGATGAGTACCACTTCCATTCCGGCTTCGTCGAAGTTCACGGCCAGCGAAGCAAAACGCTCCTTCGGCCATCGCTTTGTGTTCCAGATGGTTCCTGGCGCGATCGCAATCAGCTTATCAGGATTTCCAATCTCAAGTTCGATCAGCAACCGGTCAACTTTTTTCTGGTCTGATTCGGAGGGATAAAGACATGGCAATTCGCGTTGGACATGCCCGATCGAGAGAGCTTCAAGCAGAGAGAGGTTTCGATCGATCTCATGAAGCTCCTTGCGATACGTCGCGGTCCCTGTCAGCAGAAAACGTCCGGCGCTGTTGTTGAATCCGATCCTCGCAGGAATCCCCGCAAGGAACGCAAGCGCTGCACTTCGGAGCGATCGATGAGGGATAAGCGCCAGGTCATATGCCCGTGATTGAAGGTGTTTGGCCAGTCGGAGCAAGCCTCCTATCCCGCGGTCCTTCCCGCGCTTGTCGAAGGCGATCACCTCGCGGATATCGGGATGATTGACAAAGAGCTCTTTTGACCGGGGAGCGACAACGATATCGACTTTAGACGCCTGGTAGTTTTTCCGAACAACCTGGATCAGCGGTAGGGTCAGCACGGCGTCGCCGATGAACGCCGTTTGAATGACGACAATGTTCTCGGGTTCCTTCATCAGGCGTTCCCCGGCTCTTGATCGTGGATCGGTACGTGCTTCCACCTCTTGTGCGTCCACATCCAGTGATCGGGAAAACGACGAATGATATCTTCCGTGATCTTGACGTGACGTTTGGTCAGTTCTGTCGCGTTTTCTTCCGTGTATCCTTTGAGGTCATCGGAGGGAACCCTGGTGACGTGGATATCGTACGATCCATCGTCCCTGCGGACAGAAAACATTGCGACGATCGGAGAACCCATCTTTAGGGAAAAGACGGATGGTCCCTGATGGGTCGGAACCATCGTGCCGAAGAATTCCACTGGGACATTTTCCTTAGGCGCAGCCTGATCAGCAACAAGTCCGACCGCCTCGTTGTCCCGCAACGCCCTCAAGACTTCCCGCAAAGAAGTCTCCATCGGGATTATCTTGTTCCCAAAGCGAATCCGCCGCTTGTTGATGCTCCGATCTACAAACCGGTTGGCCTGTGTCTTGACGATGACGTTCGCAGGGAAGCCGAATTGGACGAAGATGCTCTCAGCCAGAAGCTCCCAGTTGCCAAAGTGCGCGGTCAACATCAGGACCCCCTTTCCCTCCCTAAACGCTTCCCTGACGAGTTCAGGATGGTCAAAATGCATGAGGCTGACCAATCGCTCGGCGCTCATTCTCGGTATCCAGATGAGTTCGAAGAGGGCAATCCCAACGTTTCGAAATGCTCCCCGCGCGATGTGTCGGAGCTCGTCATTTGATTTCTCGGGAAATGCGCCCTTCAGATTTTCGAGTGCGACACCCTTGCGATACCCCAGCACATCAAACACGAAGACACCCAGCGAGCTTCCCAACCATCGTGCCCCGGAGAGCGGCAACAACATGACCAGGAACGCAATTATCTGGAAAGCGATATATTCGGCGAGATGGCGAATCTTCACAATGATAATCCTGAACTGATTCTCTGACGGTGACATATGATCCGGTCCTATTCTCCCATCACTTTAACAATCACTCTCTTGCGGCGTTGTCCGTCAAACTCGGCATAGTAGATCTGCTGCCACGGTCCGAAGTCGAGCTTTCCTTCCGTGACCGGGACGATGACTTCATGATGCATAAGGAGGCTCTTGAGATGCGAGTCGCCGTTCGACTCGCCTGTCCGGTGGTGCCTGTAGTCAGGATTAAACGGTGCAAGCTTTTCCAACCACTCGTCGATATCCTGAATCAATCCGGACTCTGCATCATTGACATAGACTGCAGCAGTGATGTGCATGGCGGAGACCAAGACCATTCCTTCGCTGATGCCGCTCTTTGCCAGGATTCTTTCGACTTCCGGAGTAATGTTCACGTAGTCGCGGTGTTTCTTCGTATTGAACCAAAGATATTCTGTCGAAGTCTTCATTGGTTCCCCCCAGATCGTTGAACCGCTGGAATAAAAACCCTGCATCCCAACCCGCCAATTTCGAGCGGGAGCTTCGCGTTCTGAGGCGTGGTTACACTCCCCGTAAAATACTCCTTCACATCTCCCGATTTCCATCCGCTCATATCGACAGAGACCGAGCGGGGTTCGCGAGCGAAGTTGATGACGACAAGGACTTCGTCGTCACCAAGACGGCGCATGAACGAATACACCTTCTCCCCTTCAGAGTTCTTCACAGAGAGATAATCACCTCTTCGAAGAGCCGAATGAGAGGAACGCATTCGTGTCAAGGTCTGGTAGAATGCCCGGAAATCGTAGTTCTTCGTCCAGTCAATATCGACTTTTTCGAAAAGGCTGAGCTTCTTGTCATTCCCGGCCTCTTCGCCGCTGTAAATAAGCGGTACTCCTGGGTACGTGAAGGCCAGCAGGGCTGTTACTTTCGCACCTTGCGGCGTGTACTTCAGTAAGGCAGGGGAATCCCACGCGTTCTTGTCGTGATTTGTATTGAACCTCATCCGAAGCGATCCCTTCGGGAACTGATACGACTCAGTGGCCAGGATATCGTCGAATACCTTCACAGGCGTGGAGCCATCGATAACTTTCGAGAGAACATCATAAACTGTCCATGAATAGGTCAAATCAAACGCCTCGACGTGATGTTCGGGAAGAGTTCCCTCTGACAGCATCATAACCGGCTTGATTTTGTCCAGCTCCATGCGCGCACGGTTCCAGAAATCTGTCGGCACCAGCTCGGCGACATCGCATCGGAACCCGTCGATGCCGATATCACGAACCCAGTACTTCATCATTTCGATCATGTACTTCCGCAGCTCGTGCTGATCGTAGTTCAAGTCCGCCACATCGGTCCAGTCAGCGTTGGGCGAAATAATTGCTCCTTCGTCATTCTTGGTGAACCAATCCGGATGGTCCATGATGAGCCGGCTATCCCATGAAGTATGGTTTGCCACCAGGTCAATGATGATCTTCATTCCCTGGGCGTGTGTCGCTGCCACAAGCGACTTGAAATCGTCCAGCGTGCCGAATTCCGGATTGACCTTGTAATAGTCCTGAACTGAATATGGACTGCCGAGCTTTCCCTTCCTGTTCAATTCTCCCGTCGGATGAATCGGCATGAGCCAAAGGACGGTGACTCCGAGCTCTTTGAGCTCGGGGAGCCGGCGCTCAAGCCCCTTGAATGTTCCATCCTTCGAGAACGAACGAAGATAGACTTCGTATAGCACTGCGTCCTTCACCCAGTCTTCACTCGGCCGGGCCGACATCTCGGCGTACTTCGTCTTATACATCTCGAGAACGCGATCCCTGGGAACCACCTTGACGGGCTTGTAAATGCCGCCGGAACCTCCGTGGTCATCGACGCGCACGGTGAGTTCTTTAGTACCGGGGGTAATATCGGCAGGGAGCGGGACATAGAATGGCTCACTGTAGCCAGCGTGCGATCCAATCTTCACGCCATCCAGCCAGACATCGGCATCATCGTCAACACCAGCGAAAAAGAGAACCGGGTTCTTGAAACTCTCGTCAATCGAGATCGTTCTCATGTACCAACCCGGGCCGTCGTACGTAGCCAGATTGTATCGGTCCCAATAGCCGGGCACCTCAATCGGCTGCCAATCCGATCGATTGATCCCCTTCTGAAACCATCCTTCTGAAACGCCCTTGTTGAGTGAATCCACCTTGAACCGCCACGTGCCGTTCAACGACATTGCGAAATCCTCCTTCCGTGAGCACCCAGCGACGAGAGTTACGAGCAGCAGCGTCAGGAGCAGAGCCAGCTTCTTACAATGGTTGAGTTTCATCTCGTCAGTTTTGTGATTGATGGA